>LSQX01085183.1_pt1 | contig 34793 bp, 29 predicted proteins | sample 654561 | NCBI WGS metagenome assembly LSQX01 (sample SAMN04489861, study PRJNA283612) | anaerobic digester metagenome | isolation source: 4 biogas reactors fed with cattle manure at either 37C or 55C with and... | place: Denmark: Kongens Lyngby | collected 2014 | reverse complement strand
TTCTCAACTTCTGCTAGTTTTCTGCGGATAGTGGTCAATTCAGTTTCTTCTTTACGTGTCATGATTATTACCTTCCTTCCTTTTTCTTCGTTCATTCCGTAAGTAGATATCCATCTGTAAATTGTATCACGACCTCCAAGTCCATAGTACTTGGTGGCTTGATTGGCCGTCATGATACCTGTTTCTACTTCTTCTACAACCGTGCGCTTAAACGGTTCGCTGTATCTAACATATGGCTTTTTTCTTTTCATGAGTCAATTCCTCTATCATGTGGTAAGGAGTAAACCATTTTCAGGACGGGTCATCCGAGCCTTCCTTACTGGGTTCTGGTCATGATATGGTCATGATGTGGTCATCACCATGAGCATATCATAAGCGCAAACTGAGCTGAACCCAATAGGGAAGGAGTGGCTTATATCTTTGAAAGTCAGAATGATATGGCGCTGAATCTATGCCATAAAACAGAGCATCACAAGAATTTCGAACAAAAAAGAGGCTCCCACATCAGCAGGAGCCTCATATCATGATTTATTGTTGATTTATTTATCTTCGCTAAGTTTCTTATATTGATCGTAGCGATCTTTGAAGAACACTGCGCTTTCTGCATCGAATTTCTCCGCTCTTTCGGGGAAAATTCTGTGCAGGCGGCTGTAGCGGTTTTCTGTTTTGGTGAAGTCTGTCACGCTCATGGTGGGCTCTTTGCTATCGAGGATAAGAGGGTTCTTTCCTTCTTGTGCAAGCAGCGGGTTATAGCGATAGAGCAGCCAATAACCGGCGTCAACAGCGGCTTTTTCCTGTTTTTGGCTCAGGGACATATCGATGCCGTGGTTGATGCAAGGTGCATAGGCGATGACGATTGCGGGTCCGGGATATTCCTCAGCTTCTTTGATGGCTTGGAGGGCTTGGTTTTTGTTTGCGCCCATTGCGATGGAGGCAACATAGACGTAGCCATAGCTCATCATCATCATTCCGAGGTCTTTCTTATTGGTTCCCTTTCCGGCTTCGGCAAAGCGAGCGATGGAACCCAGCGGGGTTGCCTTGGAAGCCTGACCGCCGGTGTTTGAATATACTTCGGTATCCAAAACAAGGACTTTGATCTTCTGATTTGAAGCCAAAACGTGATCCAATCCGCCATAGCCGATGTCATAAGCCCAGCCGTCTCCACCGATTGCCCAGATGGATTTCTCGATGAAGTAGTCTTTGAGCTCGTTCACTCTGCGGAGCAGCTTCTTGCAGCCTTCGCATGCGTTTTCAGTTGCTTTCGGCAGGAGTGCCTTGATCTTGTTAACGTTTTCAATGGCGTCTTCGTCTGTCTTATCCCAATTCTCAAGAGCTTTGCCCAATGCATCTTTCAGAGCAGCATCAATGTCTTTCTCCATAAGCTGATTCACGGCGAGCTTGAGCAATTTGCGGTGGGACCTCACAGCCAAACGCATACCGAAGCTATATTCGGCGTTGTCTTCGAAGAGGCTGTTTGCCCATGCGGGGCCTTTACCATCTTTGTTTTTGGTGTAGGGGATGGTGGGGAAGGTTCCTGCCCAAATGGAGGAGCATCCCGTGGCGTTGGCGATGATCATGCGATCGCCATAGAGCTGGGTGAGCAGCTTGACATAGGGCGTTTCGCCGCAACCTGCACAGGCGCCGGAGAACTCAAGCAAGGGCTGCTTGAACTGGCTGCCTTTGACGGTGGTTGCTTTGAAATTGGCAAGCACGTCTTCGGGAAGATTCTCAAAGAACTCATAGTTGGCTTGCTGACCGGCATCACGCTCGTCGTCGATGGGGCTCATCACGAGTGCCTGTTTGGGGCATTCGTTCACGCAAACGCGGCAGCCCTGACAGTCGTCGATATAGACTTGGATTTTATAGAAATAGCCTTCTGCGCCCATTGCTTTGAGGGTGTTAAAGCTTTCGGGAGCACCTTCAAGGTCTTCGGCTTTGATCAGTTTTGGACGGATCGCAGCGTGAGGGCAAACGAAGGAGCATTGGTTACATTGGATACAGCTTTCGGCGATCCACTTGGGAACGCTGGGAGCCACTCTGCGCTTTTCGAGCTTTGCAGTTCCGCTATCCACATATCCATCAACGGTCATCTGAGAGACTTTGATGGTGTCACCTTGCTCGCGCATGATGGGCTCGATGACTTCTTTGACGAAGCCGGTGGAGCCTTCGGGAACGAGCTGTTTGAGTTCGCTATATTCAGCGGGGAGGCTGGCGGGAACTTCGATCTCGACGAGGGCGTCGTTCACTTTATCCACTGCATCGAGGTTCATTTTCACGACATTTTCGCCTCTGCTGCCATAGGTTTTGCGAATGGAATCTTTGATGAGAGTGATGGCTTCGCTTCTCTCCAAAACGCCGGAGATGAGGAAGAAAGCGGTCTGCATGGTGGTGTTGATTCTTCCGCCGAGACCAACTTCTTCAGCGATCTTGAGTCCATCGATGTTATAGAATTTGATCTTGCGATCGATGATGGTTTTCTGCATGTCGCGGGTGAGGCGGGTGAAGGCTTCTTCACGGCTCCAATTGGAGTTCAAGAGGAATACGCCGTTTTCCTTTATGCCGCCGAGGAGGTCAAATCTGCCGATGAAAGCAGGGTTGTGACAGGCAACAAAGTCTTCCTGGCTAACCAGATACTGGCTGTGGATGGGCTTTTTGCCAAAGCGCAAGTGGCTACGAGTGATTCCGCCGCTCTTCTTGCTGTCATATTGGAAATATCCTTGAGCATACATTTCGGTGTTGTCGCCGATGATGATGATACTATTCTTGTTTGCGCCGACTGTTCCGTCTGAACCTAAGCCCCAGAATTTGCAGGAGATGGTGCCTTCAGGAACGGTGTTGATCTCTTCTTCGATGGGAAGTGAGAGATTGCTGACGTCGTCTTCGATTCCCACTGTGAAGCCGTGGAAACCACCCTTTTGGAGGTGTTTGTAAACGGCAAATACCATGCTGGGAGTGAATTCTTTGCTGGAGAGACCATAGCGGCCGCCGATGATCTTGATGTCTTTGCCTTTAAGGGCGGAAACAACATCGAGATAGAGGGGTTCGCCGATTGAACCCGGCTCTTTGGTTCTGTCGAGCACAGCGATGCGCTTCACGCTCTTGGGCAGAGCCTTATTAAAGCGTTCGACGTCGAAGGGGCGATATACGCGAACTTTGAGAAGTCCGAGCTTCATGTCGCGTTCTTTGTTCAAATAGTCGATGGTTTCTTTGATGGTTTCGCATCCGCTACCCATTGCAACGATGATGTCTTCAGCATCGGGATCGCCGTCATAATCAAAGGCGTTATAGCTTCTGCCGATCTTTGCGCCAACTTCTTTCATCACGTCTTCGATGATGGCTGTGGCGTTTTGATATTGGAGGTTGGTGGTCTCGCGACCTTGGAAATAGACGTCCGGACCGTGCTGTCCAACCTTCACGCGGGGGGAATCCGGGGTGAGGGCACGCGCGCGGAAGTCTTCCACAAGCTTGTGGTCTAAAAGTTCGTTCATCGTTTCATAGTCAACGACGTTTATCTTCTGCAATTCATGGGAAGTGCGGAAGCCGTCGAAGAAAAGCACGAAGGGGATAGAGGTCTTGAGCGTGGCAATCTGGCTCACAATCGCGAGGTCCATAACTTCTTGGACGCTGTTTGCTGCGACGAGGGCAAAGCCTGTGTTGCGTGCGCTCATAACGTCTGAATGATCGCCAAAAATTGAGAGGGATTGAGCGGCAAGAGAGCGTGCGGTCACGTAGAAAACGGTGGGCAGCATCTCGCCGGCAATTTTGTGCATATTGGGCAACATCAGCATGAGCCCTTGAGAGGCGGTGAAAGTGGTGGTCAGTGCGCCTGCTGAAAGGGATCCGTGAACTGCGCCGGCAGCTCCTGCTTCAGATTGCATTTCCATAACGTCCACGGTGCTTCCGTAGATGTTCTTAAGTCCCTCCGAAGCCCAAGCGTCGGAAAGTTCCCCCATTCCTGAGGACGGAGTAATCGGATAGATTGCTGCAACTTCGTTAAATGCGTATGCAACGTGCGAGGCTGCGTGGTTTCCATCCATGGTAGCTCGAGTCTGTTTAGCCATGTGGTAAACTCCTTGTTTTTTATATTTATACATGATTTTTAGCAATTAACGGCAAGGTAAAAAATATTGCTGTTTATGTCAATGAAAATATGTGCTTTTAGGGTAATATATGGAGGGCTGGGTTTTAGAGGGTATTTCGGGGTGGGGCAAGTGGGGATTTTCTGGACAATTTGAGGCAAAGCGAGAGCGGTAACAATTAAGTAAGCAATATCTTGTTGCCTAAGAAAACGCAGCTTTCTATCGAGTTTGATTTTAGACCAAGTTTGTGGCAACAAGGACGTTCCCACCCCGCCTGCTGTACAGACAACGATTTCCCTCCCAACAAAAAAGAGGCTGCACTCGGCAACCTCTTTGATATTATCCAAAAGACAATCAGGCAGTTTCTTACACTTCCATGATCTCTTTTTCTTTCACCTTTTCCGCTTCATCGATCTTTTTGACCCATTCATCGGTGAGGTCTTGAATTTCTTTTAATTGTTTGGTCTCGTCGTCCTCGCTGATCTCGCCATCTTTCTTCATCTTTTTGATGGCTTCATTGCTGTCTCTACGCGCATTGCGCACGGAGATGCGAGTATCTTCAGAGATCTTTTTGAGCCCTTTGACGATATCTTTACGCTTGTCTTCCGTGAGGGGTTGGAAGGGCAGGCGGACTACGTTGCCGTCATTCTCCGGGTTGATTCCGATATTTGCGGCCAAGATGGCTTTTTCGATATCGGGCAAAGTGGTCTTATCCCAGGGTTGGATGACGATGGTACGCGGTTCGGGGATGGAGATATTGCAAAGCTGTTTGATTGGTGTGGGCTGACCATAGTAGTTGATTTTGATATCATCTAAGATCGAGGCACTGGCTCTGCCTGTGCGCACGCGAGCATATTGGTTCAGCATGGAATCAAAAGACTTTTGCATTTTCTCTTTACTAAGGCTAATTATTTCTTGCATATCTTCCTCTGTTTTAGGGGTGAATATAGGTGCCGTAAGTGGCATCCTGCAAAGCTTTTTTCAGGTTTCCTTGTTGGGTGATATTAAATATCTTGATGGGCATATGATTATCTGCTGCCAAAGAAAAGGCAGTGAGGTCCATCACTCCCAAACGTTCTTCGAGACATCTTTGAAAGCTTGCTTCAGAGATGAACTTGGCATTAGGGTCTTTTTTGGGATCGGCGCTATAGAGTCCATCCACTTTTGTTGCCTTGAGAACCAGATCAAGCTTGAGCTCGATGGCTCTTAGGACGGCTGCGGTATCGGTGGTGAAATAAGGATTCCCCGTCCCGCCTGCGAGGAAGCAAATCTTCCCTTGTGCAAGCGCTTGCGAGACCTTTGGCTGGCTATAGTGTCCGGCAACTTTGTCCAAGATAAAGCTGGAAAAGACTTCTGCAGCACAGCCTTTGCTGAGGAGAATCTCACAAAGATACAGCGCATTTTGGATGGTTGCGAGCATGCCGATATTATCCAGCGTGACGCGATTGAGTTCTTTTTGGCTCCAACTGCCGCCGCGGAAGATATTGCCTCCGCCCAAGACGATAGCTATGCCATAACCCAAGTTTTTGAGTTCGATGAGCTCATCGGTCAGCCTGTCGCAAACTTCAGCGTCAAAGCCAAATCCGGCTTTTCCGGCAAGGATCTCGCCGCTGAGTTTGAGCATCACCCGCGTCATTTTCTCCGGTTGGAAAGTGCTTTTGTCAGTCATCCTATTAATCGGGTTTTATTCACCCAGTGCATAGCGCACAAAGCGGGAGATTTGAATGTTTTCACCGGTCTTAGCGATTGAATCGGTGAGCAGGTCTTTAATCGTGCGCTTTTCGTCGCTGAGCAACTCTTGGTCCAGAAGTGCGTTTTCGCTTCTGAATTTCTTGATCGAGCCTTCAACGATTCTATCTACGAGCTCCGGCTTTTTGCCATCATTGATAGCTTTATTGCGGGCGATTTCGGCTTCACGAGCGATGATTTCTTCATCGATATCGTCGCCGGATACTGCCAGAGGATTGGATGCAACGATTTGCATGGCAATCTCTTCGGCGAGTGCTTTAAATTCATCGGTGCGAGCCACAAAGTCGGATTCGCAATTAAGTTCCAGGAGAACTCCGAGTTTTCCATTAAAGTGGATGTAGGAGAAGATGAGTCCTTCTTTCGTTGTGCGACTGCTGCGGGATTCGGCTTTGCTGATTCCCCTTTCGCGCAAGAATTTGATTGCCTGATCCACGTCGCCATTGGCTTCGACGAGAGCCTTGCGGCATTCCATCATGCCTACTCCGGTTCTGTCGCGCAGCTCTTTTACCATTGTTGCGGTTACTTCTGCCATTTTATATTCTCCTTATTATATTTTGATTATTAGCGCGGTGTCGGATTGCAAAAGCCTTGCCGACACCGCTTTAAATGTAGTTTTATTACTCGCTGACAGCAGCTTCTTCGGCTGCTTCTTCAACTGGGGTTTCTTCGACTGCGGCTGCTTCCGGCATTTCTGCGGTTTCAGCGCCCACGTCTGCACCTTCGCTGCTGATGCCACGACCTTCGAGCACGGCGTTTGCCATGATATCGGTGATCAATGTGATAGCGCGGGTTGCGTCGTCGTTTGAGGGGATCACATAGTCGATGAGATCGGGATCACAATTCGTATCTACCATTGCGACGATCGGGATGCCCAAGATGCGAGCTTCGTTTATGGCGATGCCTTCATATTGGGTGTCAACGATGAAGATTGCGCCGGGAAGCGTGTTCATCTCGCGGATTCCGCCGAGAGAATATTCAATCTTGTCGTGCATTCTTCTCATCTTCTGAGCTTCCAATTTGGTATAGCTTTCGAGAGTGCCATCGGCTTCGATGTTTTCAAAATATTCCATCTTCTCGATGCTTTTGCGGATGGTCTGCATGTTTGTGAGCATGCCGCCATACCAGCGTTGGTTCACATAAAAAACTCCTGCCTTTTCTGCTGCTTCGCGGATAGATGCTTGCGCCTGCTTTTTGGTTCCTACGAAGAGGATATATTCGCCGCGGCTGGCAACTTCTTTGATGAACTGATAGGCTTCGTTTATAGCATCGACGGTCTGTTTGAGGTCGATGATATGGATTCCGTTACGTTTGATGAAGATATATTTCTTCATCTTGGGATTCCATCTAAAGGTCTGGTGTCCAAAGTGGACGCCTGCCTCTAAAAGCTGTTTCATTGTTACTACGGACATCAATTATCTCCTAATATACGGTTTTGGTTTCCCTGCGGAGGATTCACGCAATTCAGAGGGACAATTCCCTCACCGCCTTGCAACTCGCTCCCAAGGATTATTCGCATCTCTGCTGCCTTCCATATTCGGCCAAATTCATTAATCCCATGGATTAACGTTTGGAGAACTGGAATCTCTTTCTGGCTGCAGGACGTCCCGGTTTCTTGCGTTCGACCATGCGAGAGTCGCGCGTGAGAAATCCGCGTGCCTTAAGTACTGGTTTAAGCTGTTCATCATATTCCACTAAAGCGCGGGAAATGCCGTGACGGATGGCACCTGCTTGACCGCTGAGTCCGCCGCCAACGACGTTCACATAGACGTCGAAGTTTTCGGACATGCCAACTGCCTGCAAAGGCTGTTCCACCACCATCTCCAAGGTTTCTCTCTGGAGATATTTCTTCATCTGCACTTTGTTGATGATGCGCTTGCCGGTTCCGGGTGTGAGTCTCACACGGGCAACGGCTTCTTTTCTTCTTCCGACTGCATTATAACTTTGCATATTCGTGCATTCTCCTTACAAACTAAGCTCTGCAGGCTGCTGTGCACCATGCGGGTGTTCACTGCCGGCATAAACTTTTAGTTTCTTCATCATTGCGCGTCCCAGAGTGTTCTTGGGCATCATGCCGCGAACGGCGTGCTCAATGATACGCTCGGGATGCTCTTCCAACATCTTTGCATACGGAATCTCTTTCAACCCGCCAGGGTATCCGCTGTATCTCTTATAGACCTTTTGCATGGATTTCAAGCCGGTGACGCGAACCTTTTCGGCATTGATCACGATGACAAAATCACCCGTGTCAATGTTCGGCACGTAATACGGTTTGTTCTTTCCGCGCAAGATCGTAGCGATCTGAGTGGACAACCTGCCAAGGGGGAGACCCGTTGCATCCACAACATACCAGGCTTGCGTAATGTCGCTCTGGCTTGGAGTTAGAGTCTTCATCAATTCTCCTTAACGGTTTTTTTGTATGTTAAACCAGCTTTTTGAGAGTCGCAATAGTGTCAAGTAAATTGATTTTAAGTGGATTTGTTGGGCGGGGCGGGGAAAGCTAAGAGAACTGTTGGGGTGGCGAGTGCGATATTATTTACACGGTCTCACCACCCTAACTTTTCACATTGAAAATACATTAAAACTAACATGGCATGTTAATTCTACTTGACAAGAATCATAATGTGAATATCTTGTATCACACATAGAGCGATTAACAGGAATGCATTGTTGATGCGTTTTATTAAAGCTCTGATAAAGCCCTTGTTATGCAAAAACAAAAGCTTTAATATGATTATAAAGGTAAAGCAATGGAAATATCTTTTATCTCAAGAAAAATAGAAAAGTTGTGTTTAAATGAGAAAGAGATGATCAGAAAGTATGGAGATTTGAGCAATAAGCTGAAGCAGAGATTAAGCGAATTGGAAGCAGCCGCAAACTTGACGGAATTACCACCTTTCGCCGGATGTCATCCGCTTATTGGGAATTATAAACACTGTTATGCATTGAATTTAAAGCAGCCCTATAGACTTATTATTGAACCCAATTGGCATAAGCTCGGGCTGAAAAAAGGAGAACAGATAGAATTAGCTGAGATTAATTCTATAGTGATAGTGGGAGTTGATGACTATCACTGATAAGGAGCAAGGAGTCAATATGAGCCAGGAATTTAAACCAGATTACGCAGTTTTGCCCGGGGAATCAATCAAAGAGATGATTGAATACATGGGACTTACGCAGAAAGATTTTGCTCTAAGATTGGAGATTTCAGAGCAAAGCTTGATTAGAATTTTACAAGGTAAACAACCCATCACGCACGAAACGGCTTTGAAATTGGAATTGGTGACGGGTGTATCAAATGAATTTTGGATGGCGCGCGAGGCGAACTACCAGAAGCATTTAGCGCGTTTGGAAGAAGAAAAGAACATAGATCAAAACAAGGATTTTTTAGAAAGATTTCCCATTAAGGAATTGATAAAAAGGAATATAATCAAGGCCAGCAAGGATGTAGCTGAATTGAAGAATGAACTATTACGTTTTTTCAAAGTGGGAAGTATTGAAGCATTTTACAATGTTCTTGATCAAAATAATGTGGCAGCGCGAAGCTCAAAGGCTTATCCCACCGAGGCAGTAAATGCCATCACTTATCTGCATCTTGGCATGAAAAAAGCGGAAGACATGGCTTTGGATGAATATAGCCATAAAAAACTTGATATGGCGATAGAAAAGTTGCGTGAACTCACCAACAAAGAGCCAGAGTCCTTCGTGCATAATACGCGCGAGATATTAGCTGAAGCCGGGATTGCTTTAGTATATGAGCCACGCTTTAAAGGCATGCATCTCAATGCCGTATGCAAATGGATTTCTCCTAAAAATGGCAAAGCGATAATAGTGATGAATGATAAAGGCAAGTCAGAAGATATATTCTGGTTTTCGCTTTTCCACGAACTGGGTCATATCAGACTGCATGGCAAAAAACAAATGTTTTTGAACTATGGCAAGAAAGATGAGCAGCTCGAAAAAGAAGCGGATGACTTTGCGGCTAATAAATTGCTTCCTAATATGGAATTTGATAAAAACGCAAAAGTAGATGAAGATATGATCCATGAGATTGCAAATAATGCCGGGATATCTGCCGGAATAGTGGCAGGGAGGTATGCGCACCAAACAGGGGATTATCGAAAGTTTAGACATATGATCAGGAAGCTTGAGATTAGTTGAGGGCTGAGTGGTATGGGGCAGTAGCGTCCTGACACAAGCGAGATACGCATCCATTTCCAAGCTCGAAATTACTATGAAAACAAAAAGCCTCGGAAACTATCCGAGGCTTAACTATAATCAACTTATTCATTGAACAAATGTATTGCATTCCAAGCTTCTTAATAATGCTATAAATGGAGTTTTCTTTTCACCATCTCCAACTTCAAACTTCTTTTCCCATGCATTTGGGTCAACGATTTTTGCGGGATCGCCTTTTGTCATTGATGCCACAAAATCATTATGATTTTTGAACATTATTTTACCCTTGGCTTCCATATCTTTAGCATTAAGAAACCCTAAATATACGAGTACTACTGGAATGCCTAAGTCTGCGAGTTTCCATGTCCAGGCAAAACGATTGCTCATTTGATAATACCTGTCCCGCTGTATTCCAAATTTGAGATCAGTGATTATTTCCAAGTTATTTTTTGCTTCAATTATTGCTTCTGCAATGCGTTCATGATTGTCTTCGTTAGTCGTACTATTTTTTGTCTTAGCTGCGGAACTATTTTCTGCAGCGTGCGCCTTTGCTTCAACCAAAAACAAGCCCGGTTTATCATCAATCTTGCATGTGCTAATAAAATCCCAATTTGGGGTGCTTGGGTTTCCTCTTATGTATTTTAACCACCATCTTTTCAGTTCTCTTTTCTTTGAAGTAGTAAGAATCTTATTGAATACCTCATCTTTAATATTGCCTAGCATTTGTTCTTTCGGTTCAGTGAATCCTTTTGGAAAGTAATTATCCTTATTCTCATCAAATTCAATCTTGATTTTTTGAATTTTACTTAGCTCTCTTAGAACTTCATACACCTTTTCTCTGCCCATGTGTGTTAACAATAAACAACGGAAACGACTACCAGCCAATTCTTTTTTTTGGAAACATACTTTCTTTTCTTCGCTACTCATTTCTTTCACCTCGCTTATTTCATTTCTTAATTATGCCATTTTCTAAAAACAAAGAATAATAGTCAAGTACGATTTGCCTGTTTATAAGATATTTATTTTATTGGTGTTGAATAATTTCCAAGATGTAGCGATATTCTGTTGCTGTGAGCTGCTCTCGATTTTAGAACAATGGAGCTTTCAAGCTTAAGACAATAGAAAACTTCGTTTTCTCAGGCAACAAGATGTTTCCTGCCCAAATATAAGGTATGCGCTTTGCGCATGGAATCTTGTGTATGATCTAGACATCGGTAACACTTTAGACCTATAACATCGGTAACACTTTTCATTTTTTTAAAGAAGGCTATTTCGTCAAGCTTTGTTTTTTCATACCAATTAATTAGTCGCACAATCTGTCAACGAAAGCCAGGTTCGGCGTATATTACCAAGCCGGTGAACATATATTCTACAAAAAAACCACTTTAAGCTTAACAAGATCAATCATATTCACCGACATCTTTACAGTGACCAGCCCAGCGGTAGCATTTGGGAGGCGAGGTTGTATATAGAGGTTCCCAAATGCCACCGTGTTAGCAAGTTAACTCATGGGTGTGCTATTCATTTTTGGTGTCTCATTTTATTGCTCAGACTTTTATGGTAATTTATCTTTCTTACTGTTCTATAGAGCTTACCATCATTAATTGACATTTTTGCTATAGGCTTATCGTAATAGAATATCTCTAAGGTATGTCCATCTATTACTTTAATCCCAATAAATTCTCCAACCAGTGCGCTACTCAGTTTATAGTCCTTCCAATCATAGTAAAAAACACCTTGTTTGTGAACCTTCCTGACCAACATTCCCTTCGGATATTTAGGAGTTGGAATTTTGGTGGGATATTTTTTAATACTCTTTGTGTGCACCATTTCTGGCACCTTAAAATCAAGTGCCTCATGAGGTCTTTCGTTATTGTATTGGCTAATAAATTCATTTATTATCCGTTGCGCATCTCTCATGTCTTGGGGAGAACTATGTATCAATTCATTTTTCAAGGTGCGATGCAGCCTTTCCAGACGCCCATTTTGTTCTGGACGACCTTTAGCGATTCTTTCGTGCTTGATCCCCAATTGGATAAACCAAGCTGATAATTTTGTAAGTCCAGTCAAACCACGTGCTGCAAATGGCGTCCCGTTATCACTTCGAATTGTGTCTGGCAAACCATACTCTCGGAAGGCCCATTCAAGCCATTTACGAGCATCCTCATAATTTGTGCTGGGCAAAGCAACACCAAGCAACATCTTTCTACTATAGTTATCTAAAAGGGTTAAGGGATAACAGTATTGCCCATTGGCCATTTTAAACTGTCCCTTGTAATCCACACTCCATGAGATATTAGACTTAGTGGATGTGGCAAATGGCTCAGTATAAGGAGGCACCCTCTTTCTTCGCTTTCTCTTTTTTACCAACCCAAATGATTCTAAATAACGTTGAGCCGTACTGGCAGTCGGATACTTCTTATCCGGATTATCCAATTTTAACCTGGCTATGATCTTTTTGGGACCCCAGCTAGGATACCTTAGCTTGAGGTTCACTATCTCTTCAATAATCTCGTCAGAGATCCGCTTTGAACTGCTCTTGGGTGCTCTACTCAACTCCTTCAGACCGTCATAGCCATATTGTTTATATCTTTTGATATACTTATAGGCTGTCTTTCGGGAGATAGAATAAGCACGAGCCAGTTCTGCAACTGTAAAGTTGTCAGTCAAGTAGTCCTTGATGAAGTCATGTTTAAGACTCATGGCACTTTTCCTTATCCAAGGCATGTTTCACCTCCATGCCTTGACTATTAAAAAAGTGTTACCGATGTGTCGAGTCTATACTGTTACCGATGTTATGAGTTTATACCNNGCTAAGAAAGACTGGCTCTATACGGTTAAACTGCCAAACAAAAAGAAGATAGACGGGCGTCAATCTGCCTATACCAAAGAAGAAGTTGCCGCCGCGCTCACTCGCATGGGTCACAAGGATTTCACTATCTCCCCCGTTTTGTTTGATATCCCTTCCAAGCCTGCCTTTGCCGACGTGATGATGTTTATCAAGCTTTCTGCCACCATGCTGCGGGACAAAATGAGCTTTGGCAAGATTCTTGAGATGCTTGCAGAAGAGCAGCCCAATCGCGGTTTCCGCGAAGCTCTTTTGCAGATTGAGAGCCAATTGCGTGGCGGGGCGGAGGGTCGTGAGGTCTTCGGCAGGTTCTCTCATATCTTTGGCAAGTTCCCGTCCTATATGCTTGGTTTGGCCACCCGAAGCGGTAATATGGCAGAAATCTTTGAAGCCACTGCGATCTTTATGGAGCGCGATATGGAGATCAAGAAAAACGTGAAAAAAGCCTTAGTCACGCCCATGTTCGCTCTTGCCGCCACAATCGGTGCGGTGGTCTATTATATCATCGCGATCTTTCCTGCCACGGCGGAGCTCTTTTTGAGATATGATATGCCGCTGCCTCCGCTCACCGATAAGACCTTGCAAGCGAGCTATTGGCTTAGTTCATATTGGTGGATATTACTCTTGATTGTGGTTATCCCCGTTGTAATCATCTGGCAGTGGTGGAGCACTCCCAAGGGGAGAATCTGGAAAGACCAGCATTTGGTGAAACTCCCGGTCATCGGGCATTTGTTGCATAAGTCTGCCATTGAAATCTATTTCAGAGTGTTCAGCATCATTTATGGCGGTGCTGCGGATAATATTGAGACGATCCGCACTGCGGCGGAAGCATGCCGAAATGCCTGGATGGAGGATAGGATCAAGCGCATTACCATCCCGCTCATGTTGAAAGACGGCGTGGGCTTGGTGGAAGCGATGGCGGCATCGGAAGTATTTACGAAAACCGCTCTCACGCGTATTCGCACTGGACAGGAGACGGGAACGATTCTCCAGTCTGCGCAACAGATATCAACCTTTTATGAAGCCGAAACGACTTACAAGATGAATAACCTCGTGGAATATATCCAAACCATCGTGGGTCTCGTGGTTGCGCTTGCGATCACTTTCTTGACTTTCGTTTCTGCTGAGATTGCTACGGTTTCACCACCTGCATATTAAGCTGAGAGGAGATTGATGCTTACAAATAAATTTGCTCAATATCTGGTAGGTCACCATATCTTAGATGAAGAGATCATGCAGAAGGCATTGGTCAAGATGGAAGAATATGGCGGCAGCTCTGCAAGTGCGCTGGCAAGAGTTTTGGAGATTGAATTTGCAGTTCCTCATGACACCGTCTATGAGGCGCTTTCGGTTTATTATGCCTTCCCTACTCTCAAAAAGAGCATAGAGGAGATTCCGGCCGCTCAGATGGATGCTGCCAAACAGCTTTTGGAACAAATCCGTTCGGATGCGGGTGATGACTTCAAGAAAAAGCTTATCTTCCACAAAATATTGCCCTTTGGTTTTCAAAAAAGCTCGCGGGACGTCTTGCGCGTGATCAGTAGCGATCCCACAAATACGGTGATCCAAGAGATCACCTCGCGCACTCGCTTTCGCAAGTTAGAGGTATTTTGGGCTCCGATCAAGACTATTAGTGAGATCATAGAAAAGATTTCGCCGGAAAAGAATGAGTTCTTACAGCTCTTGGAAGAAGCAGGCGATGTGATCCAAGATATTGTTGAAGACGAGCCTACCATAGACGAACAGGCACTCGATGAAGAGATCAATAAGAGTCTCTTGGTCAATCTCTTTGAAGGCGCGCTGATCGAGGCTGTGAGAAAGGACGCATCGGATATTCATATCATTCCTAATGGTAAATCCGCAGTTGATACATATTTCAGAATTGATGGCAAGTTGCAGCTTTGGCTGAGACAAGAAAACACCGCTCCTGAGGCCTTGGCGGCGGTGGTGAAAGACCGTTCTACGGGAGTTGACCGCTTTGAGCGCGATACTGCTCAGGATGGATTTGCCCAAAGATTGGTTGATGGGCATCTCATCCGCTATCGTATCTCGATTTTGCCCATTGTATCCCAAGAATTTGAACGCCGCTTTGAGAGCGTTGTGATCAGGGTTATCGACGATAGGAAGGTGATCACAGACTTCCGCAAGCTGGGTTTTCAAGAGCAAGCTGAGAAAGAATTCCTCAAATCTATCAATACTTCAAAGGGAATCGTGATCGTGACAGGCCCCACGGGAAGCGGTAAATCTACCACGCTTATTGCTGCTTTGCACCACGTGATCAGCCCGGATGTGAACGTGCTCACTTGCGAAGACCCCGTGGAATATGTGATTCACGGTGCGCGGCAGCTCAAGATCGGGCATAAGATGGATTTTGAGCAGGCAATCCGCTCTATTTTGCGTCATGACCCCGATATCGTGATGGTGGGTGAGATTCGTGATAAGATCACCGCCGACACCGCTGTGAAGCTGGCAAATACGGGACACCTCACTTTCAGCACGCTGCATACAAACGACGCTCCTTCGGCGATTACGAGATTGTATAAGATGGGGATTGAGACCTTCCTTTTGGCATATTCCATCAATATCATCATCGCTCAGAGATTGGTGCGCAAGCTCTGCGTTCACTGCCGTAAGCCCATTGAAAAAGAGCATTGGGCAGCAGCGCTGCAAATCGGGCTCTCACAAGAGGAGCTCGAAAGCGGAACTATCTATCAAGCAAACGGTTGTCCCAGATGTCATAACGGTTATAAAGGCAGAATTAACGTTGCCGAAGCTCTGTATTTCTATCCCGAAATCAAACAAGAAATCATCAATAGCGTGAACGAGATTGATGAGGAACGCATCCGCGCTATTGCTGAAGAGAAAGGCATGCTTTCCATGAGAGATAGCGGCGTGGAAAGAATGCGCGAAGGGCTCACCGACCTATCGGAAGTGCTATTCGTGACGGCGGAGGAATAAGATCATGCACATGATGGAAATGGTTTTGGCTCTCTTTGCGACGGTGCTTTTCACCACGCTCTCACTGAGCTATAATCAGGCGATCTGGACGCAGGCGGACTATCTGAATAATGCGACCACCGTTGTGCAGGCTTCGCAGATCTGTCATAGCATCTTGGACGAGGTGGATGCCAAGCTGTTTTCCGGTCAGGTGAGATTCAACCAGATCAGATCATTGTATAATTTCACCAGTAAAACGGATTATCCCTTCATTTCAACGCAGTATAACGTCAAAAGAGAAGCCGTCTTTTGTGATAAATATGGAAAAACCACGAAGATTGAATATGACTATGATCTGGAGCAAGACGTGGAAGTGCCCATTGACAATAGCTTGTATATCTTGATGACCGTCACAGTGAGCGGTCCCACCTATCTCAAATATCCATATTCCATGACGCGTATCGTCACGGAGACCTTTGTGAGGTGAGATCATGGGAGTGATGTTAGACGTTATTGGCGGGATCATCATCGGCGGAACTCTTCTGCTCATGGTGATGACCTTCCAGCTCCAATTGCAGGAAAACGCTTCACGACTCTATTATACGGGCTCGATGATCTCGCATATGGACGAAGTGGCGGGGATCATCAATCATGTATTTTCCATGGTGGGAATAGGCTATGGCAAGGATCAAGCCACCGAAAACGAGACCGTTTGCATGGTGGCAACAGAGAATACGATAAAGTTTAGAACCTTTTGGGACTATGAAAAAGACGATATATCCGATACCGCCCACACTGTGGAGTTAGTATTGCGAGATGCTGAAGACGACTGGGGAAGAGTTCTCAATGTGATTCAAGACGGCGTGATCATCTTTCCCATGGGACACATATTGCACATCGAAGATATGAAGCTTAGATATTATAATAAAGATGATGCTATCACAACAAATAGAAAAGATATAATGAGTGCGGAGGTTTTGCTCACCTTCCGGCGTGAATCGCCCTGGCGACCGGATCAACCGCTTCGTTCGAACCTTCAAATGAAATGCTATTTCATGAATAGGTATTTGCAACTCGGAGCCTAAAGGAGAGAGATATGGGACGCGCAATGCTGATATTCGTTGTTCTGATGACGACTGTCTTTGGGTCTGTGCTTATGTCTGTGTATAGAAACATAGGCGGAGTGCCTGAAGTGCTCATCAAAAACCAGTTGCAAAAAGAAGCCGAGGGCGTGAGTGACTTTGTCCTGCGAGATGCAGTCCGAGGAGCAAATTCCAAAGATTTCCTGGAAACAATGATGGATATGATGGGCAGCGAATCGGGACATGAAATGTCGTTCACCATGTATTACGGAGTGCCGGAGGGAAGCCAAACTTTGGTGCAGCCGGCATGGAAGATAGGTAATTGCGAGGTGGAGAAGATCACCTATACCTATCACATGAACGAAGATAACTATAAGGTGCAAACGAGGATACGTGCAGCAATGCAGGGCATAGAGATTTTCCGCGAAGCTGAGATGGCGTTCAGCTATCCCATGACAGTGCTCGGAAAAGTGGAGCCCAATATAGTCTATCTTGAGTTTGAACAAGTCCTACTCTTCCCTTGGCTTAGAGACCTTCTATGGAGACTTTTTGGTATAGAAAAGCCAAACTTCCCCGATTCTTCTCCCAATAACTATGGCGGGGAATTCTTCGGGTTTTCATTCTGGAGTCCCACAGGCAATGACAACACCAAGATGGATGATGAGATGGACTCTTGGGAAGGCAACTATAGTAAACGATTTTTAAAACTGAATGGATATGATCATAGGGTGGAAGTTAATAGAAAGCCACTGGCAGATCAAGGGGAAGGTTTCAAAGACCTCGATACCAATCATGCCTTCACCTTGCTCACTTTTGCCAAGATCGATAAAGACGGAAGAAACTCGGCTTCAGGTTTCTTGGGTCTTATTGGCAACACGCCGGACGTGCGCGATAGACAGGGCACTTTGCTCTGGATTCCCTCTGATCCAAAGAATGCAAGCCTGCATACAAAGCCTGCTGCTGCAATATGGTTTGAGACTATAACCAAAGGAAACGCCAAAGGTAAGCTTCACTTCACAGTTACACAGGATACGCTAATCAGCGGTCAATATAATACCATTGATCTCTCAGTTGATCACACGCTTACTGCACCTGTTTGGAAACGAAGCGGAAACTTCCTCTTTGGCTATTCATATACGATTAACGATGCGCATAACACACATCCTTGGAATTCTTATGCGCTCACCTATGAGATCAAGAATAATAAAGCATGGGTGCTTGGTTATGTGAATGGTGTCAAGGTTGGTGAAAAGAGTAGTAACTATCCGGTTCGAGCCTATCCCAGCGAATATGGCATGACCCTGGGTGCGCGTGATATCAGAAAAGCCAATGGCGATAAATTTGCCAATGATGCCCCTGAGCGCAAGCAGCTCTTCGGCATCATGGACCAAAGCGGCATGAATGACGAAGCTTTCACGCCCACGGATGTGGGTCTCTGGCACGAACAAGTAATGAAATCCACACTCATGCACTATATAAGAGATTAAAACAATGAATAAAACAGCGGAAGGAACAAAATGACTTTTATGACGATGAATATGCTTGCAGTCGCAGTAGAAGGAGGATATGCTCCTTGGATACTGACAATTGTTCTGGCTTTCATTGCCATGATCTTGGTGCTCTATTATGGGCACTTGACCAGGGCACAAAATCGTGAGATGGAAGGTCTGCGTGAACAGCTCAAAGAGTTGCGTTCCCAGCTTTCCCATCTCAAGGAACTGGATAAGTTGATTCCTGGTCTGATAAAGATTGCTCACCTTGATCACGATATTAACACACCTCTTTGCGTGGTTACCATGTCTTTAGGACGCGCAAAGGAACTGGCAAAAACAAACAACGATGAATCATTAATGACCAATGTGGAGGACATCCTCGAAGCTGTCCGTGATATTGGTGAGATGATGAAAGCGGTGCGAGTCTTAAAAACCAGCCCGCTTATCCCATATAATGATAAGGTTAATAAGTAGGTATTTAACATGAGTACACAGAAAATTCTTGTAGTGGATGACGAACAAAACATTCGGGATATATTGCAGACATTTTTGCAGGATATGGGCTATAACGTAGCTTCAGCGACCGATGGTTTTGATGCATTGGATAAGATTGGAAAGGAGGGTTTTGACCTCTATATCATAGACATCTATATGCCTCGGATGAGTGGACTCGAGCTGATTGCGCGTCTCAAAGAGGTGCAACCGAAAGCGGTGATCATCGTGATGACCGGCTATTCCGGGTTGGACGTAGATTTCAGGAGCATTCGCCAATCTGCGTTCATGTATCTCTCGAAGCCGATTCAGCCTGATGAGCTTTTGCGCGCGGTTGAGGCAGGACTTGCCCAAAGCATCAAAGTCAATCAGATGAAGATTGAAACACCCGAGCCGGAGCCGGTTCCGGGAATTAGTCCCGATGTTGAAAAGAGCCTACAGCACTATCTCTTGCGCGGTTTTTCTGCAGAACAGACCACGAGGCTACTCGGTTATGGAGTGTTAAGAGAATATTCTCGCGGCTCAAATATCCCTTCCGACAAAGAAGAGGGCTCAATTCTCTTTATTGAAAGAGGGAGAGTTGGTGTATTCTTTCAGGACGTGCAGATAGAAAGCCTCAAAGAAGGAGATATCTGGGGAGAAGAATCCTTCGTGGCTCCCAAGGCAAGCTTTGCCAGTTTACATGCTCAAGAAGATAGCATCGTTCGTCATTTCAGCCGTAAACAACTGATAGAGTTCTTATCAACTGTCGATAAGAACGTGATAGACAACTTTATGTTGAACTTAATGCTATGCATGCACCTCAAGCACAGGCGCTGCGTCGCCCAACTGGTGAATGCACGTAAAGACTTAAACCCAGACCAAAAGGAATGATACAGTAATAATGAAACTTAGCTTTAGTCGCGCACTCAGCTTGGAAATCCCGGCTAACTACCTGGGAGTGGAGAGTTGTGAGATCATTAGCCAATGGCTGATGCACCACCAAGAACGGGAAACCGAAGCCCGGGAAGAATTGCGGAAAGTTCTGATCCGTGCCCGTGAGTTGGAGGCCTCCGACGTAGATCTTGGTGCTCCGGGTTGCGATGGCAAGATGTGGATGAGAATCTATGGAAGAAAGAAGCCGATGGAAGAGTTTGGCGAATATTCATTAATTGATACAAATGCCATCATCCTCAGTTGGCTTTCACTCAATCAGAGACAACGTCTTTTTATGCAAAAGAGCATAGACTTCCCCTTGGCAATTGATATTGACGGCAAAGAAGTGCGCTTCCGCGGGACTGCCTTCTTCGACCGAAATGCACTGGGTGCAAACTTCAGAAGAATCAACGACACTCTGTTTACCATCGAAGAACTCGGCATCCCTGAGATGGTTGCAAACAGGATGAATCTCCGCTATGAAAAAACGGGATTGATCTTGGTGACGGGGATCACCGGCAGCGGGAAATCTACTACTCTCAATGCGATTATAGACATGAACAACAAAGAAAACGAAGCCCATATTGTCTCTATCGATTCACCGATAGAATATGTGCACGAATCAAAGAAGTGTTTGGTGCGCCATCGAGAGGTTGGCGTGGACGTGCTCAGCTTTGAGCACGGAGCGATCGAAGCATTAAGACAAGACCCCGATATCATCGTCGTCGGTGAGATGCGCGAACCCCAGACCATTGCCACAGTCTTAGAAATCACCGACAGCGGACACAAAGCTTTTACAACGCTGCACACCTCTTCTGCATTAGATAGTGTGCACCGCATCGTAGCAGAGTTCCCTCCGGATTCTCAGGAGCGGGTTCGCAATCGCCTTGCCGATGTTTTGCGGGTTTGCATGAGCCAAAAGCTCGTTCCCACGCTTGACGGCAAACTCACCATCGCCAAGGAGCTTCTCTCCGTTGATAGCAGCGTTCAAGCCGCTATTCGCAACAAAAACATCGGCGAGATCTATCAGATGATGATTGAAGGCAAGAAGATGGGAATGATAACCATGGAACAAGATCTTAAGTGCCTTTTTCAAAGAGGAATAATCAGCCAAGATACGGCTATGAACTATGCAAACAATAAAAGACGGATGAAGCAATTGCTCTCCGTCTTATAAAGGATATCTAAGGATGAACCTATGAAGAAAAACCCGAAAGAGGCTTTTGGCATTGTTCAGGATGGGCGCACGATCCGCATTGTGCACCTGAGCAGGGACGGCGCCGACACCTATTTGATGGGTATGGATACCATCGTTTTGGAAAAGGATTGGTATAAGGGCGAAGATGCTTCTGCCTCCGACACCGATTCAGATTTCCTCCCGTCAGACCCGATGTTTTTGAACATGGACAACCTCGATGAAGGCTCGGACTCAGGATTTGATCTCAACGGGGGCGGCGCATCCGACATGGATTTCAGCATAGATATGGGTAATGGAGTCGGGATGGATACGCCAAATTCCAAGGCTGCACCGGAGTCTGAGAACGGAAGTGGTGAGCTTCAACCCGAACCGATCAAGGTCAACCCCTTGAATATAATGCTTTCCAAATTCCCCTTAGGACAAGGTGTCATTTCCGTGAACATCCACCAACATCGCATCGAAAAAGATGAAGTGGGAAAGATCAAGAAGTCTGAGATCAAACGTTTTCGCAGAAACATGCTCAACACTGCTCAAAGAAAGGCGGGAGATTGGCAAAGCTGTGTGATGGAAACCCCGGAAGGGATGCAACACTGGCTGCACACAGGCCCAAATCTGCTTCTTGATGAAGTCATTAAATATGGCAAAGATGTAAATACAAAGCTATATTTCCAATTTGCCGATGCAAACGAGATCATTCTCAAGAATTACTTTCTTTATATGACGGGAGCGCAACCCGGGCTGAATCTCTTCATCTATCTCGGGGTGGACTATCGCAAGATATTTGTCTTTGAAGATGGCAAATGGATGGCGACCTTGCCTTTGCAGATTCCCCAAGAAGAGCCCGATATTGATGTGGCTTATTCAAAGCTGGCACTTGCTTTGGATAACGCTGAATTGGGTGAGCCGCAGGGAATGTGGTTCGCCGGTGATTGGGCAAGCACAAAGCTTCGCGATTATGTTGAAGAACAAGGTATTGCCAAGGAAGTGTCACTCTTGAAATATCCATATCTCAGTATGGGAAATGCAGACCTTACCTTCACCGAAGAAGACATGGCACAATATGCCCTGCCGCTTTCAGTGGCCTGCAAAGCGCTGAGTTATGGACGTCAGGACTTCTGTTTCTGCAACTTCCTGCCTGATAAGATTGTCGATGGACAAAAGGAATTGCGCGTTGTTTGGCATGGATTCATCGTGCTTTCGCTGATTTTTGTCTTGGTGACCTATAGCACCATGCAAGACCTTAACAAGAAGAAGAGCTTGCGTAAGATCAATCAAGAATTAAAAGTGCTAAACTATTCATTGAACATGCTCAGAGCGCAGAATGCGACGGTTGAACAGATTAGTAACGAGATTGCAAAATATAAACAAATCACCAGCAATGTGGTGGGAAAACTCGAGGATAAAAACCGCTGGACAGAGCTGTTTAACCTGCTCAATGCCAGTTTTGATGCCCATCCCGAAAGCTGGCTGGAAAACTTAAGAAGAAACGGCGATAAAATCAGTATTAGCGGAACCACAACCAGAAGAGAGAACGTGAGCAGGATTGCGGCGCGATTGCCTGCGAGTAAGATTAGCAGCGTGAATATCAGTGAGCTCAGAGGCAAGGTAATTTGGAACTTCGCTATCGAGATGGAAATGCCCGTGGTGGATTGGGAAGAGCTCATAGCTGCAGAGTTTGTGCCGCCTCCTGTCGAAAGCAAAAGCACTGAAGGCACAGGAACGCATCGCTATTATCGCCCGCAACAGACCACTGTTTCAGCAGATAAAAACGGAGTTAGCGTAAGTGAGAAAATCACTGCGACGAGCTATCGCTATGGAATGTTGCCACCCATCAGTTCAGAGCTCACCCCCGGTCCCTCAAATGGAGATATCAACATCGACGAGGAAACTCATGAGCTATATCTGAAGTTTATCAGAGCGATAAATAAAGGTAATATGCTGGAATATCAGTTCCTCGGCCATGTGATGATCGAAAAATATGAGGGAACTCGTCTCGCCTCGCTGATTCGTTGGTGGGTCTCATATCGCCTATATTTGGACGGACAATATCAAGCCTCCAGACAGAGCCTCAAACAGAATCTTAAACCTGGCGACCAATATTATGCACACAGCATTTTGATGGATGCTCGCATCAGCTTTGCATTGGCAGAAACAAACTTCATGGGCAAATATCAAGCCCTGTTGGGAGGATATGCCCGAAGCTCTGCGGCCACACAAGCAAACTTGGACCTTAAAATAATCCAAGAGGAGCTGAAAAGATGACTAACTCCGCCAGAAATACTCTCGTCCTCGTCGTGCTACTTATTCTCAGCGGCATATATTCCAGCATCACTTTGAGTAATTCGGAAAAGAAACTCAGAGAAGGTCAGTCCAAGCTCAAAGAAGTTAAAGAGAATGTCGTGGTGCTAAACAGGAAGATCGCAAACCGCGAGATACTCGAAGAAGAGTATGAGATGCAGCAAGCCGTTGCAGGCTCGCAATTTAAGATTATTATGGACGACGATTCTTCCATTATCAGCTACGACTATCTCTTAAGAGTGTTAAATTGGTTAAACAAAGACCTTTATTACGATTTTGGATTGAGTAACAAGGCCGAAAATGACTACAATGAATATGTGATCTCAGGCGCCGCTTCCTATATGGACTTGGTGAAGTTCACTCGTCTTTTGGAATATCAGCGAGCACTCATTACCATTGAAGACCTTTCGATAAACAGCCAAAGCGCCGGCGTCGATTCCGTGGGCTTTTCCATGATATTTAGAACCTATGCAAGCGAAGATGGATTCCCCGTTTCGGCGATTAGTTATAACACTATGAAGAAAGCGGTTCATGAATATGATCTCTTTCGCCCTCGCTATCTCAGAGATGCATATCAGGGCATGGGAGTTGATAGCCGCTTGCTTGATCTTGATAGCGCAAAATTGATCGCTATCAGCGAAGACAGGGCTTTTATTCGCGATGAAGCAGGGATCATACGCATGCTCAAAAAGGGTGATAAAATCCTCTATGGTCATCTTCAAAAGGTGGACTCTCGCGATGGTTTTGCACTGTTTCTCATCAATAAATATGGTTTTGAAGAAAACCTGATACTATATTTGGAATGATTAAAAATTGAGGTTTATGATGTATAAAAAAGAACTATTATTGTGGGTTGTGAGCATAATCTTTTGCTCCGTGCTCTTTGCGCAACAAGTCGGTGAGCTGAACAACCAAAAAGTGAGCTTGAACAGCAATACGCATGTGAACACCGCCGTTCAGATATTGGAACACTTCAGCATGGCTGAGACCGGTAAGAAGGTGATCAACATGTCGAGCTTCAACAGCAATATCAACGTTCAGATATCCGACATCCATTGGCGCACGGCCTTAGATTTGATCGTGTTGAGAAACAAACTCTTACTCGAGGAAGGTGCAGGCTATTTTGCCATTAAAGACCTTGTTCAAGAGGTGGGTGAAGAGACCAGCCAAGAACTCATCGAAAAGCTTAACCTCCAAAAGGATGCACTGTCAAAGCAGATTCGCATCAGAGCCGTTGCAGTCTTGGCGGATAGAAGCTATGTCAGAAACCTCGGCGTGGATTGGTCAACAGTCGCAAACGGTAAGGTTTCCGTGAATGCCGGATTTGCCGGAGCAAGCCAATTTGTCTCTCCGCTAACTCTAAGCGCGTCAGGAACAACCAATATAGGCAAATATACCGTGGATATAAACACGGTCATAAACGCCATCGAGAGCGACAGCAAAGGCAGCATTCTTGCAGAGCCTACCATCCTCGTCTCCAGCGGCAAGACCGGACACATCCAAGTGGGTCAGGATATCTCTATTAAAACTGCCGACGAAGCGGGAAACACCATGGATACATTCTTCTCCACGGGTATCATCTTGGATGTCACGCCTACTTTGGTGGAAGTGGATGGCGAAGACCTCATCATCCTCAATCTCTCGATAGAGCGCTCAAGCGGACAGCCTTCGGCGGTATCCACAATCATCACTAAGAGCACATCTTCCACCGAACTTGTGCTCTATGATGGCGAAGAAACCGTGATCGCCGGACTCTTTGATACAGACGAAGTTAAGACACGCTCGGGAATACCCATCCTCAAAGATTTGCCTTGGTGGGTCTTTGGGATCCGCTATCTCACGGGATATGACAGCTATGAAAAGAAGGAGCGCGAGTTCATCATCACCCTCAAAGCTGAGGTGGTGGACACCGCTCTCAAAAGAGCGCGTCAAGACCGCCTGAGTAAGATAGAAGACTAAGGTAGCGCTATGCGCCTCTCAACCCGGCTGCTGATACTTTTCATAGTAATAGCCTTAGTTTTCGGCGCCTTCTTTTATATGTTTTATTATATAAAACAAGAGGAGATGCGCCTCTATCGGGAAAGTGATCTATCTCAACGCAAAGAGACTATCGAAGCAGTTCTAAGGGCACATGAATCCTCGCAGATGGAATTTACAAGCTATCATGCGCGACGTAGCCAACTGAGGAGTTTTATCTATTCGGCGGGCACGGATATCAGCGAAAGTCCCATCAGCGACGCCAGCGAAACCTTTGCCTATTCACTATTTCAAGTATATGATCACGCCGGCAGAAAACTCTATAGCTACACCCAAGAATATGCGCCGGGTTTCGCCGAATTTGATCTCAGTCAAAACGTTTTGGAGAGCCTCGCCGGAAAAGAAACGCTGGATTATCACGCCATATTCAACCAAGATATCCTCTATTGCACAGCAAGCGTGATCACTTCGGGCTATGGCAAAAACATAGGCTATTTGCTCACGGCAAATAAGCTGGATAATAACTATGCAAAGAAGCTTGCCGACGAGCTCAGACAGCAAGTGCGGATCAGCATTGAGCTCATCGATTGCGAACATCAACAAGATGATCATCATCATAGCTGCATCAGTATCCCGCTCAAAGATAGCTTTGGCAAGTCTGTTGCATGGATGAGTTTCAGCAGTTCAAACCCCTTTCTCCGCAAGCTCAAGAATCTTGCAATCCTCATCATCTTTGGAACCATGGGCTTTGTCTTTGTCTTTTTGCTCATGCAGTTTTTCCTCATCCAACAGTGGATCAGCACGCCGCTGACATATATCTCGCAATCCTTGCGCCAATCAAACCCCGCCATCATCGGCAAACTGACCCATTCCAAGAATGAATTTGGGGATATTGCAAAACTCATCGAGAGCTTTTTCGCCCAAAAAGATGAGCTCGTTTTAGAGATTGAGGAAAGACTCAAAACCGAGAAAAAGCTCAGAGAGATGGAAGAGCAAACCCGCAAGATATTAACAACTTCGCCGGAATCCATTGTCGTCACCAATCCCATCGGCAACATCATCACTTTAAATGAAGAAGCCCTGCGGCTGATGAATTGGGAAAGCGAGGAAAAGATTGTCTTCGACGAAGTGAGCTATAACCACAAAGTCTATCCGCCCGATATTGCCCTCTTTAACAAGTTCTTGGAGCATCTCAATCTCAATGGCATTGTGCGCAACTGGGAGATTCGCCTGCAAAGAGAAGACGGTAGCCATTTCCCTGCCTTGATCAGCGCTTCCATCGTCTATGAAAAAGAAGAGCAACCCTCAAAACTCATCTTTATTGCGCGTGATCTTAGCGAAAGAAAGGAGCTGGAAGCAAGGCTCAGACAAAGCCAAAAGATGGAGTCGATCGGCACTCTTGCAGGGGGCATCGCACACGATTTTAATAATATCATCACCATCATCGCCGGATATATCACGCTCAGCATAGGCAAATCCGGCGAGAGTAGCACTGTTCAAAACAATCTCAACGAAGCGCTCAAAGCCTGTCTCAGAGCCAAAAACATCATTAGCAAGATACTCACCTTCAGCCATCAAAGCGAGCTGAATATCAGTCCTATCAATGTTGCTGAGGTACTCAAAGAAACCATTCCGATGATACGCACCCTTTTGCCAGCAAAGATCGATATCAAGAGTGAAATCAGCAGTGATCGCTATGTTCTCGCCGATAGCACAGACCTGCAACAAGTTATCCTCAATCTCGCAACCAATGCCTCCCACGCCATGCGTCCTGACGGCGGGACTCTGTATATTTCCTTGCAAGAAGTGGAAGGTTTTGAGCTCATCGGCATGAATCATGATGTCGATTTTGAGCATCTTTATCTGAATCTCACTGTGTCGGATACGGGTTGCGGCATCTCCCCTGAGGATCAATCGCGCATCTTCGATCCCTATTTTAGCACCAAGGAAACCGGTGAAGGAACGGGCTTGGGACTCTCCATCGTGCATGGCATCATCACAGGATATCAGGGCATCATCGGTGTCCAAAGCCAATTGGGAGAAGGAACAAGCTTCGATATCTATCTGCCTGCATTGGAGCATGTTCAAGTGCCTGAGTCCAAGCCAAAAGAGCTGGAAATTGGTTTCGTTCCCGCGCGCATCATGCTTGTGGACGACGAGCCTGCGCTAACGGATATCTTTTGCGATGCGCTCACAGAAGCGGGCTATGAAGTGCACTGTTTCACCGATTCCACGATCGCAATGGAACAATTTGCCATCAAAAATGCTGAATATGAGCTCCTGATTGCTGATATCAATATGCCCCGCTTGGATGGCATCCATCTTGCCACCGGCATCAAAGCGATGAAGAATATCCCCGTGCTTCTATATACCGGTTTTTTGGATAAAAAGATGAGAGATCGAATCAAATCTACCGGTATCGGCTATACGCTGACCAAGCCGGTCTTGCCTGATGAAATGGTGCAGCAGGTGCGTAAGATGCTCTGGGAACATCGCTGATTTTGCCTTTTTTCTGCTCGTTTTCCACTGCTTCCTTACTGGGTTCTGGTCATGATATGGTCATGATGTGGTCATCACCATGAGCATATCATAAGCGTATAACGAGCAGATATCATAAGGGAAGCACCGCTTAAAAGCCTCATGTCTATGAAGCTGGATAGCTTAGTCTTTCTTGCCGAATTTGTTTCTGAGCCCCAAAACTCCGCCCATGGAGAATGCGAGAGCTTTCCTGAGGGATACGCTGTGCTTTTCTCTCACCATTATTAAGGGGATGATTGCTGCCCATCTCATGAATGCGCCGACGAGAAAAGTGATTTGTTCGGGCGCAAGCAGCTTCTTTCCGATGGTCATGGCGGGAGGATAAAAGATGCCGCTTCCGAGAGTTGAGATCATCATAAAAGTGCCGGTGATCGCTGCATACATCCCGCTGTAGCCTTGTTCCGAACCCTTGGGAGCGATGGAAAGCACGAAGTTTGTGGTGACAATTCCGCTGCCCGCCCACATGAATCCTGAGCCCAAGGCTTCCAGCCAGAGTAGGTGATAGCTACCCGGACTCACAAAGAGCCAGAGCAAGGGGTTGATTCCGCCCAAAAGGACACAAATCTTCATCGCTGTTTTGTTGCCAAATTTGTCGATGAATCTGCCCCAAAAGCTGAAGGAGAGCAGCGAAGCACCCATGTGTAGTGTGCTATATATCTGCACGTCAAAGAGTCCCATTTCGAGGTTTCTAAGCATGAATGGAGTCCAAAAGGGGCTTCCCACACCGGTTGCAAAAAACCACCATGAACCGAAGACTAAAAGCAGGCGGAAGTTCTTGTCTTTGAAGGGTTCACGATAGAGACTTTTCAAGCTTTGTTCGGGGAGTTTGCGCGTGCGCTCCGGTTGTAGGCTTAATATCCAGAGCCCAAATACTCCTAAAAGTGAGGCAAAAATGAAGATAAAAGCGAGAAACATCCCTTGATTTTGAGGAATAAAGAAGTTCTGGGCTTTGAGCATGGAGATATATTTCACGCCGCGTTCGGCAGATTCAAAGAGGTCAACATGATAGCTGAGAACATAGCTAAAGACGAGCCCGATAATGAGATGTATCTGATTGCGTTTGGAGAAAAACCGCCCTCGGATACGCACGGGAATCATGTCGCTGATCCATGCAATCCAGATGTTCCCGCCGGTTGATTGCAATCCTGCGCTCACAAATAAGAGGCTGAGCGCAAACCAGATACCCTTTTGATTGGAAGGAAATAAGAGCGCGAGTCCGAGGAAGACGGTGAGCATGCGCCCCAGTGCAGTGATCCAAATGCAAGGCCATTTGCGGCGTTCAAAGCGGTGAGAAAAAGCCAGCCCAAGAGGTTGCCAGAGTCCGGAAAGCTGTCCTAATGCAGACAAAAAGCTGAATTGCAGGGGGCTTGCCTGCAAGATCACCATAAATTTGGTGATGAATGAGCTGCCGATCAGAGCGAGATTTCCATAGATTTGGGCGAAGGAACCCTCGATGATGGAGACTTTATAGAGCTTACGGATCTTGTGTTTCCGTCGCGCTTCTTTCATTGATTTCCTCTTGGACGATATATTTAGAGCCTATATAATTTACAGGCTTTTTATGTCCATAAGATTCAGTGAGATTTTATCGAAAAGGGGTGTTATTTCAGAGTTTTCCCCACTTGATTGATGATTCCATCGAGGAAGAGATTGCCGGTTTCTTCGATATCAAAAGGCTTGCTGCCTATATATTTATCCCATTGGCTGAGGATGTAGTCGTGGCTCACCACGCGATAGACTTGCTCCGGCACGATCTCCTTTCCGGCGATAGTGAGTATCTCGCCCGGAACGAGCCAGCCGGGGATGTTCAAGGTCATAATATCATGAGGTTTATCGATCAAGAGCTGTCTGTTAAGCTCTTCTGCATCAGTGATATCCCTGCCATAGAGGTTGAAGCAGACCACAGTGTTTCCAAAGGGGATATATTCATGAAGTTCGCGCAGACTGATCTCGCCGGCAAGCAAGTTTTTGCGCAAGCCGCCATTGTTTATCATCGCAAGTTGTGCGCTGGGATATTCCTCATTGATTGCATTTGCGATCCAGCTCGTGCCTTTGGTGAGGGCAAACTTATTCACCTCAAAATCAAAAGGCAGGATTCCCGCGGGTTTGCTCATCTCTCGCTCCATCTCGCCTATGACCTGATGCAAGAAGTCTTTAAGCTCACTTTCGTAATCTTCAGGAGCTTGAGTAAGCGGGATCAAACGGCTCTCATATTTCACGATCTTGCCACGCTTGATTTTCAGATCGATCTCGCCTAAATATCTCAGATGACTGCCGGCAGAGGCGATATAGATGTTGTTAATATTCACGGGACTATCGATTGCGGTGTGTGAATGTCCGCCAATGATCATGTCCACACCTTCAGGAATCTGAGTGGCAAGCAGACTATCTGCCTTCCAGCCGTTGTGGGTGAGCAATACAACTATGTCACTCTCGGCGCGCAACTTAGGCAGGAATCTTTCAAGTGCTTCGAGATAGGGGAGAATGGTGAGCGGCTCCACGTTTTCGGGCTTCACACGCAGGGGGAGATTATCGACGGTCAGCCCCAAAACTCCGATCTTTGTCTTGCCTCTTTTGAATACCTTATAAGCTTCTGTGCCAAAGCTTTCCCCCTCTTCTGTGAGCAGGTTTGCGCTCAGCACGGGGAACGCTGAATCTTGCACCAAAGCTTCGGCATGTTCATAGCTGATGTCAAATTCGTGATTGCCCAAGGTGCTGGCGTCAAGATCAAGTCGGTCAAAGACTTCGAGGATGGCGCCACCCCTTAATCCTTGATATTCTAAGGAGGAGAAAATGGAGCCCGTCTGCATATCGCCGGCGTCGAGATAGAGATGTTTGTCGGTGCGGCTACGCTCTTGATCTAAGTGATATTCGAGCGCGAGATAGCCGCCAATCCCGTCATAGTGCGGTTCATAGGCTGCATGGCTGTCATTGGTGTGCAAGATTCTCAGGTTTTGCGAGCAAGCAAAGAGGAATATTGAGATCAGGGTGATGAGAAATAATCGGGCTTTCATGGCTAACTCCCCATCTTGATCGTGATGGCTTCGAGGTCTTGCGGAGTGTCCACGCCAATGCCTTGATAATTGGTTTCCACCATGCGAATCTTGATCCCGTTTTCGAGTGCGCGGAGCTGTTCGAGCTTTTCAATATTCTCATAATAACCCAGCGGGAGGGCTACGAATTCTTGCAGCAAATCATGATGAAAAGCATAGACTCCAACATGGCGGAAGTAGCGCATACGTGAGTCGTTATCCCTATTAAAAGGGATGAGGCTTCGCGAAAAATACATGGCGTTTGAGAGCTTATCTACCACCACTTTCACCACGTTTGGGTTGTGATAATCCGCCTTATTCAGGAGCTGGGTCATCAAGCTCGCCATCTTCACTTCGGGGTCTTCAAATGCCTTACAAAGTGCCTCTAACGCCGTGCTTTCGATCAAAGGTTCATCTCCTTGAACATTGACGATAAGTCCTGTAAGTTCAAGCTCTTTAGCCGCCACGGCACATCTGTCCGTTCCACTGGGAAGGCTTGGGTCTGTGAGCACAATCTTTGCCTCAAAACCTTCAGCCGCCTGCCTGATTCTCTCGTCGTCCGTAGCGATAAACACCTCGTCAAAGAGTGCTGATTCCACCACCTTTTCATATACATGACGGATGATGGGCTTGCCAAAAAGTGTGGCTAAAGCCTTGCCGGGGAAGCGAGTCGAGCCATAACGTGCGGGGATGATTGCATATCGTTTCATTGCCTTATTCCTTCTCAAAAACTATTTATCTTCATTTTGTTTATAATGCTTTTTCAGCCAGATCATCAGGGCGGAGCTATCGGTGTAATTCACTCCGGGGATGCGCATTGCTTGGGCGATATTTAAGGGACGGATCAGTGAGAGTTTATCACGCGCTTCCCATGCCAAACTCTCTATTTTATAATAATCTATGTCCGGCGGGATGCGGAAGTTTTCAGCCTTGCGAAACCTTTCGAGTTCATCATACATGCGCTCCAAATAACCGGAATATTTGATCTCAAGCTCCACTTGTTCTTGGATCTCTTTCGTGAAATCCTCTTGAATCTTGTAGCCATATTTAACCAAGTCTGCAATCTTGTTTTCAGGGCGTTTGAGCAAGCGAGCAAACTTCTGCGGTTCTTTGAGATCGGGATGTTTCGAACTATTGTTTTCAAAGAGGAAAGCGGTCTCACGCGACTTGATTTCGAGCATCTTTTGAAAGGCTTGCCAACGTGTGTCTGACACCAGTCCCAACTTGTATCCTAAGGGCATAAGCCTTTGATCGGCATTATCTTGGCGAAGCAAGAGGCGATATTCAGCGCGGGAGGTGAACATGCGATAGGGCTCATTTGTGCCACAGCTCACCAGATCGTCAATGAGCACCCCGATATATGCCTCGCTGCGTGAGAGCACGAGCGGTTCCTTACTCTCCAGCGCAAAGACGGCATTGATCCCAGCCATAAGTCCTTGTGCTGCAGCTTCTTCATATCCCGATGTGCCATTGATCTGCCCCGCCAAATAGAGCCCGGGAATCTTCTTAGTCTCGAGACTGGGCAAAATCTCGGAAGGGTCAACGTAATCATATTCAATTGCATAGGCATAGCGCATGATGCGCGCCTTTTCGAGTCCGGGGATGCTGCGCAAAATCTCTTCTTGGATGTGGGCAGGAAGACTGGTCGAGACTCCATTCACATAGCCTTCCGTGGTAGAAAGGCTCTCCGGTTCGATCACCACTTGATGGGTCTCTCTTTCGGGGAATTTGACGATCTTATCCTCGATTGAGGGGCAATATCTGGGACCAATTCCCTCGATCACTCCGCCATAAAGCGCTGAAGCATGCAGATTTGACTCGATGATGTGGTGAGTCTGTGGCGTGGTTCGAGTCATATAGCAAGAAACTCTATTCACCAGCGGGATATTGCGATAAAAAGAAAAGCCGGAAGGATCTTCGTCGCCGGGCTGGGCTTCCAGGAGGTCATAATTTAGACTATTTAGGTCCACTCGCGGCGGGGTTCCCGTCTTAAATCTTAGTATCTTAAACCCTGATTCTGCAAGAGATAGAGAGAGTTTGTCTGCAGAAGGTTCGCCGCTGCGTCCGCCTTTGTAGCTGGTCTTGCCGATGTGTATGAGTCCGCCGAGAAATGTCCCGCCGGCGATGATAATCTTGTGCGCAAAATAGTCTTTTCCGATTGAGCTACGACAGCCTGCAAGCTTGCTACCCTCAAAGATAAGTTCGGTGATTTCAGCTTCGATGAGCCGGAGATTTGATTGAGTTTCAACCGCTTGGCGCATGAGAGAGCTATATATTGCACGGTCGTTTTGTGCACGAGGAGCCCAGACTGCGGGACCTTTACTGCGATTGAGCATGCGAAAATGAATGCCGCTGAGATCGGCGACTCTGCCCATCTCGCCGCCCATGGCATCGATCTCGCGAGCAAGATGCCCTTTGGCAGGTCCGCCCAAAGAAGGATTGCAGCTAAGCCGCGCAACAGCCTCCAATTTAAGCGTAAAAAGAGCGGTATTTGCGCCCATCCGCGCTGCCGCCAATGCCGCTTCGACTCCGGCGTGCCCTGCCCCGATTACGATGATGTCAAAGCGACTCTGCATGGGATATTCCCGTTGCTATAGGCGTCACAATCTGCTGTCGATAAATTCGGCGATCTTTTCAATGCCGGTGTTTTTCAAAGAAGAAACGGCAAATATTTGAGTCTCTCCCAAGCCAAGTTCTTTCGCCAAGTCCTGCAAAACTTTCTTTTGTTTGGTCTTGGGAATCTTGTCTGCCTTGGTGGCGATCACACAGTGGTCGATCTCTCGTATGCGCAGCATGTCCAACATCATAATGTCTTTAGGATCAGCACCATGGCGCATATCAACGAGCACGAAAATGCTCCGCAGTTGCGGTCTTTGCTCAAAATAGCGATTCACCATCACGCGCCATTTCTCCTGCTCCTTTTGGCTCACTTGTGCATATCCATAGCCGGGGAGGTCGGTGAATTGGATGAAGCCGCTATCCTCAGTTTTATCGTTTTTATAGCGAACAAGAAAGAAATTGAGCAGTCGTGTCTTGCCGGGCGTGCCGGAGGTTTTCGCCAGTCCTTTACGCTCGGTGAGGAGATTGATCAGTGAAGATTTGCCAACATTACTGCGTCCGGCAAAGGCAAATTCGGGATAGGCAGAAGCGGGATAGTCCGCGGGTTCCACGGCACTTTTGACAAAGAATGATTCAACGATTCTAAACATTGGTATAGATCACGCTACTATTTTCAGATTCATAGATTTCCACCTCTTTGATGATGGCAGGATAGTTCCTAAGCCCGCTTGCCATTTCTTCAAAGATGATGCGAGCGAGGTTTTCGCTGGTGGGATTGGCGCCATTGAGCATGGGCACGTCATTAAGGTATTGGTGATCAAGCTTTGCTAAGACTTCGCCGAGCACTTGTTTGATGATGCCATAATCCAGTGCCATGCCAATCTTATCCAGCTTATCACAAGATATGCCCACGCGAACTTTCCAATTATGTCCGTGCAGGTCGGCACAAGCTCCGTCATATCCGCAAAGCTTGTGAGCAGCAGAAAAGCTATCTGTCACATTGAGTAAATACATATTCTCTCCCTAATTGTTTTACATAAAGAGTTCAAATCCAACGCTTTGAGGAAATTTTGCACATAAGGCCACTGCTTCCTCACAAGCTCTGATCTCAAGATAAAACCAGTCTCTCTCAAGCCAAAATTATGGCAAGCAAAAAAGCAGTTTATCAGGGGAAATTGATTTGGATATTCTTGATTTCGGGATATTTCTCGAGATGCTCGATGATTTCTTCTTTGACGTTATCGCGCCAACTATCAAAGGAAAGCATGTTCAGGTCGATGATGACATTACCATCATCAAAGCCCACATATTTAACCATCTTGAGGTTAACGATATCCTCTCCAACCTGCGGATAGATAATCTTTTTGAGCTCTTCGAGAATGGTTTCTTTGCCGAAATTGGGCACCTCTTTGAGTCCGTG
>LSQX01069074.1_pt1 | contig 34793 bp, 28 predicted proteins | sample 654561 | NCBI WGS metagenome assembly LSQX01 (sample SAMN04489861, study PRJNA283612) | anaerobic digester metagenome | isolation source: 4 biogas reactors fed with cattle manure at either 37C or 55C with and... | place: Denmark: Kongens Lyngby | collected 2014 | reverse complement strand
GCACTACGAACAGATTTTGTAGCACTTGAATTAATAATATCTTTTGGTATTTCTAAAGCTTTTGACAATACACTTAATTCCACATCAAACAACAAACAGCCATGATGCATAATTCTGCCTTTTATATAAGCCTGAGCATTTCCGCAAATCTTTTTCCCGTCAATTAAAATATCATTTCTACCCGAAAACTCAGCTTCAACACCTAATTCGCTTAAAGTGTCAATCACAGGTTTTGAAAATGTTTTAAAATCAAAATTATCCCCTTTTTCTTCATTTGAAATAATGGTATAATTCAAATTATTTAAATCGTGATAAACCGCTCCACCGCCAGAAATACGCCTTACAACATTTATTCCCTTCTCTTTTACATAATCTGCATTTATCTCTTCAAAAGCATTTTGATGCTTACCAATAATTATAGAAGCTTCATTTATCCATAAAATAAAAACTTTATCCTGATGTAAAAGATTTTTAAAACAATATTCTTCTAAAGCAATGTTATAGTCTGGTTTATTCGATTTGCTTACAATATAAATCATAATATTAAAATTTTGTTTAGAAAGACAAATTTATTATTTGTTTTTAAGTAAACAGGTTTTTTATTTATTTATTTTTACAATAATTATATCTTCTCACATGTTTTTGTATATTTGACACGAAAATAAATTTTTAAATATGAAAAGACCAAGTATATTTTTTTTATTCATAATTTTGTGTTTCTCCTTATTTTCGCAAAACAAAACAGCGCAGGAAGTTTTAGATAATTTTATATCAGAAAAAGAACTAAAAAATGCTTCAATATCAATTTATGCAGAAAATTTAAGCAACAATACTATTATTTTTGATTATAATTCACATTTAGCTTTGGCCCCGGCTTCGGTTTTAAAACTTTTGCCAACAAGTATGGCTTTAGAACTTTTTGGAGCAGAACATAAATTTAAAACTGAACTTGCTTATTCTGGAAACATCACAGCTGACGGAGTTTTAAATGGAGATTTGTATATTATTGGATATGGCGATCCTTGTCTTGGTTCACAAAATTTTACTGCAAATTATGGAAAAGATTTCGAAATTTTACAAACCTGGACAAATGAGATTAAAAAGCTAAATATTAAAAAAATTAAAGGAAATATTATTGCAGATATTTCATATTTTGGAGAAATTCCTATTCCCGACAACTGGATTTGGGAAGATATTGCAAATTATTATGGAAACCAAGGTTCAACATTAAACTTTATAGATAATTTATATTATTTACATTTTAAAACAGGACAAACAAATGGCTCTCCAACAATTATAACAAAAGTTGAACCCGAAGATTTAGGCTATAGATTTGATAATCAAGTTGTTGCATCTTCAACTATTTGGGACGATGCTTTTATTTATTTTACAAATGATAAAAATCAAATGCAAGTAAAAGGTAGCTTAGTTTGGAAAAAAAATGATTTTACTATCAAAGGGTCTATTCGCGAGCCTGAAAAATATCTTGTAAAAGCCTTTGCCCGGACTTTAAATTCTAATGGAATAAATTTAGAAGGCAATTTAAAAGTTGTGGATAATTTTGATACAAATATTTATAGAAAAGTTTTTTACACTTGTTTTTCTCCAATATTATCCGAAATAGTTGACTATACAAATATTAGGAGTTTTAATTTATATGCCGAAATTTTAGCTCAACATATAATGAAAAAAACCGGCAAATCTTGGAATGAATCTGTAATAGAATTTTTGGGGAAAAAATCTATTGATATTGATGGTTTAAAACTTAGTGATGCTTGTGGTTTGAGCCGTTTTAATGCAATTACAAGCCGACAAATAGTTGGAATATTAAAATATATGAAATTAAACTCAGCAAATAAAGATAAATTTTTTACAAGTTTACCAATTGCAGGAACAAATGGCACAATGTCGAAATTTTGCATAGGTACAAAAGTCCAAAACAGACTTCATGCAAAATCTGGAAGTATTGCAGGAGTAAGATCTTATGCAGGATATATTTTTAATGCAGATGGAGAAGAATTTGTTTTTTGCATTATTGTTAATAATCATGCTGCAAATTCATTTAGAATTAAAAAGATTTTTGAAGACTTTTTTACAGGTTTTGCAGAAATAAAACTATAAGATTTATAAAACAATTTTGAAACATTTATTATTTTAGAAAAAAGCACGTAATTGCAGATTTGCATTATGAATAATTTTTGTATCGCTTGATTTTCGTGCAGAATAATTTATACTAATTTGTAAACCATTAGCTAATTGCCTTTGAAAAGTTAAAGCCCAAGTTATATTTGAACCCGGCATAAAACCCTCCAACATTTCATAAGCCAAAGCCCCATTTGTAGAAGAATTATAATCGTAATGAATATAATTAAAATTAGCAGTTAAACTTCCTTTTTTTACAGAACTTAACCTATATTCTAAACCAAAATCATTTGCGAGAAGCTTCTCACCGCCAATATTATTTTTTTGTTTAAAAATATGCTTAAAACTCAACCTGTTATTCAAATTTGGTTGAAAATTAAATTGAAACTCATTATTTAAAATATTTATTGCATAAGTTTTTGATGCGAAATATTCTGAATTATAATTTTTATCTGTTTGTGAAATTTTGTTTTGAAAACCTATTTTCGGACTTATATTATAACGTATTTGCAAGTTATGAGAAAGTATTTTTCTTGTATCAAAACCCGAAACTAATAAAAGTTTATTGTTATTTGAATTTAAAATATAGTCTGCTCCTATTTTAGGATTTCCACGATTAAATGAAAGAGAATTTCTAAAAGAAGAGCTTTGGTTTACAAGCTTTTCATCATCAATATTTTGGGCAAAAGGATTGGCATATTCTAAAAGCTCTGCTGAAGTGTTTTTTTGCGAAATATTATAAGCAGTTTGGTTTGAAAATTTAGATAAAAACTTTAAAAAACCTGTTTTATTTTTTAATAAAACCGAAGGATTAAAATTCAAATTTTGGCTAATTTGGTTTGAATAAGTTTTAATATATTCTGCTGTTGGATTTATAATTCTAATAAAATTTGCTTGGTCAATAAAATGTGCAATTTCAAATTCATCTAATTCTTGTATGCCATTATTATTATAATCTGTCCAAGTATAAACTCCTTGTCCTGGAGCAACTTCTATATAAGAAAACTCAGTTTTTCGCTCTAAACCCGAAGAAATTTCATAAAAATTTCCGGAAGAAATTGCTCCTTTCCACAATTTAAAATTATATTCTGCTCTTCCTGTCATATTATTTTCAGGATTTCCAATATAAAGACTGCTGTCTTTGACTTCTAAAATTCTATAATTCAAATCTAATTTAAACTTATGATTAGGATTTTGCAATAAAGAAGTTCCCAAATTAAAATCATGGGAATTACTTGATAAATTTAATTCATTATTTTTCGGCAAAAAATCCTCTCTATATTTGTAGTCAAGCCTAAACTGAGCTTTTGCACTATCAGGACTATTTAAAAAAGCTTGATAAGAATTAAATTTAAAACTATTTAAACTCAAATCCTCATTTACAAGTAAATTTCTAATATTACTTTCAGCAGATTCGGCAATACCAATACTTAGAAATTTGAAATCTTTTTTAATTTGTAAATTATGCCTTAAAAACTCAGCATTTGCAAGTGTATCTTTATTTTGTAACAAAGAAGCATTAGCAATTAAAGACCAAGATTTTAATTTTAAATTAGCATTAAGCAAATTTCGCAAACCACTATAAATCAAGGCTCTATCTAAATAAGTACTTGTAAAATTAGCAGTCCCTAATTTTTTATCAGAATATAAAATTCCTCCTGAAATATTATTTTCATTTTGCTGGGAATACATTTCATTCAAATTCCAATCTCTAGTAAATTCAGTAGTTCTAAAATTTTCTATAGCTCTAAAATCTTTTTGTAAAAACATATAATCAGCAAAAGCCCCAAACCAAGTTTTTTTGGTTTTGTAAAAAGCCTGTTTTATTCCTGATTTTAATGCAAAGCCATTATCATCATGCGCATCTAATTTTGAAAAAGTATTAATATCATATTTACTAAAAGCAGCTTCAAAATTTATTTGTGTTTTTTCTCCTATTTCAATTTCGCCACCTGCATTAATAAGTTGAGATTTTTTTGGTGTTACAATTAATCTATAAGGCATATAATCTCCTTGTAGCTTTCCGTTTTCGGGAGCAACCCATTCATATACACGCCCATTAGCAGCAGAAACTCCTTTTTTATAAAAGCCTTTATTTTCGCCAACAAAAGCAAAACTTAACCTGTAATGAGCAAGTTCAGGGTTTGAGCTATGCACAAATATTGAATCATAAATAATTCCATTAATAATTGTATCTGTAAGTTTATACCTAATTTCAGAAGCAATAAACTCTAATGAATCAAAACCTGGAATTAAGGCCATGTCGAGATTATCGCCAATTTGCGAAAGCATAAATCTATCTTGCTGATTAATATTTTGGTCGAAAGGCTGATTTTTATTATCAGTTTCATCATAAAAATTCAACCAAAATTTTGATTTTTCATAAGTCAATTCTGTTGAGCCAGTTATTAAAAATCTTGAATAATTTCTATCGGAATATTCAAACTCAGCAATAATCCTTTTATCTTTATTTATAGGTTGTTTTGTGGTAAAAATAATTTCGCCAAGATTATAATCTATAACATAATCATTTTCAAAACCACGATTTAAAAGCTTGCCATCAATATAAATTCTTTCTGTACCTGCCAAAACAACAATAAACTGCTCGTTATTTGCTCCAACAAGTTTATAAGGTCCTTGATTAGCTTCAATTCCTGCAATTTCTTGACGATTAAATTTTCCTTTACTTGCAGCACCACTAACTTGGCTGTTAATTTTTAGAAGTTTCCCGGATTTTGTTTCTATATCATTATTAAAATTAATTTTTGCCCCTTGTGCTTTTTTGCTGTAATTCAAAAAATAACCTTTTGGCCTACTCAATTCAAAATCTCCTGCTGTAAGTGAAAACCTATCATTAAAAATTTTAATAAATATTTTATCAAACTCTTGAAGTTGCTGAGTATTTCCATCAGGTTGAATAGGAATATTATTATCGCTTATTGCAGCTTGAATAAATAAATTGTCGCTAAGTTCTCCGTCTAATTGTAAGTTCATTGCAGAATTTACTATCACATCTTGGTTATTTCCAAAACCTACTCCACGGCTTATACTTCCTTTTCGCGACAAATTTGAATTTTGCTTTGTTGTAATAAAGTCTTCTGGACTAAAAACGAAATCGTAATTAAATGCATCATCTTTGGTACTAATCAAAAAATCTTCTTTTTTAAAAATCGCTTTTGGTTCAAAATAGTTAATAGGAAAAACTTTGTACGAAATTTTAATATTATTGCAATCAGGCTTATTTTTAAAAATTATAGAAGATTTTTCAAAATCAAATTCATATGAATCCAAAGGCATTTCATTTCCTTCACAATCTGTTAATTTTAAACTTTGCGAAACAATACTAAGGCTATCTAATTTAATTGTATCTTGTTCTAATGAAATTTCTTTATCCCTAAAATTGATTAATGATTGTGAAAACACAAACATTTGCATGCACAAAAACCATAATATTAGTACAAAGTTTTTCACAATTCTTTTTTACAAAAATAAGCATTGATGTTTATAACGACAAAAAAACTTAAAAATTACAAATTTATTAGATTTTGGATTTAGGGATTAGTTGTTTCCCTATGATTTATGCAAAGTTTATTAAGTCAATTTATTGTAAAGAATTTAAAATTCTGACAGCTTCTTCAAAGCTATTTCCACAAAATTCAGGATTTGGGCTATAATTTTCACAAACTTTTGGTCTTTCCGCTTTTCCCCACAAATCACAGAGCATATTTTCGTTTAAATGAATGCATCTTATCATGGCTGGTTTTCCGTTTGGCATTCCGGGTATTGGGCTTGATATTGACGGGGCAATACAACAAGCAGCACATTTTCTACATTTCATAAATTTAAAAAAGCTGTTCAAAAATTGAACAGCTTTTATTTTTATTATTAATTTTCAGGTTTTTGTTCTTGTCTATCTTCTTTAGGAGGACGAGGTAATAAAGCTTTTCGGCTTAATTTTAATTTTCCTGATCTTTGGTCAATTTCAATTAACTTCACTTCAATTTCCTGCCCTTCTTTCAACACCTCTTCAACAGATTTTATACGTTTCCAATCAATTTCGGAAATATGTAATAAACCTTGATGATTTGGTAAAATTTCTACAAAAGCACCAAAAGTTGTAATTCCTTTTACTTTTCCTTTATAAACTTCGTTTAATTCAGGAACTGCAACAATTGCTCTTACTTTACTTAAAGCTAAGTCCATATCGTTTTGGTTAGTAGCAGAAATTTCCACATAACCTTTGTCGTTAAGCTCTTCTATAGCTATAACAGTATTAGACAAAGCTTGTATTTCTTGAATAATTTTTCCACCAGGACCAATAACCGGGCCTATCATTTCTTTAGGTATTACTAAAGTTTCAATTCTTGGTGCATGTTCTTTAAACTCAGAGCGTGGTTGATCCAAAGTTTTTGCCATTTCGTTCAAAATATGTTCTCTTCCTTTTCTTGCTTGCTCTAAAGCTTGTTCTAAAACCTCATATGATAATCCGTCAACTTTAATATCCATTTGAGTTGCAGTAATTCCGTCTTTAGTTCCACAAACTTTAAAATCCATATCACCAAGATGGTCTTCATCTCCAAGAATATCGCTTAAAACAGCATATTTTCCTGATTTTGAATCAGCAATTAAACCCATAGCTATACCGCTTACAGGTTTAGTAATTGGAACACCTGCATCCATAAGAGCAAGACAGCCTGCACAAACAGTAGCCATTGATGAAGATCCATTTGATTCTAAAATATCAGAAACTACACGCACAGTATATGGAAAATTTTCCCCTTTTGCAGGAACAACTTTAGCAAGAGCTCTGTGAGCAAGATTTCCATGACCAACTTCTCTACGTCCTACTCCTCTGTATGGTCTGGCATCACCGGTAGAAAATGGTGGAAAATTGTAATGCAATACAAAAGATTCGTAACCAGCAAACATAACTCCGTCTATCTGCTGTTCGTCCATTTTATTACCTAAAGTTACAGTAGTTAAAGATTGAGTTTCTCCACGAGTAAAAATAGCAGAACCGTGGCTAGCTGGTAAATAATCAACTTCACTCCAAATTGGGCGTATTTCATCAGTTTTACGACCATCAAGCCTTAGTCTTTCGTTTATTACCATTTGCCTAACAGCTTCTTTTTCAACATCATGATAATAACGGTCAATCAAATTTTGAATTTCTTCTAAACTTTCCTCATCATATTGATTACAAAATTCTTCTTTAACTTCAGCGAACAATCTTTTACGTTCATGTTTATCCGCTGTTTGCGTCATTGCAGCTGAATATGCTTTATCATAAGTTTCTTCCCACACTTTTTTTCGCAGATCTTCATCATTAGTTTCGTGACAATATTCAGCAAAACTATCTATTCCGCAAGCTTTACGCAAATCTATTTGTGCTTGACACTGAACTTTAATAGCTTCATGGGCAAACTTAATAGCTTCTAACATTTCTTTTTCTGAAACTTCGTTCATTTCGCCTTCAACCATCATAATATTATCCATGGTTGCAGCAACAATTAAATCCATATCAGCAAGTTTATTTTCTTCTACTGATGGATTAATTACAAATTTACCATCAATTCTTGAAACTCTTACTTCAGAAATAGGACCATTAAAAGGTATATTCGTTACCGACATTGCAGCCGATGCAGCTAAACCGGCCAAAGCATCTGGCATATCATTTTTATCAGCCGAGATAAGATTTACATTTACAAAAACTTCGGCATGAAAATCATCAGGAAAAAGCGGACGTAAAGCTCTGTCCACTAATCTTGACACAAGAATTTCATAATCAGAGGGTCTTCCTTCTCTTTTGTTAAAACCGCCAGGAAAACGACCAACAGCAGCATACTTTTCCTTATACTCAACAGAGAGGGGCATAAAGTCAACATCTTCTTTCGCATCTTCAGCAACAACAACAGTTGCTAATAGCATGGTTTTACCCATCTTCACCACTACCGAACCACTTGCTTGCTTCGCTAATTTACCGGTGGAAATTTCGATTTCTCGTCCGTCGTCTAATTTTACGACTTTTGTAATTTCATTATACATATATTTCTATTAAAATTAATTCTTATACAAAAAAAGCAAAACTTTTGTCTTGCTTTTTTTCGTGGTTTAGCGACGTAAACCTAATTCTTTAATTATCGCTCTATATCTTTCAATATCCTTTGCTTTTAAATAATCAAGCAAAGCTCTACGTTTTCCAACCAATGATATCAAGGCACGCTGAGTACTAAAATCTTTTTTGTTAGATTTTAAATGCTCAGTTAAGTGACTGATACGGTAGGAAAATAAAGCGATTTGTACTTCTGGAGAACCAGTGTCTTTATTAGACTTCCCGTGTTTGTTGACAAATTCTTTCTTTTTGTCTGAATTCAAATAATTCTTCATCACTTTTTATTTAAAAATTTAGTTTGCAAAATTAGATAATATTTTTATATATACAAACTTTTTGTAAAATAATCGCACAAAAAAAACGCATATCCAAAACTAAGTAAAAATATATTGTAAAATATTCAAATATTATTTGGAATTAGTTTAAATAGAGTTAAGTTTGCACAAAATTTTAATGTGAAATATTTAAAACATAAAATATTAAAAATATTTTTACTAAACTTTTTTTTAGTTTATATTATTAGTAATGCTTTATTTACTCATAGTCATGAAATTAATGGGGTAAAAATAACTCATTTTCACTTTTTCAATCTTTTTTCAAATACAAGTCAGAATTCGATTACTCACGAACATAGTGAAATGGAAATTAAAACTATTGATATTTTAAACCATACTTTTTTAGCTTGTGTTTTAATTTTTTCAATAATTTTTGCCTTTAAAATCTTTTATAAAAGAATAAAACACCAAGTTTTTACGACAAATTTTCATCATTTATTTTTACTTGACACAAAAAACCTCAGAGCTCCGCCACTTTTTACAAATCAGTAAAGATTTAGAGGTGTTAAACTGATATATTCAGTTTGGTTTTAATAAAAAATTTATTTTTATGAGAAGTTTTTTGATAAGTACTATAATTTTTTTCATGAGTTTTTTGTCTGCTTTTTCTCAAAACAAATCAGACACTAATATTTTTGGTCATGTTTTAGATAAATATACAGGTGAACATGTACCTTATATAAACATACAAATAAAAGGAACAACACTTGGCACTGTAACAGATGCCACAGGTCATTTTTACTTACGTAATTTACCTCAAGGTAATTATACACTAACAGCTTCTGGACTTGGCTATAAAAGTTCAAGCAAAAACATTACTTTAGAATTGGGTAAATCTATAGAATTAAATTTTGAAATTGAAGAAGATAAAATTCAATTAGAAACTGTTGTTGTTACAGCAAACCGCAACGAGGTAAATCGTAAAGAAGCTCCTGCTATAGTTAACATAATTAGTCCTGTTTTATTAGAAAATACTAATTCTACTAATTTAGCTCAGGGTTTAAATTTTCAGCCAGGACTAAGAGTGGAAAATAATTGTCAAAATTGTGGTTTTCAGCAAGTTAGAATAAACGGCTTGGATGGTCCTTATTCACAAATTTTAATAGATAGCCGTCCAATTTTTAGTTCTTTAGCCGGAGTTTATGGTTTAGAGCAAATTCCTGCAAATATGATAGATAGAGTTGAGATTGTTAGAGGCGGAGGTTCTGCAATTTTTGGTTCAAATGCCATTGCTGGGACTGTAAATATAATTACAAAAGAGCCACTAAATAATTCTGTTACACTTGCAAATACAACAAATTTAATTGGCGCACGCTCAGTAGATAATTTCACAAGTTTAAATGCCTCTTTAGTTTCTGATTCATATAATACAGGAATTATGATTTTTGGTTCAACTCGCCAGCAAAGTCCATACGACCACGATGGAGATGGCTTTACAGAAATTAGTAAAAACAAAGCTCAAAACATAGGTTTTAGAGCTTATTACAGAACAAAAAGTTATGGAAAACTAAGTATAGAATATCATAATATCAGCGAATTTAGGCGTGGTGGGAACAATTTACATTTACCGGCTCACTATTCAGACATTACCGAGCAAGTAGATCACAATATCAACACTGGGAGTTTAAAATATGATTTATTTTCAAAAGACGGTAAACATAGTTTTAATATATTTTCGTCTGCACAAAAAATTGATAGAGACAGTTATTATGGCACTCAAAAAGATCCTAATGCTTATGGTTCTACTGATGATATTACAATGGTTTCAGGTTTACAATATGGATATTCAATGAAAAAGTTTTTGTTTATGCCTGCACAATTAACAATAGGCGGAGAATATACTCATAACGAACTTACAGACAAAATGTTAGGTTATAATAGAGAAATCAACCAAAAAATAAATATGGAAAGTATTTTCGTTCAAAATGAATGGAAAAATGAAAAAGTCAGTATTTTATTAGGTTCTCGCATAGACAGACATAATTTAATTAATAAACCTATTTTTAGTCCAAGAATAAATTTACGATATAATCCAAATACTATGCTAAGCTTAAGAACCAGTTATTCAAGCGGTTTTAGAGCACCTCAAGCATATGATGAAGATTTACACGTTACTGCTGTTGGCGGAAATGTATCTTTAATTAGTCTTAACCCTAATTTACAAACCGAGAAATCACAAAGTTATAGCGCATCAGCTGATATTTACAGGGCTTTTGGCAGACTTGAAACAAATATTTTAATTGAAGGCTTTTATACAAATTTAGATAATGTTTTTGTTTTAGAAGAAATTGGAACAGACGCACAAGGAAATTTATTATTAGAACGTAGAAATGGTGCTGGTGCTATTGTAAAAGGGATTAATTTAGAAGGAAAAATTGCTCCATCAAATAAATTTCAGGCTCAATTAGGTTTTACTTTTCAAAAAAGTGAATATATAGAAGCATTGATTTGGAGTGCTAACGAAAACTTAAATCCACAAACAAGAATGTTTCGTTCTCCAAATAAATATGGATATTTAACTGCCTTTTATAAACCTATAAAAGAACTTAGTATTGCACTATCAGGAACTTATACAGGCTCTATGCTTGTTCAACATTTAGCTGGATATATTCCAGAAGATATTGAGTTTGAAACTCCTGAATTTTTTGATTTGAATATTAAGTTTGCTTATAATTTTAAGATTAATTCAAGCGTTGATTTACAGCTTAACGCAGGAGTTCAAAACATTTTCAATTCATATCAAAAAGATTTTGACAAAGGCGAATTTCGCGATGCTGGATATATGTATGGTCCTGGTTTGCCAAGAACTTACTTTTTTGGTTTAAAAATTATGATATAAGACAAGCAAGGCTTAATTAAACTTTAAAATATTAATAATAAAAAACCCGAAACTCCGGCCGTAATTTTCGCCATAAGAGTTTCGGGTTATTTTTTTACAAAATTAATTTTTATCCATTAATTTCGTCTAATATTGCTTGGATATCATCTTGGCAACCGCCACAACCTGTTCCAGCATCAGTTACATCACCAACTTCTTCAACAGTTTTCAATCCTTTTTCTTTTATCGCTTTCACGATTTCACTTTTGTAAACTTCCATGCAATGGCAAATAATCATATCATCTTCCATAATAATTTAATTTAATTGTTAATATTTAAGCTAATTCAAAAATTTTCATATCTTCTTCAACTGTAGTAATTGTTTGAACACCAAATAATTCCTGAACAGTTTTCAATAAATTTGGAGTTAAAAATGCAGGTAGAGTTGGGCCTACATGAGTGTTTTTAATTCCTAAATATAATAAAGCAAGGTGAACAATAATAGCTTTTTGCTCATACCAAGCAATATTAAATACTATAGGCAACTTGTTTATATCGTCCAAGCCTAAAACTTCTTTTAATTTTAGAGCAACAAAAGCCCAAGAATAAGAATCATTNNAAACTCTTGGTATTCCACCAATATCGCCTAATTCTAATTTATTATAACGATATTTAGCACAACCGGAAGTTAAAATTACTGTATCTTTTGGTAAAGCTTTTGCAAATTCCGTATAATATTCACGTGTTTTCTGACGTGCATCGCAACCCGACATTACAACCATTTTTTTAATAGCACCAGAGTTTACTGCGTCCAAAATTTTATCAGCTAAAGCCAAAGTTTGGCTATGGTGGAAACCAATTGTAATTTCACCATTTTCAATTGCAGTTGGTGCAGGGCATTTTTTGGCTAATTCAATAATTTCGCTAAAATCTTTATGTCCGTTTGGTAAATATTTATCAATTTTTTTCCATTGAGGCATACCTGTTGCACCAGTAGTAAAAATTCTTTCATTATAAGTTGTTGACTTACGTGGAGGTACTAAACAATTGGTTGTAAATAAAACCGGTCCGTTAAAAGTTTCAAACTCATCAAGTTGACGATGCCAAGCATTACCATAGTTTCCAACTAAATGTTTATATTTTTTTAATTGTGGATAAGCGTTAGCCGGAAGCATTTCGCTATGAGTATAAATATCAATTCCTTGGTCTTGAGTTTGAATTAAAAGTTGTTCTAAATCTTTTAAATCATGTCCAGATATTAAAATTCCAGGATTAGTACCAACTCCAATATTTACATTAGTAATTTCAGGATTTCCATATGTTTCAGTATTTGCTTTATCTAAAAGTGCCATTACTTTTACACCAAACTCACCTGTTTTTACTACCCAATTTAAAGCATCTTGCAATTCTATTGGTTTTGTAATCATCACAAGGCTTTCTTCCATAAAATTATAAATATCATTATCTTCATAACCAAGGTTAAAAGCATGTTCTGCATAAGCCGCCATTCCTTTAATTCCAAAAAGAACATATTGCTTTAAACCACGAATATCTTCGTTATTATCATAAGTTAATGTTCCAATTGTTTCAGCTTTTTGATAAAGCTCATCATCTGTTCCAGGATTCCAAGTTATAGAATCATGATTTTCATTTACAGTGAGTTTAGCTTTTAAATTGTCTCTATATTCAAAGCTTTTTCTTAATTCTCTAATAATTATAGCATCGTCAAAGTTTGCATTAGTAATAGTCATAAACAAACAATTTGTAATATGTTTGCTTTCTGCATTAGTGTCAATACCTTGTTTACGAGCTTCAAGACATAAATAAGATAAAGCTTGAATAGAATAAATTAATAAATCTTGGATGTTTGAAGTTTTTTCAACTTTTCCACACACACCATTAACGGTACAGCCTGTGTTTTTAGCTGTTTCCTGACATTGGTTACAAAACATACTCATTTTTTATACTTTTTAATTTTTTAAATTTATTTGAGGGTAAAGATATAAATTTTGTTTTTATAAGAAAATAAATTTTACGATTTTAATTTTCCTTATCAGTTATGAGCTTAAAATCAGTTTGCTAAATTTTTAAAATGATAATTTTTAGACTGTTGTGCTTCTATAAATTAATTATCCGCGTATTCCATTTTGTAGATTACTTAAATACCATATGTTGCTTGTTCTTCCAAAAATAGTCTTAATTGCTCGTCTTTTTTTATTAACTTTTCAGAATAAATAGCTTTTTCATTAACTTCTATATCTCCAATTCTATTTTTAGCAATTTCAAAATATTCGGGACTGATTTCAAAGCCTATGAAATTTCTTTTCAAACGTTTTGCGACAACACCTGTTGTCCCACTTCCTGTGAATGGGTCAAGTATAGTATCACCTTGTTTGCTACCTAATAAAATAATCCTTTCCAAAAGTGTTTCGGGTTTTTCAGTTGGATGTTTTGTTTTGTGCCTTTCCGCATTTAATTCCCAAAGGTTTCGCATTTGTTTTCCTCCATTTATCATTTTTGCTGTGTCGTAATCGAAATAATATTTTTTTGTTTTACTTGCAATCCAAATCAGCTCTGTTGATGGTGCAAGACGATTTTTAGACAATAATGGTGCTGCATTTCGCTTAAACCAAATCACATCATTGACAATCCATAAATTTAATTTTTTCAAAATCACACCTATTGACGGGTGGTTGTGCAAAGTTCCTGAAATCCAAATTGTTCCGTCATCTGCTAAAACTCGAATACATTCTTTCACCCAAGTTTCGTTAAATTCGTGAATATCATCAATAATATCCCAATCACCTTTATCACAAGTAACCATTTTTCCGCTTTGAACGGTTTGAAAAGTTGCTCCCGACAAATTATAAGGTGGGTCAGCAAAAATTTGATTGACACTTCCAGAAGGGATTTTCTTTAAAAGTTCAATACAATTTCCAAGTTGTAAGTTTATATCAGACATATTATTTCTTTTTTGGTGTTAAACGTTCTTCTGCTATTTTCAAATAGTGAGAATTATTTTCTATTCCAATCCAATTTCTTTTTAATTTTTGAGCAACAAAACCTGTTGTTCCTGTTCCAAAAAATGGGTCAAGCACAATATCTTTTTCATTGGAAGAAGCTTTGATAATCAACTCCAATAACTTTTCAGGTTTTTGTGTAGGATGCAAAGCGCGACCATTTTCTCCTCGCAACCTTTCTTTTCCCTGAACAATTGGAAGTTCAATAAAATCAAGAAAATCACGCATTTGCTTATCTTTTCCTTCTTTTGTTTTGTTAGGGTTGAACTTCTTAACTTCATCATAATTAAAAACCCAATTTTTACCTTTTACAAACCAACAAACAAATTCAGTTGAATGTGTATAAGTTCGTTTTGTGATATTTGGCATTGCGTTCACTTTATACCAAGTCAAAATGTTATTCAATTTAAAACCAAGTTTTTTTGCTTCAATTAAAATTTCTCCAATATTGTGTTGTGTACAAGAAATGTAAAGGCTTCCGTTTGCTGTTAAAATTTTATGACTTGCTTTTAACCAATCGGCTGTAAACTTCACATAATCATCATAATTAAATGTATCCCAATTTTCATTTACTTTGTAAAATGCTCCGCCTGTTTTGTTGTTTTCGAGATTTAAAGAATTTCCCGAAAGGTTGTAAGGTGGGTCGGCAAAAATTAAATGCACGGAATTTTCATCAATGTTCTCATTAATGATTTCAATACAATCTCCATTATATATTTTATTTAATTCCATTATGAAAACATTGGGTTTACTTCGTTTGTGTACCATTTGAAACCGTCTTTGGTCTCTGAATTTAAAACTGCTTCAAACTTATTTTCAAGTTTGTTGAAATTCGTTTCATTCTTTAAAAGATAAATCATATTTGAAACTGATAACGGCAATATGTTCATTGTTTCAACACTATCTTCATCAGAATAATACCAAGGCAAAAATTTATAATTGCGTAATACGACTAAATTATTACGGTCAAGTTGTCCTGCAACAAATAATGTTAAACTATTTGGGTTAACCTCTAAAATGTGTTTTGCTAAATGTCGTGGAACAGGTTCTGCTTCCATTCTCCTCTGACCGTCATTTTCACTTAAAGTTGCTTCAATCAAGTAATCTTTATCTTTGCAACGAACAATGATGTCGGCTTGTCCTCCTGCTGTATGTGTTTTTGGTAAAAGGTTGGCGTCTAATCCCGAATTAAGAATGTCGGAAATACTAACTTGCTTTTCAGAAAGCCAGTAAAAAGAAATTCCCAATAAATATTCAAATAATGCAGGAATTGTTGCTTCGTAATCTTGATACCATTCTTTTATAAGTTTTCGGATTTGCTCGTCTTTTCTTGGATAAATATTCTCAAAAATTTTGATGATGTTTTCTTTTGTAAAAACAGTATTTACCAATTCTAATAAACGTTCTTCTTTTTTCTTTAAAGCAAAGTTTTGCAAACCAAGTTTTGTAACTTCCGGGAAATCAGTTGCGATTTGTTTAGAAAGTTCGGCAACATTAATTTTTAAGAAATCGTAAATATCTCCGATATTGTTTTGACTTGCTTCTAACTTTGTTCTGTATTCGTTTTGTGGAAGCAGTTTTGCTTTTAGCAAATCATTTTTTACAGGTTTGAATAAATACCAAAAAACAAGGTCAAGTTTTAATTTTCCGTATTCAAAAACGAAAATATCAAGTAACTTTAAATGTCTTGTGTTCAAATCTCGGTATTCTTCACAAAGAGAAAGTTTTTTGATGAACATATACAAAACGTGAAAATTCACAATAAAGCTTTCTTCATTTTCGGAAGAAATTAGTGGTGTGTTTTCAAAAAAGTTAATGATTTTTTCCCAATCCGAAGAGTTATTTAAAGCAGTTGTATCAAACAAACTTTCTAAATAATAACTTGGTTTCTTGCTCGAAATATCTTTGTGTCTTGCCTTTAATTTGTCTTGAATAAACTTTCTTTTTTGGGTTTCATTCCAAGTGTTTTTATTCAACCAATAAGAATAAATATCGTGAAAAAGGGCAATCGTTTTATTTTTAAAAGTTTTACCTTTCCCGTGTGGTAGAATTGCATACAAAAGTTCTTTCAGTTCCTTTTTATCGGAGATACTGTGATTAACAAAAAAAAGAGTGGTGTTTTCTACTGCAAATCTTGTATTATCCGCATTTAGAACAGATTGATATGTGGTCTTTTTATAGTCTGAACTTCTTTTGTAGGTTCTTATATTATGCATAAGTTCATCTTTTGTTTTTTAACCTGACCAAACGTAAGTAACGAAATCAATCGGTAATTCGTTGTTAAATTCAATGATAGAGAAAATTAAAGATAGTAAAGGAAAAACTTCAAAATCATTTTGTTGATATTTTAAAAACTGTGTTAGATAATTAAAACTTTCATTTGAAATTTCAAATTCATTAGTTTTAAAATTTAAAGAATTTGCTAATAATTCTTTTCCTGCTTTGGTAATAATTCGTTCTTCAGTTGTAAATCCTAATTGCGAAATAAAACCTGTCTTTAATCTTACATCTTTATCAGAACTAACTTTATTGTCTGTTTTAATTTCAAAAATTTTAAGTTCACCTAATAGTTCTCCAAACTCAGCTTGGTCTTTTGTTTCCCAATTTTTATTTTGTTTTCTGAACTCAACAAGAGCGTTCAAAATTTTGACATAAGTTGCTCTTGGGTCGCTTAACCTTGCGCCTGTATTACCTAATGAAATTAAGCCACTATTTGCAGTTATTTTTTTGTACTCGCTCATATTAAAATTCCAATTCGCCTTGTTTTGCGTTTATACTTTTCAGATAATTTACTTTTTCTTCGGCTACAATTAGTGTTTCTGTCGAACAATTATAAGCGTACATTTTTTTAGCGAATTGGTCGCTAAAATATTCTACTTTAAGTTTCTCAATATCAAGATTAAAAGCGTTTGCTAAATTGTCTAAGAATTTTTCGTCAAACTCTTTTTTGCCTGTTTCGATTTTGCTCAAAGCACCCGAATCAATGCCAAGTTTTGCACCTAATTGAGTGAGAGTTAAACCGCTTTCGGTTCTTAATTTTCTGATATATTCTCCAAAATTTGCTTGCATTATCTTGAATTTTAAATCTTGACAATTTTGACAAAAGTAGTAATAATATTTTGTCTGACCAATATTTGGAAGTCCTTTTTAACTATGAAAAAATTTAGGCTCTATCCTAATTTTAATTTCCCCAAAAAACTCCGACTTTTAAAACTCGAACCGATTTGAGGGTAAAAAACGAAACTTTATTTAAGAATTTACGTATAATCTAGAATGGGGTGTTGGTTTTATCAAAGGAAGAAAGTAAGTGGTTTTGAATTGTTATGTACAAGATATCCAAATAAAAAACAAAACGAGAAATTTTTCTCATATTTTAAATTACAATAATATTAAGTATTTTTTATTCAAACTTATTTTTATATTTTTGTAAAAATTTAAAAAATTAAAATCATGAAAAATAATCTTCCACTTTTACAAGATGCCGATTTAAAAGGCAAAATAGTTTTAGTTCGCGTTGACCACAATGTTGTAAAATCCGGATTAATACATGACCCATACCGAATAGACTCAACTTTTGGTACAATAAGTTATATTTTAGCAAATGGTGGCAAACCAATTTTAATGACTCATGTTGGTCGCCCCAAAGATAAGGCTACAAATAATATAATTATTAATGAGAAAACATCAGTACAGCCAATAGTAAATTATTTAAAAGAAAAGTTACAGTTAAGAATTGAAGTTCCGGAGTTTTGTCAGTATGAAAACCAAGGCTATCTAAGTATTGATACAAGTATAAACCACCTCATCAAAAAATTAGAAAATAATAAAATTGACATGATTTATTTACCTAATACAAGATGGTTTTTAGGAGAAGAGGCTAAAGGCGAAAATCAAGATAGATTTGCTTATCAATTAGCGGGTTTAGCTGACATTTACGTAAATGATGCTTTTGGTTCTTGGCAAGCTCATGCTTCCACTGTGGGCGTAAATAAATTTTTACCTTCTTATGCAGGGTTTTTAATGCAGAAAGAAATTCAAAATTTAGAAAAATTATTTAATGCAGAAAAACCATTATTAGCCGTTGTTGCAGGAAGTAAATTTGACACAAAAATAAACTCTCTATCAGCTTTAATTAAAAGGGCAGACAAATTAATAATAGGCGGTGTTTTATATAATGCTTATTTATGTGCTAAATATGATATTACAATAAAAGGAATTGACGAAGAAGATATAAAGCTTGCTAAAGAGTTTTATGAATTTTCAAAACAATATCCAAACAAAATAGTAGAATTACCATATATTATTGAGAGCGAAACAATTGAGGGAAAATATGATGGCAAATTTAAAACAATAGATATTCGTGAACTAAAAGCAAAAACTAAATTAGGCTTTGTTTTGGATGCCGCACAGGAATCATTTAAAGAAAAAGAGGTGGAAAATGCTTTTATGCAAGCCAAAACAATTTTTGTTAATGCTGTAATGGGATTTACTCCTCATTTTAATGATGGTACAATTGCTATGGACAGTTTAATAGACAAAAATAAAGAAGCTTTAAAACTTTATGGTGGCGGTGATACTTTACAAGAGTTAAAACAACTTTTACCTGGAATTTATTTATCTGCTTTAGATAATCCAAAATATTATATGTTTACTGGCGGTGGTGCAGTTTTAAAAGCTATAGAAGAAGAAACTCCTAATGGTATTCCACCAATTCAAGAATTATTGAAAATTTAGACTACTACTTTTGTTTCTTTACTAAGCTCTTTTTGTTCAAAAAACCTATATTTTAATCCCAAATACAAAAAATAAGTACAAATTATTAATACAAAATAGCTTAAATCGTTCATATTGAAAATATAAGCAAATTTAAAGTCTAATTTATGGAAAAGCCCGGGTATAATTGCTAATAAAATTCCAAAAATTACAAACAAGTTATATTTTTGATTATTTTTTAAATAATCCATAAAAAACACAGGTATAATACTAACTAAAAGAGCGATTGCGAAATTGATTTTCACTATAAGAAAACTTGGAAATAAAAACAAGAATATAAGATATAGAAGTAATTGTACTTTAATAAAAATCAAATATTTAAGTTTAAATTTCGCGTTTATAACTAAACTTGCACTAGCTAATTGTAAAAAATAGAAAGAAATTCCTGATAAAATCCAAGCTATTATATGTAAATAAATATCAAAATACAAAAACAAACCATGAGCCCAAGCAGCAATTAAAGAAGATATTCCAAAAAATAAAAAAAAGAAGCTGAAAAATTTATTGTATTTATATTTCGTATGTTTTTTTAATTTTCTAAAAAATATTAAAGCCACAAGCCCCATTAAAGTATCACTAATAATAGTACCAAGCTCCAAAAACTGTATTCCCAATATTTGTATTTCGTTATTATTCATTTGGCGAAAATACATAATATTTTTAAATAAAAATTAATTTCAAAAATATCACAATTATTTTATTTATAATTGTATCTTTGTAAATTAGCATAAAATAAAAATTGTCAATATTATGAGAAATACATTTACTCAAAAAAACCTTATTCTAAGTTTCATTTTTGTTTTTATCGGGTTTGTAACATTTGCCCAAAAGCCAAAAGATACTAAAGAAAATTTAGACGCTGCTTTTATAGCTTCTATTTACACAATTACAGCAGGAGAATGTGTTGATTTTACTGATATGAGTACAGGTGGTGCTACTGCTTGGCAATGGAGTTTCCCCGGAGCACAAACAACAATTTCCACACAACAACATCCAACAGGGATTTGTTATCATTTTCCTGGAAATTACGATGTTATTTTAGAAGTTCAAAATTCTACTCAAATTAACACCGAAATTATTGAAGCATGTATAGAAGTATTGCCTAATACCGAGACGCCAATTGCTGATTTTTATGCTGATTTCACAACAATCCCTGCTGGTGGTTTTGTGCAGTTCACAGATATATCTCAAAACGGACCATTTGAGTCTTACGCTTGGGTTTTTGAAGGCGGTATTCCTGCAAGTTCAACTTTTCCTGAACCTACTCCTGTTGGCTACCCAAATGTAGGAAAATATAAAGTTAGCCTAAGGGTTGAAGATGCAGATGGGGACCAAGATTCTGAAATAAAGGAAAAGTACATAAATGTTGTTCCTGCAGCAACAATTCCCCCTATTGCTGATTTTATGGCAGACAGAATATATATTGAACCAGGCGATTTTATTAATTTTAAAGATAGAAGTCAAGGGAACCCTTATATTTGGAAATGGTTTTTTGAAGGAGCTGCACAAGAGACATCAAACTTACAAGACCCTAATGCTATTTTATACACAATGCCTGGCACTTATGATGTGGAATTAATTGTGGAAAGTAATATGGGAATTGACACTATCAGAAAATATGATTATATTATAGTTTCAGAAATTGACCCTTGTGTTGCAATACCTGAAGCAAACTTTAAAGCTTCCACACGTTTGATTAGGTCTGGAACAAAAGTGTATTTTGAAGATAAATCTCTAAATAATCCTACTACTTGGAATTGGTATTTTCAAGGAGGTTATCCAACATATGCAGCAACATCAAATATTACAAAAGGAATTGAATATAACGTAGCTGGATTTTTTGATGTATCACTATCTGTAAATAATGCCTGTGGCTCAAACTACGATTATAGAGAAGATTATATAATGGTGTTTTCAGGTCCTGTTAACGAATATTGCGACACAATTTCAAATATAGGTGCTAATGAAAGCATTTATAGTCCGGGTATTTCTGGAACATGGGGTGAAATAGGCGGACATAATGGTCAAAAAATAAGAACTTACGCAGAAAAATTTGAACAGTTCTCTTTTGAAAGAATTGACGCTTTAATTGTTCCTGTTGTAAAATCTCAAGCCGGTAATTATAATTCAAAAGTTACTTTCTATATTTGGGACGGAAACACAGTATATCCTGAAGAAATTTTAGTGCAAAAAGATTATTTTATCAGGGATATTCCAGAAAACTTTAATTATGTAGTTGATTTTGGAAAAGCCATTGAAGTAGAAGGTCCTTTTTTTGTAGGTTATAAAATTAATTATGTTGACACAAACAATGACGGTATAAGTGATGATCGTTTTTCGGTTAGCATTGCCAAAAATAGAGGTGGAGCTTCTGGGCTAAACAGTTTGTATGTTGAAGCAAATTCCCAATGGACTACAGCTACTGCAAAATTTGGAATAACAACCTCATCTGCCATTAGACCAGTTACTTGCGTAGTTGATATTAACGAATTTGAAGTGAAAAACAATATAGATATTTTTCCAAATCCTGCCACAGATATAGTGAATATTTTTACTGGTGAAGTGAATTTTGGAACAAATTTAGATATACAAATATTTGACATTACAGGTAGAACTGTGAAAACTATTGACACTTTTGTAAACCAAGAAGAAATTTCTGTAAATATTTCTGATTTACCACAAGGTTTGTACGTATTTTCTTTAAACTTTGATGGGAATATTGTCAATAAAAGAATTATGTTAACTAAATAAATTATGGACAAACCAAATATTACTATCTATACAGACGGGGCTTGTACTGGAAATCCTGGAGTAGGCGGTTATGGCATTGTTTTAATTTCTGGAGAACATCGCAAAGAAGTTTCTGAAGGTTTTAAACTTACAACAAATAATAGAATGGAGTTATTAGCTGTAATCGTAGGCTTAGAAATGTTGAGAAAAGAAGGCTCAAATGTTACTGTTTATACAGATTCTAAATATGTTTCGGAAGCAATAAATCAAAATTGGATTAAAGATTGGGTAAAAAAAGGATTTAAAAAAGTTAAAAACCCCGATTTGTGGAGACGATTTTTAGAAATTTATAAAAAACACAATGTAGAATTTATTTGGGTTAAAGGTCATTCAGATAATATTGAAAATAATAGATGTGATTTTTTAGCAAGGCAAGCCACAAAATCTAATACTTTATCTATTGATGAAAACTATGAAAATCCAAGTGATGAACAAGCTAAACTTGAGTTCTAAATATAACAAAACTAATAAGTTAACAATACACAAAAAGTTGTTTATAAATTTTGACAAATTCTAAGATTCGGATAAGTTATTTTTTGTATATTGCTTGCTTAATTTATTTAAAATTAAAGCATATATTATGAAAAGGTATTTATTATTTTTTTTATTCATTTTTTTAATAAAACTACTCAGTGGTCAAGCTCCAGTAATTAATCAACAGCCAAATAGCTTACACGAATGTGTAGGAAGTGAAGGCGACTTAAAAATCATGGCAGAAGGTTCTCAGCCTTTAATGTATCAATGGTTTCACAATGGAATTCCAGTAGGAACAGGTTTTCACATATTATCATTTTCTGAACTTGAACTTTCAGATGCAGGTGAATATTATTGTGAAGTTAGCAATAGTGAAGGAAGTACTATGTCTGAAACTTCTTTCATAGTTGTAGATGCAGAGACTCCAGAAATACACAATGTATCAAGCCAATATAGTATAGTTTGTTTAGGTGCAAGTAATGAATTTGAAGTTGACTTCACAGGTTCAAACTCCACCACGCGTTGGTTTCACGGAGATAATTTTCTTAGCTATAATCCAACTTACACTTTACAAAATGCAGATTATAATGACGAAGGAGTTTATTATTGCACTGTAGAAAACGCTTGTGGCTTTGCTGAGTCTGAAAGTTTAGAAATAGAAATTGCCAGTCCACCAACAATTACGACACAACCACACACAACAACAGTTTGCGAAGGTGGTAGTGTTATTTTTAATGTTGAAGCAGAAGGGGATTGCTTATATTATATTTGGAGCAAAAATGGAGCAATCATCCCAACAGCTCAAACATCTTCATTAGAAATTATAGACATAGCATATCCTCATACTGATTATTACTCAGTAAACGTATATAATATTTGTAATACAGAGGGAGTAATTAGCAATACAGTTTACATAACTGTTAATACTGAGCCAACAATAACCGGGCAGCCCTTAGATCAAATTATGTGCGAAACAGAAGCTACAACTATTTACGCCAGTGGTTATAGTACTACAGATGTAAATTATCAGTGGTATAATACCGATACAGGATTAATTCCAAATGCTAACCTTGACAGCTTGGTTATTGCAGTAGTAGAAGGAGTTTCTACAGGATATTATTTTGAAATTTCAAATTTATGCGGAACTGTTGAAAGCGATATTGCTGAAATATATGGAAAAGAATCACCTTCAATTTTAATACAACCTATTGGAGCAGAACTATGCGTAGGCGAAGACCACGAATTTCAAATTAAAACAGAAGGTACGCCTCCATTATATTATCAATGGCAAAAAAATGGTTTAGATGTGTATGGTGCTAATATTCAAGGGACTCAAGAAACAATAATGGAAATTACAGAAACTAATGCTGGTCAGGGCGGAGATTATTATTGCATAGTAACTAACGAATGTGGCTCTATTTCAAGTGATACAGTAGAGTTAATAGTAAATACCCCTCCTAGTATTATTGAATTTTCCCAAGATAAAGAAGTTTGCGAAGGCGAAAACTTTAATCTAAGTATAAATATACTAGGTTCAGATCCATTAAATATAAATTGGTATATTTTAGGTTCAGAAACTACGGTTTTTAATGAAGCCGAGTTTAGTTTTGAATCTGCATTACCCGAAAATTCTGGGGAATATTATTGTCTAGTCTCAAATATGTGTGGCGAAGTTTCATCAGATACAATAAATATTTTTATAAAAGCATTACCTGAAATAACTCAAAATCCTATTGGAGCAGAACTTTGTGTTGGAGATTTTCACGAAATGACAATTACAGCCACAGGCGAAGAACCACTATCTTATTTATGGTATAGAAATGGCTCAACACTTTCTGCAGAAACAAATAATGAAATAATAATCACCAATGCACAAGTAAATCAATCAGGTATATATTTTTGCAGAGTTGCAAACGACTGCGCTTATATTGATTCAGAAGAAACAGAAATTATTATTGGAAGTCCTCCAGCAATTACATGGAATCCAACAAATCAAACTTTATGCGAACATCAAACTTTAAATCTAATAATGGATGCTCAAGGCGAAAATTATTCTTTACAATGGTATCATAACGATATTCCAATTTCTGGAGCACATGATACAGTTTTAAATATTCCTAATATAAATTTACAAAACTCGGGAAATTATTATTGCTTAGCATATAATGCTTGTGAAAGTGTTTCTACTGATACTGTTGAACTTATAGTCAATTTATCTCCTGAAATAGATTTAGGACCTGACATTGATTTGTGCGAAGGAGAAACTATTACTATAGGAACAGACCTAGCTTATTCACATTATAATTGGAATAATGGTTTAAGTCATCAACAATATTTAGAAGTAGCACTTGGCGGAACTTTTATTTTAGAAGTAGTAGGAGAAAACAATTGTACAAATTCAGATACAATAATTGTAACTTTCCATCCTTTTCATAATTTAGCTCTAATCAACGATGAAGTAATATCATGTGGTCCATATACTATAAATGCTGGAACTGGAGCCTATTCATACGAATGGAGTACAGGCGAAATTTCTTCAAGCATTACTGTAAATTTACCCGGCACTTATTCAGTAACAGTTACAGGCGACAGTTTTGGTTGCGAAACTTCTGCTTCAATTTTTGTTGATTTAAGAGAACCAATAAGTTTTAGTTTAGGAAATGATATTTTAGCTCATGTTGATACTTATGTAAATATTGGAATTGAACATATTTTTTCAGAATATTTATGGAATACCGGCTTTACAGGTCCAATGTTAAGTGTTTATGGCTCAGAATATGGAAGTGGCGAACACGAATTTTGGTTAACTGCTTATGCTTTAAATGGATGTTCTCACACAGACACAATAAAAGTTACGTTTTATGGTCAAGCAGGAATAGAAGATGAAACAGAAAACAATATTTCTATATATCCTAATCCAGCAAATGAATTTATAATATTCAAATCAAATGAAATGCTAATAGAATATATAGAATTTTATGATATTTCAGGAAAACTAATTTCTAAAGAAATTGTTAATAATTGTGAAGTTAAATATAATCTTAGTAATTTTGCAAAAGGCTTATATTTGATAAAGATTATAGGCGAAAACAATAAAATCATCAATACAAAAGTTCTTGTACAATAAGTGATGAAAAAAGGAAATATTAAACACAAAGTTAGAGGAGCATATCTTACCTCTTTAGTTAGTATATCAATGGTACTACTGCTTCTTGGAATTGTTGGTTGGATGATTTTAGGAGCAAGTTTTTTATCAATATACGTTAAAGAAAATATATGCTTTTCATTAATTATGAAAAATGATATTAGAGAAGCAGATATCAAGCAATACCAAAAAACTTTAGATGCTAAAAGCTTTATAAAAGCAACTGAATATATAACTAAAGACGAGGCAGCCAATTCCCTTCAAAACGAACTTGGAGAAGATTTTATTAGTACTTTAGGCTACAACCCTTTGTCGGCAACTTTAAATGTTTATTTAACTGCCGCTTATGCTCATCCTGATAGTATAAGTAAAGTTGAAAATATATTTTTAACAGAAAACGAAATTGTTGAAGAAGTTGCATATCAACATAATTTGCTTGGATTAATAAATGACAATGTTAATAAAATCAGTATTATATTATTAGTATTTTCAGTTGCCTTATTTATAATTTCCTTAGCACTGATAAACAATACCGTTAGATTAATGATTTTCTCTAAGCGTTTCATTATCAACTCAATGAAACTTGTTGGAGCAAAGCGTGGTTTTATACGAAAACCTTTTCTTATTTCAGGAGCTTTACAAGGATTATTTAGCTCACTTATTGCAATAGGCATTTTAAGTGCAATTTTTTATTTCACAAACAAACATCTTGGTGAAGTTGTAAGTCTTATAGACCCAATAATTATTATTTCTTTATATGCAATATTAATTATTATAGGTATTTTATTAACAAGCGTTTCTACTTATTTCTCAATAAACAAATATTTAAAATTAAAAACATCTAATTTATACTATTAATAATATGAACAAAACTGAAAAAACTGAAATTCAAGTACAAAATTCCGGATTTACTTTAGGTAAACAAAATTATATACTTATTGCTATTGGATTTGCATTAATAATACTAGGCTTTATTTTAATGTCTGGTGGTAAAAGCACAGATCCAAATGTGTTTAACGAAGAAATTTTTAATTTTAGAAGAATCACATTATCACCAATAATTATTCTGATAGGTTTTATAATTGAAATTTTCGCAATACTTTGGCGACCTAAGTCTAAATCAAAATAAACTTGATATATGGAGTGGTTTGAAGCTTTAATTCTTGGATTAATTCAAGGATTAACTGAGTTTTTGCCTGTAAGTAGCAGTGCACATTTAGAAATTGGAAAATCTTTATTCGGAATAAAAGGAGAAGAAAACTTTTACTTCTCAATAATGGTTCATGGTGCAACTGTTCTAAGCACTATAGTAGTATTTAGAAAAGATATTTTAAAATTACTTTCCGGTCTTTTTAAATTCAAATATAACCAAGAAACAAGCTATATTTTTAAAATATTAGTTTCAATGATTCCTGTATTAATTGTTGGTTTATTGCTAAAAGACCAAGTAAATAAACTTTTTGCAGGAGATAACTTTGTCTTTATTGGTTCTATGCTAATAATTACGGCAGCTTTATTGTTTTTCACATATTTTTTTAAAAAGAAAAAACAAAGAGATATTAATTATTTAGACGCTTTTATAATTGGAATTTCGCAGGCGATAGCTGTTTTTCCCGGCATTTCTCGTTCTGGTGTAACAATAGCAACTGGGTTAATAAATGGAAATAAAAAAGAAGAAATAGCAAAGTTTTCATTTTTAATGGTTTTAATTCCAATTTTAGGTGAAAATTTTTTAGACATAATTGGAGGTCATGCAAGTTCTAGTGGAATTCCTATAAGTTCATTATTAATAGGATTTTTTGCAGCTTTTATTTCAGGTTTATTCGCCTGTACTGCAATGATAAATCTTGTTAAAAAAGGAAAACTTTATTGGTTTGCCGTATATTGTATATTAATAGGTGTAATAACAATTTTCTTTGTAAAGTAAGTGATAGAAAGTTATAATTTCAATAAAACCCCTAACTTCGAGGCAGGAGAAATAATTGTTATTGACAAGCCTTTAACTTGGTCATCTTTTGATGTTGTAAATAAAATTAGATATAAGTTAAGAGAAGTTACAGGAAACCAAAAAATTAAAGTTGGTCATGCAGGAACTTTAGACCCTTTAGCAACAGGGGTTTTAATTATTTGCACAGGAAAATATACCAAGCTAATAGAAAGTTTACAAGAAGGGGAAAAAACTTACGAAGCAACTTTTAGGTTAGGAGCTACTACCCCATCATATGATATGGAAACAGAAATTGATAAAGAGTTTAGTCTTGAAAACATAAGCAAAGAAGATATTTATAAAGTTGCAAAAAGTTTTTTAGGTATAAGTTTACAAACTCCGCCTATTTATTCTGCAATTCAAATTAAGGGAAAACGTGCTTACGAATTTGCCAGAAAAGGCAAGAAACTTAAACTTGAACAACGTGAAATTAATATTAGTAAATATGAAATAAACAAAATTAATTTACCCGATGTAAACCTTACTATTGCTTGTTCAAAAGGCACTTATATTAGAACTTTAGCAAATGATTTTGGAAAAAGACTTGACAACGGGGCTTTTTTGTATTATCTTAGGCGAATTAAAAGTGGAAATTATTCTATTAATAATGCTATCAATTTAGAATATTTTATTGACTTTTTAAACAAGAATTAAATTTATAACTTATAAAATAATAATTTTAATAATTTATTAAAACATGAAATTATCGCAATTTAATTTTAATCTACCAGAAGAGCTAATTGCTTTATATCCGGCAGATAACAGAGATGAATCTAGACTTTTAGTACTAAATAAAAAAACTAAGCAAATTGAACATAAACTTTTCAAAGATATTAAAGATTATTTTGATGAAAAAGATTTAATGGTTTTTAATGATACTAAAGTTTTTCCTGCTAGGCTATATGGAAATAAAGAAAAAACAGGAGCTAGAATCGAAGTTTTTTTATTACGTGAACTAAGCAAAGAACAGCGTTTGTGGGATATTTTAGTTGATCCTGCACGTAAAATTAGAATTGGAAATAAATTATATTTTGGAGAAGACGAAGACTTAGTAGCAGAAGTTATTGATAACACAACCTCCAGAGGTAGAACTTTAAGGTTTTTAATTAATTGTGATTATCCTAGTTTCAAAGAAAAAATTTATAAATTAGGACAAACGCCACTGCCTACACATATTATAAAAAGAGAAGTAGAAGACCAAGATAAAGATAGATATCAAACTATATATGCCAAAAACGAAGGAGCTGTTGCGGCGCCGACTGCAGGTTTGCATTTTAGTAGAGAACTTTTAAAAAGATTAGAAATAATTGGTGTAGAATTCGGATATGTTACTTTACATGTAGGTTTGGGTAGTTTTAGAGATGTTGATGTTGAGGATTTAACAAAACACAAAATGGATTCTGAACAAATTTTTATTACTGAAGAATTAGCCAATTTAGTAAATAAAACAAAACAAGAAAAACATAAAGTTTGCGCAGTAGGAACCACAGTTTTAAGAACTCTTGAAAGTGCTGTTACAACTACAGGTTATTTAAAACCTTTTGAAGGTTGGACAAACAAATTCCTTTTCCCGCCTGCAGATATCTTAGTACCTGATGCTATGGTTTCAAACTTTCATTTACCTAAATCTACATTGATGATTTCTGTTGCAGCCTTTGCAGGTTATCATGAATTAATGAACGCCTATGAGGTGGCAATTAAAGAAAAATATAGGTTTGGAACTTATGGAGATGCTATGCTGATTATTTAATAATATATCCAAATAAAATAAAATAGGCTGTGTTAAAACAAGTTTTAAAACAATAAACTTTCAAGCTGTTTCAGAAGTGTTAAAATGCAAGGCTCTAAAATTGAGGACGAAGGAGCATACAGAAATACGTAACTGAGTCCGAATATTGAAAGAAACAGATTGACACTTATGAGACAGCACCTTTTTGTATTTTTAAGCTTTCTCTATATCTTCAAAATCAATTATTGGTTTACCCATAAACTTTAGCAATAAATTTGCAACACATAAAACATCTTTTTCACAATAAGTTGCAATTCTCTCAATATTTTTTTCAATATAATAAACTTCATAAACTTGGCTTCCGTCAATATCATCTTTTGGTGTGGGAATATTAAATAAATCAGCTAACAAGGCTAAAGAAGTGAAATTTTTATAATCACCAAATTTCCATAATTCTAAAGTGTCTATATGTTTTATTTCCCAAGGTTTTTTTCCAGCTAAGTCAAATGCAGGTGGGAGATTTAAACCGTTCACCAACATTCTACGCGAAATATAAGGAATATCAAACTCTTTGATATTATGACCACATATTTGTTTATTTCCGAATTTATCCCAAGCAATAATCATATTGGCAAATTCTGTTAGCAACTGCTTTTCGTCATCACCATAAAATGATTTTACTCTAAGTTGTTTCTCATAAATAAACCCAACAGATATACATATGATTTTTCCAAATTCAGAATAAATTCCAGCACGATTGTAAACATCTGAAGCTGATTCATTTTCGCTTCTAAAATAAGCCGATTTCTTTTCCCAATGTTTCTGAAAATTTTCACCAAGACTTTCAAAATCAGGATTTGCAGGAACAGTTTCTATATCTAAAAACAATACTTCGTTTAATTTAATATTTTCTAACATAATTATTTATTTATATTTTGAAGGATAAATTTACTTAACAAATCTATTGCAACATCATTATTTCCACCTTGTGGCACAATAATATCTGCATAACGCATAGTTGGTTCAATAAACTGAAGGTGAGAGGGTTTCACAGTTTTTTCGTATCTTTCCAAAACCATATTTACAGAACGCCCCCTTTCAATAATATCACGTTTAATAACCCTGGATAATCTATCATCTGCATCGGCGTTTACAAAGACTTTTAAATCCATCAAATCCCGTAAATGTTTGTTTCCCAAAATTAAAATACCCTCAATAATAATTAATTTTAGAGCTTGTACTTTTATGGTTTCTTCACTACGCGTACAAGTTAAATAGGAATAAATCGGTTGCTCAATAGTTTTTGACTCTTTTAATTTTTTTATATGTTCTATTAACAGAGTCCACTCTATAGAATCCGGGTGGTCAAAGTTTATTTGTTGCCTTTCTTCTAAGGGTAAATGACTATTATCTTTATAATATGAATCTTGAGGAATTAAAGTAACGCAGTTTTGAGGCAATTTTTCAATTACTTTCCTAACTACTGTAGTTTTTCCGGAACCTGTTCCTCCGGCAATGCCAACAACTAACATAATATTACCATTTATTTAAAATAAAATACTAATTTTGAGTTTTTAAAAATAACAAAAATATTTTACAAATGCTATATCCAATAAAATTTAAATCAATTTACAAAACAAAAGTTTGGGGCGGAGATAAAATTAAAAATTTAAAATCTGACAAAAAGACACCCGATAACTGCGGTGAAGCATGGGAGATTTCAGCAATACAAGGAGATTTATCTATAGTGTCAAATGGCTTTTTAAAAAATAATACCATAGAAGAAATAATAGAAATTTATATGGGAGAAATTCTTGGAGACAAGATATTTGAAAAATTTGGATATGAATTTCCTTTATTAATAAAAATTATCGAGGCAAAAGAAAATTTATCTGTTCAAGTACATCCAAATGACGAAACAGCTAAAGAAAGACATAATGCTAGAGGTAAATCAGAAATTTGGTATATTTTAGAAACAGATAAAAATGCTAAATTAGTTTCAGGTTTTTCTAAAAGCACAAATGCCGAGGAGTTTTATAATGCAGTAAAGCAAAACAGTTTAGAAGATTTGTTAAATGCAGTTGAAACAAAAGCCGGAGAAGTTTATTATATGCCAGCAGGTAGAGTTCATAGCTTAGGAGCAGGAAATTTAATTTTAGAAGTTCAGCAAACCTCCGATATTACATATAGAATTTATGATTACGGCAGAAAAGACAGAGAACTTCATTTAGATTTAGCAAAAGATGTTATTGACTATTCAAAAACAGAATATTTAAAGAGTTTTTTCACAAAAAAGCCAGATTCACAAAATAAAATTATTTCAAACCAATTTTTTACCTTGAACTACTTAGCTATTATGAACGAAACACAAAAAAATTATTACGATTTAGATTCTTTTGTTGTTTATTTTTGTATAAATGGAAAAGTTCAAATAAAAACAGGTTCAAATAAAACAGAAACATTAACAAAAGCTGAAACAATTTTAATTCCCGCTACAATAAAAGATGTACACATAATTCCTGAAGTTTATTCTGAAATTATTGAAATTTATATAGAGTCTTAATTATTTAAGCCTTGATGTTAACTTTGTAAAAACTTGTTCTAAACTTTGCTCTTTTAATTGTAGGCTCAATACTGTATTATCATCCTTTACAACAAAATTAAAAATATCTTGTCTAATATCTTTACTTGCATCAAACTCAATATTATAATTATTATTTCCTAAGTTTTGAATTTGCAAGACTCCTGCAATAGCTTTTACTTTTTTCTCATCAACTGGTTTTAAAGTTTCCAAGTTCAAAACTCTAACTTTAATTTTTAATTTTGTTTGAAGTCCTTTTATAGAATTATCAGCAACAACAAGACCTTTATTTATTATTAAAACTCTATCACAAATAGCTTCAACCTCTTGCATAATATGAGTTGATAGCAAAACAGTTTTGCTTTTACCCAAATCCTTAATTAAATTTCTAATTTCAACAATTTGATTTGGATCTAAGCCTGAGGTAGGTTCATCCAAAATTAACACTTGGGGATTATGAATAATAGCTTGCGCCAAACCAACTCTTTGCTTATAACCTTTTGATAGAGCAGAGATTTTTTTATGCATTTCGGGTATTAAACCTGTAAGCTCAATTACTTCATTAATTCTTGCTTTTTTATTTGGCAAAGAATAAATCCCTGCTATAAACCTCAAAAACTCAAGCACATACATATCATAATAAAGAGGATTTTGTTCAGGTAAATAACCAATAACGCGTTTTATATAATTTTGCTCTTCAACAATATTTTTATTATTAATAAAAACTTCACCATTATTAGCAGGTATAAAACCAGTTATAATTTTCATCATTGTAGATTTTCCAGCTCCATTAGGCCCTAAAAACCCAACAATTTCACCACTTTCAATTTCAAAACTAACATTATCCAAGGCTTTTTGTTGACCAAAAATTTTTGTTATATTTTGTACTTTAATAGACATTTAAATCAAATTTTAAGAATATGTAAAATTAGTTTTTTATTTTAAATATTAAAAAAGAAATAGGCTATTTAGAATTACTCTAAATTTAAGATAATTATTAATTAATTAATTACTAAAAAAAGAAAACTTTTATTAAAAATATACGTCTAATTATATATAAAACCACTTGATTTTTAAGTGGTTAAGGATTTTTATCAAAATAAAAAAACGAATATTATGAGAACGAATCACCACATATCAACTATAAAAAACACAATGCGTATTTTTACGCATTTTTATAAATTTAGGTTTATTCAAAAACTCGTTTTATTAATATTCACTTTCATTATTCTAAACACACAATTTTCATTTTCACAATCAGGTTCTTGTTCTTCATCTACACCTTATAATGACGTTAATCTAACATCTTCTCCTACTGCAAGTTGGACATCTGGCAATATTTCTAGAAATGGTCAATGTTGTGGAATTGGGACAACATATCGCTGTGTTGAATTTAAAGTTAACTTGCATCCTAATGCAATAGGAGTAAAATTTGAAGTTTCTTCAGGTACTGTTCCTTCAGGTAGTCAAACTTATAGGGTAAATTGTGGCGCACCAGTTCCATTAGGACAGGCAACTTGCTTAAATGGACCGGGTCCACACTATATTACTTTTTGTACTACTGGCACAGTTTCAAATAGATATAGAATAACTTCTATTTCACAAGCAACGCCATTAATTAGTTTTACTCCTTCTGCACCTTTTATATGTGAAAATGATGATGTTTTAATTACAGCCTCAGGTGCATCTACTTACACTTGGTCTCCATCAAACTACTTATCGTCCACAGTTGGAGCAAGTGTTACAGCCTCACCACTTGAAACTACGACATATACAGTAACTGGCACTGATGCAAACGGCTGTACAAGTACAAACAACATTACGGTTTTCATATGTGACGAACCAGATTTAATAGTATCTGATGATGCCGATATTTGTATTGGAGATGATTATCAATTAAACGTTACGGGGGCTTTAATTTACGAATGGTCTCCTACGGATGGTTTAAGTAATCCAAATATTGCCAACCCAATTGCCAGTCCAACTGTTACAACTAACTATATAGTTACCGGCTATGCTCCTAGTTGTACAGTAATTCAAAATGGAGATTTTTCTAATGGTAATTCAAATTTCTCTACTGAATATAATTATAATACAAATTTAGTCCCCGAAGGTAATTATATGATAGGTACTAATCCAAGAAATTATCACTCAAACTTTAAACAATGTGGAGATCACACAACAGGCACAGGAAATATGATGGTTGTAAATGGAAATACCATTACTAATAGAAAAGTTTGGTGTCAAGATATTGATGTGATTCCAAATACAGATTATATATTTTCCACCTGGATAACTACTGTATGCTTACCTAATCCTGCAATACTCCAATTTTCAATAAATGGAGTGCTATTAGGAAATCCTTTTACAGCATCTTCAACAGAATGTGAATGGAGAGAATTTTATGAAACTTGGAATTCTGGCTCAAATACAAGTATCCAAATTTGTATAGTTAATCAAAATACAATTGCTAATGGAAACGATTTTGCTATAGACGATATTTACTTCGCTCCATTATGTCCTGGTACAGAATCGGTTAAAGTTACTGTACATCACCCTACACCTATAAATTTTAGTAATATTGGTCCTTTTTGCGAAACTGACCCTAATACTAACTTAATAGCAAACCCAAGTGGTGGGACTTGGTCAGGAACAGGAATATTAAGTGCTACAAATGGAACTTTTAGTCCAAATACAGCAGGTCCAGGAAATCACACAATTTCATACTCATACAATAACGGCTATTGCCAAACAGACACAACTATAAATGTACACGTTGACGCAAAAGTTGATGCAACAATAACACCTGCAGGACCTTTCTGCGAAAATGAACCCGCAGTTTCACTATCTGCTATAAGTTCAGGTGGAACTTGGACAGGAAATGGAA
>LSQX01149371.1_pt1 | contig 34801 bp, 27 predicted proteins | sample 654561 | NCBI WGS metagenome assembly LSQX01 (sample SAMN04489861, study PRJNA283612) | anaerobic digester metagenome | isolation source: 4 biogas reactors fed with cattle manure at either 37C or 55C with and... | place: Denmark: Kongens Lyngby | collected 2014 | reverse complement strand
GAAGGTGTCAGCCGCAGGCTGACGGATGAGGGGTAGTGCCGGCGCAAGCCGAATAAAAAAACGCCGCGAAACCGCGGCGTTTTACTGTATTGCTTACCTATTATTCGTAAACGTCCAAAGCGTCTTTTCTTGAAAGGTTTATCCTGCCCTTGTTGTCGATACCCAAAACCATAACCTTAATGGTATCGCCGATGGACACCACGTCCTCCACCTTTTCCACACGCTTTTTGTCCAGCTTGGAGATATGCACCATACCCTCCTTACCGGGGGCGTATTCCACAAAGCAGCCTATGGGGATGATGCCCGTCACCTTGCCGGTATAGATGGCGCCCGGTTCTGGGTCCATAACAATGGCGTTGATGATGTCAAGGGCCTGGTAGGCATTCTTTTTGTCGATGGCGGAAATGAATATGCTGCCGTCGTCCTCGATGTCAATCTGGGCGCCGGTGTCGGCGCAGATCTTCTGAATAACCTTCCCGCCGCTGCCGATAACCTCTCTTATCTTTTCGGGGTCGATCTTGGTGGAAATCATCTTGGGTGCGTATTCCGAAACGTCGGGTCTGGGCTGGGAAATGCAGGGGTTCATTATCTTGTCAAGGATAAAGAACCGGCCGGTTCTGGTAACCTCAAGGGCATTTTTAATAATGTCCGGGGTAAGACCGTCAATCTTAAGGTCCATCTGGATGGCGGTAATCCCCTTCTTGGTTCCGGCAACCTTAAAGTCCATGTCGCCGAAAAAGTCCTCAAGCCCCTGAATGTCTATCATGGTTGCCCAGCCGCCGTCGTCGTCGGTGATAAGACCGCAGGAAATCCCCGCCACCGCCGACGTAATGGGAACACCGGCGTCCATAAGGGCAAGGGAGGAAGCGCACACCGAAGCCTGGGAAGTGGAACCATTGGAGGAAACCACCTCGGACACCAGGCGGATGGCATAAGGGAATTCCTCCTGAGGGGGGATAACCGGCTCAAGAGCCCTTTCAGCCAAAGCCCCGTGACCTATTTCCCGTCTTCCGGGGGAACGGGAGGGCCTGGCTTCGCCCACCGAATAGGAGGGCATATTGTAGTGGTGCATATAACGCTTGGATTCCTCCATGTCTATGCCGTCAAGGAGCTGAGCTTCGCGAAGGGGGGCAAGGGTGGCAACGGTGAGCACCTGGGTCTGTCCTCTGGTGAAAAGGGCGGAACCGTGGGTGCGGGGGAGTAATCCCACCTCGCAGGCAAGGGGACGGATTTCGTCCATCCGCCTTCCGTCAACCCTGCGGCGTTCGTTCTTGAGCCAGTGGCGGACAATTTTCTTCTGGAGCTTATACATGCACTCGTTAATCAGTAACGTGGAATCGGGGTATTCCTCCGCAAGGGCTTCATACACCTTTTCGTAAACGGGTTTAAGCCGTTCTTCCCTTATCCGTTTGTCGTCGGTATCAAGGGCGAGCTTAACGTCTTCTTCCGCTAAAGCCGCCACCTTATTGAACATTTCTTCGTTGATTTCAAAGGAGGAGTACTGGAATTTGGGCTTGCCGATCTGGTCTTTAATAGACTGGATAAAGTCGACAAGGGGCTTGATTTCCTCATGTGCCATCATAATGGCGTTAAACATGGTTTCCTCGTCAACTTCCTTGGCGCCGGCTTCAATCATGATAACCTTTTCCTTGGTGCCGGCCACGGTAAGCTCAAGGGTGGATTTTTCCCTTTCGGCGGCGGTGGGGTTTATAACCAGTTTACCGTCAACCAGACCCACGAAGACTCCGCCAATGGGACCGCCCCAGGGAATGTCCGAAATGGACAAAGCGATCGACGCGCCTATCATGGCGGCGATTTCGGGGGAATTGTCGGGGTCCACCGACATAACCATCAGGGAAAGCACCACGTCGTTTCTTAAGTCCTTGGGGAACAGGGGGCGTATAGGCCGGTCGATAACCCGGCTGGCAAGAACGGCTTTTTCGCTGGGACGTCCTTCCCGCTTAAGGAAGGAGCCGGGGATTTTCCCCACCGAATAAAGCCTTTCCTCAAAGTCCACCGACAACGGTAAAAAGTCAATCCCTTCTCTGGGGGCCGCGGAGGCGGAGGCGTTAGCCAGAATAACGGTATCGCCGTAGTGAACCATGCAGGAACCGTTGGAAAGCTGGCTGATTTTGCCGGTTTCGATGGTTAAGGGGCGTCCGGCAAGGGTGTACTTGAATGTTCTGTGATTTTCGAACATCGTTTTAATTCCTTTCTTCTTTTTTATCGGAGAAAGGCGCCGGTTTAACACTTAAATACGGTTCAAAGCGTAAATTGTTTTGCGCCATATTTAACTGCTAAACCGCAATCCTTCTCCGAAATTTTTGCTAATAACTTTTGGGGCTGCCCGTAAGCAGCCCCCTCAAATGCCTATTTTCTGATGCCAAGGCGTTCGATTATCGCGCGGTAGCGGTTAATGTCGATGTCGATGAGGTAGTTCAAGAATTTTCTTCTCTTACTAACCATCTGAAGCAAACCTCTGCGCGAATGGTTGTCCTTGGGATTACGCTTAAGGTGTTCGGTAAGGTCTTTTATCCGGTAAGTAAGAATGGCTATCTGAACCTCCGGCGAACCCGTGTCGTTTTCATGGACGGCGTAATCCTTAATAAGCTGCTGTTTTACTTCGGGTGTCAGCATTTTTTATCCTCCTTTTCTGATAAGTTTTCGGTAAATACTAAGCCGCCGGCGGAGGACCGGACGACCGGGTATTACCCGTTTTTCTGAAACGCATTATATTTTAGCACGGAAATTGCATTTTGTAAATACCCTTTCTCAATTATTTTACTGTTTTTGTTAACATTTATACTATTGATATAAAAATAAAAGCATGTTATGATTAAAACAACCAAAAAGCGAAAGGTGGTTTTATGTTACGTCTTCTTTTTAAAATCTCCTCCCGCCTTGTTTCGGCAACCTTGCTTGTGGGGGTGACCATAGGCTTTATATATCTTGCCACCACCCGATCGCTGCCTTTCCTGCCGGAAGACGAACAGGTTTACTCCTACGTTGACCATACCTCAAAAGAGGATTCCTCCGACGAGCAGCACCAAAGCGACGCTTCCGACGAAGTGTCGCAACCGCCGGAAAATTCGGTTGAGGATTCATTTGACATATCCGCCTACCTTGAAACTTTCGAAAAGGTTTCCCCGGCAAACCTTAATCTTCCCGTTTCCCAGGATAAATATGACCCGGCTTCCCAAAAACTGATTTTATACGGCGATCTTTCTCCTTTGGGGGAGCTTACCAATAAACGCATTGAAATCAGAATGGGTTACGTTTTCGTAGGCGACCGTATTTTTACCTCAAACCTGACAGACGTCACCGAGCTCCTTTCGGGGTACACCTTCGCCGGCGAACGGGATCTGTACGGCAACCCTCTCTTTAAGCGGGGTACCAATTATTATTATCTTGATTCATCGCTGGTAATACAGCCTTCGAACTTTGCCTACTACACCGACCGGCGTGCCTTTGACTTTGACGTTCCCGTTTATTTGGGGGTGCAGGACAGCGTGGTAAAGCGCACCTACAACAAGGACCGTCAGGAAGGGCAGAGATACGGCTATTACGAAGCCGACGGTGACAAGTCGTATGCCTACTACTGTGTCGAAACCTTTGCCTTCGACGGCGACCGGGGTGTGGGAATCAAAAAAATAAACGGGGTGGACACCCTTGAAATTTATTCCAACCGCTTCCTTACCCACGGCGGCAATATTATCGCCACCGGCTATTATCCCCCGGTAAACCGAAAGTTAAACTCCATAGGCTATTTCTATTTCGACGACGGCTTTACCCGGGTCAGGATAAAGAACCCCAACGGCTCCTATAAGGAAGGGCTTATCAACAAAAAGGGAGAGTTATTAAGTCTCCTTGACGACTTTGCCCTTGTCAGCTATTCCGACTCGATTCTCCTTGTTTCCAACGGCATCAATTACGGCTATATGACCAACCGCCTAACCTGGGTGACAAACCCGGTGTTTACCACCGCCGAACCCTTTTTGGAAGGCCTTGCGGTTGTCGGAAAAGGGGGGAAGTACGGGGTTATCGACACAAAGGGCAACTATGTCATAAAACCCGTGTTCGACCGCATTATCCGCTGTTCGGGAGGACTTTTGGCAGCCCATTCCGATACCGAAGGCTGGCAGATTTTTGCAAAGGTTTATTCCTGATAAATATGGATATATTAATAAAAATCATTTAAAATATTAAATTTATATTAAATTGAGCGGAGGGAATTAAAAATCCCCTCCGCTTTGTGTTTTATAGTAAAATATCCTTGAAATTTATCCCTCCCTTACCTAAAATATAATAGAAAGGAGCAGTATTATGTCCGCAAAGGAAATTATCATTAAGCAGTTTTGTAATAAAACGGCGGAGTATCTGTTCCATCAGGGAACAAACTACAATTCATACGACTACCTGGGTTCCCGCAGGGAGGGGAAAGGGTTTGTCTTCCGGGTCTGGGCTCCCAACGCGGACAAGGTATATCTTGCCGGGGACTTTAACGGCTGGTCGGAAACCCATCCTCTTGAAAGGATAACCGGCGGGGGAATCTGGGGGGGATATTTTTCGGACGATGACCTTAATAACTCCTTTGACGTGGGTTCAAGGTATAAATACATTATCGAAAGGGACGGCAGGCTCCTGTTCAAGGCAGACCCATATGCCTTTTATTCCGAAACAAACAGCCACACCGCGTCCCTGTTTTACGATATATCCGGCTACGAATGGCGCGACGGGGAATATATGGAAAGGCGTAAAGCCTTAGCGGATTATCTGAAAGCCGATAAAATCCCCCCCCGGCCCATGAACATATACGAAGTTCATTTGGGTTCCTGGAAGCGGCACAGTGACGGAAGCTTCTATGCTTATGAGGAGCTGGCATACGAGCTGTCGGAATATGTTAAAACCATGGGATACACCCATATTGAAATAATGCCCATAACCGAACATCCCTTTGACGGTTCCTGGGGCTATCAGGTGTGCGGCTATTATGCCCCCACCTCCCGTTTCGGGAACCCAGAGGATTTTATGAACTTTGTGGATATATTCCACCAGAAGGGGATAGGGGTTATTCTCGACTGGGTGCCCTCCCATTTCCCCAAGGACGAACACGGTCTGTTTGAATTTGACGGCACCCCCCTTTACGAATATCAGGGCACCGACCGTATGGAGCATAAGGACTGGGGGACAAGGGCTTTTGACGTGGGGAGGAACGAAGTCAGGTCATTTCTCATTTCAAACGCCGCCTTCTGGCTGGAAAAATACCATATCGACGGCCTGCGGGTGGACGCTGTGGCGTCAATGCTCTACCTGGACTACGGCAGAAACCCGGGGGAATGGAACCCCAATCCCGACGGGAGCAACATAAACCATCAGTCGGTGGCTTTTTTCAGGGACTTAAACGGCTATATAAGGCAGAAATTCCCGGACGTGTATATGATTGCCGAGGAATCCACATCCTTCCCCGATGTGACAAAATCAAACGGTCTCGGCTTCAGCCTTAAATGGAACATGGGATGGATGAACGACACCCTTAAATATATCCAGACCGATTCCTATTTCCGTTCGGGAGCCCATAACATGATGACCTTTGCCTCCACCTACGCCTTTTCCGAAAACTACATTCTTCCCATTTCCCATGACGAGGTGGTGCACGGCAAAAAGTCTTTAATCGATAAAATGTTCGGAAGCTATGAGGAGAAATTCGACTGCATGAAAGCCTACTTGGGCTGGATGTATTCCCATCCGGGGAAAAAGCTGTTGTTCATGGGGTGCGAATTCGCCCAGTTTAGGGAATGGGACTATGCCTCCTCCCTCGAATGGTTCATGCTGGATTATTACGCCCATTCGGATATGCGGGAATATGTAAAGGCGTTGAACCGTTTTTACCTTGAAAATTCCGAACTGTGGGAACTTGACGGGGAATATTCCGGTTTCGGATGGCTTGACGCCGACCGGAAAGACGACAATGTCTTTCTGTTTGAAAGGATAAATTCCGACAATTCAAGGCTTGTCTGTATCTTTAACTTTTCCCCCGTCCACCGGGGGATATACCCCGTGCCGGTGTCGGAATCCGGCTGGTATAAAGAGGTTTTTTCCAGCAGATACGGCTTAAATAAAAAAGCCCTACGGGCTAAACGGAGCGGGGGAAAGTTTAACATTAATATAGACCTTCCACCTCTTTCGGTCTGCTTTTTCAAGAACACAAAACATATAAATGTTAAGTAGCGCTTTTGTCCCCTGAATACATTTCAGAATCGACTTAAAACAAGGAGGGTAAAGGCTATGGTAAAGAAAAAAGAATGCATAGCAATGCTGCTGGCGGGAGGTCAGGGAAGCCGGCTCAGACTTTTAACCGAAAAAACCGCAAAACCGGCGGTGACTTTCGGCGGGAAGTATAAGATAATCGATTTCCCCCTGTCCAACTGCATAAATTCGGGCATCGACACGGTGGGGGTGCTTACCCAGTACCAGCCCTTAATGCTTAACGAATACATCGGCAACGGCAAACCCTGGGACCTCGACCGGTTTTTCGGGGGTATTACCGTTTTGCCCCCCTATCAGGCATCAAAACACGCCGACTGGTACAAGGGGACGGCAAACGCCATTTATCAGAACCTCCACTTTATAAACCGCTATTCCCCCGACTATATCCTTGTTTTGTCCGGCGACCATATCTACAAGATGGACTACCATGCCATGCTTGACTTCCACAAGAAAGCCGGCGCCGACTGCACCATCGCGGTGATTGACGTGCCGTTGGAGGAAGCCTCCCGTTTCGGTATTATGTCTGCCGACGGCGAGGGGAAAATTTATAAATTCGAGGAAAAGCCCATGAACCCCTCCTCCACCAAGGCAAGCATGGGGGTGTATGCTTTTACCGCCGAAAAGCTTATAAAGTATCTTGAGGCAGACGAAAAAGACCCTCAAAGCGAAAACGATTTCGGCAAGAATATAATCCCAGCCATGCTTGAAGGGGGCGAAAGGCTGTACGCCTATCCCTTTACGGGCTACTGGAAGGACGTGGGGACGATACAGTCTTTATGGGATTCCAACATGGACCTTCTCGGCGACAAACCCAAATTCGATATAAACGACCGTTCCTGGCGGATTAATTCCCGCAACTATGCGGCACCCCCCCACTATATGGGTCCGAATGCCATTGTGATAAACTCCATAATCACCGAAGGCTGCGAGATTTACGGCAGGGTGGAAAATTCGGTACTGTCAAGCGGCGTCAGGGTGGAAAGCGGAGCGGCAGTTTACGATTCGGTGGTTATGAATGACGTCACCGTAGGCAGAAACTCAAAGGTGTATTATTCGGTAATCGATTCCGATACAATCATCGGCGGGAATTCCGCTGTAGGAAAGCCAAGGGAAAATTCCGGCGGAATTACGCTTATTGGCGGCAGCCTTGTAATACCCCCCAATTCGGCAATCCCCGACAACGTAAACGTGGACAGGGAATATATCAATGTGAACCTTAAGGCGGGGAGGGCGTAATATGTCTGTTGTAGGAATCATTTTTTCGAATATCCATGATAAAAACATACCCGATCTGACCCAGCGGAGGACCATGGCATCCGTTCCCTTCGGCTGCCGGTACAGGCTTATCGACTTTACCCTGTCCAACATGGTGCATTCGGGGATAAACCACATCGGCGTTATAACCCATTACAATTATCAGTCCCTTATGGACCATTTAGGTTCCGGCAAGGACTGGGACCTTGCCCGCCGGGCGGGGGGAATTCAGATACTCCCTCCTTATATTACCGCCTTTGCCAACCCCCAGAATTTCCTTTACTCCACCCGTCTGGAGGCGCTTAAAAACATAATTTCCTTTATAAGCGGCTGTACCGAGGATTACGTTGTGCTGTGCGACTGCGACGTTATAAGCAACATCGACTTAAGCGAACTTATCGAATACCATATTTCAACCGCCGCGGACGCCACTCTTATGATTAAACGGATGTACCTTACAAGGGACAACGCCAACCATGTGCATACGGTGAAATGCGACAGCGAAGGTAAATTAACCGATATTTCCTCATATACCGGCAGGGAAAGCGGCTATGCCGATATATCCACCAACATCTGGGTGATGGGGCGGAGGTTTTTAGAAAGCCTTGTAACCGAGGCGATAGCCTATAACTACAACTCCTTTATCCAGGACATTGTACGGAAAAACCTTAACGCCCGTGTTATCAACACCTTCCGCCACGAAGGCTATTTCGCCACCATCGATTCCATACAGACATACTATATGTGCAATATGGACCTCCTTAACGAAGAAGTCAGGAACAACCTGTTCAACGTGCCCGGAAGACCTATTCTCACCAAGGTCAGGAATTCCCCCCCCACCGTCTATGCGGAAGGGGCGGACGTTAAGAATTCCCTTGTAGCCGACGGCTGTGTTATCAACGGGAAGGTGGAAAATTCGGTGCTTTTCAGAGGGGTCACCGTGGGAAAAAACTCCGTTGTCAGGAATTCCATCCTTATGCAGGACACCATTGTCGGGGATAATGTATCCCTATATGCCGTCATAGCCGATAAAAACGTGGTTATTCGGGACGGTAGAAACCTTTCCGGCCACGAAACCCTTCCGTTTTATATCAGCAAGCTGATTCAGATTTAGTAATTCAAATAAAGGTGGGGTAGAAAATGAAAAAAATAATTTTTGCCGCCTCGGAATGTCACCCCTTTGCCTCCTCCGGAGGATTGGGTGATGTCATAGGTTCCCTTCCCGAAGCGTTGTACAGGGAATACAAGAGGGAAGCGGATATAAGGGTGGTGCTCCCTTTATACGGCACCATGGATGCGTCCTACCGCCGGAAGATGACCAAAATCGGGGAAATAAACGTCCCTCTGGCGTGGCGGAACCAGTACTGCGGTATTTATTCCCTTAAAAAGCGGGGAGTAACCTACTACTTTTTGGACAACGAATATTACTTCAACCGCCAGATGCTGTACGGCCACTACGACGACGGGGAAAGATACGCCTTCTTTTCAAAGGCAATCCTTGAAATAATGCCCTATATAGACTTTTTCCCGGATATTCTTCACTGCCACGACTGGCAGACCTCCCTTGCGGTGGTGTATCTTAGCTTAAAATACAGAAAGCTTGAAGGCTACGGCAATATCAAAACCCTGTTTACGATCCATAATATCGCCTATCAGGGAATCTACAACCCCGGTATATTGGGAGATGTGTTCGACCTTCCCGAAAATCAGGCGGATGTGCTGGAATACAACGGCGACCTTAATTTAATGAAGGGGGCAATCACCCTTGCCGACAGAATTTCCACCGTTTCCCCCACATACGCAAGGGAAATCCTTTCTCCCAAATATTCCCACGGCCTTCATTACGTTCTTGAACAGAACAAATTCAAAATAGTGGGTATCCTAAACGGCATTGACCGGGAATACTACAATCCCGGCACAGACAAGGATATATTTTTCAATTATTCCTGCCGGAACATTGAGGGCAAGGCGGAAAACAAAGCAAAGCTTCAGAATCTTTTAAGCCTTCCCGTTAAGCCGAATGTGCCGGTTGTCGCCATAATCTCCCGGCTTGTCGACCACAAGGGGCTTGACCTGGTCACCCTTGCCGCCGACGATATGTTAAAGGAGGATATCCAGCTTGTTGTTTTAGGCAAGGGGGACTATTATTATGAAACCTTCTTTACCCGGCTTTCGGAAAAATATCCCGACAAGGTGTCGGTATCGCTGGTGTTCGACAAAGCCCTTTCCAAAAAAATCTATGCCGGCAGCGATATTTTCCTTATGCCCTCCCGCAGCGAACCCTGCGGCCTTTCCCAGATGATTGCCTCCCGCTACGGCAGTGTTCCCGTGGTCAGGGAAACCGGCGGGCTGTACGATTCCATAAAGGACATAGGCTGGCGGGGAGGCGGCAACGGCTTTACCTTCGCCCCCTATTCGGCGTGGGAGCTTTTACAGGCGGTCCACCGTGCCGTCGAAGGTTACAGGGATAAGGAAAACTGGGGAAACCTTGTGAAAAAAGTAATGAAAACCGATTTTTCCTGGAAGAAGTCGGCAAAGGAATATATAAAATTTTTATATAATGTGGAAAGCTGAAATATGGAACTTACAAAAACTAAAGTGCGCGAAGAAATAATAAATAAAATCTCCCGCTATTTTGCGGTATCCCCCGTGGAGGCCACCGCCGAGCAGGTGTATAAGGCCGCCGTCCTTTCGGTGCGGGATATTTTGTCGGAAAAGGAAAAAAAATATCAGAAACTGATAAAAGAAAACAAAGCGAAGCGGCTTTACTACCTCTGCATGGAGTTTTTGGTAGGCCCCTCCCTGAAAAACAATCTGTTTAACTTAGGGCTTACCGAGGTTTACAAAGAGGTTATTTCCGAACTGGGCTTTTCCATCGAGGATATTTTTGAAATTGAAGCCGACCCCGGCTTGGGTAACGGAGGGTTAGGCCGTCTTGCCGCCTGCTATATGGACTCCCTTGCCACTTTGGACTATCCCGCCAGAGGATATTCCATCTGCTACGAATACGGCCTTTTCAGGCAAAAAATCGTGGAAGGGGAACAGCTGGAATTACCCGATACCTGGCTCTCCAACGGGGAAGTCTGGCTTGTCCCCCGGCTGGACAAGGCGGTGCATATCCGCCTCGGCGGAAAGGTCGAGGAGGAATGGAACAACAATCATCTGGATATCGTCCATTCCGATTACGACGAAATAGAGGCCGTTCCCTATGATTTGTATATTTCCGGCTACGATTCCAAGGCCGTATCCCCCCTGCGTCTGTGGCGGGCGAAGGGAGTGACGAATTTCAATATGGAGGCCTTTTCCCAGGGGCAGTACCTTAAAGCCGTTGAGGAAAACACCATAGCCGAAACTTTAAGCCGGGTGCTGTACCCCGCCGACAACCATCACGAAGGGAAGTTATTGCGGTTAAGTCAGCAGTATTTCCTGGTTTCGGCGTCTTTGCAGAATATCGTCGCCAACCATATTCAGAACTATAAAACCCTGGACAACCTCCATGAAAAGGTGGCTATCCATATAAACGACACCCATCCCGCCCTTGCCATACCCGAACTTATGCGGCTTTTGATGGACAGCCACAACTACACCTGGGAGGAAGCCTGGAATATTACCGTAAAAACCATAACCTACACCAATCATACGGTACTGCCGGAGGCGCTGGAATGCTGGAACGACAACCTTTTCAGGATAAAGCTCCCCCGTATATATACAATAATTAAAGAAATTAACCGGCGTTTCTGCGCCGATGCCTGGGAAAAATTCCCCGGCAGCTGGGACAAGGTAAGCCGTATGGCGGTGTTAAGCCACGGCTTGGTCAGGATGGCGAATCTGTCGGTTATAGGTTCTCACACCGTAAACGGGGTTTCGGTGCTGCATTCGGATATTTTAAAGAAAAAGGTCTTTCAGGACTTTAACGATATGTACCCCGAAAGAATAACCAACGTCACCAACGGCATCGCCCACCGCCGGTGGCTGTGCCAGTCCAACCCACGTCTTGCCGGCCTCATTGAGGAATGCATAGGGGACGGTTACCGGAAAAACCCCCTTGAGCTGGAAAAATTCGCTTCATATAAGGACGACCCCTCGGTGCTTGACAGACTTTGGGAAATAAAGCGGCAAAACAAAGAGGAATTTTCCAACTACATTTATAAAAAGACGGGAACCCTCCTTGACCCGGATTCGGTGTTCGACGTTCAGGCAAAGCGGCTGCATGAATACAAACGCCAGCTTATGAACGCGCTGTATATAGCCTCCCTTTATGTAAGGCTAAAGGAAGACCCTAACCTTAATATAACCCCCCAGACCTTTATCTTCAGCGCCAAGGCGGCGCCGGGTTATTACTTTGCCAAGGACATTATAAGGTTTATATGCTACCTTGCGGCGGATATCGATAAAAACCCCGCAATAAATGGAAAACTGAAGGTGGTTTTCCTTGAAAACTACTGCGTTTCCCTTGCCGAAAAGCTGATTCCCGCCTCGGAAATAAGCGAACAGATTTCCCTTGCGGGGAAGGAAGCCTCCGGCACCGGCAATATGAAGTTTATGATAAACGGTGCATTGACCATAGGGACCCTGGACGGGGCGAACGTGGAAATCGCCAAAGCGGTGGGAAGGGACAACATCTTTATCTTCGGTCACACCGCCGAGGAGGTGGACGAGCTCTGGAAAAAGGGCTACGCCTCCTCCTACTACTACAATAATAATATAAACCTTAAAAAGGCGGTGGATTCCCTTCAGACCGGCTACAACGGACGGTCATTTTCGGATATCGCCAACTATCTTCTGTATTCCTACGGGGTTTCCGACCCCTTTATGTGCTTTGCCGACTTTGCCTTCTATACCGAAGCCCACAAAGCGGCCATGACGAAATATTTTGACAAACACGCCTGGAACCGTTCGGCTCTTATCAACATATCAAAAGCCGGCATATTCGCCGCTGACAGAAGCATTACCGAATATGCCGAAAATATCTGGCAGCTTGAGAAACTAAATGGAAAAACTTGAAATTTCCTTTTACAGAAACGGCAAAGCCACAAAAAAGGCGGTCAGGTATTTCGGTGACGATTTTAAAATATCATTAATAAGCGAAAGTATTATTTCCGCTAATCTGACAATCCGGAACGATACGGGTGTCCTTCTACAGACACAGGGGAAAAGGGAAGGCAAGGAAATATTATTCGATTTTCCCGAAAACAACCGTGGGCTTTATTTCTTTTCCGTTGAAGCTCTGACACCGGACGGAAGCTTTTCCACACCTGAGGGTAAAATCCTTGCGGTTGAAAACATTTATAAAACCCTCCCCCCTCCCAAGGGGGTAATTTACCATATCTTCGTTGACCGCTTTGCCAAAGGGGGGAATGTCCCCTTGCGGGAGGACGCCTATTACAACCCCGACTGGCAGGGGGAAATAACCCAGTACCCCGAAATCCCCGGCGACCATGTTGAAAACAACGAATTCTTCGGGGGGAATCTGTACGGTATAATCGACAGGCTGGATTATATATCCTCCCTCGGTACGGAGTGGCTCTACCTAAGCCCGGTATTTACCGCCTATTCCAACCACAAGTACGATGTGGGGGACTTCCTTTCGGTGGACGAAATGTTCGGGGGGGATACGGCCCTTGAGAAGCTGATTTCGGAATGCCACGGCAGGGGGATAAAGGTTATCCTCGACGGGGTTTTCAACCATGTGGGGATGTATTCGATATATTTCGACATCAAAAACCGTTATGGCGGTGCCTACCGTAACCCGGACTCCCCCTGCCGGGAATGGTTTGAAATCCGCCCCGACGGCAGCTATGACTGCTGGTGGGGGATAACCAACCTCCCCAAAATAAAAAAGGTCAAATCCTACCGGGACTTTATATGCGGCAGGGTTATCCCCAAATATATGAATATGGGTATCGACGGCTGGCGGCTGGATGTGGTGGACGAATACGACAACTCCTTTCTTGAGGAAATAACCGCCTCCGCCAAAAGAATTAATCCCGATGCCGTAATCATAGGCGAAGTCTGGGAGGACGTCACCGAAAAGATAGCCTATGAAGAAAGAAAATCCTATTTTTACGGGTCAGCTCTCGATTCCGCCACCAACTACCCTTTGCGGGAGGGAATTATAAGCTATTTCCAGACGGGAAACGCCGTATTTTTAAAGGAAGTCCTTGAAAATCAAATAACAAACTACCCCGACGAAAAGCTGTTTTGCATGATGAATATGCTGGGAAGCCACGATACAGTCAGGATAATGAATGTCTTAGCAGGGGAGGACGGCAAGGATAAACCCGGCTCCCGGCTTGCGAAACTCTGCCTTACCCCCGGTCAGCGGGAAAAGGGAAAGGGTCTGCTTATGGCGGCATACTCCCTAATGGCCTGCCTTCCGGGAATCCCCGCTGTATATTACGGCGACGAAGGGGGGCTTGAAGGCTGGCGGGACCCCTTTAACCGAAAACCCTTCCCCTGGGGAAAAGAGGACACGGAACTAATTGAATATTTCAAAAAAATAAACCGGATAAGGGCAAACTCCCGTTCCCTTATCGAAGGGGACACAAATATCCTCCAGTGGAACGACGGCTTTTTTGTCTTTGAAAGGGAATACCAGGACAGCGGCAGAATTTTCTGCGTCTGCAATATGTCAAAAGAGCATATTTACCATGTCGACAGCAGTTTCATTCCGTTAAATATAAAAGATTATAAAGTTTACCCCGGCCAGACCGGCATCTATGGGGTATGCTGAAAGGATATTTTTATGATAACACAAATCGCGACGAATCTTGAGGATTTAGGCGTTAAAAAGGGCGACTGCCTGCTGGTGCATACCTCCTTTAAGGCCTTGGGAAAAGGCGTCACCGCCGATGAGGTTATAAAGGGTCTGCTTTCCGCCGTCGGCGATGACGGCACCCTTATTTTACCTGCCCTTTCCTATTCCATTGTCACACAAGAAGCCCCCCGTTTCGATATTAAAAACACCCCTGCCTGTATAGGCTACCTGCCCAATTTCTTTTTAAGTTACCCCGGCATTATCCGTTCCATGCACCCCACCCACTCCTGCGCCGCTTTGGGAAAGAATGCGGTTGAGTTTACTCAAAACCACTACATAGACCGCACTCCCGTAGGTAAAAATTCCCCCTTTTATATGCTAAAGGAGTATGACGGCAAAATCCTGTTTTTAGGCTGTACCTCCGCCCCCAACACATCCATGCACGGCGTGGAGGAATTGGTAGAACCCGACTACCTGTACGGGGACTACCTGGAATACACCCTGACAAATTACGACGGTAAATCATATAATGCAACGTACCGTACCCACGGCTTTCACCGCATTGCCCAGCGATATGGTCGGGTTGAAGGGCTGCTGAACCAGTACGAAATGTCAAAGGGAAGGGTTCTGCAGGCGGACTGCACCCTTATGTCGGCAAAGGCGGTGTGGCAAAAAGCAAAGGAGGCAATGGAAAAAAAGCCTTACTGCTTTGTGGAGAAAATTTAACGAAAGAGCTGAGCCAATGATTGAGGACAACACCGGCGCGTTTCTGAACAAAGTCAGCCAAAACTTCCGTTTAGGGGATGTAACAGCCTGGGAGCATTTAAAAAACGGGAATATAAACCAGACCTACCGGGTGGATGTCAAAACCCCGAAGGGTAAAAGAACCTATATTTTGCAGAAAATCAATTCGGTTGCCTTCAAAACCCCCTGGAAGAACGTTGAAAACCATGCCCTGATTACAAAACACATAAGCGAAAAACTAAAAAACGACCCGGACATAGGCAGGAAAGCGGTGAAACTGTACAAGACCGCCGCCGGCAGCTACCTTTACACCGATAAAAACGGGGACTACTGGCGGGCAATGACCTACATTTACGGGGCGGTTTCGGTAAACAAGCCCGACAGACTGATTATGGAAAAAACCGGTGAAGCCTTCGGTACCTTCCAGTCACTTTTGTCCGACTGCCCGGCGGAACTGCTGCATGAAACCATTCCCGGCTTTCACGACACCGAAAGGCGGATGGAAAACCTGAAGCAGGCGGCGGAAAGGGATATCTGCGGCAGACTTCCGGAAGTAAGGGAGGAATTTGAATTTTTGACTTCCTTCCCGGAATATGCCTCCTTTTTCCGGCGAAATTATGAAGCGGGGCTTATCCCCCTTCGGGTTACCCACAACGACACCAAATGCAACAATGTAATGTTTGACGCCGACACCTTCGAACCCCTGGCAATCATCGACCTTGACACGGTTATGCCGGGCTTTGCCGCCCATGACTTCGGCGACGCCCTCCGTTTCGGGGCAAACACCGCCTCAGAAGACGAGGAGGATTTGTCAAAGGTGGGCTTTGACATGGAAATGTTCAAGGCCTTTGTAAGGGGGTATATCCCCATGGTTATGGACAGTTTTATGCCCTATGAGCTGGAAACTCTCCCCGTCGGGGTTGTTTCCATAACCCTTGAATGCGCTTCCCGGTTTTTAACCGACTATCTTGAGGGGGATGTGTATTTCATAACCCGTAAACCCAAGCACAACCTTATACGGGCAAAATGTCAGATAGAGCTTATAAAAGCCGAGCTGTCATGTTTGAGTGAAATGAAAGAGGAAGTAATTAGAATTTATAAAGAGGCAACTTCAAAGAAAGGTTTGTACACCAGGTCAATAGCTGCCCAGGCGAAGGTATAAAACGGTTCGAACAGCCGTTTTATAAAAAAGCACATAAAAAGTTAACAAATTTAACAATTTGTATTGACAAAGTACAAAAATTGGTATATAATGATTAAAAATGCAGTTTTTTATACAGGTTTGGCGGTGCGTTATGAAGGAAAATGATAAAAAAAGCACCGTAAACGGTAAGGAGCTACCGTCTTCGGTTAAATTCGAAGCACAGGACAAGGCTAAGACCGACGCGGAATACGACCTTATTCTTGAAGCAAGAAACAACAACGAACAAGCCTTCGACAGGCTTTACAGGCGGTATCTGCCGATTGTGGTCTGGTGCGTTGCCGGCTTCTCCCCGCCGGAATCCGAAAAGGACGATCTGGTTCAGGAAGGGGTTATCGGGCTGATAAAGGCCATCCGTACCTACGACAATGCTTCCTCCTCATTTAACACCTACGCCTCGCTTTGTATAAAACATTCGGTAATAAGCGCATTGCGTAAACTCAACCGCCAGAGCCGGGGGGTTTATCCCTCCGAACTTACGGGGATCGAAAAGGCGGAATTCAGTAAAGTCGCCGAAAGGGAAGACTACAAAAGCCTTTACAAGGAATTTATAAAGGGACTTTCCTCCTTTGAAAAGAAAACCCTGTCCCTTTATATTTCGGGAATGTCCTATGCCGCCATGGCGGAAGAAATGAAGGTAAGCGTCAAGAGCGTTGACAATGCGATAACAAGGATTAAGGCGAAAATAAAGAAAAAACGGGGTAATAAACCCGGTCGGCTTGCGTGAGTGGGCGAAAAGCCGTTCTTCAGGGTTATTATAAATAATTCAAGCGAGGTAACAAGAATGTACGAAGACAAGACATTGGTTTGCAAAGAGTGCGGGGCAGAATTCGTTTTCACCGCCGGTGAACAGGAATTTTACGCTGCACGGGGGTTCCAGAACGAACCTCAAAGATGCAAAGCCTGCAGAGATGCGAGAAAGAATGCGGCTAAGGCTCCGAGGGTAATGTACACGACTGTCTGCGCACAGTGCGGAAAAGAAGCAGTTATACCTTTCCAGCCCACTACTGACCGGCCTGTTTACTGCAGTGAATGCTATGCAGCCCAAAAGCAAAAATAGGCTGCCATCAATAAACCAATTAACTTTGCCGCAAAAAAACCGCATGACGCGGTTTTTTTGTTTACATTTTTGCTGATGTATAAATATCCAATGAAAATGTATAATGATAAAGAAAAATACTTATTTAATTTAATATCGTAGCGGTGTATATAAAAATGCCTTCCGACTTTCGGGGAAGGTGTCAGCCGCAAAACTGAAGGATGAGGGGTTGCGCCGCAAATGCGGGCGAGCAAAAAATGAAATCCGCGACCAACGTTATGGACAAAACCCTCCTTCGTCAAAATGTCGTATCTAAACCATAAAAAATTTGACAAACTCAAACCTCTTTGATATAATTAAAAAAATGAAAATTTAACCGGAATGATGTGAATGATATGTCAAAACTCTGGGAAGGCCGCTTTAACGGCGAAAACACTTTGACCGATAAATTCAACGCCTCCATATCCTTTGACAGCCGTATGTATAAAGAGGATATCGAAGGCTCGATAGCCCACGCCAAAATGCTTGCCAAGCAGGGAATTATCACCCACGGTGACGCCGAAAGCATAATAAAGGGCTTGACCGAAATATATACGGAAATCGAAAACGGCAGCTTGAAAATAGATATGTCTGCCGAGGATATCCACACCTTTATTGAACAGGAGCTTACAAAACGCACCGATGCCGGCAAAAAGCTCCACACCGCCCGGTCGAGAAACGACCAGGTTGCCCTTGATTTGCGGATGCATCTTAAGAATCAAACCGACGAAATTATAAACCTTATCAAAAATCTTATAATAGCCCTGAACGAAAAGGTAAAGCAGAACATTAACACCGTTATGCCGGGGTACACTCATATGCAGCGCGCCCAGCCGATAACCTTCGCTCATCACCTGCTTGCCTATGAGGCCATGTTAATTCGGGACTGCCAAAGGTTTGCCGATGCCCAAAAGCGGATGAATATCTCCCCCATCGGCAGCTGCGCCTTGGCGGGAACCACCTATGACACCGACAGGTTTTATGAAGCCGGGCTTTTAGGCTTTGAAAAGCCCTGCGAAAATTCCCTTGACGGGGTTTCCGACCGGGATTTCTGTGTTGATTTTCTGTCTGCCTGCGCTCTTTTGATAACCCACCTTTCCCGCTTTGCAGAGGAAATTATCTACTGGTCGGGCAGCGAATTCGGCTTTGTAACCGTTTCCGACAGCTTTTCCACCGGCTCATCAATTATGCCCCAGAAGAAAAACCCGGACGTGGCGGAACTGGTGCGGGGGAAAACCGGCCGGATTTTCGGCAATCTGATGGGTATGCTGACCGTGTTGAAGGGGCTCCCCCTTGCCTATAACAAGGATTTACAGGAGGACAAGGAGTTTGTCTTTGACTCCGCCGACACGATTAAAAACTGCCTTGAAATTTTTGCCCACATGATTACGGAAATGAAAGTGAACGGCGAGAAAATGCGGCAGGCCGCCTCCGCCGGATTTATAAACGCCACCGACTGCGCCGATTACCTTGCCAAAAAGGGAATCCCCTTCAGGGACGCATATAAAATCACCGGCAGGATTGTAAATGAGTGCATAAAAACCGGACATACCCTTGAAACATTACCCATTGAGAAATACAAAGAGTTTTCGACGGCTTTCGATGCCGGCGTTTACGACGCCATAAACCTTGAAAACTGCGTTTCCCGCCGCACCTCCTACGGCGGCCCCTCCCCCGAAGCGGTTAAAACACAGATTGAGATAGTGGATAGATATTTAAGCGAATAACCAAAACGCCGGTAACCCCGGCGTTTTCTGTTTTATAGAATTAATAAAATGTTAAATATTACTTTTTTCATAAGCAGGGCAGTGGGGAAATTAAAAGCCTTCCGACTTTCGGGGAAGGTGCCAGCCGAAGGCTGACGGATGAGGGGCAGCGTTGCATACCCGGAAGAGAAGTGTAATGAAATCCACAGCTTTCGCTGTGGATGAATAAAAGCCAATGAGATCTAATTTACCTCTTTATAAATTTCGCCTTTTCCCACACACCGGTCGGAGGCGACAGCTTTTACGGCTTCCATTTTGGTCATGCCGAGGTTTACATAATGCTCGACATGCTCCTTGACCGACATATTATACCAGAATTCGTCCTTTTCCGACGGCTCATATCCCTCCACCACAATAACATATTCCCCCTTGATGCTGTTTGCGGCTTTTGCTTCATCATACAGCTTTCCCAGGGCGGAATAGGTTATTTTTTCGTTGAGTTTGGTAAGCTCCTTGCATAGGGTCGCCCTGCGGTCGCCGAAGGCGGAAAACAAATCCCCCAGCACCCTGACCAGGTCATGGGGAGGAGAAAAGAACACCATTGTCCGCCTTTCCTTTGCCAGGGAGGAAAGGTATTCCTCCTTCTCGGACTTGTTTTCGGGGAGAAATCCCTCAAAACAGAACCGTTTGGATTTTAACCCCGATACCGATAAAGCCGCCGCCGCCGAACAGGCACCCACAACGGGAATGACGGTTATATTGTTCTCATGGCAGAGCCTTACCAGATCCTCCCCCGGGTCGGAGACGGCGGGGGTCCCCGCGTCGGTTGTCAAAGCACAGCTTTCCCCGTCAAGCAACCGCCTTAATATTTCCTCCCCCGACTGCCTTTTGTTATGCTCATGATAGGGCACAAGGGGCTTTTTTATTCCCAGCTTATTTAACAGCTTTCCCCCCACACGAGTGTCCTCGCAGGCAACGAAGTCCACTTCCGAAAGGGTTGCTTTTGCCCTTTCGGTGATGTCCGACATATTGCCTATGGGGGTTGAAACCACATATAAAATTCCCATGATTATTCCTTTGCCTTTGCCCTCTTGCGGTGCTTAAGCCTGCGGAGCGCTAAATACAGCTTCGGCATACGGTTTACAAGAAAATCCCTTAATTTGTTCCGCAAGAACATATATGCGTCATGCACCCACACCAAAAAGGAATGGGGCACCCACCTGCCGGTGACGCAGCCGTCAAGGATTTTTTCATAAATCCTACCCATTTTCTTCGGCATACGGAATGCCCGCTTATAGCGTTTTACAAAGTAATAGAAGTAGGCTTCAATGAACAGAACCTCTTTTTCCCTAAACTGAGGCTGAACAAGGGGTACCCGCCTTTTGGGGTCGGCTCCCTCCGGGAGGAACCCCGCCTCCAGCGAAATATCATACAGCTTTGTCCCCGGATAGGGGTAAAATATATTAACGACGGTCTGGTCGGAATTGATTTTGGCATTCAGCTTTATGGTTTTCAGCGCCTTGTGGATATCCTCAAAGGGAAGTCCTATAATGTTATAGGTAAGCTGGGCAATGCCGTATTTATGAAACCAGTTGGAGCAGTTTATTATCATTTCGTTGGTCTGGTAGCGTTTAAGATACTTGAACCGCATTTCCTGGTCGCCGGACTCCAGCCCCATATCAACGGTATAGAACCCGGCTTCCTTCATTTTTCTGACCGTATCCTCGGTTAAGATATCAAAGCGGATGTTTCCCGTGCAGGGGAGGTGAATTTCCTGCTTGTACAGCTCGATAAATTTGTCAAACCAGTCCGGGAACATATTGAAAATGGCGTCCCGGAAGTTAATGTATTTAATGGAAGGATGCTTTGAAAGCAGGGTTTTCAGATAAAGTATGGCATTCTCCGGCGAACGGAAACGGGCGTACAGCTTTTTGTTGGGGTACACTTTTCTGAAATTTCCGTTGCCGCAGTAGGTGCAGTTGTAAAAGCACCCCCGGCTTACCACCACAATGGCGGTGTTCACCTTCATGGATTCAAGGTTCTCATAGTCGAACAAATCAAAATCGGGTATGGGAATCCGGTCCAGGTCGGCAAACAGGGGGCGGACGGGATTTTGTATAAAATTACCCTCCTTATCCTTAAACCAAAGAGATTCTATATTAGTATAATCCTCCCCGGCGGACATTTTTTCCAGCAGTTCCAGCTCGGCATACTCCCCGTCGCCTATGCAGACGCAGTCAACATCCGGCAGGGAAAGCACTTCCTCCGGTACAAGGGTGACGTGGTAGGACCCGCAGATGATAAAGCTATCCGGGTAAACCTCTTTTGTCCATTTAATGTACAGTTTTGAATCGGGAAAAGCGGTGGTTCTTATGGAAAAGCCGATAACGTCGAATTTTCCCATGTCCTTAAGCTTTTCCTTGTATTCCTGCTCGCTATGGAAATACAGCAGATGAAGCAGTCTGCAGTCGTGCCCCCCCTCCTTTAACACCGCCGAAATGGAAGCAAGCCCCTCGGAATAGTTCCCTCCGTGGGGTTTCCCCTTGTTGTCCCGGTCGGTATAGTCGGGGTAAACAAGCAGCATACTTGCTTTTCTCCCGTTTAGATTAACCATTTTTTATTTCTTGTCCTTTCGTTAACTTTTGGCGTCGTACCAGGACCTGCCCGTTTCCCCGTCCACCGTAAGGGGGACACTTAGGATACAGGCCTTCTCCATGGCATTTATTAAAATTTCCTTTACTTTTTCCTTTTGGCTTTCCTTCGCTTCCACAATAAGCTCGTCGTGAACCTGAAGAATGATTTTTGCCTCCAGCCCGCTTTCCCTTATCGCCCTGTCGGCGTCAATCATGGCCTTTTTTATAATGTCGGCGGCAGAGCCCTGGATGGGGGTGTTCATTGCCACCCGCTCCCCGAAGGACACAATGGCCTTTTTGGCAGACTTAAGTTCGGGGATATACCGTCTTCTCCCGTAAAGGGTGGTGACAAAACCCGTTTCCTTGGCTTCTTTTTTAATGTTTTCAAGGTATTCCTTAACCTTGGGATAGGTGTTAAGGTAGCTTTCTATATATTCCGCCGCCTGCTTTCGGGTTATCCCCAAATCCTGGCTCAGGGAATAATCCCCTATGCCATAAACTATACCGAAGTTTACCGCCTTTGCCTTTTTACGCATTTCGGAGGACACCCTTTCCTCCGGTACGCCGAAAACCCTTGCGGCGGTAGAGGTATGGATATCTTTGCCCTGCCTGAAGGCCTCGATCATGGCGCTGTCCCCGGAAATATGGGCTAAAATACGAAGCTCAATCTGGGAATAGTCGGCGTCGATAAGGATGTTCCCCTTATCGGCTATAAAGAATTTGCGGAGTTCCCGCCCCTCCTCGGTCCTTACGGGGATATTCTGAAGATTGGGTTCGATGGAGGAGAGTCTCCCGGTTTTGGTCAGGGTCTGCCTGAAGGTGGTATGCACCCTCCCGTCGGAGGAAATGGAATTTAACAGTCCGTCGCAGTAGGTGGATTTCAGCTTCGCCGTTTTGCGGTAAAAAAGGATTAGTTCGATTATGGGGTGGAAGGGAAGGAGCTTTTCCAGCACATCCACGTCTGTGGAATAGCCGCTTTTGGTTTTACGGTAATGGGGGAGACGAAGTTCCTCAAACAGCACGGCTCCAAGCTGTTTGGGGGAATTTATATTGAATTCATGACCTGCCAGGCGATGGATTGCGGTTTCCGCCTGCTTCATCTGGTTGTCAAGGGCTTTGCCGTATTCCTCCAGGCCTTCCCTGTCCAGCAGAAAGCCGGTATGCTCTATCCGGGCAAGGAGAGCGGCAAGGGGGAGCTCTATGTTTTTGTATAATTCAACGCTTCCCGTTTCGGTGAGCAGTTTTTCAAGGGTTTCCTTAAGGGGTTTCAGAACCGCCGCAAGGGAGGAATAGCTTTCCATGCCTAAATAGGTTAAAACCGCCTTTTCGGGGGTTAATCCCCCCTCCGTCTGGGTTACAAGATAAGCCATCAGGGATATATCGTCGCAGTCGCAGTCAAAAGCAAAACCCTTGTCGTAAAGCAGTCTTGATATATCCTTAACTGACCAGAGAGTTATTTTTCTCCCGGCGGAAAACAGCTTTGCGGAAGTATCGTCAAGCCGGCAGGCATACAACCTCTCCCCGTCAAAAACCTCTAAAGTTTCGTTTTCAACCGAAATATAAAGGTTTTCGGACTTAAGGGCTAAAAGCGCATCTGAGGAAATTTCAGCCTTTTCATATATTTTCGCCTTTTCCTTAGGCTTTTCAAGACCGAAACTGTTAATCAGAGATGAAAATTCAAGGCTCGTAAATATATCAAGAAGCTTCCTGTCGTTACGCGGCTTTATTTCGTAATCCGGAAGGTTGTCGGGCAGGGGAACGTTTTTGTTTATATCCGCAAGAAAGCGGGAAAGGTAGGCGTCCTCCCTGCCTGCGGCTAACTTTGCGCCGACAGCCGGCTTTATTTTATCAAGATTTTCATAAACCTTGTCAAGACTTCCGTATTCGCAGATAAGGGCTAAGGCTCCTTTTTCCCCGATTCCCGCAACGCCTTTTATATTATCCGAAGAATCGCCCATAATAGCCTTAAGGTCGATAAGCTGGTATGGGTCAAGGTTGTAAAGCTGTTTTACGGCATCGGGATTTATGATTTTGGTTTCGTTGGTGGCGGCAAGCCTTACGGTTACTCTGTCGTTTACCAGCTGGTAGGAATCCCGGTCGCCGGTTACGATAACACAGTCAATACCCGCCCCGCTTGAAAGACGGGAAACGGTGCCTATAATGTCGTCGGCCTCATAGCCGTCAAACTCTATTACGTTAAGCCCCATGGCCAAAGCGATTTCCTTTGAAACGGGAAGCTGCTTCGCCAGGTCCTCCGGCATACCCTTGCGGGTGGCTTTATAACTTTCGGCGGCCTTGTGGCGGAAGGTTTTGGCGTGGGTGTCGTAGGCGATAACCCCGTGGGTGAAGGGGGTGTCGGTATCGTTAAGATTCTTACGGAGAATATTGACAAAACCGAAAAGGGCGTTGGTGGGAAAGCCGTCCTTTGTGTTAAGCGGCCTTACCCCGTAAAACGCCCGGTTTAAAATACTGTTTCCGTCAAAGACAATGAATTTTCCCATTTTTCACCCATACCTTCCGGACGTGAAAACTACAATCCAGCGCCCTGATTATTACGAATGCAAACATGGTTTGCATTCGTCATTATTGTCAGTTTAGCACAGCGCTTTAGCTTTGTCAACAAAGTTTAGCTTAGTCGAAATTTTGTCAACAAAGTTTAACTTATGCCTCTTTACAAAAGCCCCTTGCCGTGGTAAAATACAACATGATCTTCGGACGGGAGCAAACTATGACTATTATAAGGAAATGTACCCTGTTCATAACCGCCGTTGCCGCAATTTTAGCTCTTGCGGCGGTTTTGACATGGGCGGAAGGGGAAGGCTCCGGTTTATCCTCCCGGGATACATCGTCCCAGACAAGCTATACCGTAACATTTACACGGGGATATTCATTTATAAACCCCCTCACCGGCACCGAGGCAGACCACCTCTTTACCGGCACCGTACCCGAACCGATTACGGCAGAGGCGGGGGGGAGCTTTATTTTCCCCGAAAACACCATAAAGTTCTACGACTACGAATTTGTCTGCTGGAAGTATTCCTATAAAGATATCGAGGGGAAAACCGTAACCGAAAGATACAACCCCGGCGATATATACGAAAATGTTTCGACCGATATGAAGATAGACGCTTTATGGAAACGCCCCGAAAGGCCCTCCCTTGTCATAACCGGCTATATTTCCTATCTGCGGGGTGACGAATACGCCGAAGGGGAGGACATTGCCCCTTATCTTGTAACCAGCGGTAAAACCATAAAGCTGGCAACCTGCCCCTATGCAAAGGACGGCTACAACTTTGCCGGCTGGGTGGACAGCGACGGTATTCTCTACCGGGAAGGGGACGACTATACCGTAAACAAGGCAAATCCGGTGCTCACCGCCGTCTGGCAGAAGAACGGGGAATCCATACTCACCCACGTGATAACCTACCTGGGCGGCGAGGGGGAAGTAACCGGCAAAGGCCCCGCCGACTTTGAAATGTATGAAAAGACTACCTTTAAGGTGGCAAAAAACACCTTTATAAGGGAAGGCTATGAGTTTGTTCACTGGGTTGACGAGGACGGGGGAATCCATCATCCCGGGGAGATAATCGACGTTTCCCGGAGCGGGAAAAATAAGATAATTCTTACCGCCGTATGGGAGGAAGTAATCAACTATTACGAAGTTATATTCGAAATACAGGGGGAAGGGGAGATAACTCCGCCGGGGAACGCCACCGTCGCCGAAGGGGGAAGTTATTCCTTTACCCTGATACCCTACACGGGATACCGGATAAAGACGGTTAAGATAAACGGCGTTGAACAGGAAATAAACAATTCATATACACTTGAAAATATAACCCAGAACCAGGATGTGCTGGCGGTGTTTGAAAAAATCCCGGTTTATCAGCTTAATATAACCTACGGCAACGGGGGAAGCGCCTATGCTTCGGGGGATGTAACCCATGTCACCGAAGGGGAGAATATAACAATCTATCTTTCCCCGGACGAGGGTTACATAATATCCTCCCTTTACATAAACGGTAACAGTCAACAACCTTCGGACAACAAGGTGGTTATCGAGAACGTGATGTCGGATATAAACATTGTGGTGGAGTTTTCGAAAAAGGGGGAAAACAATTCAAGCATTCCGTCCGAGGAATCAATCCCCCTTGTAGTAAAATCCCCCACGGATATGAAGTATATTATTATCCTTGCCGCTTTGATTGTATTGCTGACCTTGGGTTTTATAGTGTTTAAAATCAAGAGATAAATTTTTATAAAAGCAAACACCTTCGATTACCGTCGGAGGTGTTTTTTTGCGTTGCAAATTCCGTATTAATGGGAAACGGTAAACCGTAGGGGCGGATATCAGCCGCCGGCAACTCAGGAATTATATAAAGAAGTAGGCGGGGTTAAAAGCGCATTCCGACTTTCGGGGAAGGTGTCAGCCGTAGGCTGACGGATGAGGGGTAGTGCCGACGCAAGCGGGAGAGAAGCGTAAAAAAGTTACAGTTTTCATTATGTAATAAATATGCCTTAAAACAAAACCCGCCGGTTTTCACCGACGGGATAGAGCGAATCTGCTGTTACTCGTTGAGCCAGACCTTTAAGACTGCGCCGTTGGAATCCTTAAAGGAACCGCAGAGAATCATAATCAGGTCGATAAGGGCCCCGATACCGAAACAACCGCCGGTAAACAGCCATAATATACCGGTGCCTGTCTTGCCTACATAAAACCTATGTACTCCCAAAACTCCGAGGAAGTAGCACATAAGCGCCGCGGCAAGGCGGGATTTGTCCGAAACGAACTGGGGCGGTTTGTAAAACTGCTGCTGGTTGGGGTTGAACTGCTGCCCGCCGTTTCCCTGATTGTTGTTCTGATCCATGTTTTGACCCCCTGTTATAATATTTTGAAATATCTTGATAATTCGCTTTATTTTACCTCTGCTGCAGAATTTTGTCAAGTATTTAATAAAAATTATTTATTTTCCGTTTATTTTGCGAATTTCTGTTTTACGTAAGCTTTGTCTTGTAAATTGCATCGCTCCCCGGAACTGCGTCAATAGCTAAACTGCCGGTTATGCAGCCATGTCACCTCACATTCCTTCATATCATACTATATAATAGTGTACCTGTAAATATACCCTAATCCCATACCAATGGAGGAAATAACATGCAGCCGATAATTACAGACGACAAAGGCTTTTCCTGCCGCCGGCAGAAATTATCCGACACCTTAAGACGGCTGTGGATGGAACACGTTTTGTGGACCCGGTTTTTTATCACGTCCACCGCCTTTAAGAATCCCGATATAAAGTTCGTAACCGAAAGGCTGCTTCAGAATCCCGGCGATTTCGCCGAGGTGTTAAGACCCTTTTACGGTGCCGAAAACGCCTCCCGCTTTAAAAAGCTGCTTACCGACCATCTTCTGATTGCCGCAGACCTGGTAAACGCCGCAAAGGCGGGGGACACCTGCCTTGTTGACAAACTACGGATAAAATGGTACGCCAACGCGGAGGACATCGCCCGCTTCCTTGCCTGCCTCAACCCCTTCTGGTCGGAAGTAAGGTGGAGAAAGATGCTGTTCGATCACCTTAAAATGACGGAGGACGAAGCGGTCTTTGCCCTGACAGGCCAGTTTGAAAGAAGCATAAAGGAATATGACAGAATTCAGGCGCAGGCCCTTGACATGGCCGACTTTATGACGAACGGGATAATAAAGCAGTTCAATATAAAATAGCAAAAAGACCGCATAAAGCTTACGCCTTGTGCGGTCTTGATTTATATTTTTAACCGTAAATATGCTTGGATATGTACCTGTCGCCCCGGTCGGGGAAAAGTACCACAATATTCCCCTTGTCAACGGTTTCGGCAAGCTTAAGCGCGGCGGCAAGCTGGGCGCCCGACGACGAGCCGGCGATTATGCCCTCCCGCCTTGCGATTTCCCTTGCCATTGCGTAGGCTTCATCGTCGGTGACTTTTATGGCGATATCGATTAATGAAGTGTCCATGGTGTCGGGAACAAAGTCGTTGCCTATGCCTTCGATGTTGTAATCGGCGTGTTCGTTGCCGCCGCCGATAATCGAGCCCACCGGGTCGGCAAGCACCCCTTTTATATTGGGATTTTTTTCTTTAAGATAACGCATGACACCGGTGTAGGTGCCGCCGGTACCCGCCCCCGCCACGAAGTAGTCAATCTGCCCCTCCATATCTTCATATATTTCAGGACCTGTGGAAAGGTAATGGGCTGTGGGGTTTGCTTGATTCCTGAACTGGTAAAAGGACATGGAATCGGGGATTTCCCTTAAAAGCTCCTCGGTTTTTTCCTCCGCTCCCGCCATGCCGTACTCTCTGGGGGTCTGGACAACCTCTGCGCCGAAGGCCTTCATAAGGGAAATTTTTTCCTCGGAAAATTTGGTGGGAACCACGAAAATAACCCGGTAACCCTTGTTTATGGCGGCAAAGGCGATGCCGAGTCCGGTATTGCCGGCGGTTGCCTCGATTATGGTGTCACCCTTTTTAAGCTTCCCCGATTTTTCGGCATCCTCAATAAAATAAAGGCCTAACCTGTCTTTAACGCTCCCGCCGGGATTCCAAAGTTCAAGTTTGGCAAACAAATTTATTCCTTCCCTGACGGGGAAACGGTTAAGCCTTACCATGGGGGTTCTCCCCACCAGCTCGTGCATATTGTTGTAAACCCTCATTTTATGTCCTCTTTTCAATATAATATTCCTCTGCCATTATAGCACCCTCATTGTCTTAAGTCAATACAAAAACACGCCTTTTAAGGCGTGTTTTCCGTCAGTGCTTTTTATGGTATACAATCTCGGCGCAGCGGACAAGTATGGTGTCGTCCCCGATTTTTTCGATATGGTCCCAGGGAATAAATATTTTACTCTTTGACGAGGTGAAAAAAGCCAGTTTGCCGGGGGGAGGGAGGACAATGCGGCAGATTTTTCCGGTTATTATCTCAAATTCAACGTCAATGACACAGCCTAAAATTTTGCCGTCTTTTATGTTTATTACTTCCTTATCCCGAAGGGCGGAAAAGGAGCAAAACATACATCACCCTACATCAGTATGCAGATTAAGCCGTTGGAGCCGTCGTTTATGATTTTCTGAAGGGTTTCGGAAAGCTTGATCCGGGCGTCCTCCGGCATATGGGTAAGCTTTGTGTTCAGGCCTTCGTTCACCAGTTCATGGAGGGATTTGCCGAACATATTGGAATCCCATATCTTTTTGGGGTCCTCCTCGAACTCCTTGAGCATGAACTTCACCAGTTCCTCCGACTGCCTTTCGGTTCCCACAATGGGGGAAACCTCCGTTTCGATATTTGCCCGAATCATGTGTATGGACGGAGCGGAGGCTTTCAGCTTGACCCCGTACCCCCCCGCCTGCTTTACGATAACCGGCTCTTCCAGCTTCAGATCCTCCATGGAGGGGGTAACTATGCCGTAACCCGTTTCCCTTACCTCCTGTATCGCCCTTGACACCTTGCCGTATTCCTTCTGAATGTCCGCAAGGCGGGTCAGGATATTGAACAGATCCTTTTCGTCCTTAATCTCAAAGCCGCTTTTTTCGCCGAGTATCTGGTAAAACAGCCGGTCGGGGACATTCATGCTTATTTCCGCTTCCCCTTTGCCCAGGGCGATGGCGGCTACAATACCGGAAATCCCCTCCTCCGGCAGCTTCAGGGTTTCCGCCGCTTTTTTGACGTCCCCCACCTTTCTCACTTTGCCGGCAAAGGAGTACATTGCAGACAGCACCTTCTGTTTAATCGGGTGGTCGTCCTCAAGGGATTCAAACCAGCCGGGGAAGGAAAACTTAATTTCCCTGACGGGGAATTCGAACAAAACGGTTTTAAGTATATCCTTAATGTCGGACTCGGTCATTTCAAGGCAGTTTACGGGGATGGCGGAAACCCCGTATTCCTCCGAAAGGGAGCTGGCAAGGCTTATCGCCTCCGGCGAGGCGGGGGAGGTGGTGTTTACGATTATAATAAAGGGCTTGTTGATGGCTTTCAGTTCGCCTGCCACCCGCTTTTCCGCCTCCACATAGCTTCTGCGGGGGATTTCCCCTATGCTTCCGTCGGTGGTGACCAACAGCCCTATGGTGGAATGCTCGTTTATAACCTTCCGGGTCCCCATTTCGGCGGCCTGCTCGAAGGGCATTGCCTGACCCGACCAGGGGGTCATAACCATGCGGGGGAGCCCCTCCTCGATATGGCCGATGGCTTCGGGGACGATATAGCCCACGCAGTCGATCATCTTAAGATTGAAGGAGGAATTTTCGTCAATGTTTATGGTGACCGCCTCTTCGGGAACGAATTTGGGCTCGGTGGTCATAACCGTCCTCCCCGATGCGGACTGGGGCATTTCGTCCCGCGCCCGTTCCCGGGTATGTTCGCTTTTGATGTTGGGAAGGGCAAGGTCGGAAATAAACCTTTTTATAAGGGTGGACTTTCCCGTCCTGACAGGGCCTACGACTCCTATGTAAATATCCCCGTCGGTTCTTTCGGCAATATCTCTATAAATGGAATAATCAGGCATAATTCTACCTCCGATTCTGTGTTACATAAAATATTTATGTAGGTGTAATTAATAATATGCCATTATGCTGATTTTGAATACTTTATCAAAGACATTTTTTCATTTATGCGAATTGACTTTTACTTGCTTTGGTGCTATATTCTTAAATGAGGTGATTTTTATGGCTATAAAAATAAGGAAGGCGGAAGAAAAGGACATCCCTTGCCTGCTTACCCTTCTTGATACCATCAGGGAACTCCACCATAAGGGGAGGCCGGATGTTTTCAGGGATAACGGTACAAAATATAATGAAAAACAGCTTAAGGAAAAGTTAAATTCCCCCGAAGAGGGCATATTCGTCGCCTACGACGGGGAAACCTTCCTGGGATATATCTGCACCGTCATTAAGGAATATATAGACCATAACATACTTCTTGACAAAAAGGTGCTGTATGTGGACGACCTTTGCGTCATAGAGGAATCCCGGGGACGGGGCGTGGGGCGGATGCTTATGGACGAGGCAAAGGATTTCGCCAAAGCCAACAAATGCGTAAGCCTTGAACTTAACGTCTGGAAATTTGACGGCTCCGCCGAGGGCTTTTACCGCAGCTACGGCTTTACCACCATGTCAAGGAGAATGGAATACAGGCTGTATTAACCGAAAGGAAAAACAATGAATATAAAAGAATTCGTAAACGATAAAAACATACTGTCCCAGTATGAAAATGACCTGCGTTCCCTGGTTGAAATACCCTCCGTGTCTGGTAGTACCGAGGGCAGTTATCCTTTCGGCAGAGAATGCGCAAGGGTGCTGGATAAAGCCCTTGAAATTTCAAAGGGCTACGGCTTTATGACCGAAAATCACGACTATTACTGCGGTTCGGCAATCCTTGGCGAGAGCGGTACCGAAATAGGCATTATTACCCACCTTGATGTGGTGCCCGCCGGCACCGGCTGGTCATATGAACCCTATACTATAACGGCGGACAAAGGTTTGTATATCGGGCGGGGCGCCGCCGACGATAAGGGCCCGCTGCTTATGGGAATGTATGCAATGAGATATTTCAGGGAAAACAATATAGCCCTCCCCTTTGCCGTAAGACTTATTATGGGGTGCGACGAGGAGGTGGGATCCACCGACCTTGAACACTTTAAGACCGTAAGAAAGCCCCCCGTCTTTTCCTTCACTCCGGATGCGGATTACCCCGTCTGCGTGGGGGAAAAGGGAATAATGCGGATAAAACTAAACTTAGGCAAAGCCGAAAAAGCTATCGAAGGCCTTAACGCGGGCACGGTTTCCAATGCGGTGGCGGGACAGGCTGTTGCGGTTATCAACGGCAAAGAATACAGATACAAAGGCATTACCGCCCATGCCTCCACCCCCGAAAAGGGGAAAAACGCCATCAGCCTTATGGCGAAAGACCTTATCGAAAAGGGGATAGTCCCCGAATCCAACAAAACCGCCTTTGAATTTATATATAAATCTGCCGGTGAATACCTGGGCAGCACCCTTGGCATTGCCTTTTCCGACCAAAACTTTGGCTATCTCACCTGTGTCGCCAGCGTTTTAAAGATAGAAGGGGGGAACATATGCCAAAGCTTTGACATCCGTTATCCCACATCCCGCACCTTTGAGGAACTTTATTCGGCAATTCAAAGCACCATAACTCCCCATGGCTTTGAAATCGCAGACAGCAATAAAAACTCCAAAATCAAGGAAGGCTATTTCAAGTCCCCCGAAAGCAGGGAAATAAAGGCTTTGACCTCCGCCTGCGAGGAGGTGCTGGGCTACCAATGCAGTCCCTACACCATGGGGGGCGGCACCTATGCCCGTTCAATGCCGGGGGCGGTGGCTTTCGGCGCAAGAATTAAGGAATATGCCGACCTCCTTGGGGACGGCAGGGGAAAGGCCCATGACCGGGACGAATATATCGCCATAGACGAAGTTAAAAGAGGAATTGAGATAATGATTAAATCCCTCCTTAACATAGGGGCGGCCTATTCCGGCTGATTTTCATACACCGGGTCAAAGGGAACCTCAAGAGCAATATCCGTCACCACCTCCGCTGTACCCCAAAGGGTGACGCACCTTGCCTTTTTATCGTAATCAATTTTATAATACCGTTTAAGTATTTCGCCCTCAACTTCGCTTTCGCACCAGGCATAGAAAGCGCCGAGGGCTTTTGCTTTTGCCTCCTCCGTCGTAATTTCGGTGGTCCCCTTTGTGTATTCCCGGCTTGTCAGGGTGGTTTTTATAACGGGCAGCTTTAAAAAGCCGATTTTCACTTCCTCCCGTATCACTTTTGCATCATAATTCGTAAAGGGAACCAGCACTCCTAAAAAAAGATTGATATCCTTTCCTAAGACATTATAGGAAACCTTGATGTCGGTGTTCCCGGTATAGGTTTTTTCCCAGAAGTCAAGGGGGACGGTTATCACAAAATCCTCATATACCATAGCCTTTACCTTACCCCGGGCGTGGGTGATTATATTCAGTCCCCGGTAGGAGGGATACTGCCCCTTAATCAGAAGCTGCCCCTTCTGAACCACATCCCCCTTTTTCACCAGCGGCATTCCCGAATAGGCCTCCACCTGCATAACAAGCCCGTCCCGGGAAGCCACCACATGGTAAAACCCGGAATAGTCTATAAATTCGGGGGGGGGGTTTCTTTCTATGACTTCAACGGTTATATGGTTTCCCTTTATGTTCACCGACGCCGAGGAAAGCTCCGTAAGCTTTAAAATAAGCAAAGTCCTAACACTATTGGGCTGAAGGGTGGGGATATAGGTGCCGATATCCAGCCCCGATTCCGCCAGAGCCTGATAAATTACCTTGTCGGATATGTTTACGTTTCCAACAATTTCGATTCTCCAGACATAAAGGGTGGAAAGCAGTATAAGCAGCAATCCTGCTGCCGTCCCCGCCGCAAGACCGTGGCGGTTACGGTATTTATATATAATAAAAGGAAGACCAACTGTTTTTTCGACTTCAGCCTCAATGCCCTCCCTTTCGGCAACCCGCAGTCCCGCCCCGCAGGAAAAGGCGGAAAACCTGACATACATAAACCCTTCCCTGTTTATCATTCCCCAGAACAGCACCCTGTTTTTATTAAGGGCGTTTAGATATTCCGTTCCTTTATCTTTAGGGACTTTCACAAGATACCACCCGGTTATTTTGTTAAGTATTCGATACAGCATTTTCCCCACCGTAGGTTATGCATTTTATTTCCCCTCTTATGCCGATCCGGTTTTCGGAAAGCAGATCAAGGGTAAGGTTGTTTCCCGAAACCGAAAGTACCAGCTTTCCCGCCAGAGCCGAAATAACCTTGTCGTCGTACCTTACCAGTTTGTCAACCCCTTCGATAAGACAGTGTCTGTTCCCCCGTATTTCGGTAAACAGGGTGTGTTCGGGCTTGTTCAGACAAATCCCTCCTTTATTTCCTTCCTTAATAATATTATTGTCTTAATATCCTCTTTATGAAAATATAAATACAATTAGGGACAAATCCAAAGGAAGGGAAAGGGTTAATTGAGCGAATACAGAAAAGCCGCAAGGATGCTTACCGAAATATTATCCCTTGTTTTGTTTATTTATCTTTTAATAAAACCCGCCGAAGCGGGGAAAGGCGTTGAAAGCGGGATCTCCTTTTGCATAAGGGTTATTATACCCTCATTGTTTGTGTTTCTTGTCCTTTCGAGAATGTTTATGGGTGCCCTGCTTTCCGCCTGCGGACGAAGCCTTCCGCTGGCGCTGATATTAACCGGCATTGTCTGCGGCTTTCCCGTGGGGGCAAAAATCGTAAGGCAGATGTACGAAAACAAAATGCTTTCCAAAAAGCAGGCTGAAGTTTTAATCTCCTCCTCCGACAACGCCTCCGCTTCTTTTATAATCAGCTTTGCGGGGGCGAATGTTTTGGGAAGCGTAAAAGCGGGGTTTCTCCTCCTTGCCGGAAAGTTTCTGTCAAGTGTATTTTGGTATTTTTTCCTTTCCCGCACATATTTAAATAAAGATGAAAGAAGGTTTGCCCCCGCCGGAACCTTTCCGCCCGTAACCCTGCCGGAAGCGGTAAAGGATTCCGCCCGCACCATGGCGGATATCTGTGCCAGCATTATCTTTTTCGTGACCATAAGCGAGGCGGTTATGTCCTTCCTCCCCCCCGCCGAGGTATTTCAGGGGCTGGTGCGGGGTTTTTTCGAATTTTCCGGCGGGATAGAACTCTGCCGGAACATGAAGCCGGTCACGGGGTATATCGTAACCGCCATGCTTACGGGCTGGTCGGGAATGTGCGTCCACCTTCAGGTTTCAATTGCGGCAGGAAAAGAAATAGGCATGAAGTTGTATTTATTAAACAGGATCGCCGAGTGTTTTATTATGGGGCTGTTTGCCGTGTTGACAAAGAGTATTGCCTTTTGATATAATAAAAAAGGAAAGCAAGTATGAAAGGACGGGTAAACCGTGGGCAAAAGGGATATAATAGACATTGAAGAGCTTTGTATAAATTGCGAGCATTCGGTTTATATCGAAAACAGCGAAAATTGTATCTGCAGCAAAAAAGGCGTGGTTAAGGCCGGCTATAAATGCGGCAAGTTCAGACCGGATTTGCTGAAGGTCAATCCCCCCTCCCCCGCAATTTTAAATATTCCCCGAAAAACC
>LSQX01295989.1_pt2 | contig 34816 bp, 30 predicted proteins | sample 654561 | NCBI WGS metagenome assembly LSQX01 (sample SAMN04489861, study PRJNA283612) | anaerobic digester metagenome | isolation source: 4 biogas reactors fed with cattle manure at either 37C or 55C with and... | place: Denmark: Kongens Lyngby | collected 2014 | reverse complement strand
CTTCACCGCTGTACACTATTGGGGGTCAGGCCTGAATCGAATCGAACGACAGGGAGACCTAGTTTGGACGAGCCTGACCCTGGAGGATCGACAAAAAACGGGCTATGATCAGGACGATGATGCCAACCTGGTCAATGTCTTATCTTCTGTGCGCGAAGCAAAGATAGCGATTATTTTTGTCGAACAACCAGGCCATTCCGTAAAAGTCAGCTGGCGGGCCAGACCCGAGTTTGATGTATCGGAGGTTGCCCTCCAGTTTGGTGGCGGCGGGCACGCTGCAGCAGCAGGCGCCGATATCGCCGGCACTCTGGCGGATGTACAGCAAGAAGTCCTTCAAAAGACAAGAAAACTATTGTAAAATTAAAAGGAATATCATTAAAATAAACTTGGGGAATAAGGAAAAAACATGAGTGAACAAGAAGTAAATCTAAAAGACACGGTTTCGGGGGTGCTGGTAATTGATAAACCCGTTGGGATGACATCTCACGCTGTTGTCCAGGTTGTCCGTCAGGGTACCGGGATACGCCGGGCCGGGCACACCGGTACGCTGGATCCGCGTGCTTCGGGTGTGCTGGTGGTTCTGGTTGGGCCAGCAGTGCGACTGAGCGAGTATGTTTCCGCCTCAGACAAGCGCTACCAGGCAATTATCCGCCTGGGTGAGACGACGGACACCTACGATGGGGATGGCGAAGTCGTCACACGCCGCCCGGTTGACATTACCACCGAACAAATTGAAGAAGCGCTGACTCATTTCGAAGGCACAGTTGAACAAACGCCGCCCGCTTATTCTGCCAAGCGAGTCCAGGGGAAGAAAGCTTATGAACTTGCCCGTGAAGGTGAAGCAGTGGAATTGGAGCCGAAAGAGATTGACGTTTATCACCTGGAGTTGCTCGAGTGGGACCCGCCTGAAGCCATCATTGATGTGTTTTGCTCCTCGGGTACCTATGTGCGCTCCTTGTCGAATGATCTGGGTGAATTGCTGGGGTGCGGTGGTCATCTGGTGGGCTTACGCAGAACTAAAAGCGGTGAATTTGCCCTCAGGGATGCGATTCAACTTCGAAAACTGGAAGAAGCTTTTGAAACCGGGGATTGGTATAAATATTTGATTCCAGCAGCTGAAGCCCTGGCCGATTGGCCTTCACGTGAATTGACCAATGAAGAAGTGGATCTGGTTCGTCATGGACACCGTATCCCGGTTGAGAAAGCACCTGAAAACCCGGAGCGCTGGATTCGGGCGATTAGCCAGCAAGGCGAGCTGGTGGCTTTGATGGAGTACGCGCCAGAGGAAAAAGAATGGCAACCGAGAAAGGTTTTTTTTAGTTAGACCTGCTGATCGATCATTATGGTTTGACGCCAGATCGCCCTTTCTTCGGTTTTGAGGGAGGGGTGGTTTTATGAAAACTGCAACCTGCTGCTTATGTTAACTATTCCACAACCTGATCTGGATATCCTCGATTTTAATGTGTTGGAACCCCGACCCTTTGATGATGCTTGTATCACCATCGGCAACTTCGATGGGGTACACCTTGGGCATCAGGCCATCATCAAACGTATGGTTCAGGAGGCTCATCGAGCAACCCGCCCCGTACGGGTCATTACTTTTTACCCCAACCCCTATGTCTTTTTCACCAACGCTGCCGAGGCCTATTATCTTTCGACCCCGGGCGAAAAACAGCGTCAATTGTTGTCATTGGGAGTTGACCAGGTGATCACCTTCAAGTTTGATGAAGACTTTGCTGAACTAATACCTGAGACGTTTTTGGTTCAGTTAAAGCAATCTTTTGGGTTAGGTGTGCTGGTTGTAGGCCAGGACTTTGCGCTGGGCGCTAACCGCCAAGGCACAATACCTGTTTTGAAACAAATTGGTCGGGCGCATGCTTTTACGGTAAAAACCATCCCTTTTATTGATCTGGGGGGCATACAGCTTTCATCCACTCAAATCCGGCAATACCTGGATAGGGGTGAAGTTGATCGTGCTGCGGAGCTCCTGGGGCGGCTGTATGCGGTGACTGGTGAGGTGGTGCACGGCTCGAGCCGGGGTGCGCAGATCGGTGTCCCAACTGCGAATCTGGCCCACTGGCCAGGAAAGAAATTGCCAGCGGTGGGGGTGTATGCCACTCGTGTAAACCTGCCAGGAGGGGTGTTTCAAGGAATTACCAATGTGGGTTTTCGACCGACCTTTGAAGATCAAGCACAGGCGAACGTTGAAGTGTATATCTTAAATTTTTCTCAAAACATCTATGGACAGGTAATCCGCCTTGATTTTATTCAGAAAATCAGGGATGAACAAAAATTTACAGGCGTAGACGCGTTTTTAGCGCAAATTGAACGCGACAAGGAGACCGCAAAAAGGATTTTTGAACATGACGAAAGCAAGACGAATTTACCTTCTCAGCCCTAAAGAATACAGCCCCGAGACGATTGCTGTGGCTTTTGCTAAAACCTCTCGGTCGCCCTTGCCCTTTGATGAAATTGCCGCCGAGTTAAACGATGAGAGCTCGGCGCGCTTTCATGAAAAATGGGTGGTTGGTTATGGACACGGCTCTGTTGCTGAGCACGCGGTGCTCCATTTAGCGTTTGAAAATGTCTCTCGGCTGGCGATTGAAACGATTGAAGCCAACCGGTTAGCATCCTATACTGAAAAATCGACACGCTACCAGGTGTGGGACGAGGGTGCCTTCTATATGCCCGAGGAGCTGGTCGGCAGCCCTTTCGAGGAAGCCTATCGGAGCCTTTGCCAGCGTCTGTTCGAGGCCTATGCCAATTGCATCTCGCCTGTTAAACGCTGGCTGACAGGATCGCTTCCCAGGCACGAGGGAGAAACGGACGCCGCTTATGAGCGGCGGTTAGCGCCGGCTGCCGTTGACATCGTACGCTTTTTATTGCCTGCCTCCTCCCTGGCAAACGTGGGCATGACCGTTAACGCCCGTGCCCTGGAATATGCGATTTGCAAACTACTCAGTTCACCCTTGGCTGAAGTGCGCGCCATCGGTGAGCGCTTGCTGGCGGTTGGAAAGCTGGAAACCCCGACGTTGATTAAATACGCCGCCCGTGATGATTATTTATTAACGGTTGAAGAAAAAATGGGGAAACGGGCACAGGGCTTGAGCCATGCGGATGGAAAAAACCATGCTTTTCGCTTACTGTATTGGGACCAGGACGGTCAGGAACGAATTTTGGCAGCAGTGGTGTTTCGGTTTGGCGATCGGGTTGATTTTCAAAGTGCTTATGAATATGTACTCGGCCTGACATTGGATGAAAAAACCAGCCTGGCGACCGAGTTGATGGGCGGCCGCGGCCGGTTTGATCAACCCTTGCGAGAGTTTGAATATGCCCAGATGGAATTTGAAGCTGTAATGGATCAGGGTGCGTATTTTGAATTCAAACGTCACCGGATGATGACGCAAACGGTTCAACCCCTGACGACCTCACTTGGGTTTGCCGTACCAAAGGGCATCACAGCAGCTGGCTGCGAGGTGGAGTACCTCGATGCGATGCGGCAGGCGGCTGCACTTTATGAGCAGATAAACGCCTGGAATCCGCCAGTCGCCAGTTACCTGGTGCCAAACGGCTTTAATCGACGCGTTTTATTGCGTATGAATTTACGAGAGGCGTTTCACTTCTGCCGGCTGCGCGCTGCAGAGAACGCTCATTTCTCCATCCGGCGTGTGGCCTACCAGCTGGCCGAAGTCATCCGGCAGGTTTACCCGCTTTTAGGCGCCTACCTGGATTTGCCGGTGGAGGATTCCCTGGAATCGATCGAGGATCAATATTTTAGTTCGCTAAACACACGCTGATCGAATCGGGGTTTACCAAACGTTCATTGGGTATGAAAAAGTGGGAATAATCTGAGCATGATGATGATGTTTCGATTACTGAACCGTTTTTTGTGGGATCAAGATGAACAGCGCTTAAGGGCGTTCTGGCGAGTCTGTCTTCACACCCTGCTGGTTTTACTCTTAACTGGAATCCCCCTCGTTTTATGGACACTGGGTACCGTTGTATTCGGCGCCCACTCAGGGGCGAACACCGTCGGTTTGTTTTCCGTCAGCAATCTGACCCAGCAGGTCGGGTCACCGGGGTTGCTTCTCCTCAGCATCGCCAACTTCTTTGGCATCCTTGGAAGTACGTTGATTGCTGGGTGCTGGATCGACCGCAGGAAATTCACGCAATTTGGGTTTTCTTTTACAAAGCGGTGGTGGGTGGATTTTGCCTTTGGCCTGGGTTTGGGCGCGGGGTTAATGGGGTTGATTTTTTTAATCGGCTGGCTTACAGGGAGTTTGAGGGTAACCGGCTTTTATATCACGGGGCGTCAGGGCACAGGTTTTATTCCCGGGCTGATGAAAGGGCTGGCATTGTTCACTCTGGTGGGCATCTACGAAGAACTTTTGTTTCGTGGTTATTACCTGGTCAATCTGGCGGAGGGGATTAATTATCGGGGGTTAGGAAAACGTACAGCGGTATGGTGGGCTTATGGCCTGTCTTCGCTGACCTTTGGATTATTACACCTGGGTAACCTGAACGCTACCTGGGTTGGCGCCATCAATACTGCCCTGGCTGGCGTTTTTCTTGGTTTGGGCATGCTCTTGACCGGCAGCCTGGCGATTCCAATAGGCACCCATATTGCCTGGAATTTTTTCCAGGGGTATGTGTTCGGATTTGCGGTCAGCGGCTTTCAGGCAGATACAACGCTGATTGGGACGGAAATTCTTGGCAATACTTGGCTGATGGGCGGGCGCTTTGGGCCTGAATCGGGTGCATTGAGCCTCGTGGCAATGCTTATCGGAAGCCTGTTGATGGTTTTATGGGTCAGACGGAACGGCCAGCTTGAGGTGCATGCCGATTTGGCTGAATATACGCCGAGGCCAGAGCCGAACCGGGCGTAAGGTTTTTTTAAAAGTAGTAATTTATTAGAAAACCACCCAATAAGTTGACAAATGGTGGATATTGGATAAAATATAAATCGTTGCCGAAGTGGCGGAATTGGCAGACGCGCTACGTTCAGGGCGTAGTGAGCTTGGGCTCATGAGGGTTCAAGTCCCTCCTTCGGCACTGGCCCCCCACCGACCGGGGGGCTTTGCTTTAATCGGGTTGCGTATAAAACTGGTACAATAATTGTAACCATAGCATGCAGAGTGTGAATGATCATGATTAAAAAGATTTTTAAAGATAAACGCGTACTTTTGATCGCTTTGATTGTGATCCTGGTGTTGCTGCTGGTGGATTTTAATCAGCGTATGACACTGCTTACCCGGATGCGCCGGCAAGAAAAAGAGTTGCATGAACGCTATGCACAGTTGGAATCCACGCGCACGGCACTGGAAACCGAGTTGGTTTACGCCCAATCTGACCAGGCTGTCGAACGTTGGGCGCGCGAAGACGCGATGATGATCCAATCCGGGGATATCCCGATCGTCCTGCTGCAGCCGGCGAACCCTGTACCCACACAAAGTATCCCTGAACCGGTTATTATCGAACATGTAAAGAAATGGGAAATCTGGCAAGCGCTGTTTTTGGGGGACTGATGCGCCTATGCCCGAACATCTGGTCTTTTCTCACCACCAAATCACCCCTTTGTTGGCAAAAGATGCCGTGCCTGTACGCTCCCTCTCCCCTGATCTGGGACTGTCAGAAATCCAGGTGCACCGGGTTTCCTCCGGTTGGGCTTTTCCTGACGGAGCGATTCTAACCGAAGCACAGATTAACCTCATCCATCGAGATCAGAAGAGTTGTTTTGTCTTTGTCGATGGACAGTTGGAAAAGATTGAAACCTTCTCGTCCCGCACCAATCGTTATTACAGCCTGATACCCACCCCGGGTGCCCCCACCATGCTTATTTCTGGCATTCCGATGCACCGAATTAAGGATACCACCCCGGATAAGGACACCCGGCAAAAGCTTAAAGCACTGGGAAAGCCCTTCGGACGCATCCTGGATACCGCCACCGGGCTGGGTTACACTGCCATCATGGCAGCGCAAACCGCTGACCTGGTGGTGACCATTGAATTTGACCCCACTGTCCACGAGATTTGCCGCCATAACCCCTGGTCAGCCGAGCTGTTCACTCGGCCAAATATTCTACCGTTGATCGGGGACAGTGCCGACCTGGTGGCAGCCTTTCCCGACGGGAGCTTTGCAGCCGTCATCCACGATCCGCCCACCTTTGCGCTGGCCGGTGCGATGTATGCTTTTGAATTCTATCAGCACCTGTACCGCATCCTCAAACCTGGCGGGCGGTTGTTTCATTACATTGGCAACCCCGAAAAGCGTTACGGCGCCACTACCGGCCGCGGTGTGGTCGACCGTTTGAGTCAGGCCGGGTTCAGGGTGATGGCAAAACCGCGCGCCTTCGGCGTCCTGGCGGTGAAGTGAGGGACGCGTGATGTTTCACCCTTAACCTTCCGTTATCATGTATAATTTCCCCGTGATGAATATCCAAGACCTTACACGGGAGATGGATCGCTTTGTAACCGCGAAGGGTTGGTACCAGCCCGATTCACCGCGGCCACAAACGCCTAAGAATCTGGCCATTTCATTGTGCATCGAAGCTGCTGAAGTGCTGGAGCTGTTTCAGTGGTCTGAAAAAACCACAGACCTGTCCGAACTGGCGGACGAACTGGCCGATGTGACCCTCTACCTGTTGCAATTAGCCCGGGTTGCCGACATCGACCTGGAAAGGGCGGTGATGAAGAAACTCGAGGAAAATTACCTGCGCACATGGGATGAGCGTCTGGATGCGGAAAAGGATAAAAATGGTGAAGAAGATTAGCGTATTCGGTGGATCTACCCCAGAGCCTGGCAGCCCTGCCTATCAGGAGGCCTATGAACTGGGCCAGTTGCTGGGAGAGCACGGGCTGACCGTGCTAACTGGCGGCTATACGGGCACGATGGAAGCGGTTTCTCGTGGCGCTGGTGAAAAGGACGGGCACGTCATCGGTGTAACCAGCGATGAGATCGAAGCCTGGCGGCCGATCGGTCCCAATGCCTGGGTGGCCGAAGAGTGGCGTTGCCAGACATTAAATGAACGATTGAACACCCTGGTTACCCGCTGTGATGCTGCCATTGCCCTCCCGGGCGGAATTGGGACGCTGCTTGAGATTGTCCTCACCTGGAACCAGCTTGCGGTTGATATTATTGAGCCCAAACCCATAATCCTCCTCGGCAGCGGCTGGCAAAGGGTGATGGAGACCTTTTTTGCCGAACTTGGTGAATATGTCTCTGTGGACGACCGGCAATATCTGGCCTATGCGCCCGATCCAACTTCGGCGTTGGAGTTATTGAACAATTTTTTAGGATTGGATTAAAGTTCCGATCGCTGTTTACAAAAGAAAGTAATTATGGATGAAAAGAAATTAACCCCCAAAGCAGAAAATTATTCCGAATGGTACAATCAGCTCGTGCAGCGTGCCGAATTGGCTGATTATGCACCGGTGCGCGGCTGTATGGTCGTCCGCCCGTATGGTTGGTCGTTGTGGGAGAACATCCAGGCAATCCTGGATCAGCGTTTCAAGGCCACCGGGCATGTCAACGCGGCCTTTCCCTTGTTTATCCCTCTGTCGTTCATGGAAAAGGAAAAAGAACACGTGGAGGGCTTCTCTCCGGAATTGGCTGTGGTCACCATTGGCGGCGGCACTGAGCTGGAGGAACCGCTCGTTGTCCGACCCACCTCTGAGACGATCATCGGGCATATGTATGCCAAATGGATCCAATCTTACCGCGACCTGCCGGTGTTGATCAACCAGTGGGCCAATGTCGTCCGCTGGGAGATGCGCACGCGCCTGTTTCTGCGTACCCTGGAGTTTTACTGGCAGGAAGGCCACACAGCCCACGCCACGGCTGAAGAAGCCGAGGCTGAAACGCTGCAAATGTTGAACATCTATGCCGATTTTGCTTATAACGAGGCCGCGGTGCCTGTGATCCCGGGGCGCAAAAGCGAAACGGAAAAGTTTGCCGGGGCAGTACGCTCTTATACCATCGAAGCGATGATGGGCGATAAAAAGGCTTTGCAGGCCGGTACCAGCCATAACCTGGGGCAAAATTTCGCCAAGGCCTTTGATATCCAGTATCTGGACGAGAACAACACCCTGCAGTATTGTTGGACGACCTCCTGGGGTCTTTCGACCCGCTTTATCGGTGCGATCATCATGACCCACGGCGACGACCAGGGCTTGGTCTTACCGCCGCGTTTGGCGCCCATCCAGGTGGTGATTGTACCCATCTTCCGTAAGGACGAAGAAAAAACCCAGGTAATGGCGGTGGTAGAACGTTTCAAGAGTGAACTTTCGACTTTCAGGATCAAGGTGGATGACCGCACCGAGGTTACGCCGGGCTTCAAGTTCAACGAATGGGAGTTACGCGGCGTGCCCTTACGGTTGGAGATTGGGCCAAAAGATGTGGCCAATAACACGGTTGCCCTGGCCCGGCGCGACATCCCCGGGCGGGAGGGGAAGTCCTTTGTTTCTCAGGAAGACATCGCTGGCACAGTGGGCGCCATGTTGGAAACCATTCAGGCTAACATGCTGGCCAAAGCCACCCAGTTTAGGGATGAGAATATCCATCAGCCAGAGGATTACGAGGCTTTCAAAGAAATCATTGCGGCTGACGGCTGGTGTTATGTCTGGTGGAAGCCGAATGATGAAAACGAAGCCCGAATTAAAGAGGATACCAAAGCCACCCTACGCTGCATCCCCAGAGAGCAGCCCGGTGGAACGGGCAAGTGTATTTTCAGCGGCGAAGAAGCCACTGAAAAAGCGTATTTTGCTCGGGCTTATTAGTCTTTCTTTGACGAAAGAACTGTCATGCGATAGATCATGAAAACCCCGCCGCCAGCCACGGAGCTGTGTATTCATGGCTGCTGTTAATCCCACGCGCCTTCGCCACCAGGTCGGGGAATTAATGACCTTGTTCGAAGCGCCGGTCGAATTCCACCAGGCTTTGTGCACTTTGTTCAGCCTTTATGCTAACCATGGTCTTCGCTTTGGGGAAGCCGCCCCTGTCCGGCCCCTGATCCCAATGTTTCACCTGCCCCACCCGGTGGTGCGCCAGCTCAATCTAGATTTGAAGACACAGATTGCAACAAACTCACCAGCAGCGCTGGCCCTGGCCGATGAACTTTGGAATGATACCTATTACGAAGTCAAGCAAACGGCGCTGTTTGTTCTCGGTGAAGTGGTGACGGATGATCCGGAGCCGATACTTGATCGTCTTAAAGGATGGTTGACCCCGGATTTAGACCAGGTCTTAAAATCGGACCTTTTTTCGATTGGAACCCGATCCTTGCAGGAGAACTTCCCGCAGACGTGGGAGACCTGGGTGCGCTCTCTACTGTCGGACCCTGATCCGAAAGTTAACACGCTGGGCATTCAGGCCCTGGCAGCCGGAGCACAACGGCCGAATTTTCAAAACTTACCGACAATTTTTCGATTGTCTAGCCCGTTCATCAGGGATGTCCACAGTGCCAACATTAAGGATTTGGAAGCCCTGGTTGGTGTGCTGGCAGAAATTTCACCTCAGGAGACTGGTTTCTACCTCAGGCAAACGCTTTCTATCAGCAGTTCGCTTGCGAAAAATCGTCTGATCAAAAATTGTTTGAAATTCTTCCCCGCAGAAATCCAGGCAGACCTTAAATCGGTTCTGGAAAAAGATAATGATTCCCTTCATCCCTGAGTGCGGATTAACCGACCTGAGGGCGTGGTCACTACCGGGTCATCTTTGATGTTCCCATGCCAGACGGTGTGGCCGTCCGCCCAAATTTCCACCAAACGATAGAAATCTAATCTGCTTTGAAGCATTTGGCCAGCCGCGCGCAAAGTGGCGTGGAAAACCTGATCATTTGGAAGGTCAGTGCTGTAAATTTCATCGGCAGTCATTCCCACCAGCTCGTCCAGCGATAACCCCCCGCCGTAATCTGGAGATGCGTCTGAAAAATACATAGTTTCTTAAAGCGTGAGATGAGAAAGGTGAATGGTGAAACAAGGTATTGGGAACTTGGGGTTCGTTTTCTCCGCCACAGTACAGTGGCTCACAATTGGAAAACGATAAACCCCAAGTTTCTGATCCCAAGTTTTAATTGCTAAGCACCATTCACCAGTCTCCGTTAGAATAAATGAAACGCGGCGATCACCGGTGCAAACAGAGATGCCACCAGCGACATCACCGTGATCAGTGTGTTAAGTGAAGGCCCGGCAGTATCTTTAAAGGGGTCGCCGACTGTATCACCGACCACGCCGGCTTTGTGGGCTTCGGAGCCAGGGCCGCCATAGTTGCCTGCTTCGATGAATTTTTTGGCGTTATCCCACAAGCCGCCTGCATTGGCCATAAAGAGCCCGAAGATCACGCCGGTGAAGATGCTCCCGCCGAGGAACCCTCCCAGGGCGTTGGGGCCCAACAGGAAACCGATGATCAGGGGCAAGCCAACAGCTAAAAATGCCGGCCAAACCAGGGAAGAGAGCGAGCCCTGAGCAGCCAGGTCAACACAAGTGTCGTAATCTGGTTTTTCTGTACCAGCCAGGATGCCGGGTCGTTCACGGAACTGACGGCGGATTTCCTCGATCATCTTAAATGCATTTTCTGTCACCGAAAGCATGGTCAGGGCGCTGAACAAGGGCGGCGTCATCGCGCCTAAAAACACGCCGGCCACCACAATCGGGTCGCGCAGACTCATGCTGATTTCTTTTCCGCTGGCCGTCACCACTTCTGCATAGGCTGCAAACAAGGCCAAAACCGTCAAGGCAGCGGCGCTGATGCTAAATCCCTTGGTGATCGCTTTGGCAGTATTACCTGCCGCATCCAGTACGTCTGTTGTCTCGATTACATGATGGTCCATACCCGCCATTTCAGCAATGCCGCGGGCATTATCTACGATCGGTCCGTAAGCATCAGCAGAGACGATCATCCCGCTGATGGAAAGCATACCCACCGCGCTGATCCCAATGCCATAGATCCCTGAGAAACCGCTCAACTGACTCAGGTAATAGGATAACAGGGTAGCTACTGCAATGCCGATCACCGAAGGGACAATGCTCACCAAACCATAGCTGAACCCGGTGATGATATTGATCGCTGCGCCAGAGCCCGATACTTCGGCTGTTTTGATGACCGGTTTGCGTTCATCCGAAGTGAAGTAATCCGAAGTAAATCCGATGATCACGCCGGTGATCAAACCGGTGAGGGTGGCCCAGATGATGCTCAAATTCACCTTTGAAAAGAGCACAAATACAACCACCATGCCGCTGAAAATCAGTGCTGTTATGATGGTGCCTAAATTTAATGCGGTTCCAGGCTTTCCGTCCTTGCCCACACGTACGAACTGGATGCCAATTAACGAGGCAAAGATGCCCAGAGTACAGATGATCAATGGCACTACCACGTAAGTTGACCCTAAGCTGGAGGAAGCAGCGCCTAGCGTCATCACGGCCACCACGGCAGCCACGTAACTATCGAAAATATCCGCGCCCATGCCGGCGACGTCGCCAACATTGTCGCCTACATTGTCTGCCACCACAGCCGGGTTACGGGGGTCATCCTCTGGGATACCGACCTCAACTTTACCGACCAGATCGGCGGCAATATCAGCTGTCTTCGTGAAAATTCCGCCGCCAGCTTTGGCCAGTAAAGCCAGAGTCGATGCTCCAAAGCTGAACCCCATGATAAATTCTGCATCATGGGTGATAATGTAAATTATGCTCATGCCCATCACCGCCAGGCCAACCATAGCCAAACCCATCACAGAGCCCGCATAGAAAGATAAGCGAAAGGCTTTGTTGATTGAATCATTGGCTGCTGTGGCAGTGCGCACGTTTGCTTCAACAGCAATGCTCATGCCCAGGTATCCAGCAATTGCCGAACACACGGCACCAAAAATGAAGGATAATGCCATCACCAGGCCGTTGATTGGTACAACTTTCACCTGCCTGATGGACATTCCTGACAGATCGAAGCTGAACACGATCGCAATAACGAACGCTAGGATCAACGCAACAATTGTCAGCGTTAGATAAAGTCGTTTAAGATAGGTGCGGGAACCTTCTCGGATCCAGGAAGCCACTTCCTTGGCCCTATCTGTTCCTTCCGGTTGTCGTTTAACCCAGAAAAACAAATAAAGTGCCACCCCAATCGAGAGGGCGCTTGCGATAATACTAATAATTAGCCAAACTGTTTCCATGTATAACTCCAATGTTTTCTAGCAATAATTTTGCAATTTACATATTTGCCGACCGCCACCAGCGGTAGTGTTCTTTTTGTAAAACGTCAGCAGGAAGCATAGGGTAATAACGCAAGTCGTTTTCATTACCCACAAAAAAGCCATTTTTCACCGTTCGATAGGCAAAGCTGGCTGGGTTGATACGGTCAACCATCTTGGTGGCAATCGGTTTGGTTTTCAAATCGAGCAATACTTCCCGCAAATGATCCATATTAACGTAAGGCAAATCACGAACCTGCCCGAGGGCTGGGTCTAATGCCAGATCGCCCAGGCGAAGTTCGGTAAAGGCAACTGCGGGGAGGGTGATCAGGGAGGTTGGATTTCTGATGATCAGATCATAAAAATCCACAGGGTTTAATCGGCTGGCGATCAATGGTGTTACTGGCGTAATTTCCTTATACAGGTGCAAACCATCATCGTTTGAAGGCAGGTCATCACTGTGTTTCAGCCCCAAAGTGCGTCCATCTGGGGTGGTAATAAACAACTGCCCTAACTCTTGAATGGGTACATGTTCTAAAACACGGTAAACGCTGATGTAAATTGACGCTTTGGGCGTGCCATCCTCATGGGGTGTACAGCGGGATAAGCCCTCTTGGATCCGAAAATATTTACTGCGAAAATCAGGGTTGACTTCAAAAAAGATTGCCTGCCCGCTGGATTTCTTTTTACTGCCCACAGCGTAATATGCGCCAAACTCTTCCGGGGTGAGCATTGACGCGATCAGGGCTTCTGGGATCAGGGATAAATATAAGTAGACAGTCACCGTTTCCTCCAAATAAGAATTGTTTAGATTGAGACAGGCGAAAAAGAGTCTGCCTCAGGAATTTAACGCACCTGATTATTTTATCATAAATATGTTTTTAAAAGCACGTTTTCAATTAACTGCCGGGTTCCATCGCCCAATATTTACCGGGAAAAAAACCGGAATTGAATCACTGGGCACCATCCAGGCCATTAAAAATCTACCTTTGGCAGCCTTTGTAGAATTTCTTCCTGATTGACCTCGAAATGCTCATTGACCAGCTGACCCTGATGATAAGAATCATAGGCTGAAAGGTCTAACAAGCCATGCCCTGAAAGGTTGAACAAAATGACCCGTTCCTCCTCCTTTTCCTTGGCGTCCAGAGCCTCGTCGATGGCAGTTCGAATGGCGTGGCACGATTCAGGCGCGGGGATGATCCCTTCTGTTTTAGCAAAGAGAATCCCTGCGTCAAAGGTCTCTAATTGTGGGACAGAAACTGCTTCAACCAGGCCAGCATCGTGCAACATGCAGATTTGCGGCGCCATGCCATGATAGCGCAAGCCACCAGCGTGAATGGGCGCGGGGACGAAATCATGCCCAAGGGTGAACATCTTTAAAATCGGTGCCATTTTTGCAGTGTCGCCGTAATCGAAGGCATATAACCCCTTGGTCAGGGTGGGGGTAGCAATCGGTTCTACTGCTAGAAAACGGGTTTGATGCCCGTTTTTAAAATTATTGTACAGGAATGGGAAGGCAATCCCTCCAAAATTTGAACCACCACCCACACAACCGATGACCACATCTGGGTATTCATCGGCCATTTCCATTTGTTTCAGGCATTCCTGCCCGATCACCGTCTGATGCAACAGTACATGATTCAATACCGAACCCAGGCTGTATTTCTTCTCGCCGTTAGATTTTACAGCCGTCTCCACAGCCTCTGAAATTGCAATTCCGAGGGAGCCGGGGCTGTCGGGGTGCTCTTTGAGGAATTTGCGGCCATAGTCGGTGCGATCCGATGGACTGGGAAAGATTTCAGCATCATAACTCTGGATGATGATTCTGCGGTAGGGTTTGTCATAGTATGAACGCTTGACCATGAAAACTTCCAGGTTTAAATCAAAAAACTTGCAGGCAACCGCCAACGCAGCGCCCCATTGGCCGGCGCCGGTCTCGGTTGTTAACGAGCGGGTGCCGTCAACTTTGTTATAAAAAGCCTGTGCCACGGCCGTGTTGGTTTTATGGCTACCAGAAATTGAAGCGCCTTCGTTTTTATAATAAATATGTGCCGGCGTTCCCAGGGCTTTTTCCAGCCGGCGAGCGCGCAACAACGGTGTTGGACGCCAGAGTTTGTAGATCTCGCGAACCTCTTCCGGAATATCAATGTACCGTTCAGTGCTCATCTCCTGTTCGATCAACGACATCGGAAAAAGGACGTTCAAAAATTCCGGGGTGATCGGCTCCTTGGTCTGCGGATTTAAAACAGGCGTGAGCGGAACTGGCATGTCGGCGTTGATGTTGTACCAGGTTTTAGGCAAGTCGTGTTCGGTTAACAGGTATTTATATTGTTCGTTGTTCATAATGTTTCCTCCAGGTCTATAAATAATGGTTGATCATTTGCCAGAGCAATGATTGCCGGGAAATAAAAAACGTTCATCCCTGATTGGGACGAACGTAAAATCCGTGGTGCCACCCAACTTAGGCATCCTGGTTAATCAGAAAACCCGTTGGTGTTGCACGGGATCCAGGCCAGCCTCACTCATTACTCGGGTACAGCAGAACTCCTGCTTATACCTTTCACCCTGATAACGGCGGTGTGTCCGTCTGAAACTACTGATTCTTGTTCACTTCAGAAACTCCGAGGCCCATTCAACGCTGGCGTGTGTACAGCTTCTCATCAAGCGCTGCTTTCTGTGACACCGGTTCAACGCCTACTCTTCCTCATCAACGTCGGTGATGATTAAATTGTTGGCACCATTATAAATTAGTTTGTTTATTTGTCAAGTTGAAATTTGGGAAATGCCGGTGGTTTGAAGGGTTTATTGACAGATTGGGGCAGATTTATGCATAGGACTTCTCGGGTTGTGTTTGCGTAGAGGTTTCCTCAGGGGTGGATGCATTTGTTCTGCCCCTGGTATCCAAAAATAGGCCGCTGGAAGAGGATGGAACGGGGTATGACTTTTCGACCGGCCAGCTATTTCGTTTCGCAATAAAAACTTGACATCAGTTACTGAAAGGATTATATTTACCGGGTGCCAGTTTTCAAGGCTGGTAGAAGAGAACCTTAAAAAAATCCTAGAAAGATGGAGTATGAGCATGTCAGAACGTTATGTTGGAACCGTCAAATGGTTTAGTGCCCCCAAAGGGTACGGATTCATTGGTCGTAGCGATGGTGAGGACGATATTTTCGTTCACTTTTCCGCAGTCCAGATGGAGGGCTACAAACGGCTTAAAGAGGGCCAAAAAGTAGAATTTTCCATTGATGACAATGGTCCCAAGGGAATACAGGCATCCAATGTGATTCCTGTAGCAACAGCAGAGGAAGAACAGTAACCTTCAAAAATTAAATTCGGGTCGTCCTGAAAAAACTTTAACAGGCGACCCGATTTTTTGTTTAAATATGGAAAATAAATATTTGATCAGCTTGGCAATTTCCAAAAATACAACTTGCCAACCTTCCCGGCTGAAAAACCAGGTAGAGGATCGAAACCAGTGACCGACCACAGGGCGTATAGAAATCTTTATCCCGCTGCCGCGCAACTCGTTCCGGAAGATTAAACGGGTCCTGAAACTATGATATGGATCCGTAATCACCATCAATGAAGACCAGCCCTGGTCTCTGCCGAAGGCCAACACCGACCTGGCTTCGTCCCGGGTGCTATCTACGGTCAGGTCGGTGATAAATATTCGATCCTCATCAAAACCCCATTCCTCGGCTTCGCTTGCCAGGCGCCGGTTGGCGGCGCGGTCGGTGTTGGTAATGACCAGGTTCGTCACATGGCCGCGGGTGAGCATTTCAGCAGCCATTGCCAGCCGGTCACCCGAATCGCCGCTGAGGATCACAACAGCGTCCACCGGTACGATCGGATCAGCAACAATTAGAATAGCCCCGATCGAGACCAGTGAAAGATACAGGATTAAAGGACTCAGGAAGAGCGTCAGCAGGAGGATAATGAAGGTCGAACAGCCAGTGCCGGATGACTTTTGTCGATTGGCCTGCAGACCCCCTCCAGTTGGTTTTGTGTTCACATTAGCTTCTTTCAAGTGCCGCTTGCATGCGCGTTAGGCCTTCAATTAGTGTAGCACGTGGGCATCCAAAATTGATGCGCAAAAAACCGCGCCCATCTTCGCCAAAGCTGAGGCCATCATTGAAACCGACCCGGGCTTTTTCTAAGAAGAAAGCGTGCGGCGATTCAACATCTAACTGACGGCAATCCAGCCAACCGAGGAAGGTGCCCTCTGGTTTCCAGATTTTAATGTCAGGCAATGAATCTGTGATAAAATCCACCAGGAAATCACGGTTTGCTTCCAGGTAGCTTATCATTTCCTGCAACCACGGGCGGCCCTCCTGGTAGGCCGCTCGGGCAGCCGTCAGACCGAAGATATTGGGGTGACCCAAAAGCATCGAGAGGGTTTGTTGCAGTTTGTCTTTGATGACCGGGTTTTCAGCCAGGGCCACCGAGGTGGACAGGCCTGCGATGTTGAAAGTTTTTGAAGGTGCAAAATAGGTGACCGTCGCCTGGGCAGCCTCAGGCGAAAGGCTGGCGATCGGTATATGCTGACACCCAGAGAAGATCAAATCGTGGTGGATTTCGTCCGAGCAAATCCAGACATTGTATTTCAGACAGATTTCCGCCATTTTGCTGAGCTCTTCACGGGTGAAAACCCGGCCAACCGGGTTGTGAGGATTGCAAAGAATGAAAAGCTTTACACCAGTGGCAATTTTCGCCTCAAAATCATCGAAATCGATCGCATATTTCCCGTCATCGCCTAAGATCAGCGGGTTGCAAACGGGTTCTCTTCCCGTGGCTTTTGGGGCCCTTAAAATGGGGGGGTAGACCGGGGTTTGAATCAGCACACGGTCTCCAGGTTCGGTGAGGCTGTAAATCGCATGGACGAAGCCGGTGACAACACCACAAACAAAGCTGATGGCTTCAGAGTCCACGGACCAATTAAAATAATAGGACAGGTGCTTTAAAATGGCTTCATTAAGGGCTTTGGGCGCTTTGCCATACCCAAAAACACCATGGTCAACCCGATCGCGCAGGGCCTGGATGACGGGTTGAGGTGCTTTGAAGTCCATATCTGCTAACCACATGGGTAGAACATCCTGCGGGTAGTTGTTCCACTTAGTGCTCTCAGTACAACGGCGGTCAATCATCTGATCAAAATTCATAATTTTCTTTCTATTGAGGTCTCGATAACTTATTTTTCGTTTGCCAGTTTATTCTGCCGGGTCGGCTATCCAGAAGTTCGCCAGATATGCCGGAGCCTTTGAAATTGAGCGAATGAGGATGCCGGACAGAAAGCAGAATTGATTATACAACAATTATAGTTTAATGTCGGAAAAACTTGCTAAATAACTCGGCCATTAAAAAATGGTATACTCAATTTGATTCTGATATGGAGACCCCGTTGAAGAAAACCCTTTCAGCATTGCTCAAACTCACCCGGTACACTGAATACAGTTATTTTGTTCTCATCACCACGCTTGTGGGGGTTGCAACCGCTCGGGGGACATTTTCTGCTCGCCTGGTTGCTGTCATGGGAGTTAATGTGCTGGCAATTAGCTTTGCGTATATGTTTAACGATCTCGAAGATGCCGCAGAGGACGTGTTTTCAACGAAAAATTGCCAGCGTAATCCCATCACAACCGGCCAGATCACACCGCAAACTGCCAAACTGGCAGTGATGATCGTCGGGTTAATTGCCACGGTCTGCTACGCGATGTTGGGACTGGGGCCGTTCATCTTCGGAGCGGGCTGTTTAATTCTGGGATTTTTTTACTCACACAAGACCATTCGCTTGAAATCAATCCCCCTGATCAATTCCATTACACGAGGATTATTGCTGGCAGGACTGCCGTTTTTAACCAGTTATTTTTCCTTTGCGAGCGCATTTAACCGGGCCTGGTGCTGGCCGTTCTTATGGTTAATTTCTTTGACCATCTTATTTAGACAGCGCAGTGAAGCCGGCGAGGATGGTAGGGCAGGGCTATCCCGGCTGGATCCGAGCGCTGACCATTTTGGCGAAAAATCTTCTAATTTGATGATGACGATTGTGATCATTGTGTCAGCCGCGACTGGTTTTGTGTCGTTTTTCTTGATCAATCTGATCCCCTCATGGGTGACCATTACAGTTTTCTTGTTGCTGATCTTGATGCTTGCGCCGCCTTACATCAGGTATCGACGCGGCGAAACCAGCACAGGTGTACAGGGTATATTGTTCAACGCACTGGAGCGTGCTTTAGCAATGGGATTAATGGCGCAATTCATCCTCCCCTGGTTGGTGCGCTGGTTCAGTTGATGAAGCCATATGGGCCAGTATTTCTAATGACAGCCTGGTACATTGCGGAAGTCGGGCACTTCATGACTAAAAAGAAGGTGAATGATGGATGAAAAGTTATTATCACTCTCAAACCAGGTTGGCCAAACCTTGCTCAAGTGCCAATACTCCATCAGTACCGCTGAATCGTGTACGGGCGGGTTGCTCAGCCAGACGATCACGGCAATTTCCGGTTCTTCTGCGTATTTTATGGGGGGTGTGGTGGCTTACAGCAATCCAATCAAAGAACAGTTGCTTGGCGTCAACAGGCACACACTGGAAACCCTGGGCGCTGTCAGCGGGCAAACCGCGCAAGAAATGGCCGATGGTGTGCGGAGACGACTGCAAACAGAGATCAGTTTATCGACCACAGGGATCGCCGGGCCAACCGGCGCAACAGAAACGAAACCGGTGGGCCTGGTCTATTTGGGCATCAGCCTGCCCGAGAGAACCTGGACATTTGAATGTAATTTTTCTGGCGATCGACTCCAGGTGATGCGCGCCAGCGTGGTCGAGATCCTGGAGCGCTTATTGGGTTTGCTGCAGTAATGGGTGTAACGGGAACGGGGGGTGTCACTATATTTATTGTGCAGATTGTTTTTCCGCAGTGTACTCCTCAGGGAGGGGGCTGACCAGAACCCGGTCGACCCGGCGGCCATCCATATCCACGACCTCGAAACGGTAACCTTTGTAAGTGAAATTCGCCCCTGTTTTGGGGATGCGTCCCAACTGGCTCATCACAAACCCGCTCAGGGTTTGGTAAGCAGAGCGTTCTTCGCCGGGCATATCGGATAAATTTAAAATCTCTTTGAGCTGGTCGATGACAATCAGTCCATCAAACAACCAGGATCCATCCTCGTGCTGGAATACCAGGTGATCGGTGTCCGCGCTGTCTTCGGGAATCTCACCTACAATCGATTCAAGAATATCGTAATCGGTTACGATCCCTGTGATCCCACCAAATTCATCCAGAACCATTGCCAGGTGAACACCGCTCTCCTGGATTGTCTCCAGGGCTTTGAGGGCGGCCATATTACCCGGTAAATAAATGGGCTCTTTGATGAAAACCCTCAGGTCAAAATTGGGGTCTGCCGGGTGATGTCCTAATAGATCGCGAATCTGGATATAACCCAGGATCTGGTCTAAGTCACCATCAGCAACCGGTATGCGCGCATGTGGTGAGGTCAGAACTTGTTGCCAAATTGTTTCAACAGGTGCATTGATATCAATCCAACCCATATCGAGACGCGGGGTCATGAGCGCATCCAACCGGCGTTCGCCAAAACGTAAAACACTGGAGATCATCTCTTGTTCGGCATCTTCAATCAACCCAATGCCGCGCCCCTCCTCAATATAGCCCTTAATTTCTGCAGTTGTAATAGAGGGCCCTTTATCCGTGTTAATTCGGAAAAGTTTCAATCCCAGGTTTGTTGACGCACCTAAGATTATCGTTAACGGACGGAATATTCTTGTTAATTTTGAGATGATCGGTGATAAAGCGATGACAATATTTTCAGGCTTACTGACCGCCACACGTTTGGGGATCAATTCACCCAGGACAATTGAAAAGTAGGTAATCACCCCCACAACAAAGACCAGGGATATTAGCCCAGCATAATCTTTTAATAACGGGAATTTGCTAACCTGCTGAGCTAAAGGTATCGATAAGTTGGCACCGCCAATACCGCCAGCCAGTGTATCAATCAGTGTGATCATGATTTGAACCGTTGAAAGATAATGCTGATCGGGGTCTTTCAACAATTCAAGTGCAACCAACGCGCCTTTTACCCCCTCATCAGCCCGTTGTTGCAGCCGGATTTTTTTCGTTGCGACCATGGCAATTTCATACATTGCGAAAATCGCGTTGAAGAAAAAAAGAATAAAAATGATCAAAACATTGATATAGATCGGCATTTCACAACTTAATCTCTAAACAAACTCGTAACAGTGCTCACTCAATTTGATTAATTCAGGGTTTACAAGATTGGTAAAAAACATTCAGACAGTAAGGCCTCATAAACTTTATTATAAATCAAAATCCTCATAGCGCTTTTATCTTCGCCAAATTGCAAGGTGAATTCCTGGCCTGGGATGTTTAAACAGCCTGGTGATGCGTTTGATTTATTTTATTGATTAGCTTTGTTTTAATCAAAGGTTTGATGATCTAACAAAAATGAGGGTTTTGTGGTCTGCACCATTAAAAAATGGTTGGGGAGTTTACATTTGCTTGATCGTTTCAATTTTGCCGGTTGTCAGGTTGACCAGATCTGCCGGATTTAATTTAACAAGGATGTTTTCAGCCCCGCAGAGGCCCATACGTGCTGGAAACTCATCAGATCGGCATCGATGTAGGTTTGTGAAATACCCTCTAAACCGCAGAGTGGCACAGCCCCGACGGGGAACCCCGTTTTTGACAGCACAGTTTTTGGGGCAGCAACCCGGACGGGCTCCCTGGCCAATGTGCTTAGCTTTTGCAAATCTGCACGGTTTTGCCCTGAAACCAATGCCAGTAATAAGCGATCAGAGGCTGTCATTTCAAACACCAGGGATTTAACAATGGCGCCCAGCGGACAGCTTAGCAGGTCTGCTGCCTGCTCCGCAGAGCAAGCTGGCGCATCGAAGATCCGCTGTGTGTGTGGAACCTGTTTTTCATTCAGGTAATTGATCACAATGCTGACGTTGGGATTGAGAGGCATATTGATGTTCATTATTTCAATTCTTTGACCATGCGTTGATAACCAGGGCCCAAATGCCCGGCGCGCTGATTAGTCTCCGGGTGGATGGCTTTGATTTTATAACCGTGGCGTTCATAAAAACATCTGACCTTCTGATTATCAAGGGTGACGATTAAAGATACCCTCTGAGAGCCCGCTTGTTGGGCTTTTTCTTCCACGTGTGACAGGATTTGTTCACCGATACCTTGGTTCCGGCGACCCTTTTTTACCGCTAAGTTGGCAAGCAGGTACTCATCTCTTGCAGCTTCCTGAACGAAAGCCATTGGTAGGCTGCGCCGGATGAGCTTGATTTTCTCTATCAGGTGATATTGTTTTATTAATAATCTGGCAAAATGATAATTCAACCAAAACTGACCTTTGCCCGGGTAAGCCAGGAACAGGCCCACCGCTTGACCGCCCTGTGTGGCGATGTCGGTGAACTGATAACTGAAACGATGACCGGGTTGAGAGAAGAGCCCCGTCAAGATCGCCTTGGCGCGTTGCGCATCGCCTAAACCAAAAACAAAGGTAGCCGTTTTTGGAAAAGAATCAAAGATCAACCGGCTGGCCAGATGGGCATCCTCAGGCTGAGCCGGTCGATAATTGATTTGTGTTGGACTCTCGTTGTTGCCTGCCATCAATGCTCAGGTGCCTACCTCGTAATCAGGTGATCGGGAAAATAATCGACCTTGTTGCTGTATCTCAACTGAACCCGGCCTTCCGGCAAGACATCAATTCGGTTAATGCTGCAATTGTGGGATGAAACCCAGTAATTCTCTGCCTTAACCTGGAAGAAAGCGGTAAAGATATACGCAAAGATGCCGGCGTGCATGACAAACCCGATGCGATGATTCGTTCCACCGTGTTCTGCCAGGATGCGATCAACGATCGCCTGACCGCGCTTGAAATAATGCTCGCGAGTTTCTTTGTCTCGGTTATACCAGCCATCTTCTGTAAGCTCATCCGGGAGGATCAGGTTGGGAAAACGGGATTCAAAGTAAGACCGGCTGGGCCCGGACTTCCCGGTTAAGAAAGGCTCTCCGTAAACCATTTTGACATCGAACAACCCGCCAGTTTCATGCAGCTCGGGCCAGGCGACCAGCGGGACATTTGTTTTTTCAGAAATAGCCGTTCCGGTGCTGACGGCACGAATCATCAAACTGCAGTAAAGATGAGTCAAGCCAAAACCAAACCGGTTGTGGGGATTGTAAACACCTTCTGTAAATGGCTGAGCGAGGGTTTCACCAACAACCTGCGCTTGCTCTTCGCCAATGGGCGTTAGTTCTGGGTCAATAAACCTTTGGGACAGGTATTCAGCGTCGTTTTCTATAGCGATAACATTGTTATCGGACTGTCCGTGTCGGATAAAGTAAAGCTCTAACAAAATTCTAATCCTTTCTTAACTGATGATGTGCTTTGATCGTTTCGATATGCTCGCTGTGTGAGGTCACAGGGGTTGGCCTTTCACCTGAAGGGCCAAAATGATCGGGGTATTCCGTTCGATTGCACAGTGCTGACAGGCAAGCCTGGAGATTATCGTGCAATGCTTGGGGGTCGTATCCACCTTCTAAAACAAAAAGAATTCGACCGTGGCAATGCGCGTCGGCCAGGTCGATTAGCATACGCGTGATTTGAAAAAAGGTGCCAGTATCCAGCGTTGTGGCGGTTAACGGGTCGGAAAAATGGGAATCAAACCCGGCGGACACCATCAGCATTTCAGCATCAAACTGTATCAACCAGGGCTTGACGATCTCCTGAAAAACGCTGAGGTAGGCTTCCGGACCGGCAGAAGAAGGCATGGGCACGTTGATGATGCGTCCGCGAGCATGAGGTGTTGCGTGCAAGTCACCGCTGCCGGGGTAGAGGTTTTCTTCGTGAATGGATAAATAAGCCACCTGCGGGTTGTTTGAAAAAAGGGCTTGAGTGCCATTGCCATGATGGGCGTCAAAATCGAGAATGGCCACCTTGCGGATGCTGCGGGCAAGCGCGTCTGCGGCGGCAATGGCGACGTTATTGAAAAGGCAAAAGCCCATGGCGCGATCTGGCTCGGCGTGATGCCCGGGTGGGCGCACGATGGCAAAACCCCTGCCGCTCTCCTCGGTTAATATGCGCCGGCTGACCGCCAGAGTTGCCCCGGCAGCCATCAAGGCAGCATGATAGCTGGCATGGGTGACGTAGGTAGGCGCGGCGTCAATTTCATGGGGCCCCTGGCGACTGGCGTCTTGTACTGCCTGGAGTAGATCCTTGTGGTGAACAAGAAGGATATCTCCAGCGAGGGCTGGCTTAAAACTTAACCAGACCATCTCAGGATAAGGGGGGGCTTGTATCCAACCCTGAACATGTTGCAGACGCCGGGGCGATTCGGGATGCCCCGGGAAATTATGCTCCGGCGCATCGTAAAAGGTGCAGAAAACAGGGTTATTGTGTAATTTCATAATTTTCGCAATCGTTAGTATACCGCAAAAAAGGGTTGTCTGTATTCTTCGGCTTAAAAATCAACTGCGCATGCTTTGCCAGCCAACTCTGTTCGGTAACACTATCTTTTGACTTGTCAGTGCGATGATCATCTTGTTGTGCTGAATTTAATAACACCGATTGACGTAAAAGCCCTGACCTGGGCCTGCGGATGGCAGAAAGCGTTGCGAAAGAAAACCTTACAGGCAATGTCAGGTTGATCGGTTGCAGTAAACGGCGCTCATGGACCTGTGTCGTTTCTGCATGTTGATAAGTGTATTTTTACATTGTAAGATCAATTAATAGATGATGTCTCTTGCTGAAGGGTAATGGAGCAGCCCTTATTACTGGTAGAAAAGGACGGACAATGATGACCAAAACATTACGAAGAATTAAAAAAATTGTCCAGGGAAAACCGGCAATTGATGGCGCCGGTGTGCACCTGGTGCGCCTGTTTGGGCGCGATGAAACCCAGGATTTTGACCCCTTCCTGCTGATGGACGCTTTTGATTCCACCGAACCTGAGGATTATATCCGTGGATTTCCCTGGCACCCGCACCGGGGCATTGAGACCGTGACGTACCTGATCAAAGGGGACCTGGAACACGGTGACAGCCTGGGCAACCGGGGCAGTATCCTGGATGGCGACTGCCAGTGGATGACGGCAGGTTCCGGGATTATTCACCAGGAGATGCCCCAGCCAACCGAGCATCTGCTGGGATGCCAGCTCTGGTTGAATTTACCTGCCAGGGATAAGATGACTGCGCCAGCCTATAACGACATCCTGTCGGCCGATGTGCCATTGATTGACGAAGGCATAGCCCGTGTGCGCATCATCGCCGGGACGTATAACGGTCAACAGGGCGCTTTTGAAGGAGCGTTTGTCCGTCCTTTGTATTTGGATGTTGATGTCGAACCCCGGCAGACCTGGACGTTAGAAACAACCGCGGGCACGACTCTGTTTATTTATATTATCTCAGGCACAGCAACGTTCGAACCCGAAGTCGATGAGGAGATCAGCTATAAAAATGTGGTTCTCTTTGACGAAGGCGAGCAGTTCTGGATGCGTGCCGGGGATACAGGCGCGCGGATACTGCTGCTCAATGCGCCGCGTTTGGATGAGCCGATTGCCTGGGGCGGACCGATTGTGATGAACACGCGGCAAGAGTTAAACCAGGCCTTCAGCGAATTGCGTGAAAATACGTTTATTAAATAGGCTGTCGAAGTTTTGCCGATCTGCCAATGCTATTTTGGATGAGCCAGGCGCTTATGTAAAAACCTGTGTTGTTTGCCGACCAACGTAAATAAAAAAACCAGCCGCGAAGATTTTCTTAAGCGGCTGGTTGCGTTAATATTGTTAGCAGCGTCTATGATGCGTTCATTTCTTTGGATGTTTCTCTGCCAACCTCTAGACTGCTTGATTCTTGTGGTGGCTCACCAGTTTTCTTTTCGGCGATCTTCCAGGCATGCATGGCCAGGGATAATGCGATAACACCGTAAGATACGAACACCCGGAAGTATTCGCCGATCTGAGCATTGTCGAACAGGTTTTTACCGGCCTGCGGTGCAACGATGAACAGGGTATGGAAGAGGATTACGCCGATGATGGCTTGCTTGTTGGTCGCCTTCTGAACAGAAGCCCCGCCGACCAGCAGCGCAGCAATGGCAAATTGTGCAATTTGTAAGTGAGCGCCGTAGGTGGCAAAGGTGCCGATGTTCTGCAGGTAGATCAACTGCCCCCAGCTAGCTAAAACTGTAGAAATGATCATGGCAATGACTCGAGTTTGGTCGACGTTGATTCCGGAAGCCAAAGCCACACTTTGGCTCTGTCCAACCGTGCGCATGTTTTGACCCAAACGGGTATCCAGAATTTTCTGATTGAAAAGACATAACGCCGCAATCAAGAGGAAGGGGAGCACCGACATCTTTACGGTTAACAGTACTGCTTCTAGCTCTGGAATGTAGGTGGCAGCATATATGCCAGCACACAGGGCAATGGTTATCAAGGGCTTAACGATTGAGAAAGCGGGCTCTTTTTTGATGAATTTCTTCTGAACGATGATGTATAACTGGTAAACGCCGACAGCGATCAGTCCAACAGTGACGGCATTGAGTAAAACCAGCCGATCTGCAAACAAGAAGGTTTCAACAACCGGAATATATGAGATTGCAAACAGCACTGCAATGATTACAAACTGGATGAGATCACCGCGTTTGAGGGTGTATTTCTTTAATAAATGGAGGATTAATTTTACGACAGTTATCGCCAGGACCACATAAAAGGCAATGGTAAGGATGTCCAGCATGCGAATAGCGTCGATGGAGTACTTCAAGTTATCTGACAGGTCGATTGTGTTTTTCACCCCCACACCGTGAGAGATGATTAAAGTCGGGTTGTTCACCGGGATGACCCCGCCAATGATGACCAGGAACAGCAATTGGTAAAGCCCATCTGCGAAATAACCCAAGATTAACCCGGCGATCATCTCTGTGCCTTTCATGCGGTTGAAAAGCGAGCCAACCAGGTAACCGAAAAACGCAGCGATAGGGGTAGCAAGCAACACGCACAGCATCATGCCGCCAAAACCGCTGTAACCCCAATGGACGACCCAAAAGAGGGCAATTTGTGCGGCAACAGCACCGATGACCATGCCAAAATTCAACCCCAAACCGGCAATCACCGGGATGATTAAGGCCAGGACAGTGAAGGTGTTTCTGCCAACACGCGTGATAACGCCGTCAACGATAAAAGATAACGGACTGCCCGATAGAATAATCGCCGCAAGACAAACAGCGGCAAAGGCAATCATCACTTTGTTTTCAAAAAGATATGAGCCGATACTTTTACTGATTGATTTTATCTTCATGATGAGCTGCCACCTTTCGCTTTCGACAACGCATACAAAATGATGCCGTTTGAAATGATAATCCTGAGGACTTCAGGCAGTGTGCCAATTTCTATCACAACGTTGACCACCGGTAAGGCCGTCACCAGAATGCCCTGGAATAAAAGGGTACCGATAATCACATGCGGTATGGCGGCCCGGTTTACGGATGCACCGCCAATCAAGATCGCTGCCACGCTGGCAAACCCCATCATCAGCGGGGCATTGTATAACTGAAGAAAGCCATAAGTTTGTGCATACATAATGATGCCAACAGCGCCAAACACAGTGGAAATCACCGTACCCAAAATACGGGTGCGATCCACATTAATGCCGCTTGCCAGTGTAAAGGTCGGGTTTTCACCGCCCGCACTCATGGCAATCCCGGCTTTGCTTTGTAAAAACAGCCAAATAATGAAGGCACACAAAATGAACACCAGGATCAATCCCAGTGGAATACTGACGCCACCGACATTGAAAGCAATCCATTTTAACCCTGCCGGTTGTGTATTCTGTATCACGGCCGGCTCGCTGAGAATGCCCCCAAAACTGCCTGCCAGGCTGGCTGTGTTGCGCAGACCCTTACCCTGTAAGGGCCAGCTCAACTCACCGTTTTGGAAGGTTAAGGATAACCAGACGATGTTCATAAAGGCAATCACTGAAAAGCCGACATAAGTCGATACGGTCATTTCAGAACCTTTGACCCTGTTGAGCAGCAAACCATACACAAACCCCAGGATGGCTGCAAGTGTAATGCCGATCGCAAGAGCTAAAAGAAGGGTCAGCCAGGGATTGCCAGCACCAAGTTTTTCAGTCCAGCTGCTAAGATAACTGACTTCCATGGCTAAAACTGCGCCCAGCAAACCTGCAGAAATGCCCAGAGAGATTCCGAAGTTCATGCCAATGCCACTCTGAACACCTGGGATCATAGCCAGAACCAGAATGCTAAACATTAAAACACGGCGAAGCACATCGCTAAACAAGACGCCTGGATCGAAGCCGATAGCCAGTGAGGTGACCAGTAAAACGATGAAGAATAACCCGATGATGAGCCTGGGTAAGCCAAACTTATCAAGCATGGTTTTTAACTTTTTCATACCAAAACCTCCTCTCGCACGCCGGCCATGGCCAAGCCGTAAGCGGCATCGGAGTCATCAGGGGCCATAATTGAGAACAATTCGCCTTCGGAAACGATACCGATGCGGTCACAGAGTGAGCGTAATTCCATCAATTCAGAGCTGATCATGATGATGGTGGTACCCCGTTCTCGATTGATTTTCGTAAGATAATCCAGGACGAGTTTCTTTGCACCAATATCAATGCCGCGGGTTGGCTCAGAGACGATCAAGATATCTGGGTTCATGGTTAATGCGCGGGCCAGACAGACTTTTTGCTGATTCCCACCCGAAAGGCTGCCGCTGGTTTGCATGGTACCGGTGCAGCGGATATCCAGAAGTTCAATCATCTCCTGCGCGTGCTTTTGGGCTTTTGCTTTATCCATGATCTTCAAACCGGCAATTTTCTTTAAAAACGCATCTTTAATTTGCATCGCTGTGAAGATCATATTGAGTTGAATTGATTCGCCCAGAAGCAAACCGACGCCCCTTCGATCTTCAGATACGAAAGCGATGTCATTTCGAAGCGCTTCGCCCAGCTTGGTGAGGTCAAGTTTCTTGCCGTGGACAATCACCTCACCCTGAGACTCAAACAACCCCATAATACCGTTGATAATGCCCAGCTTACCCTGACCCGCCAGGCCACCGAACCCGAAGATTTCACCCTCGCGAATGCAGACATCAATGCCCTTGACCTGTTCACCAGGCATATCCACATGGAAGTTTTTTAATTCTAGGGCAATGTTTTGATCTGAGATATTTCGTTCGTTGATCAGGCCCTCGTCTTCAAACTTATCCACCGACCGGCCAATCATCAATTGGGCAATTTCTACCAGGTTGGTGTCTGCGACGTTTTTCCTGACCACCAGCTCGCCGTCGCGCAGGATCGACATGCTGTCAGCGATCGCCATGACCTCTGTCAGGCGATGAGTGATAAAAATGATTGCAATCCCCTTTTGAGCGATGATGCGGATGATCTCAAGCAGTCGCTCGGCTTCCCCTTCGGTAAGAACCGCGGTTGGCTCATCAAACACCAGGAGTTTAATGCCGGTTTTGTCGATCTCGCGAGCAATTTCAACAAATTGTCGATAGCCGATCGGCATCCCGGCAATTTTGGCGTATTCATCAATGTTCATCCCAATATCGTCAAGAGCGCGCCTGGCATCGGCGGACATTTTTTCCCAGTTCATTTTGTCTAACAAACTGCCAAAAATTTTGCTAAACGGGGTCGGGTCCCCGATTTCCCTGCCAATTTTGATGTTCTCGGTGACATTAAATTCAGGGATGAGCATGAATTCCTGGTGAACCATGCCAACCCCGTAAGACATTGCCTTATGAGGGTTATCGATGACGGCTTCTTTGCCGTCAATCAGGATCTTGCCCTGGAAACCATCGGTGGAAAAGATGACGGGCATGCCGAAGAGGATGTTCATCAGCGTAGATTTTCCCGCACCGTTTTCTCCGACCAGGGCGTGGATTTCACCAGGTTTTAACTGTAAAGAGACGTTTTTCAGCACGCGGTTACCGTAGTACTCTTTGGAAATATTATTCATTGATAAAATGTATTTATTTTCCAAAATCGTACCTCCTTATTTTTTATTTAGAAAAGCGCCGGCTTTTCTAAATGGCAAGCCGGCGCTTTGTTGAGTCGGTTACCTCAGTCTGACAGACTTATTTTGAGAAATCATGGAAGGGGCACAGCAACATCAGGAAGTTGTCGAGTTTAACTTCTTCATCGTAAGGTGAGATGGTCACCTCGCCAACGCCACGGGCGGCAGCGGCTTCGTTGATAACTCGTTTGAAGGCTTCGGTATCGTTGGGGTCAACCCTGCCCTCGGCGTATTCGATGGCAAAACGAACACCGGCATCGATCATGAGCATGTTGATGGGTACACCCCAGGTGGCCATACGGTTTTCCTGGCCCTTTTCCTTCAACTTGAGGGAAATTTGTTCCAGCATGTAGTCGACATCACCCTCGTGCCCGGCGACATCGATGTTCAAAGCAGCGGGGTAGCCATGGTAGGGGCTTGGGCAGCATTGCTGCGGGTAGATCGCGCCGCCTTCCCAAATCATGCGGATTAAGGGTTCCTGCATCGAACAGTTTGTGGAGAAGAATGCAGTGTCCTGGCCGTAGGTGGCAATTTGTCGTGGGACGTCTTCAACGATGAACTGTTGGGCGCCAGACACACCAGCGTCGCCGGTGGGATCGGGTGCTGTGACTTCCACGAGTTCAATGCCGAGTTCTTCACAGGTTTCCTTCATAATCTCAAGGCGCCTGGCAATGGTTTGATAAGAAAGGTGCCGTGGGAAGGAGTAGTGAATGAAGGTTTTGGCGCCCATCTCATAGGCTAAGGTTGGGATGGTGCGGCCCATAGAGATTTCATCGACCTGCATGACCATATTGGCTTTGCCGGCAATGACTGCTGGGTCTTCAGCAGGCACACCAGCGATGAAGACCATGTCCGGTCGGGTTTCGTGGACTTTGTCGATGGCAGCGGCCGCGCCCGGGACAGCCTGGACGAAGACGATGGCTTTGACATCCGGATCGGAGGCCATTTCAACGGTCTGCGAGATGGTGGTTTCCATTTCGGTGGAGAACTGGTCGGGGTAGGTGGCATGAACGATCATATCACCATACTTATTGACCTGGTTGATGGCTTCCTGATATTCCTCTTCACCCTGGGAAACGGTGCCGGTCATGATGCCGATTTTGTACGTCGCATCCTCAGAGACGATTTCTTCTTCAACTTCGACGATATCTTCAGGTTTCTCTGGTTCTTCGACAGGTGGGGTTGTTGTGCGGCAGCCTGAGGCTAAGAGCATAATCGCAATTAGCATCAACATCACACATTTCGTTAATAAACTTCTGCCTTTCATTTATGCGTTCCTCCTTTTAAAATTTTCTAAGGGTATTAAAAACGGCTTGAGGTTGCTTATTCAATCCTGGCCCTCCACATGACCAGTTTCATAATCATAAGTTGCACCTTTTGCCTGATATGCTGAAACAAGAGGATCTTGTTCAGTATCTAGCCATGCTATCATTAGGTTTAATTATTGTCAAGCGAAATTTCTATACATAAAAAACATTTCAGAATAATGGTATGTTATTCAAACGATTGTTATATCGTTCGCAGTTTCTTATCAACACATTCACGACGATGCAATTTCACTTTGGTGAGATATCAACTGATGATTTTGGCTGCCTGATGAACTTTTTGTTTTAAAACAATAATCATGGGGGTGACATCATTTGTTGGACACTCTCCTGATCATCACACCATGCAAAACCAGCTTTTACGGATTATTTCACAATTTTCTTGTATACTTGGGTTAATTACTTTTATAGACCCATCAAAGCGGATTTTTCATGAACAAGAAAGAAAACACGTCTCAATCTTTGCTAACGAGCCGGGCTTGGGCCGTGATGCTGGCCCTGGCCCTGACCGGGCAGATCGCCTGGGCAGTGGAGAACTCGTGGTTCAACACCTTTGTGTTCGATACCATCACGCCTGACCCGCGACCGGTCGCGTGGATGGTGGCAGCCAGCGCGGTGACTGCGACATTAACCACGTTGATCATGGGAACTCTCAGCGATCGCTCGCGCACCCGCTGGGGAAAACGCCGGCCGTATATTTTGCTCGGGTACATCCTGTGGGGGCTTTCGACGATCCTGTTCCCGACGGTGGCATATATTAAGATCACCTCGCTGGCTGTGGTCATGGTGGTTATTGCCGATTCGGTGATGACCCTTTTTGGTTCAACAGCCAATGACGCCGCCTTTAATGCCTGGACGGTGGATGTGGCCACCAGCGAAACACGCGGCCGTGTGGAGGGGGTGTTAAATCTGAGCGTCTTCCTGGCACAGATCGTGGCTATGGTGGCCGCGGGGATGTTGATTGACACCTTTGGATATTTTATTTTCTTTTATGCATTGGGGGGCATTGTCATGTTGGTAGGTTTCCTGGGAGGGTTGTTCTTGCAAGAACCTGAATTTCCCCTGGAAAGCGACCTCTCACGCCCGCCCTTTTGGAAAGAATTTGCCGATCTTTTTACCATCAAAACCCTGACCGAAAACCGGACACTGTTTGTGTTATTGCTTTTTATCATGGTTTCTAATATCGGGATGCAGGTATCCTTTCCTTATATGCTGGTTTACTTAGAAAACTATGTGGGTGTAACGAAAACAGAGTTCAGCATTATCGGCGGGGCAGTCATGCTTGGGTCGGGCCTCCTGGCGATTCCCTTTGGGATTGCGGCAGACCGCTGGCGAAAACGCTTGATGATTGCCATCGGGATCATCATCAGCAGCCTGGGTGGCATTTTGCTCTCANNCTAGTACGCAGCCTACCGCTGTTAGCCCTGTCTGGCTTGCTGTGGCAAGCATTTTTTGTGGCAACTGGCATTGCCTCCGTCGCCTGGTTAAAGGACCTGCTGCCAGAAGAAAGCCGGGGCAAGTTTTTGGGTATTCGTATGATCTTTTGGATCGCGATTCCCATGGTGGTCGGGCCGGCGATTGGCTCCTGGCTGATTCGCGCCTATGGCATCCCGACTCTATCGGCAGGGCAGGAGGGGTTCATCCCGGTGCCGGTCATCTTTCAGGTGGGGTCATTGATCACGCTGCTTTCGCTGATCCCCCTGGCGTTGACCCGCAGGCAAGAGCCTGCCCAAGATGAAGGGGATTGAGTCGCGGCTTACAGGTGGATATTGGGGGCGGTGGCAGGCCGTCAATCGGGAGTCGGCGATCTTTCACCAGTGGGCGCAACTGGAAGCGACCGGCTGCATTGATAATTTCCGTACCTGGCGGAGGGTAAACCTNNAAACCTGTTTCGCGTCAGGGCTGGTTTTTTGCCGTCGAGATTGTAGATAATTTATCAGTAATAACCGGCGGGTGGAACAAGCGCAAAGGCAGGTTAATGAGGATCAGGCTGGGCTGGGAGAGCCCCCGCCGCCGCAAACGCAACCCGTTGGGCAGCAAACACAGGAGTATTGATGACATCTGTTGTATCTATTGAGACTTCCAGGCTAATTCTTAGGACCGTCACCATGGCTGATATTGACGGTGTAGCATCAAGCTGGAAATTGGACGAAGGACCAATTCCTCTTCCAGAAGCAGAACAGAAAATCAATTCAATGCTTTCTAGTCATGCACAAAATGTACCAGGCAAAATAATACACATCTGCCTCGCTATTATCTCTAAAGATATAAATGAGTTCATTGGTTGGTGTGGCCTAGATCATACAAATAAGAGCGATACCGACCCCGCTTTGTTCTACTTGTTGAAGGAAAATTATTGGGGAAAAGGATTAGCCACTGAGGCAGCAAGCGCGCTGCTAAACTTGGCTTTTACTCAACTAGAATTAGCTAGTATTCATGGAGGTGCGGCACCAGAAAATCTTGCCTCAAAACGTGTCATGGAGAAGCTAGGCATGAAGTACATAGGGCTAGACGAGGAAGGTGGTTACGCCTTCACAATCACTCGAGATGGATATTTGACAAACAATAAAAAATGATACTTTTAAAAGGCTTTGTTACCCAACACCGTGTCCTCAGAAACCAACTCATCAGATTCGCCAGCCTGGTGGCACAGGTTTCCGAGTTGTTTGATGGGCGGTGATCATCACTGGTCGCGAGATTGGCGGCGCTGAATTAACTTTTATCCCCTATCATTTATGGGGCAACCAGGGTCCCTCACAGATGAGGTATTTGTCAGGGTGTAGCAGCATGGTTTTTCAAGCAGTGAGAAAATAATGGCGGATTGACCGGTCGTTGATTGCCGGAAGTCTGGCTGCTATTTGTGCATCATGAATCTGCTGCCAACCCTACCGGTAGAGATGACGTCAATTTGTTCGCTGTAACCATAAACTTCAGGCTTAATTTCTGCTTCCTTTCAAAAATTACCATTCACCTGCCCGAATTGCCTGCTTTCTGCTTCGTTTTCTCCGATTTCGTTTCAAGATTGATCAAAATAATGTTATACTTAAAAGTTGTTATAGATAAATATCTAACTCTATTTTTTTGCTTGTCGATAGCGTATTTAATCAAGGAGTGATACGGATGCAAAAACAAATCAAAGCGCAAATTGACCGTCTTGTCTCTTCCGGCGCGATTTATGCTGATGCCAGGTGGTATCCGGTTGAGGAGGAAGACTATCTCTCGATGTGGAACGGCAATTTAAAGAGCGCCAGCGCCGCACGGGAAAGCGGGATCGGTGTACGCGTGCTGTACAAGGGCGCCTGGGGTTTTTCCGCATCTTCAGATGTGAACAATCTTGCGAGCATTTTTGACAAAGCGTATGAAAACGCTCGTACTGCTGCAGAAAGGGTGACCTTTCCCGTGCGATTGGCAGAGAAAGATGCCATCCAGGCCCACTTTTCAAGCCCCAACCAAATTGATCCCTTTGATGTGACTTATGGCGAAAAGGTTGCTTTTCTTAAGCACATGGACGACTTGCTCAATCAGCCCGGTGTCTTCCAGCGCGTGGCCAGCTTGAACTTCATGCGTAAGCAGATCATTTATATCGATTCGGAAGGCAGTGAGATTGAGAAGAATATCATCGAGGTTTTCCCCTCCATCGCGGTGATGGGCGTGGATGAAGACGGGGGATCACATGAGCGCACATTCCGTCCTCCCCGGCTGGGCGAGACCCGCGGTTGGGAAACTATCGATAAAGAGCTCTTCACCCGCGAATCTGAACGTATCGTGCGTGAGCTTAACCAGGTCTTGAAAGCGGAACCCTGCCCCAAGGATGACCGCTCGGTGATCCTTTTGCCGGGCATCATGTTCCTGCAAACTCACGAGACGATCGGTCACCCACTTGAACTCGATCGCATTTTGGGATACGAGTTGGCCTTTGCGGGCGGCTCGTTTGTCACCCTGGAGGATTTTGGCAGCTTGCGATACGGTTCCGAAAAGCTGACGGCGCGGGCGGATGCAACCGCCGTTAACAGCCCCGGAAGCTTTGGCTATGATGATGATGGCGTGCCTGCGCAGGATAACTTGCTCATTGATAAGGGCATCCTGGTCGGTGCAATCACCGGTAGGCAGATGGTTGAAGAGGCCAATGCCACCGCTCGGAAGCAAATCTTCAGAGGCAGCAGCGGGGCTAATCGCGCCACCAGCTTTTACCGGGTGCCAATTGAGCGCATGACCAATATCAATA
>LSQX01196717.1_pt1 | contig 34829 bp, 33 predicted proteins | sample 654561 | NCBI WGS metagenome assembly LSQX01 (sample SAMN04489861, study PRJNA283612) | anaerobic digester metagenome | isolation source: 4 biogas reactors fed with cattle manure at either 37C or 55C with and... | place: Denmark: Kongens Lyngby | collected 2014 | reverse complement strand
ACTAAAGAAGAAGCAGGAACTAAAACCCCAATCAAACCCTCCATAACTGGTTCCACATCATCTTGAGTTAAATCATCAATAACCCCATCAATTGATATAGTTTTGCTCTTTTTTTCAACAGGATCATAAAATTTCATTCTCAATCTTTTCAATTTTCTATCCCCCTTTCAAATAATAGATTTTAACAAAAAAACTTAAACTAATTCATACTCTTGCGTAAAATAATAACTAGCGTTAGTATTTTCACACAAACCTACAAGTCCTTGTAAAGCACTTTTTATTGAAGCTTCTTCCTCAGAAAAAAGATCAAAAGACTTAGACACCTTCTTCTCTTTTTCATTAACTAACTCCACCCACACAATCTTTGCCTTTCTTGCGTTAAGGTTCATAGCCAAGAAACTCACCTCCCCTCTGAAATATTGACCCTACAACAACCCTAAACTACTAAGCCCCTTGCAAACTTTTTTCATCCTTAGCAGGTTTAGGAAACAGCAACGCAACAACTCCATCGATCAAAACAGAAAGAATAATATCCAGTAATGGTGAATACTTACCAATAGACTTAAGAAACTCCCTAAGTGCCTGCATAACAATCTCTTTTTTCTTCTTTCCATTACCAGGCATCTCAACCATCCTAACAAGATCAGGTATTAACCCCACGATCTCCTTCAACCGTCAACCCCCCTTCATTAAAAAGAACAAACCCAACTTTTATTAACCATTCATTCTCAAAAAATTCCCTTCTCATAAGTAATATCCGCAGAGAAAGTTAAATCTAAGTAACTCTTTTGAAACTACTTGTATCAAAATGCAAACAAAAGATAAAATAAAAATCGAATAAAATTTTAATCAAAATTACACAAAATGATATTTTTGTATCAAAAATATGATATAATACACATTAAGAAAAATTCATTTAATATTCATTTTCATTTTTTAACATAATGTACTTCATCACTCTTAAAAGGAAGAAGGTAGAACATCATGTTTATCGACATTCATACCCATTTACTTCCTACAATTGATGACAAAGTAAAAACAATCGAAGAAACATTATACGAATTAAATCGTTATAAACGATACGATATTACCCATGTAGTGTTTACACCACATCTAAACCATCCTGTTATAAAAACAGACATTACACAAATAAAAGATAAATACCAAGAAATAAAAGACATACTCGAAAAAAACACAGGAATACAGACATATCTAGCTTCAGAACTTTATCTAACCCTAAATTACAAAGAATTCATACCCTTTAATGACACCTTTGCTTTCGTAGAATTCGACAAAACAAACTTTCCATTTTATGCATTAGATGAAATATTCAATCTACAATTAGATGGATACGAGGTAGTACTATTTCACGCAGAAAAACATACTTGGTTACTAGAAAATAAAAGCACACTCATGCGATTAAGAGAAATGGGTGTATATTTTCATATGGACTTTGATGGATTAAACACAAAAGCAGGGAAATACTATCTAAATCGAAACATGGTCGATTTCCTTGCAACAGGAAACCACGGAAGACAAGGTAAAGAAGTAGACCTAAACCTATTTAAACAATACTCAAACATCACATCAAAAGCCTTAGACATATTACTATCCCCCAATCCAGAACAAATGTAGAGACGACCTATATGGGCGTCTCCAAGGTTTAATCGTATTTATGAATTTATTTTTTTTGTAGAGACGTGCTACATGCGCGTCTCCCGGTTTTAATCGCATTTATGAATTTATTTTTTTGTAGAGACGTACTACATGCGCGTCTCCTGGTTTTAAATGTTTTTGACCTATATGGGCGTCTCCAGGTTTTAAAACAGTTCCTGTTGGTAACCCAGTTACAATCTATTGGTCATGGTGCTATCCCTCATCAATCATTATTTCACTATTTCACAATAAAAAATATAATAACTTTTTGTTCAATTAGATATTGATATTTTCATTTAACTATGCTATAATAATTTTTGAAATATGGTGTTTGTCTTCTTTTAACTTATTAACTTAAAATACCGAATAAAATCACTTTTAAATGTTGTTTGAACATATAAAAGGGGGACATGACTCGACATGAAAAAGTTAACAGTTCAACTTATCGATATTGCTTTGATAGTCTTGATGAACATCTTTTTTCTACATTTGTCTATTCCAATTGCCATTATCTCGTCCCTAATAATATACCTTGGAATCTACTCCTTTAGAGTCTACGACACCCAAACAATGAAAAGCTACACAGAATCCTTAATAAAAACAACGGTAGGAACTCTCATCAGTTTCATACTTATATTAATTCTTTATTTCTTTCTCAACAAATACTTCAACAGATACTTTTTCCTCTCAAACCTATTATTTACAATATTAATTTTGCCAATACTGCACAAAATAGAATATAATATATACGAAAAAAGCATGCCTGTAAAAAACTACCTTGTTATCGGAAAAAAAGAAGAAATAGGCCACATAATGCAAGAAATCTCAGAAAAAACACTAAACAAAATCAGGTTTACTCAATACATAAACCCAAATCCAACAACACTTGAAGAGATAATAAAACAAAACGGTCAAACCACTTCCCACATAATCCACGGCATAGTAATAACAGACCCACAGCTAGAAAAAACAGTAAAACCACAAATACAACACTACAAAGAAGAAGGCATGGAAATAGAATATCTACCCAATATGGCAGAAAAATACCTCAAACGAATCCCCATAGAAGTAGCTCAAAAATTCAAAGAATACTACGAGGTTATTTTTAATAATGTAACTGAACATCCTTCAAAAAGATTCCTTGATATAATAATATCGTCTATCGCTTTAGCCATACTCTCTCCCGTTATATTGATCCTTTCTATTATAATACTCATAGAAGACGGCAAACCAGTAGTATATAAACAACAAAGAATAGGATTAAAAGAAGAAAAATTCACAATGCATAAATTCAGAAGTATGAAAAATAGAACCGATCAAAACGAAGTAAAATTTGCGACAGACGAACAAGACAGAATCCTCAAAATAGGTAAAATAATCAGACCAATAAGACTTGACGAGATACTACAATTCTATGATATATTAATAGGTAAAATGTCTTTTGTAGGCCCAAGGCCAGAACAAATCCAGTTAGTTGAAGAATACAACGAACTTATACCTTTCTATTGGGCAAGACACAAATTAAAACCTGGCCTAACAGGCTGGGCACAAATCATGTATAAATACTCAGCATCTTTAGAAGAAACAAAAATGAAGCTAAGCTATGACCTTTACTACGTAAAAAACAGAGACATATTCCTTGATTTAAACATTATTATCAAAACTATAGAAGCAGTATTTTGGAGAAGAGGAGCGGTGTAGGTGAGGAAGACAAAAATTTTAATGATTAGTCAATATTTTTCTCCAGATATTACCGCCGCAGCCTATAGGATGGAAAGTATATATCAGATACTAAAATATAAATACAATGTTACAGTACTAACGACTACTCCTCACAAAAGTGCAAGAGAAATAAATGAAGTCGATAACAATATACACAGAGTAAATATAAAATCAAAGAAAAATGCTTTACAATATATTGAGTTTTTAATCAAAGGAAGAAAGATAATAAAAAAACTTAAAAAAGAACACTTTGATTTTGCGTTTGTTTCAAGTCCTCCAATATTTGTATTTTATTTATCTAAGTACTTAGATAATAACATTAAAATAATAACAGATATTAGAGATCTATGGCCCGACAGCATTGTAGAAGCAGGAAAAATCAAAAAAAATTCCCCAATTTATAAAATGCTAAGTAATTATGAAAGAAAAATATATGAAAAAAGTTATTATATATCCTGTGTTAGCAGATATATGAAAAAAGAAATTTTCAATCGTTCAGGAAAGCTTCCTGTAGTTGTATATAACGGATTTTATGAAAAAGATTTTTTTACTTATGAAAAGAAGCATCCTTCTATTTGGGGCGGTGAACGTAAGTTGAAAATTTGTTATTTTGGCAATGTTGGTTTTGCTCAATTTTTGGAACCACTTTTGGAGATATCAGATGATAGAGAAATGAAGAATAAAGTTGATATATCGATCATTGGTAATGGTAATTTATTAAATAACTACAAAAACAAATATTCAAACGTGAACTATATAGAACCCTTAGACAGATATGAACTGTTGGAATATGTTTTTAATAATTACGATGTATTATTTCTAAATTTGAAAGAAAGCGAAGTTTTTGAAAAAACTATTCCTTCAAAGCTTTTTGATTATCTTCTATTAAAAAAACCTATTATTTCAGGAATTAAAGGCGAAGGTAAGGAGATTCTCGATCGTTTTGGTAATGCAATTCATTTTGAATCAAATTCAACGGAGCCTCTTAAAGAAGCTATAAATGAAGTAATGAGAAATTATGATTTTTATTTGAATAACATCGTAAAGAATTATTCAAAGTTGATCGAATTTAGTAGAGAGAACAACAATAAAAAAATTTTAGATATTATCGAAGGTAAATATGAATCTGAAAAACAAATTTAAAGCAGTGCATCGAGGCGAACTAAGTGCTAAACTTTTAAGAAAATGTGCAATAAAAACAAAATTAATAGGAAAAAAATTCAAAACACCAAAAGAAATTAATTTTACCTACCAAAATTATTTTACAAATGAAATAAATGGCGATTTATCCTTTTTGGAAATTGTTCCCGATTTCTCAAACTACAACTTAATGGGTGAAAAATATAATCTATTCATTTACGAATTTGAAGATAATTCTAAATCGCCAAAATGGTTTGATTTAGAGTTACCCAAAGATATAGACGTTAAAATAATTTGGGAAATAAACAGATTACAATTTCTTCCAACGATGGCTGTTGATTTTTTGAAAACAAAGGATACTAAAATACTGAATAGAATTACAAGTATAATAAAAGAATGGGATAGTAAAAATCCTTACGATGTTGGAATAAATTGGTATTCTAATTTAGAAGTAGCAATAAGAAGCATTTCGTTATTACTCACATACATATTATTATATGATCATATTAAATCGAAAGAAATAGAAGAATTGATCTTTAAACATGGATATCATGTATACAAAGATATTAATTATACTGAAAAATGTATACCTAACAATCATTTAATTGGTGAAACTACTGCTTTATACATACTTGGAAATATTTTTGAATCGCCTGAATCTAAAAAATGGATTAATAAATCAAAGGTTATATTAATTGATTATTTAGAACATCTTAGAGATGATGGAACATATAGAGAAGCAAGTTTAAGTTATCATAGATTTGTGTTGCAAATGTATTTGCTAGTTTATCTTTTTGCTATTAAATTTCAAGACAATTTTATTGAAAACCCTTTAACAAATAAATTAGTAAAAGCCTATATTTTTTTAAAATCAATAGAAAAACCAGATGGTTCTTTTCCTCAATTTGGGGACTGGGATGATGGAGTTTATTATAAATTAAATAATGAGCCAATTGAAAATTATAAATATTTTGTAGATACTTTGGGATATATTGTTGGTAACAATGATGAAAAAAATTTAGAAGTAGAAATCTTAGAACAACTTTTTGGAAACATTAAAATAGAAGAAAGTTATAAAAATAATTTCAATGATTTTAATAATGTCTATAGACTATTTGAAATAGGAAAGTATGGAGTATATAAAGACAACAACATATATCTTTTTATAAATAACCAAGAACAAATTTTTCATTCACATGCCGATGGACTCTCAATAGAATTGAGTTTAAACGGTAAAAATATATTAATAGATTCAGGAACATATAACTACAATTTAGATAAAGAATTAAGACAATATTTTAGATCAACGAGAGCTCACAACACTGTTTATTTAGGATTAGACCAAAGCACACAAATAGGAAGTTTCAGATGGATCGATCAGCCTAAAACATACTTAAAAAAATTAGAAGATACGATAGGTTTTGAAGGAGCGATAAAATATAAAAACAAATCGACGCATAAAAGAAAAGTCATTATCGGAAATAACATCATAAATATTGAAGACGAAGTATATTCAAAAAGAAATTACATTGAACTTAATTTTCATTTTTCTACAGAAAGACAAATTCAATTAATTGGAAAAAATCAAATAGAAATCGATAGAGAAATTAAACTCCAATTAATGTCTGATAAAGAATTTGATACTAAACTTGAAGAGAGCTATTATTCTCCCTCGTATAACAAAATTCAAAAAAGGAAGAATTTGAAAATCATTTCAAAAAATGAAAATCAAAAATTCTTAACGAAAATACAGTTTTAAGGAGTCTATCAAATGAAAACAGCGATGATATTTGGAACAAGGCCAGAAGCGATAAAAATGGCACCGTTATACATAAAAATGAAAGAAAACGGAATGGACGTAAAAATAATAGCTACCGCTCAACACAGAGAAATGCTTGATCAAGTTTTAGAATTATTTGAAATAAAGCCAGATTATGATTTAAATATTATGAAAAAGAATCAATCATTACCCGAATTAACATCACGACTTTTAATAGCAATAGATGAAATACTAAAAATTGAAAAATTTGATTATGTATTAGTGCAAGGAGATACAACGTCATCATTTGTTGGAAGTCTCACAGCCTTTTACAACAAAATCCCTGTTGGACATGTAGAAGCAGGATTAAGAACCAATAATATATACGATCCTTTTCCTGAAGAAATGAACAGAAGACTAACAGGAAAAATAGCTCAACATCATTTTGCTTCCACACAAAAAGCAAAAGAAAATCTTCTAAAAGAAAATGTTGAAGGAAAAAACATAATAGTAACAGGGAACACCGTAATAGATGCTTTGCTATGGGTAAAGAAAAACAAACAAAAAGATATAGAAGAAATAAAAGAAAAATATAATATAAAAGATAAAAAATATATACTTGTTACCATGCATAGAAGAGAAAACTGGGGAGAACCTATAGAAAATGTAATGAGAGCAATAAAAAGATACTTACATGAAAATAAAGAAATGTACCTTGTATTTCCTGTTCATTTAAACCCTGTGGTAAGAGAAAGTGTATATAAAATATTAGGAAACGAAGAAAAAGCGATATTAATTGACCCTGTAGAATACCTAGAGTTCATAGCTTTAATGGATTCAAGCCATTACATAATGACAGACTCAGGTGGGATACAAGAAGAAGCACCAACATTAGGAAAACCAACATTAGTTCTCAGAAAAACAACAGAAAGACCCGAAGCAGTAGAAGCAGGAACAGCAAAATTAATTGGAACAGAAGAAGAAACTGTATATCAAGCGATGAAAGAACTTGAAACAGAGCAATACACAAAAATGAGCAAAGCAAGCAACCCTTTTGGAGATGGGAAAGCTTCTGAAAGAATTATTGAATTTTTGAAGAAAGAATTTAATGGTCAAAAATAAGACAATAAAAGCCTTTAAAATCAGGAGGATAAAATGTTAGAAAAAATCAAGAATAAGACTGCAAAAATAACGATAGTAGGGATGGGTTACATTGGATTACCTACATCTATTGCATTCGCAGAAACAGGATACGAAGTATACGGTTACGATGTAAATGAAGAAGTTATTAACACATTAAAAAATGGGAAGATACACATAAAAGAACCAGATTTACAACAATCTTTTGAAAAGGTTTTAAATTCAAAGAAATTGATACCTACCAATAAATTAGAGAAATCAGATGTTTTCATAATATGTGTACCTACACCATTTATAAAAAAAGAAAATAAAAAATTATCAGATATTACCTATGTAGAAAAAGCAGCAAAAGAGATATCATCGTTTGTTGAAAAAGATACCCTTGTTATTTTAGAGTCAACAGTTCCTCCTATGACAACAGATGAGGTAGTTGGAAAAATAATAGAAAGTGAAACAAATTTAAAACTAAACGAAGATTTTCTTCTTTCATATTGCCCAGAAAGAGTCTTACCCGGTAGAATACTATATGAATTAAAAAACAACGATAGAATAATTGGGTCTTCAAGTGAAAAAGCAAAAGAAATAACTAAATCACTTTACGAATCTATACTAACAAGTGGAAAAGCATATACTACCGATACTCATACAGCAGAGATGTGTAAATTGGTAGAAAACTCTTACAGGGATGTAAATATAGCCTTTGCCAACGAACTTTCTATAATTGCAGATAAAATAGGAATTAATGTATTTGAATTGATAGAATTAGCCAACAAACATCCAAGGGTAAATATACTTAAACCAGGAGCAGGGGTAGGTGGACATTGTCTAGCGGTAGACCCATGGTTTATAGTAGAAAAATTCCCAGAAGAAGCAAATATTATAAGAACAGCAAGAGAAATAAATGACAACAAGCCAAATTGGGTTGTAGAAAAAGTAGAAAAAGAAATAAAAGAAAAATATCCAAATAAAGAAAAAGAAATTACAATAGGTATTCTTGGTTTATCTTATAAACCTAACATAGATGATTTAAGAGAAAGTCCTTCTATTGAAATTGCCCTTTCTTTAAAAGAAAAAGGTTACAACGTAGTTGGCTGCGAACCAAACGTTTTGAAAGAGGAAATAAAAGGAATAAAAAATCTTTCATTAAAAGACACATTAGAAAGATCAGATTATTTAGTACTTACATTAGCTCATGACGAATTTAAAGAAAATATCGATTCAATAATGAATAAAAATGTTTTGAACGTTGTCGGAATGATTAATAAGGAGCTGAAGTGAGTTGAAGCAAGTCTTTTCAGATGTCAAAACGGGGAAAATTTTAGTAATGGAAGTACCAACTCCTGCGTGTAAACAAGAGGGAATACTAGTAGAAACGTTATATTCTTTAGTGAGTGCAGGAACAGAAAGATCTCTTGTTGATTTTGGAAAGAAAAATTTACTTCGAAAGGCTACAGAAAGACCAGACCAAGTAAAGAAAGTTTTAGATAAAATGAAAACAGATGGGACAATAACAGCTATTAAAGCTGCTTTTAATAAATTAGATGAACCCTTACCACTTGGTTATAGTGGGGTGGGTAGAGTTATTGAAGTAGGAAAAAATTGTTTAGAATTTAAAAAAGGTGATTTGGTAGCAATAGCAGGAACACTTCATGCCAATCATGCAGAAATAAACTACGTTCCAAAAAATCTTGCTGTAAAATTACCTCCAGATTTTGAAAGTATTGAAGAAGCAGCTTTTGTTGCATTAGGGGCAGTTGCTATGCAGGGCATTAGGCAAGCAGAAGTTGAATTAGGAGACAAAGTTGCTGTAATTGGTTTAGGATTACTAGGTCAAATAACATGTCAAATACTCCATGCTTATGGTAATGAAATAATAGGAATTGATATTAACAATTCTCAATATGAAATTGGTAAAGAGTATATAGATCATTTTGTGAACTCTTCAGAAGAAGATGCAGTAAATAAAGTCTTAAATCTTACAAATGGCTATGGAGTTGACAAAATAGTAATCACAGCAGCCACTACTTCAAATCAACCAATTGACTTCTCTGCTGAAATTGCAAGAGATAGAGCAATTATTTCTATGATAGGTGTAACAGGAATGGAGATACCTCGAAGAAGCTTTTATAATAAAGAATTAACTTTCAAATTATCACGGTCTTATGGACCTGGGAGATATGATGAAACTTATGAAGAAAAGGGAATTGATTATCCTATTGGCTATGTCAGATGGACAGAGAAAAGAATAATGGAAGAATTTATAAGACTCATATATAATAAGAAAATAAACATGAAAAAATTAATCACCCATACGTTCGAAATAGACAGAGCTCCAGAAGCGTATGAAATGGTTACGGATAATCCAAAAAAAGAAAAATATTTAGGGGTGATCTTTAGTTATCCAAATAATGAGGAAAAAAATAAAAACATTATTGTAAAAAGCAAAGTAAAATCCCAAGATAAAATTGGTATTGGATTAATAGGTTCTGGGAATTTTGCAAGAAATACTATCTTACCTAATTTAACAAAAATAGACGATTTTGAATTGGTTGGGCTCTCAACTAGTGGCAGTACAAGTGCAGGGCAAACTATAAAAAAATATAACTTTAAATATTCAACAACTGATTATAAAAAACTTTTGGAAGACAAAGATATAGATTTAATAATTATCGCAACACCCCATAGCACACATGCAAAATTTGTTATAGAAGCTTTGGATGCAGGTAAACATGTTTATGTAGAAAAACCATTGGCTATAAACTCTGAGCAATTAGATCAAATAAAAGAAGCTTATGAAAGAAACAATCAACACTTAATCGTTGGCTTCAACAGAAGATTTTCACCTTTTGCTAAATGGATAAAAGAGCAATTGCAAACAGACAAATATACTACTCTAATTCAATATACAATCAATGCTGGAGAAATACCAAAGGATCATTGGATAAATGATCCGAATGTTGGAGGAGGAAGAATAATCGGAGAAGTTTGCCATTTTGTTGATTTTTGCCAATACTTAACAGGTTCAAAAATAAAAAATGTTGTTACAAACTCTATCAATTCAAATTCTGAAAAATATATCAATAATGACAACATATCTATGAATATAATGTTTGAAAATGGATCACTTGCAAACATTATATACACTTCTATGGGTCCTAAGTCTTATCCAAAAGAAAATGTAAGAATATTTACTAATGGAAATGTTGCAGAACTAAAGAATTTTGTGAAAGCAGAAATATATAAAGGTGGAAAAAAGATTAAAAAATCAAAAATGCAACAAGATAAAGGATTTTTAGAAGAATATGAATATATCAGAGATATAATAAAAGGCAATAGACAAAATGATTATTTGACTTTTGAAGAGATTTATGAAACGACTAAAAGTACTTTAGAGGTATTTTGACATGAAAAAGGAAAATTATACAAGAAGGTACCTTCCGCATTTAAAAAGCCGTTATCTCTGATACCCAAAAAATTTTTATTTGGTAAAAGTTATAGGCAATATTTAAAATTGATAGAAAAGACAAAAAATATTAATTAAGTTAATTTTATTATTAATTATGTGTGCTAAAAATAAACAAAGCCTTATAATAAGGAGTATAGAATGAAAAAATATTACCAAATGTATTATGATGGCTACATTTATGCAAGTTATGGAGATAAGATTTTAAGGAAACAAATTGATTCTAATTATTGGGAATTATACATGAAAATAGACGATTTAAACATTCTTAATTATTTTGATTTATATAATCGATTACTAAGAGAAGGTATACATAATTTTTACAAAATCAATGAAGAAATTGATGTTTTGGTTTTAAAAGGACAAATCCTTTTTTATCAAAACAAGATATTAATGAATAGATTAATCCTCGATAATGGCTCTAGGCCATTAAGGAAAGGAATATTATTTGAAGAGGATAAAATTGTATATAGTGAATATTATATGAATAAAAGGAAGGAGCCAATCAACGTTTATGAATACGATTTTTTTAAAAGCAAAAGAACTATTTTATATACCTTTTATGATATAAAACATATACATTTTATACAGCGGGATAAAACAGACAAATATTCAATTTTTATAGGAACAGGAGATTTAGACCATGAAACAGGAATTTACAAGCTTAATATAAAAAACAAGAAAATAGAAAAAATAGGTGGGAATTCTCAACTTTGGCGTTCAGTTTCATTATTACAAAAGGGCGATTATTTAATTTGGGGTACGGATTCACCAAATTGTCAGTCATACATAGTTAGATATAATTTAAACAATAAAAAATTAGAAAAATTAAAAAAGGTAGAAGGTCCCGCTTTTTATTCTACCTTTGATAAAGGTGGAAATATGTATATTGCCACAATTGTAGAAAATAGAAAAAGGCATAAAGCAATATTGTACAAATCTGAGGATGGTATAAAATGGGAGGAAATTAAAGAATACAAAAAGGATATCTTTCATTTAAAATATTTTGGTTTTGGGATAATAGAATTTATTAACAATCAAGAAAACCTTGATAAATTATATATAAATCTTGTGGGGTTAAAAGAAAACTAAAATTGGTTAAGTTGTATTTTTAAAGAAGTTTAAAAAACAATTATTCAAATGATTAAAAGAACAAAACTCTGTCAGATTACAAATTAACGTAAAAGCAGTTATAAATGATAGTGAAAAGGTAAATGAAGGAACTTATATATTAAAAAAATTAAAATAAAAGGCTTTATATATTAGAAAAATTCATGTAAGAACTGAAGTAACGGAAGAATCTACAATGATGATGGTAGGGTTAAAGAAATAAAGGATATTTAGAGGATTAAAGATATTTGAAACACAAAATAATGAAACAATAAGACCAGTTGATGATTACATAATTCCAAATGTTTCTAAAAAGGTTTTGAGAATAACAGTCTTATATATTAATTATTGAAAAAAGTTTTGAGGAAGGATTTGCTGAATAGCGACTTAACGAATGACTTTTGATAAGCAAACTGAAAATCACAGTTAAAAATACATCTTTGATATAAATCAATTTTTCAGTAAACAAAGTGATGCAAGTTGGTTAGTTAAGAATTCTAACTTTCTTTGGATAAATAGAATATATGAGGGTGTTAAAATGGCAAGAAAATACTTTTTTATTATTTCTTTAATAATTTTATGCTTACCCATAAATTATGCTTTCTTATTTGATTTTTTTAGATTAGTCGATGTTTTTTCAATTGTTTTGATAATACTAACTTTTAAAAAATGGAAGTTTGATTTTACAGAAGCATTTTTGTGGTTATTTTTTTTCATTTTCATTTTTTTTAGTTCATTCTTTGGATTTCATAATATGAATTACTTGAATTTGATTGATGGATTAGGTTTCTTTTATAAATATGTTTTTGTTTTTACTTTTTGGACCTCTTTATCTTCATTAAGCGTTAATCAAAAACAGTTAAAAAATATTTATAGTATGCTCTATATAGTATACTTTTTTTTATTAAGCTGGGTTTTTATCTATATGTATCTTATTTCAAACAAAATAATTGCAGGCTCCTACCAACCTACTTTTCCTTTTTCAAATAGTTATCAAAAAACAGATGCTCATTTGTATGCCAATTACCTGGTATTTAGTTTTGCTTTTTTTCATTTAACCAAGAAGTATTTTCAACTTCCAAAAATTCTAAGAATAATAGAATCATTATTAATAATACCAGCAATATTTTTGACTGGGGCAAGAAATGGTGTGCTTTTGCTTTTTCTAAGTATTATTATTATAATTCTCTTAAATTTGAAAAAAATGAAAAATTTTCTTAACGAATTGTTGTATTTTTTGAGTACATTCATATTTGCAGTTGTAATAATATTGATTTTAATTTTATACTTTCCCTCTTTTAGTTCAAACATTGAAACTCTTATAAACAGGGCTTTTTCATTCGGCAAAGATATGTCAGTAGGAAGAATTACTAAATTTTATCAAGCTTTAAATGAAGCATCTTATGGAGCTTATTTTTTTGGAGTCGGATTGTTTTCGAGGCAAGGAGTTTGGTATGATGGAATTCATTCACAGATTATTTCAGCTGGGGGATTTTTAGCTTTTTCATTCTTTATTTTTATTTGTTTACATTATTGGAACAAAAGGAAAGTTTATTTTACAACAAAACCCCTTTCTTATGCCTATTCTTTAATGTTATTCATATATTTTATAAGTAATTTTATTACCGAATGGGCTCTTGTAAGTAGAAGTGTAATACCTTTTCTATTTTATATTTTTATTTTAATTAATTTGGAAGGGATTGATTCTGTTGAACTTCATTCACTTTTATTAGAGAATATATAAGGAAATCTTGTTTTTTCACAAAAATTGTTTTTGTATCCAAATTCATGAGTTATCTCCATCTCATTCATAAAAGCTTCAGTTGCTTTTGATTTAAATGGAATATCTTTGCCTGTTCTGATTATGATTTTTGTAGAGTCAGGTTTCTGTACAAAACAGCTGTCTTTACAGCATTCATAAAATCTTTAAAAGCAAAGTTTAATAATCTCTAAAATATTCTTTTTTTGTAGTACAACACTTTCGGTTTTATTATAGCTTTTTAATTTGTTCTTTAATTTATATGAAGGAGAATCATATCGTGGATATTTGTATTCTAACTTTTCACTGATATATTGTTGCAAAATCAAAGTAGATTGAAAACAAGAATTCCAGAAAGCATTTGTTAAGTTTTCTTTAGATTAATTGACTAAGGGTATCAAATAGTTTATTGTAAGGGGATAATAACACCTAGAATCGGTTTTAAAGGTATGTTAAATTAAAGATTTAGGACTTCTAAAGCAATTGGCATTATTATGCAAGGAGTGATATTTTTGAAAATAGTATATTTGTGTTTAGGAGAAGTATATAGCGAAGGTTATGGTTATCAGCAAAATCTTTTCCCAAAATATAGTAAAAAAGAAGGACATGATGTTGTCATAATTGCTTCAAGGCTAACTTATGAAGAAGATGAATATGTTATGATGAAACCAGGTATATATATAAATAATGAAGGTATTAAGGTAATAAGAATTAATTATAAATATAAACTTCCTAAATTTGTAAATTCCAGATTAAGGACATACAAAGATTTATATAAAATCCTTGAGGAAGAAAAGCCGGATATGATTTTTAGTTTTGGACTTTCCTATGTAGATTTGTTGGAAGTAGTAAAATATAAGAAAAAAGAACCCCATTGTAAATTAATTGCTAGCGTTCATGATACATATGATAATAGCGCAAAAAACTTCATATCAAAATATATTCTTCATAAGCTAATTTATAAAAAAATAATAAGTAAGTCTTTTCAGCATTTTGATAAAATTTATGTCGTTACACCTGCGTGTAGAGATTTTGTTATGAATATGTACAATATATCCGAAAATAAATTAGAACTCTTATTTTTAGCAGCAGATACTGAAAAAATTCCTTTAGATCACTATCACAATATTAGAAGTATAACAAGAAGCAAATTAAATATTTCAGAAGAAAATTTCGTTTTTATCTCTGGAGGAAAATTGAACAAGCGCAAAAATATTGTACTTCTTTTGAGATCCTTCAAGAAAATTAAAAATGAATTATTTAGATTAATAATATTTGGATCAGTTTCTGAAGATATTAAAGAAGAATTTGAAAGAGAAATAAAAGATGATCCAAGGATTATATATATTGGATGGTTAAAATCTGATGAAGTTTATAATTATTATTTGGCGTCAGATGTAGCAATATTTCCTGGTTCAAAGTCTATTCTGTGGGAGCAGGCAATTGCTACTGGATTGCCTTTAATTTGTAAGCGTTGGGAGGGCATGGAATATGTTGATTTAGGAGGAAATTGCATATTTATTGAAAAAGATGATGAGGAAGAATTAATTAACAAAATGGAAAAAATATACAAAGATACCGAACTTTATAAAGAAATGAAAAAAATTGCAGAAATTAAAGGAAGAAAAGAATTTTCTGCTCAAGAAATTGTAAAAAGGGCTTTAAATAGTGAAATATAATTTTTAGTAAAATTTTGTTATTTGATGGCAATAGTATTTATTAACTAAATAAAATTTGTTAACATTATAAAATTCTGATTCTCAAAATGACAAATTGTTCATAAAACTTTTTAATAGTTGGTCTATTAAAAACTTTAGAAAGGTTAAAATACCATTATTAAAAAGTCATATCAATAGAGTCTTTTAAATTTTTGTTACAGAACTGAATGACCTCTAAATTTAATTCCTAATTACAATAAAATTTGACGCTGCAGATAATAAAAGGAGCAATTCTTAATAAAGAATTTGAAAAGATTGTTATGAAAGAATAAACGAGTTTGGATTTGAAAGATATTTAGAAAACTTTGTTTTGAGTGAACCTCTTGATTATCCTAAACTGATGGGGCTTGTAAAACATTCAAACAAAGTAATAACAGATAGTGGAGGATTACAAAAAGAAGCGTATTTTGCAGGAAAAAATGTGTGTAGTTTTAATGCCAGATACAGGATGGAGAGAGTTAGTAGAAGCAAGGTGGAATATGCTGGCAGATGAAAATAACCTTGTAGAAAAGGTATTAACTGAAAGTAGGATAGCATATCCACATGGCATGTATGGTGATGGAAATGTAGGGGAGAAGATAATTACTATAATATTCAACTACTTTAATTAATTTTTACTCAATTAATATTCTTGATGTGAAGAAGAGATACTCGTTACATATTTAGAAAACGTCTATTTTGGAAGGTCTAATTTTGGTATTTATACCACATCAGAAAATTATTTAGGAACTTCTGCTTTTGTTTTAAACAGAGGACAAAGCTTTTTCTTAGCTGAAAGAATTGCTCTACCAAACATATTTAGAAAAAATGTAGTATAATATATAAAATCGTTCAAAAAATGAACAAAAGGTGTAGATAAAAATGGAAGAAAGCGAATTACTAATACTAGAAATAATAGAAAACAATGCTTCAGTCACTCAAAGAGAAATATCTAAAAAGTCTGGGCTATCTTTGGGAATGGTTAATCTACTATTAAAAAAATTTGTCAAAAAAGGATTTGTAAAGCTTGAAAGACTTGATGGAAAAAGTTTCAGATACATATTAACCCCCGAAGGATTCAAAGAAAAAAGTAAAAAAACGATAGAATATATGAAAAGATATTACCAAAAAACGTTATTGATAAAACAAAACATAGAAAGAATAATACGAATTTATGGAAGAAATAGAACTTACATTCTATTTGGACAAGACAAAGAAATGAAAGAAATAATCGAAGGATTATTGAAAGAATTAGAGGTTGATTACATAACAGAAAACAATCTACAAAACATAAACAATTCTCAAATAATCCTATTTTGGGATATCGATGATAAAGAAAAACTAAAAGATTTTAATTGTGAGTTTTTGTTGGGGGAGATAGAGTAATTATTACTAAATCTTATTATAATTGCATATTTTATAAGAAGTTAACTTAGCTGGAGGTAATAATGAACAAAATTTTGCACATTATGACGGGAAAGTCAGTTTTTAATAGTGGATTTGTTAATTTTTTAAATCGTTATTTTGCTAGTGAAAGGCATCAGATTGCTTTCCTTGGTAGTGATGAAAGGATAAATGATTCTAAGGTAGTCTTTATAAACACAAAAAGGAAAGGGTTTGAACTTATAAAATTAATGAATAACGCAGAAAAAATTTTTATTCATGGATTGTTTTCAAAAGAATTAGTTTTGTTGCTGTTTGGGCAACCTTGGTTATTACAAAAGTCTTATTGGGTTATTTGGGGGGGAGATCTATATTATTACAAATTCAGAAACCAAAAAAAAAATAAAGAACGAAAACTATATAGAAGAAATGAGACAATATGCTGAGGAGAACTTAACTTGGGAAGCAAAAATGAAACCAGTCATTGAAAAAATAAATGAATTAATTGAAGAAAGGAATTTTGATAAATGAAGATAATAAGTTTAATAGGAGCGAGACCACAATTTGTAAAAGAAGCGATAATACATGAACAAATAAACAAAACAGAGATAGAAGAAATCATAGTGCATTCAGGCCAGCATTATGATGTAAACATGTCGGATATATTCTTTCAAACACTAAACATAAAAAAACCAGATTATAACATGAACATAGGTTCTGGAACACATGCAGAAATGACTGGTAAAACAATGATAGAATTTGAAAAGGTAGTACTAAAAGAACGCCCTGATATTATATTAGTGTATGGAGACACAAACACAACATTGGCAGGAGCTATAGTAGCAAGCAAACTAAAAATACCAGTTGCGCATGTAGAAGCAGGTATAAGGCAAGAACCAAAAGACATGCCTGAAGAAATAAACAGAGTACTAACAGACCGTATATCTAAGTACTTATTCTGTCCTTCTAAATTAGCTACTAATAACCTAAAAAAAGAAAACATCACAGAAGGAGTATATTTTACAGGAGATATAATGTACGACCTTTTCTTAAAGATGAAACCACATTTTGATGAAAGTATTATCAAAAAATTCCATTTAGAAGAAAATAAATATGTAGTAACCACAATACACAGAGACTTCAACACCGATAACAAATCAAATTTAGAAGCTATATTAAAAGAGTTAGACAAAATATCAAAAGAGATAAAAGTTGTATTTCCCATACATCCAAGAACAAAAAAACGAATAGAAGAATTCGATTTAAAACAAAATACAAAAAACATCTTAATGATAGAACCTCTTGACTATTTAAGTATGATGGGACTAATTCAAAAAAGCCTTTTTGTAATAACAGACAGTGGAGGATTACAAAAAGAAGCGTACTTTGCAGGAAAAAGAGCGATAGTTGTTATGCCAGATACAGGTTGGAGAGAATTAACAGATGCAGGCTGGAATATACTAAGCAGGCCAGATGAAATCAAAGATAAGATGAATTGTGTAATCAACGACACAATAGATTCAAAAGTAGAAAACATATACGGAGATGGAAATGCAGGGAAGAAGATAGTTTCTTATATACTCAATGACTTTAATTCATCTTTATACTTTTAAGGTTTTTAAGTTAGTTCACGCCAATGTAGTAAATGGTGGAACAAAAATAATTAAGAAACAATTTTAAATCACGAGATAGAATGTATTTCAATTAACTTTTTCAAAAAATACCCTGATTACATCGAAAAAGGCGTTTTAAGCAGTATAGACATATTCAAAATAAAAGATTCTTTTAAAACGTTGTATTGAAAGAGTTATTTTTATTAACAAACTACAATTAAAAATGTTTTATCCTAACTACATTTGAAGTTATACACATTAAAAACGTAAAAATAGGGTATGAAGTGAGATTTTGCTTAAAACAGACCTTTATTTATTATCCATATCCTGATATTGAAAAATTAGAAGTTCTTCTAAGAGACTACAAGGGCGGTAACCACGATTTAGAATTAAAAGAATTTATTAGGCTATGGTTTACAGAAGGTGTACCTTGGGTTTTTAGAAACTGCCATTGGTTATATGAAAGGGTAAGCATAATAATCTCAAAAGAATAATATCAATTTATTACCACAAAATATTGGAGTGGTTTTATAGATATGTACAAATTACCTGTAGAAATTAAGGAATTAAAAACTCGACAGCTTTTCCCTGACCTTGTGGTTAAGTTAGGTAGCATGTTTCAAGACTATTTGGGATATAATTTTCCTGATAAGAAATCTCATATAAAAATAACATTTAGAATCTATCAAAACTGGGATAGCTTTCTGAGACAAAATCTAATAAATTTGAAATATATACAAAATTATAAAAATATAGTATAATATATTCAACCGTTCAAAAATTGAACATAACAAAAGGTGTTGAAAAAAATGCAAGATAACGAAGTACTTATTTTAGAAGAAATAGGAAAAAATCCTAACACAACTCAAAGAGACCTATCAGAAAAAACAGGGCTATCTTTAGGAATGGTGAACTTACTTCTAAAAAAGTTTGTCAAAAAAGGGTTTGTCAAATTAGAAAAACTTAATAGTAGAAGCTTTAGATACATATTAACCCCAGAAGGATTCAAAGAAAAAAGTAAAAAAACGATAGAATATATGAAAAGATATTACCAAAAAACGTTATTGATAAAACAAAATATAGAAAGAATAATACGAATTTATGGAAGAAATAGAACTTACATTCTATTTGGACAAGATAAAGAAATGAAAGAAATAATCGAGGGTATATTAAAAGAACTAAAAGTTGATTATATAACTCAAAACGATATAACAAAGATTGATGATTCTAAAATAATTCTTTATTGGGATATAGACGATGAAGAGAAATTGAAAGAGTTTGATAGTCAGTTTTTGTTGGGGGAGATAGAAAAGATATGAACACAGAAGATGTTAAAAATTATGTAGAAAGATATCTAAGAAGAATATTCGTTGAGCCTATAAATATAACTGTTGAAGACAATAAATATATTATAAACAACACTCTTAGATATGAAATATACAATTTTTGGAATAAAACTGACGAAGAGTTGTTAAACGATTTTAAAGAATTTTCTTTCAAAGAAGACTATATCGGAACTATTTTTTTCTTTTTATCAGGATATTGGGAATACACTCATAACAACATAAAAGATGAGTATGGAAGATTTCCTGCTACAGAGAGTTTTAGCTACAAAAAGGGCGTTTTAGAAGAACCTGTAGTCGAGGTACTTGTAGAAAACATAAGAAAAGAATTAAAGCTTAATTATAACAATGAAACACCAAAAGCTTTTTTGACTCATGATATTGATAATCTAGGATTACCTAAAGGATTTAAATTCATAAAATCTTTAGGAGGAGATATATTAAAAAGAAAAGATATAAAATTAGCAATCGACAAAATCAATAAAAAGATTAACAAAAAAGATCCTTGGTCTGTATACAACCTTTTGGAGTTACATAAAAAGTACAACACCAAAGGGATCTTCTTTTTTATGCCAGATATTCAGCCTAATAATTGTCCTGGTGGTTATGATCCAATTAAAAATAAAAGATATTTACAAGAACTTGAAAAAGAGATAAAATCAACGGATGGGAAAATAGGGATACACTACGATGTAAGACATCTAAAAGAAGATAAGATGAAAAATGACTTGGAAAAGTTAGAAGAAATATTTAAAACAAAAATTGAATATGGCAGAGCACATTACTTATTATTTGACATGACAAAAAGCTTTGACATCTATGAAAAAGCGGGTATAAAAATCGACTCCACAGGCTCATATGCCGATAGAGTTGGATTCAGGTTTGGAACTTCAAAGCCTTTTAAACCATATAATTTTAAAGAAAAAAGGGAATATGAGCTAGTAGAAACCCCATTAATTGTTATGGAGGGAAGTTTGCAAAATCCTCGATATATGAATTTATCTCCTAAAGAAGGATTTGAAAAAATAAAAGAGCTTATAACAAAAATAAAACTATATAATGGCACATTTACTTTACTTTGGCACAATTCATCGTTTTATACAACAGAGTGGAGAGAATGGGAATGGATGTACCCTGAGAGTATAAAATATTTAAAAGAGAATGGGTTTGAATTTGTATAAGATAGGAGCTATACTATAATGGGAGTTGTTAATTTTTTAGAAAGTACATCAAAAGAAGAATGGAATTCTTTTGTGGATAGATCACCTCATGGAAGTGTTTTTTGTTATTATGAATGGTTGGAATTTAGTACAGATGGTGATTTTGAAATACTAGTTTATGTAGAAAACAATGAGATAATTGCAGGGATGCCGCTTCCTTTTTATTCTACCAATAAAATAAGATTGCCATTACTAGCCCAAAAAATGGGAGTTTTATTTAAGGATTTTTCGGATTTAAAGTATACTACAAAGTTAGAAAAAGAAAAAGAAATCATTTATGATTTTGTAGATATCTTAAAAAGTAAGAAAAAATCCTACAGCATGAATTTTGACTGGCATTTTGATAATTGGTTACCGTTCTATTGGAAAGGATATGAGCAAACAACAAGATATACTTATGTTATCGACTACAGTAAAAAGAACCCAGATTCAATTTGGGAAGAAATGGATCAAAAGACAAGAAATTCTATAAGAAAAGCAAGCAAAAATTCTTTAGATGTTTTAGAAACAAATAATCTTAGCAAATTTTTTGAGATTAATAAAAAAACTTTTACTCGGCAAGGAAAGAAAATCCCATATTCCTATGATTATATAAAAAAACTATATGATTGCTTTAAAGATAAAATAAAGATATTCATGGCAATAGACAATAATAAAAATATTCATGCAATGAATTTTTATATTAACGATAAGAAATCAGTTTATTATTTAATGAGTGGATCTGATCCAAATTACAGAAATTCAGGGGCTCAAAATTTAATACACTGGAAAGCTATTGAGTATTATTACGATAAAGTCATATATTTCGATTTTGAAGGCTGGATGATAGAAAGTATAGAATCAAATTTTAGGAAATTCGGAGGTACTCAAAAACAATACTTTCATATATATGACAAAAGTATATTAAGAAAATTAAAAGACATCGCAAAAATAATTCTAAAAAGGTAAAAAAAGTCTCAAGTGATGCTTTTTTATTTCTGGATTATAGAATACCCGGAAGTTGTATAATAAAAAATAATTTAGAAAAAATAGAAATGCATAATTTAAAAAGGTGAATAATATGGACTTTAGTATTGACAGAAAGCTTAAAATTGAGGATAACGAAGAAATAATTAAATATAAATTTGCTTATGATGATTTTTTAATGTGGCCGCTTGTAAGATGGCAAATTCTTTCAAATTCAGTAAATAACTATGAAGAAAATCCTAAAAAACAAACTATTAAAACAAAAAATTTATTAAAATATTCATTTAATGTAATTCTAAAATACCCTTATTTTATAAAAAATATTCCAATAATTTCTTTTGGTACTACTTTGTATAATCTATTAATTGATAATTGTTACTTTAACAGAGTTCATGATTATTACAATTTTATTTTCCCAGAAGATACTATTTTCTTTGAGCTTCCATACAATTTTACATATAAGAAACCAAGAGCTTTTAAAAACACATATTATCATGATTATATTAGAATTATGCCTGTAATAAAAAGTAAATTTGTTAAAAATATTGACAGTGAATCACTGAATGAAATCAATGCCTTCATTGATTTTTTAAAAAACAATTTTGCAATAAGATTTGACGATTCATTCTATGAAACAATAAAGAATTGTTTAATTAAAGAAGAAAAAAGAATAAAACATAGAAAGAAGTATTTTTTGCGTTTGATCGATAAGATTCAACCCAAAGTTCTTTTTTTGAATTGTGCACATTATGGAGGAGAAAGTTATATTATTAAATGGGCAAAGGAAAGAGGTATAATAACAGCTGAATTTCAACATGGTGTTGTTTCAAAAATGCATCCTGCTTATAATTATGGAGAAGGAATATTAAATTCAGAAGAATATAAAAAATATACCCCGGATTATTTTTTAACATATGGAGAATATTGGAATAATCAAATCAACATTCCAGGAAAAGTATATGTTGTTGGTAATCCACATTTTCATGAAAGTATAAAAAGATACAAGGATATTGAAGAAGAGAAAGGTACTATTTTGATTGTTTCACAACCAAATATTTCTGATTTCTTTATCAAACTAGCTTTGAAAATTTCCAAAACTTTTCCGGAACATAAAATAATTTACAAGTTACATCCTGCGGAATTTAAACAGAGAGAAAAATATGAGGAACTAGAAATTTTTAACAATATTAATATAATTGAGGATGAAGACATATACAAACTTATAAAAAAAAGTGAATATATAATTGGTTATAATTCAACATCGTTATTTGAAGCCTACGGTTTTAACAAAAAAATATATGTTTTTGATGATGAAATGTCTCAAATATATATCCCTGAAAGTATAGGGATTAGATTTAAAACAGTAGAAGAACTCATATCTCTAATAAAAAATCAAACTTTAGTAGAAAACACAAAAGTAAATATTGATTACTTTTTTAATAGGAATTGGAAGGAAAATTACGTAAAATTTTTAACAAAAGAAATTGGTTTAGATATTTAAAATTGGAGGTAGACTCATGTTAAATGATAAAACTATTTTAATAACTGGTGGGACTGGAAGTTTTGGTAAAAAATTTATAGAGATGATTTTTGCTAATTACTCACCAAAAAAAGTTATAATTTTTTCAAGAGATGAATACAAGCAATTTTTAGTAAAGCAAAAATTTTCCAAAGAATTGACTGACGAACAATTTTCAAAATTAAGATTTTTTATTGGAGATGTGAGAGATAAAGATAGATTATATAGAGCTTTTAATGGTGTAGATATAGTTATACATGCTGCTGCATTAAAACAAATTCCTTCTTGCGAATATAACCCTTTTGAAGCAATAAAAACAAACATAGGAGGAGCACAAAACGTTATTGACGCTGCTTTAGATAAAGGTGTTCAAAAAGTTGTGGCCTTATCAACTGATAAAGCTGTGAATCCTATAAACTTGTATGGTGGAACAAAATTAGTTTCTGATAAATTATTTGCTTCCGCAAATGCATATTCAGGAGGAAAAGGAACAATATTTTCAGTCGTTAGATATGGAAATGTCGCAGGAAGTAGAGGGTCTGTGATTCCATTTTTCAAAAGTTTAATAGAAAGCGGAGAAGACGAATTACCCATAACGGATTATAGAATGACTAGATTTTGGATAACATTAGAAGAAGGAGTCAATTTAGTTTTCAGGGCATTAAAAGAAGCAAAAGGTGGAGAAACTTATGTTGCAAAATTGCCTTCTTTCAAAGTTACTGATTTAGCAAAAGCAATGAAAGAAGATTGCAAACTAAAAGAAGTGGGAATTAGAGAAGGAGAAAAAATACATGAAGTAATGATTTCAAAAGATGACTCAAGACGCACATACGAATATGAAGATCATTATATTATATATCCACAATACAATTGGTGGAATTCAGAAAAATACCTTAAAAATGGTGGTAAACCTGTTGAAGATGGATTCGAATATAGTTCTGGAACAAACAAACAATGGTTAACTGTTGAAGACTTAAAAGAAAGGTTAAAAAAATTAAACTTAGAAGACTAAAGGGATGAGAAAAAATGGCAATACCATATGGAAGACAATGGATTGACGAAAAAGATATTGAGGAAGTTGTAAAAGTATTGGAAAGTGATTGGTTAACTCAAGGACCTCAAATTGAAAAATTTGAAGAAGAGATAGCTTCGTATGTTGGAGCAAAATATGCTGTTGCTTTTAATTCGGGAACTTCTGCTTTACATGGAGCGATGTTTGCAGCTGGAGTGACAAAAGATAATGAAATAATCTCCTCTCCAATAACCTTTGTAGCTTCCACAAATGCGGGAATATATCTTGGAGCAAAACCGATATTTGCTGATATAGATAATAGAACATATTGCATAGATACAAGCAAAATAGAAGAAAAGATAACTTCAAAAACAAAAGTAATAGTTCCGGTTGATTACGCTGGATATCCTGTAGACATTGAAAAAATAAATGAAATTGCAAAAAAATACAATCTCGTTGTTATTGAAGATGCAGCACATGCCTTGGGTGCTCAAAGAAATGGGGAAAAAGTAGGAACGCAAGCAGATATGACGATGTTCTCTTTTCATCCAGTAAAACATATAACTACGGGGGAAGGAGGAATAATAACAACAAACAACGAAGAATACTATGAAAAATTGAAAATATTTAGATCACACGGCATAACAAAAGACGAAACAAAGCTAACAAGAAATGAGGGCATTTGGTATTATGAAATGCAATATCTAGGGTATAATTATAGAATTACTGACATTCAGTGCGCACTCGGAAGAAGTCAATTAAGAAAGCTAGAAAGTTTCATTGACAGAAGAATAGAAATAGCAAAAAAATATGATGAAGCCTTTAAGAATAATCCAAACATACAACTACCCCCAAAAAAAGAAAACGCGAGACACGTTTATCATCTATACCCCATTCTTGTGCCTAAAGAAAAAAGAAGCTACATTTTCAATAAATTAAGAGAAAAAGATATCTTTGCACAAGTCCATTATATTCCTGTTCATACTCAACCATACTACAGGATAAACTACGGCTATAAATATGGTGATTATCCCAATGCAGAAGAATTTTACGAAAGGGAAATATCTATACCCATATATCCAAAACTAACTAATATAGAGCAAGATTATGTTATAAAAACACTAAATGAGCTGACTAAATAAAATGTTTCTTAACCGAAGAGGTGAAAAGCTATGAAAACTTTTAAAGTTGGGAATAAAGTAATTGGTGAAGGTTATCCAATTTTCATCGTAGCTGAAATGAGTGCCAACCATTTACAAGACTTTGATAAAGCTGTGAAAATAATAAGAGAAGCAGCAAAAGCAGGGGCAGATGCTATTAAGCTTCAAACATACACCCCTGATACTATGACATTAAATGTGGATAATGAATATTTCAGAATAAAGCAAGGAACAATTTGGGATGGCAAAACTTTATACAATTTATATCAAGAAGCATATACACCATGGGAATGGCAACCAAAATTACAAAAAATAGCGTACGAAGAAGGAATAGAATTTTTTTCTACACCTTTTGATAACACTGCAGTAGACTTTTTGGAAAGTATAAACGTTCCGGTTTATAAAATTGCTTCTTTTGAAATAACTGATATACCTTTAATAGACTACGTTGCAAAAAAAGGAAAACCAATAATATTATCTAACGGTATAGCTGAACTACACGATATTGAATTAGCCATAAAAACCATAAGAAAAAATAATATAGAAGAAATAGCCCTCTTAAAATGTACCAGTTCTTATCCTGCTCCAATAGAAGAGGCGAACTTAAGAACCATACCAAACATGGAAGAAACTTTTGATATAGTAGCGGGATTATCAGATCATACGCCAGGTATAGTAGTACCAGTTACTTCTGTTGCCCTTGGAGCTAAAATTATAGAAAAACATTTATGTTTAGACAGAAGTTTGGGAGGACCAGATGCTAAATTCTCTTTAGAACCACAAGAATTTAAACAAATGGTTGAAGCAGTAAGGAATGCAGAAAAAGCAATGGGGAAAGTCACTTATGAATTATCTGAAAAGCAATTAAAAAGTAGAGAACATTCAAGGTCATTATTTGCAGTTGAAGATATAAAAAAAGGTGAAAAATTCACAGAAAAAAATGTAAAATCTATAAGACCCGGATTTGGTCTTCATCCAAAATATTATGATTATATTCTAGGTAAAACAGCAAGAAAAGATATTAAAAAAGGAGAGCCATTAAGACTAATTGACTTGGGGTGTTAAAAATGCTACAAGAAAAAGAAATAAAATTATTTCCTATTAGTGAAAAAGATACTGAGTTCGTAATAATGTTAAGAAACAAAATAAATATTTCAGATAATTTTTTTACTAATCCTCCACTCTATGATTTTGAACATGTCGCATGGCTAAAAAATATTGATAAAAATGATATATATCTAATAATAGAATATAATAATAAAAAAATAGGGTTGATTAATATATCAAAAGTAGACTATTTGAATGAAAAAGCTGAGTTTGGGATCGTGATTGATGAGAATTATCAAGGGAAAGGAATAGCTTACAAATCTTCAAAATTATTAATCAATTATGTTTTTGATAATTTGAAAATCAATAAGATTTATCTTAACGTATTCTCTGACAATGAAAATGCTATTAAATTATATAAAAAATTAGGTTTTGAACAAGAAGCCTTTTTGAGGGAAGAGATTTTTAAGAATGGAAAATTTAAAAATGTTATAAGAATGGCATTATTCAAATCTAAATGGATTAACAATGAAAATAATATTTAGAACAAATGGTGGCAAAAATATAGGATTAGGGCATGTTTATAGGTGTATCTCTTTAGCTCAAGCGATGAAAGAATCAAAAAAAGATATTGAAATAGTTTTTGTTTCAAACATTGAAACTAAAGAGATAATTGAAGAAAATCAATTTGAGTTTATTCCTTCAAATTCTTTTGATGGAAACGATTTATTTGAAATAAAAAAGCTTAAACCTGATTTAATAGTTTTTGATTCTTATTTAGCGGATAACCAATATTTAAGAAGGTTGAAAAATGTAAGTAAATTAGTAATATTTGACGATAATAATGACATATATGATTCTTCCATTCCTGATTTAATAATAAATGGCAATTTACATGCTTTAAAATTGAATTATATTAATAAAGAAAAACATCTTTTAGGTCCAAAATACTTAGTAATGAAAAAGGAATATTGGAAAAACCAATTTGAAAATGCGAGTCACTCGTTAAAGAACAACAGAAAAAACTCTACAACCTTAATGATAACAACAGGTGGAACAGATTCCAATAAAGTAATGATCAGACTTATAAAAGTTCTAAAAGATTTTGATATGAAAAAGAAAGTTATAATAGGGCCATTATATGAAGATAAATATATTGAAGATATAAAAAATGAAATATCAGATAATCTTTTTTTTGAATTAATTTACAAGCCTAAATCTCTTAAAAAATACATTGAAAGTTCTGATTATGTTTTAACGGCAGCGGGTTCAACGGTTTATGAAGTTCTCACTTTAAAGAAGATCCCGATCATATATACTCTGGCAGAGAATCAGAAACTCATTGCTAAAGAATTAGAAAACTATGGAATAATAAATTTAGGGGGTTATAATACCATAGATTATAGCTGTCTAAAAAAAATAATCGAGGACGTTGTTTTAAATAAAGCTAGCTTAAACAGAAAGATAAAATACTTATTCGATATATTTGATGCTCAAGGAGCAAAAAGAGTAGCTGAAAAATTAATAGGAGAGATCTATCAGTGAAAAATTTAGCAATAATACCTGCAAGAGGTGGAAGTAAGAGAATACCTAAAAAAAATATAAAAGATTTTTTAGGTAAACCAATAATAGCTTATTCAATAGAAGCAGCGTTGAAAAGTAGTTTATTTGACGAAGTAATGGTTTCAACTGATGATGAAGAAATCGCAGAAGTTGCTAAGAAATACGGTGCAAAAATTCCATTTTTTAGAAACAAAGAAACGGCTAATGATTACGCAGGATTAGCTGACGTAGTGAAGGAAGTCTTGGAGAATTATATAGAAAAAGGGCAACATTATGATAATACATGTTTGATACTTGCTACCGCACCATTTGTTAATGAAGAAAAATTAATTAAAGCATACAATCTTTTAATTACTAAAAATGCAGATTGTGTAATTACTGTTACTGAATATAGTTTCCCAATACAAAGATCTTTCAAAATTGATAATGAATACTTAAAAATGAAATGGCCTGAAAATATGAATAAAAGATCGCAGGATTTAGAAAAAACGTATCATGATGCTGGTCAATTTTGCTTTTTTAAGACCTGTGAGTTTTTTAAACAACAAAAGCTATATATGGAAAAATTATATCCTTTTATTCTGGATAATTTGGAAGTACAAGATATTGACACAGAAACTGACTGGAAGCTTGCTGAAATGAAGTATAAATTGATAATGGAAGTGAATAAATCTCTTCTCTGATCAGAGATTAAATAAAAAATAAATCCGATTTTTCTTTTATTACTATTATAAGTAAATTATATGAAATAAGAGAAATCAAAAAATAACATTAAGATTGATTTCAAATAAATCTTTGAATAAACAGGGTGAAACAATTGAAGGATGAAAGTTTAAATAAATCGAGCTTAAAAAACGGTAGGCTTGCAAAAATTTTTAATCACAAAGTAGTTAAAGCAGGAAGTTGGTATACTTTTACAAATTTTTTTACGATGGGTATTTCTTTTTTAACCTTGCCTATTTTTACAAGATTATTAAGCACTGCTGATTATGGAATAGCAAATTTGTATTCTAGTTATTTGAGCATTATTACTATTGTATTTTCTTTAGATTTAGCTGGATCAGTAACAAGGGCAAAGTTTGATTTCAAAGAAGATTACGATCAATTCTTATCATCAACTTTATTTTTAGCAATTATTTCTTTTACTTTTTTTTCAGCAATTTTGTTATTTTTTCAAAATTCATTTTCAAAAATATTAGATTTAGATAATACGCTTATATACCTACTTATCATTCATTCTTTTGCATCATTTGTACAAAATTTTGTATTTGCCAAATTCAGAGTAGAATATAACTATAAGAAAATATCGATCATTCAAATAATTAATTCTATCTTAGGAGTAGTTTTAGCTATTATTTTAATTACCCAAGTTTTTACGGATAAAAGATACTATGGGCAAATAGTGGGTAGGGCTCTACCGGTTATATTCTTCGGGTTTATACTGATGTTTTATGTGTTCATAAACGGCAAAAAATTTGTTAATAAAGAATACTGGAAATATGCATTAATAATATCATTACCTTTGATATTTCACAGTCTAGCAGGAATAATAAATGCTCATTTTGATAGAATTGCTATAAATAAATATATTGGTGCTGAGGAAACAGGTATATACTCTTTTGCATATAATCTTGGGGCGATAATTAGTGTTTTGTGGACTTCTACGAATCAAGCTTGGGTTCCGTGGTTTTATGAGAAAATGGATATTTCGGATCATTCTACGATCAAGAAAAGAGCAAATAATCTCAGAGATTTTTTTACCCTAGCGTATATACTCATATTATTTTTGTCTCCTGAAATTATAAAAATAATGTCGGATAAAGCATATTGGGGAGGATTATCTGTTGTTCCTTTTATCTTTATGTCATATTATTTTAATTTAATGTATTCATTTGAAGTTAATGTAGAATTTTACAAGAAAAAGACACATATGATTTCAATAGGAACTATATTAGCAGCTGTGCTTAACGTGGTTTTAAATATTATCTTTATTCCAAGATATGGTTATGTGGCAGCAGCTATAACTACAGTAATCTCTAACTTTGCACTTTTTCTTTTTCATTTTTTCATAACAAATTATTGGTTGAAAATAAAAATATTTGGAATGAAATTTCATATGGTTTCATTATTATATGTGTGGGCCTCTACTGCCGCGTTTTTAATACTTCAAAATTACTTAGTTTTGAGATTAGCTGTTTTGGCATTAACTTTGATTTTTTTGTACAGAAAATATAAAAAGAGAGACAGAATGATCGAAGAAAATTAAATTTGTGACAAAGAGGGTTATATTCAACTATAACTTTATTTGATGAAGTAAATATTATAGATTACCTAGCTATTACTGCACTTCGGGTTTTTGTGCCTGAAGTATACTACGGGATAAGGAATAATAAGGAAGTTTTTTGCAAGAATAGGGTAAAAATGGTATACATGCGTCATCTTGGACAAGGTTTTTTGTGGATTTTGTTTGTGAAGTTGGGTAAAAAATAGAAGAGTAAAATGGTTCTGTTTCAGTAATAATCGTTATTTTAAAGGATATAGATTTGGTTTTTGGGTTATAATTATGAGGTTTTTGTTCAATGTATAACCATGTATACCTTTTTGGATGAATGTGGATTTTGTAGGTGGTTTGAGGTTTTAATCTGCATTGATTCTTATTTGTACAAACGTGCTACATGCGCATCTGTTTTTTGTTTTCAATAATGATTAAACCTTGAGACGCCCATATAGGTCGTCTCTACATTTGATTAGATAGCTGTTTTAAGAAATTGTTATGCCTTAATATTTTGATTAAATGGTATACATACGTCATCTTGGACAAGATTTTTTGAGGATTTTGTTTGTGAAATTAGGTAAAAAATAGAAGAGTAAAACGGTTATTATTTAGAATTAGTCATAGTTTTAAAGGATATTAATTTGGTTTTTGGGTTATAATTATGAGGTTTTTGGTTAATGTATAACCGTGTATACCTTTTTAGAAGAATGTTGATTTTATAAGGCGGTTTAAGGTTTTAATCTGCATTAATCTAAAATTGTAGAGACGCTCTATACGAGCGTCTATTTTAAAGATATTGAGTTAGAAACCAGGAGATACGTGTGTAGATCAAAAACCTTTAAAACATGAGACGCGCATGTAGCACGTCTCTACAAAAAATTCATAAAATTTTTACTACAAATAAACCTTGAGACGCCCATATAGGTCGTCTCTGCGCTTTAAAACTTAGTTTTGTAGAGGTTGCCATATTTTTTCTTTTTCTTCTCGTTTTTTTATTCTATAATCTTCTTCTCCTAGATAGATAATTCCTTGTTTTGAAATGAGTTCTGTTAGTCTAGATGCAGTTCTTAGTTCTAGTGAGTTTATTAATTCTTGTGGATTTAGGTTTGTTGATATTATTAAGCTTTTTTGGCTTCTGTTTATTTCATCAATTATTATTCTAATTTTATCTTCGATCCATTTGTGCTCTTTTGCTCCAAGGTCGTCGATAAAAATTATATTTGATTTCAATGCTGTTTTTACAGCTTCGTCTGCCTGCTCAAATGTTTCAAAGTCATGTAATACGTCTATTACTCCTATTATGCCTCCCATAATTGCTATTTCTTTTAGGATAGTGTATCCTAGCCTAGTTTTTCCTGTTCCATATCCTCCATACATTAGTAATCCATTTCCTTTTTGCCATAATTTATTTTCAACGAAGAAACGTGCTTTTTTCAAGGCGATTTTTAGTGTTTCTGTATATGAAGCAAAGTTGTTAAATGAGACGTCGTAATAGATTTTTGGTACTACATCATTGAAATAGGTTATTGCCTTTAGATAATTTGCATATTTCTCACAGTATGATTCTTTCATTATTCCTTGTACTGGGCAGTTTTGAGGCTTAATACAAAAACAATTGTAGTTAGAAATAGTCGATGTATTTGTTTTCTTTGGAGATTGTGTGTTTAGCAAGTTTTTTCACCTCTTTGTTGTTTTTTGGTTTTGAAGTTGTTTGTGGAAACCAAATAGAGGTAGGAATAGCTCTTTGAAAGTATTCTGAGGGGTAGTAGGTTATTAGTTTTCTTTCGTATAATTCTTTTAATGATTTTATAACTGTGTTTTTGTTTAGACTTAATGATTTTGATAGATAGCGAATTGAATATGTCAGTGGGCCTTCCCAAAATAGCTTATTAGCTTGATAAATTAAGAAAAAGTATAACTTTGCAGCAGAAGAAGAAAGTTTACTTTTTTTGTCTTCTTCAAAGAAATTGTTTACTAGATCGAAGATATTCATAATTTCACCTCGTGGTTTTTTGTAAGAATTTTGTATCCTCTCATAAGTAATATCCGCAAAATTTTGGTCTTTTGTGTAAATTTTTGATAAATTTTGTATGAGATGAAATTAAAAAATAGAATTTTTGAAAATAATATATGTATTCTTGTATTATGTATTATATAATGTCCTATTTTTTAAGACAGTTTTGTCTTAAAATTTCATACAGTTTTGTCTTATTTTTTAAGACAGGTGTCTTAATTTTTCAGACACTTTTTCTTATTATTTTTTATATTTTTAGAAGGACTTTTAGAAATTGAATTGACTTTTAAAATAGCTTGAATTAGGTTATAATAGTTATATCGAAGTTTTTTGAGAGGAAAATAATATGGAGCTGATTATTTAGTGAAAATACTTGTTATTACTAATTTGTTTCCGTATCCAGGAAATGAAACAAGAGGTAATTTCATAACTAACAGGTTGAAGGCGTTGAAAAAATTTAACGTAGATTTTAATGTCTTTGGGACCATTTCACAAGATAGTTTGTTTGCTAAAGTTTTTAGAAAAATTACTGGTTCAGCAAGGCAAGAAAAGTACGGAGATTATTATGAAATCGATGGGATAAGATATAATTATTTGAGTTTTGATAGAAGATTGTATGATATCTTTTCTGAATACGTTTTAAAAAAGGATTACACTTTAGAGTATGCAAAAGAACTCGCTAATAAGAAATATAAATCGTTTGTTCAGGAAAAATACGATTTAATTCATGCTCAAGGGATGTTTGATCCACCGGCTGGTTTAGTGGCAAAGCTTTTATCACAGAAGTTGAATATTCCCTATGTTGTTACTTGTCATGGTAGTGATATAAACTTATTGATGGAAAACGCGAAAGAGTTATACATTGATGTTTTAGGAAATGCTGATAAAGTAATATTTGTAAGTAATGCTTTGCTAAATAAGGCAAAATCATTAAGTTATTCTGGTACAAATGCTGTTGTTATTCCCAATGGTATAGACCCAAAAATTTTTAAACCTTTAGATAAAGAAAAGATAAAAAGAGAGTTGGGACTAAACAAAAAAGTGGTTGGATATGTAGGTAATCTCAAATATGTAAAAAGAGCTGATAAATTTTCTGAGATATTTGAAAATATTGCTTTAAAGCAAGAAGTTGAATTTTTGGTAGTTGGAGATGGAGAGTTAAGAGAAAACGTTGAAAAAGAGTGCAGACAAAAAAGTTTGAAAGTTAAATTTTTGGGTAGGGTTCCTAACGATGAGGTGCCATATTATATGAATGCAATGGATGTTATGATACTACCAAGTAGAAATGAAGGGTTTGGAGCAGTAGTTATTGAGGCTCAGGCATGTGGAGTTCCTGTAGTTGGAAGTAGTAATGGCGGAATACCAGAAGCTATTGGAGATGGGGGAATGGCAGTAGAAGAAGGAGAAGATTTTGAAAAAAGGTTTGCAGATGCTGTAGTTGAATTGCTTAAAAATCCTATTAATAGCAGTTATTTGAGAGAAAGAGCTTTAGAATATTCATGGGAAAACATTGTAAAAAAAGAAGTGAAGGTATATGAAGAAGTAGTGAAATAAAAGGGGGAATAAAGTTGGGAGATACACCCTTTATTACTATAATTGTTCCTTTTTATAATTCTGGTAAATATATTAAAAATAGTGTTGAAAGTATTAAAAAACAAACTTCACAAAATTTTGAAGTTTTGTTTATAAATGATGGTTCTACAGATAATTCAAAAGGGATCTTAAAAGAACTTTTAATTGATAGCGATATAAATTACAAAATAATAGACAAAGAGAATGGGGGAGAAAGTTCGGCAAGAAATGTTGGCATTAAAGAAGCAAAAGGGGATTACGTTTTTTTTCTTGATTCAGATGATTTTATAGATGATGAATTAATTACTGAAATAACTAATAAATTGAAGAATGAAAATAATACTCCTGATATAATTTATTGGGGATGGAACAAGGTAAACAATGAAAGAGTAGTTCTACAAAAATACGAAGATAGATATACTTACATTGAAAGTAGTGGTTCATTTTTAATTGACTATATGTTGGAGCATTTTTGGATTTGTATAGGAAGTGCAGCATACAGAAGAAGTTTTCTTGTTGAAAATAATATATTTTTTCCTGAAGGAGTTTTAATTGCACCAGATGTCGTTTTTATTTTCACTTCCTTGTTAAAAGCAAAAACTATTAAGTGTATATCAAAAAGCCTTAGTTTTTATTGTATTCATGATAACTCAATATCTCAAAAATATACTTTTAAGCGAATTCATATTATAAAAG
>LSQX01139215.1_pt1 | contig 34830 bp, 33 predicted proteins | sample 654561 | NCBI WGS metagenome assembly LSQX01 (sample SAMN04489861, study PRJNA283612) | anaerobic digester metagenome | isolation source: 4 biogas reactors fed with cattle manure at either 37C or 55C with and... | place: Denmark: Kongens Lyngby | collected 2014 | reverse complement strand
TCTCTGTCCACCACCGCAAGGGGATAGTTATGGTTGGAGATGAGTGGCAGCATCTCCTCCACCGTATAGTCTTTGTAAACACTGGGCACTTCTGTCTTCAGCGCTTTATCAAGATGATGCTCTTTCGCATCTGCCAGCTTCAGCACATCTTGCAGCCACACGTATCCCATGAAGAGCCTGTTTTCATCCTCCACAGGGAGCACGTTCAGTGAAGCGGTACGCATTTTACGGATAGCTTGCATGGGGCCATCTTTCTTCAGTTGCAGCAGCAGTGGCTTGGTGAACATAAGCGTTTCGGCGGTGATAATTGTCTTGCGGTCTACCTTCTCAGTAAATGCCTCCACATATTCACTTGCCGGGTTGGTAAGGATCTCCTCAGCGGTGCCTATCTGCTCGATGATGCCGTCTTTCATGATCACGATCCGGTCGCCCAGCTTGATGGCTTCATCCAGGTCGTGGGTGATAAAGACAATCGTTTTTTTCAGTTTACTCTGTATCTGCAGCAGCTCGTCCTGCATATCTGATTTGATTAACGGGTCGAGGGCTGAGAATGCTTCGTCCATCAACAGCACCTCGCTGTCGTTCGCCAGCGCTCTGGCCAGCCCTACACGCTGCTGCATACCTCCCGACATGGCCGAAGGGTATTGCTCTTCATAACCTTTCAGGCCGACAGTCTCGAGTGCCGTCATCGCTTTCTTCTCTCTCTCCTCTTTAGGCTCACCTCTCAGCTCCAGCCCGAATGCGGCATTTTCAAGTATGGTTTTGTGCGGGAGCAGTCCGAATGACTGGAAGACCATACTCATCTCATAGCGGCGGGTATTGAGCAGTTCCTTGTTCCCTTCGCGGGTGATATCGTGATCTTTAAAGAATACCTGCCCTGCCGTAGGTTCATTCAAACGGTTCAGGCATCTGATTAGCGTAGATTTACCGCTTCCGGACAATCCCATCACTACAAACACCTCTCCCTCGTACACTTCGAAGCTGGCCTTGTTGATGCCTACCGTACATTTTGTTTTTTTCAGGATCGCCTCCTTGGAAGCACCCTTCTCAAGCATAGCAAGTGCCTCTTTTTTTCTCTTACCGAAGATAAGGGTCAGATCCTTTACTTCCAGTTTTATCTTTCTTTCGTTGCTTTCTGTCATAATTTAACTTTAGAAGTAGTAACCCATGTTTATGTTTAACCGGCTGTTCCACTCCGCATCTTCTACTCCTGAGCCCAGCCCTTTTCCAAAGTCGTCGGTGAGCCAGGGTTGATTCTTACCCATCGCATAATCGATATAGGTGTAGACCGGCCCGGCAGTGATCATCACTCCCGGTATCAGGTGATGGGTGTCATGGAACAGATGCTCTGCTTTATCTACTACAGAGTAGTCGATGTATGGCTGGATAGAGGTGATCGGGCCCCACGACACCGGGATGGTATAGCCAATGCCGGCGACATAAATATTTGCCTTTGCGGCCACACCACCGGTATATCCTTCACCACCCGCATAGTTATACCCGTATGCTCCCATCTGTACTACATCCAGCTTATCACCATCGTCAGATGTTGCGCTATAATTGTAATGTATAAACTCTGTCTTCAGGTTGAACCGGCCGAAATCGCCTGTCAGGTGAGCGGCAAAGGCGGTGGAGGTAGTGCTCCTGTCGAGCGTTGTGTTATATAATCCGCCCACCTGCGCAGAGAGACCTGCCTCCCAGTGCTCAGTGAACTGCCATGCAAGACGGGCATTCAACTGATCCTTCTCGCGCAGTGATGCAGCAGCACCCTGTATATCACCGTCACCATCGACGATGGCGCCTGTGCCCGGCAGGATATCATAGGAGTATCTCCCCTGCCCCACGTTGTTACTGCCGGCTATGGGACCTTCAGGCTCAGCCTGACGATAGTAGGCAAGTGAGAGATCCAGGTTGTCAGCAGCCTTGATATCAAAACGCACACCCATGTCGTAGTCATCTTCCAGTCCCAGGTAGTAAGGGATCTGAAACCACCATGAGTGAGAGGCAAAATCACCGATACCGAAGGGTACCTGCGACACGCCCAGCTTCATATATACTTTTTCTGAAAAGCCGTATCCCAGGTATCCGTGGTGGATAAAACTGGTTCCGCTGGTCGGGTAGAAACGGTATTCAAAGCTCAGATCAATTCCCGACAGGGAGCCATCGACGTTAAGCCGCCAGGTATCCCATGTCATCTGTGGATTGAGCTTATTTCCCCCACTCTCGTAGTTTGTCGACAATATATTATAACGAACAGCCCCTCCAATCTTAAAACCATCCTCCTTGTTCCCGGTCTGGGCGAATGTTGATAACGTGAAAACCAATAAAGTGAAAATGAAAATAGCTCTTTTTAAACTCATAAATAATATTTTGAATGATACAATTAATATGCGTGATAGCATAAGTTCGGATATCCGGGTTAAAATCCCGGATAGAAGTGAAAAGCATATCGGTACGCTTTCACGAAGGGCAATAAACCTAAAACAAAAAAGCTTATTTGGAAAAACGGTTTTGTAAAGGATGACTATGCCTGAAGTCATCAAAACCAGCCCGGATTGCGTCAGAATTGTTGGTAAAATTCGTAAAACGCGGTGCAAAGGTAGTGAAATAAAATTGTTTTAACAAATAGGCTGCTCACTGGTGCTGTCCGGCACAAAGGAAAACCGGCCTGAACAGATGATGTTCGGGCCGGCTTTACTATCCGGAGTTGAAGATGTTTAATTGTCCTCTTATGACTTCGCAACAGCTTTCATGATCGGTATTTCACGCTTCACGCTCTGACTGAGAGAGATCATCGTCTCTGTGGCAACCACTCCCGGTATCTCCTGTATGCGGTTGTTCAGCAGGTCCATCAGATGTTCATTATCGCGGGCGTAAAGCTTCACTAGGAGGGTGTAGGGACCGGTGGTGAAATGACATTCGGTCACTTCGGGGATCTTATCGAACTCGGGGATCACATTCTTGTACATCGAGCCTTTCTCCAGCTTCACCCCTATGTAGGCACTGGAGGCATAACCAAGCACTTTCGCATTCACATGATAACCCGAACCGGTGATCACCTTGTTCTCAATCATCCGCTGTACGCGTTGATGAATGGCAGCACGGGAAACACCACACTGTTCTGCTACATCCCTGAATGGTATGCGGGCATTTTGAGAAATAATCTCCAGAATCTGTCTGTCTAGCTTATCTATTTTTTCCATCGGAAGTAAACTTTGAATAATATCTTCAAAAGTAATAAAAATCTATGATATCATGACAAAATGAAATCATTTTTTTATAAATATCGTGCATTTTATCCAATTTCCCGAAAAAAAAGCGGTATACTTATCTTTTTGGCATTAATTTATCATACTGCGCAGCGACGATGAAATCAAAGGCTGTGGTGATTTTTATATTGCTCTCCTCTCCCTCCACGAGCATGATGTGCACCCCGTTTTTTTCTGCAACCGAAGCATCGTCGGTAAATGAAGGATCATAATCGGTCATATACGCCTTTTTCAATGCAGCGGCAGGAAACACCTGGGGTGTCTGCACCACCCTCAGCAGCTTTCTGTCGAGCATCCGGCTGCCTTTATCAGTAAGCTGACGCACGCTGTTCACCTCCTCCACCACCGGTATTACCCCGCAATGATGCGTAAAAGCCGCATCAAAACAGCGACCGATCAACTCCCCGGTGACAAAGGGACGGGCGGCATCGTGTACACCCACTGTCTCCTCTTCCGGGATCAGCTCCAGCCCGTTTTTCACGGAATGAAAGCGTGTCTCACCTCCCTGTGTGAGCCGGTGAGGTAAGGTAAACTGATGCTTCTCACACAACTGCTTCCAGTAGGACTCAAAGCCCTCCGGCAGCACCACCACGATGCGTATCTTGCTGTCATAATCATAGAATGCTTCCAGGGTACGCATCAGCATAGGCTTGCCGCCGACAGACCTGAACTGCTTCGGCAGCTCACCGCCGGCACGAGCTCCCCTGCCGCCGGCAACGATGATGACACTCAGTTTTTTCTCCGGGATCATGATATATCATCCAGTATCTTCTGGAGCTCCTTGTCCGTTTTGGTCAGCTTCTCCTTGCAAAAGGTGATCAGCAGCGATGCTCTTTTCACCTTGTCGGTGAGTGCATCTACATCCAGCTCACCCGATTCGATGGCCGAGACAATCTGTTCGAGCTCTTTTTTTGCATCTGTGTAGGTCATTTTTTCCATATGATTTATTTATGCTTGTTCTCAGGTTATTCATTCTTATTCATTCCGATGAGGCCTGTCCCTCTGCATGATCCAGCAGGGTGATGACCGAGGTGGTGACCCCATCGTTAAATTGTGTCTGGATGATATCATCGACCGACAACCCCTTCAGCGAGGTGATGATCCTGCCGTTCCTAGTAGTAAGCGTGTATCCCCTCTTGAGGATATGCTCAGGCGACACCATCTGCACGTACTGCTGCCTGCTTTCCACAAAATGGTGCTCCCGCTGCAGCTGCTGCTTCAGGGAGTGCTTCAGCGTTCCCGACAGTTGCACTACAACGGCACTCTCTCTTTGCAGCAGAAGCGTGGATTGATGGACCACCTCTTTCGACAGGGTGAACAGCTCCGATTGCTCCCTGACCATCACCGTCTCGCTTTCCGAGACGATCCGATCCTGAAAACCGATCAACTCAGCGGCCGTTTGTGTCAGATGGTTGATAAAGAACTCAGCCACGGCTGTAGGTGTTTTGGCACGGGTGTGTGCCACATGATCGAGCACGGTGACATCCCGCTCATGCCCGATGCCGCTCACCACGGGAAGAGGGAACTGGGCAACGTTGGTGGCAACCGGGTAGGAGTCGAAGCAGCTCAGATCGGAGGTGGCTCCACCCCCGCGGATGATTGCCACGGCATCGAACAGGTGGCTGTATTGAAACACCTTCTCCAGTGCCGCGATGATCGACGCTTCACTCCTGTCGCCCTGCATGACCGCGGGAAAAAGGCGTGTGTAGAAGGCGAATCCCCCGGGGTTCTTTGACAGCTGATCACGGAAATCCTCGTATCCCGCGGCTGTGGGAGAGGAGATCACCGCTATGCGGTTGGTCAGTTCAGCCAGCGGCAGCTCCCTGTTAAGTGTCAGCACCCCCTCCGCTTCCAGTTGCTTCAGCACAAGCTGTCTGTTCCGTGCTATCTCACCCACGGTGAAGGAGGGATCGATATCTACCACGGTGAGGGAGAAACCATACAGCTCGTGAAACTCCACCGAAACGCGCACAAGGACGTTCAGGCCCGAGGTGAAGGGTTGACCGGTCTCCGTCTCGAAATAGGCCGACAACATCTGGAAGACGTTCGACCAGATCATCCCTCTGGCTTTCGCCACGATGGATTGATTGGCCGCATCCTTCTCTATGAACTCCAGGTAGCAATGGCCGTTCTGATTGCGCCGCACATCGCTGGTCTCTGCCCTGATCCAGTAGGTCTCAGGCAGATATTCGCGTATGGCACTCTTCACCCGGCGATTCAGTTCAGATAGTGAAAAAGATTTTTCTGTCATGGCTTCTGTTTGCATTCATCAACAAAAATAGCACAATTTCATTGATAACCGATCACCATGGAAACGATAAAACCGGACGAACAGATGCTCATCCGGTTATTTAAACCTATTAGAGAGGTTTTCTTAAATGATTAGTTCATCACTTTTTACCAAAACCATTGGTCATCTGCTGCACATCCTGCAGTGTGAAATTTCCGAGAAGCTGCATGATTACACTCTCATCGTCCTCCACAATCATGATCAATTCCTGAATATTTTCAGGTTTCCCTTTCATGAAGAAGTTGACCAGTTCGCCATCATCCGATTTCACACGCATCAGCAGCTCGTAGTTACTCTCTTTAATCCCTCTGTTGGCGAGAGATATCATCTCCTGAGCAATCTCTTTATTCTCAGATGTAATAATGAGCATGGAGGTGAGCTTATCAACAAAACCGCCCACGTCAACGCCGTTATATTGCATGTTTGCCTGTTTAGGTAAAAGCGAAAGCATATTTTTTGAGATAAAGACTGACGTAACTCCATCCATATCGGTAAACCGCTCAAATGGATTTTTCTGTGCAAAAGCGGCCGATGTGGCAATGGTGAGCGCGAGAAGAATAATTATTTTTTTCATCTTTTCTGTTTTTAATCGTTTTACTAATCTATTTTTATTTCATGATGACCTCCTGTGAGGTAGCATTCTCATTCAATGATTGATTGATAATCTCTAGTGTTGCTACAATCTGTCTGTCCACCTTCCCGACAGATTGTGTACCCTTTGAAAAATTCTGCGAAAAGAGTTGCAGTGCGTTGAGTGCGGCATCATGTGCCTGCTGCGGACTATCATAGGTGTCGGCAAGCAGTGCGCTGTGGCTCGCTTCACTGAAATGTATCCGGAGCCCGATGGCTGCAACAAGCAATAACGATGCGACCAGGCCGATGATGCGCCTGGGGAGCACTCTTTTGACGGGATGAGGTGCAGTTGCTCTCTCCTCCTGCTCCAGCGAATCGATCAGTGAGCCCATTTTTTGTTTCAATCCGGATGGCACCTCTGCCGAATAACGGGAGAGCGTGAGAAAAACCTCCCGGTCATGGTCCATGTCGGATGGAAGAGGTGATTGTCTGAAGTATTCGGACAGATATCGCTCTTCTTCCAGATCCGTTTCACCCCGGTAAAATTTCTGCAACAGCTTATTTATATCTTTCATATTCATATAGTTTCTCTACCTTTTCTTTGATTGTTCTTCTCCCCCTTGATAAAAGCTGACGAACATTCAGTTCCGATTCTTGCATTGTCTCAGCGATCTGTGAGATGGGTAAATCAGCAAAATGCCTCATCCTCAAAGCCATCTGTTGAGAGGGAGGAAGTGTACAGAGTAAATGCTCAATATGCTGCACCATCTCATTTTCTTCTATCATTTTCTCAGCCTCTCCCTCATCTCCGGGATCATTCTCCGGGGAAAGAGCGTTCATTTGCTTCCGTGTTCTTGCCCGGCAGTGGTCTAAAGCCATATTCTTCGTGACAGAGAGGATATATGCTTCGTCGCTCTGCAATGTTGATAAGCTATCCCTTATCTTCCACAATTTCTCAAACACCTCCTGAACAATGTCCCCGGCCTCTTCTCTATCTCCTGTGATAGTAAATGAATACCGGAACATCAATTCACTGAATGAGAGAAACCGACGCTTGAATTCATTTCCGTCCATCCCTGAGGTTTTCTATATCAGACAGATTAATTTTTCCTTTCAACTGTACCAATGCAGGGCTATCCCCCATTGTCATCACCACCATCTCCCGGATCTTATTGTTTTTAAACTTCAGAAAGAGACGCACTTTCTCATCCTCTTCATTTGAGCTGATGAACAGCTCATACTGGTCATCATTGAAATGAATGAGAGAATTATTGAATCGTTGTTTGACAGCATCAGAGCAATCCTCGAGCGACAAAACACGAATGCTTGATATTTTACTCTCCGTCTGTTTCTCGATGAACGGTTTTGCAAAAAACATCACCACCCCGTTAAGATTTACTTTTGAGACATTGGATTCATGAGCGAATTCCCGGTAAATTTCATTCAACGTGGTTTGTGAATGAAGCGTCATTGTCATGATGCAGCAGACAAGCACCGTAAAGATATGTTTCATACGATCAGTAATAATGGGTTTGTATAAGGAAGACGAACCTGCACAGATTTTGTGACAGGAAAATACTTTTTTTTCAGGCGATAATGACCAGAAACTGAATAGACAAAAAATCACATTTTTATGCGTATTGTTTTTTGTGTGAACGGGGATATGAAAACCAGATGAAGGAACCGCTCCGTTTCTCTCAGTGATGTGGGAATAACAATATGCAGCGATTCATTCTCAAAAGAATGGGCAGAGATGAACCTTCCGGACTCAGCAAGCAGGTTCACCTGATATGCATCTGACGAAAAAACAGGCTCTGTTAAAGTGATGAAGAGATTGTTCTGCGAGGGACGGGAGATTGAAAAATATTGTTCCGTGACTGTATCCTTTTCCACTTCCAGCCGCGACAGCACCTCTGTCATCGCCTTCTGAAAGTTGGGAATACCATGACCGTAGACCGAATCAGGAAGGGCATACCTGTCGGATGAGACGAGTATAATATCGACCAGCTCAGAACGATGCAGGTCGGGGTTGATGGACCACAGTGATGCAGCCAGCCCCGCCAGGAAAGGAGATGAGAGCGATGTGCCGCTGGTCATCCCGATCAATCCATCCTGCCCGATGGTGAAGGTGAGGCTGCCCACGGAGACAAGATCGGGTTTGATGCGTCCGTCCGCAGTGATGCCGTGGGAGCTGAACGATGAAATGAGGCTGTCGGTGCCCACAGCTCCTACGGTAAGTACATTTCTTGCATCACCGGGTGGTGTGGATTTCTGCCATGGCTTGTTTCCCTCATTCCCGGAGCTCACCACAACCAGCATACCCTTCTCATAAGCCATATCGGCAGCGATGGACATGATGGACACATTGCCCGTGAGATCGGCATGGGTATAGTTCAGCAGCTGATCATCGAAATGATTATATCCCAGTGATGAGTTGATCACATCCACCCCCAGGCTGTCGGCATACTCGACCGCACGCACCCAGTAATCCTCCTCCACCGGATATTCACTGGTGACATCTTCAGAACGCAGGAGCCAGTAGTCGGCCTCCGGCGCCGACCCCATCAACAGACCCGGCTGATTGGTCGCCATCGTCGACACAACCTTGGTACCATGATCACTGGAAGAGAACATATCTCCATCCGGTACAAAATTCTTCCATCCACGCAGATTAACGGATGAGAAATAGGGGATCACATCGAAATTGGTGAAACCGGCATCGATCACCGCCACTTCAATCCCCTTTCCCCGAAAGCCGGCGAGAGCGAGTTGACCGGCATTGTGTATCTTATACTGCTCTTCAGCGAAACCGAAAAGGGTGTCGGAAGAATCCGTTTCGGCACACACTATCCTCTCCAGACGGGGACGGATACTGTTGCGGTAAGAACGACCGCTGCCACGCCATACATACTTCACGGAGTCAACAAAGGGAAGAGACGTTACCCGGTCGATCTGCATGCTGTCATCTACCTGCACTGTCAGCGTCTGCAGCCATTTGCTGTGTGTTACCACTATGGCTCCCGTCTTTTCAACAAGCGTGAAATAATCAGGAGAGATGGGGATGTCCGAAGCATCAATCACCGCATTTTGCCTTATTCTCCTTTCTATCGCCTTTTCGGAGAGGAACTGTTCCGGTTTATCCGGGGAGTAGCGTGTCTCCCCCTTGTCACTCAGGTAAACACGAAACCTGTATTTCAACGGTTGCGTTGCGGCCTTTGCCGGTGAAACAACAGAACAGAGGAGAAACAATACCAGATAGAGATATTTCATAGGGCAGGTGCTATAGAATTAGCAAATGTAATGATGTTTCACTAAAAAAGAAAACCCGTATTCCCTTTTTTAGGGTACGGGTTCCGTGGTTATCTTTGCCTCCCTGATTGGCTAATCCTTTTTGGTGAACTGCTCCCTGATCTTTTGTTTTCTCTTCAGAATAAAAAAGAGCAACACTGCAAGCAGCAGGCTTATACCTATCACGGAATAATATTCGTTCCAGTCACCCGACTCCCGGTACCTTGGATAGGTGATGACGGCCAGGACTGTTACATAGATGAGCAACGCCGCCGGAAAGAGTATATGTTTTTTATTTTTCCTTTTCATAGGCTGATGAGATAATATTGGCAAAACGTTCCATCTTCTCTTTCGACAGCGCAACAACAAGATCCTCTTTTTCAATCATCTGTTTTGTAATGATGCGCTCCCAGAAGCTGAGCTTCAGATCATCCACCTCACCACCGAAATAATCACGTACGATGGCTTTCTGATTGAGCAGCTCAGGAAAAGCTGCATCCAGCTGCATCTCTGCTTTCTCCCCCGAATAGAGGCAGTTGACAAAGAGACCGACGCGCTTGCCGGCAAGCAGGTTAAGATGCTCATCGCAAAAAGCGGCTATCACATCCTGGATTTTCCCGGAATGGATTGATCCGCCCAGTATGATGGTGTCGTAGGTGGTGAGATCCGGCAGGTACTCCCGCCGGTTCAGGTTACACATATCTACTTTACCATCGAGCAGCCTGAACAGTTCACGGGCAGACTTTTCCACTGTACCGTGATCTGAGGCGTATACGATGAGGGTATTGCCCATAGCTACTATTTCAATTTCTCGAGTATCGCAATCAGGTAATCATAGGAGTTTCCTACAGTATCAATCTTTACCGCTTCATCGGGTGAGTGTGCACCCGTGATAGTGGGACCAAAAGAGACGATATCCAGCTTCTGCTCCACGTTCGACTGGATGATGCCACATTCAAGACCGGCATGGATCACAATCACCCTGGGACGCTGATCGAATTTCTCGAGATAGATTCTCTCCATCGTATTCAACAACTCTGAGTTGGCGTTTGGCTGCCATCCGGGATAATCGCCATCGAACTCCACTTTTGCACCGGCCAGCAGGAAGAGGCTCTCGACAGATGAACAGACCCACTCCTTGCGGCTTTCGGATGAACTGCGCACCAGCAGCTTCACCTCGATGCTCTCCTCGGTCGATTGCACCAGTGCCAGGTTCAGTGAGCTCTCAACCACACCGGGGAAGTCGGCCAGATAGCTGATAACACCGTTGGGGCATCCTTCCACCGCATTGATGAGGTCATCCTGAATCTCTTCGGGAATAAGCGTTTTGGGCAAATCAGTTTTCTCTGCTTTGAAGGAGATGCCATCTTCGATGCCTGCAAAATCCTCACGGAACAATCGCTCATATTCGGCTACCAGATCCAGCAGATCGTCGGAGAGCTGCGGGGGAATGGTCAGTACAACGGACGATTCGCGGGGAATGGCATTGCGCAACGACCCTCCCTGAATGCTTGAGATACGGCCTTCGTAGTTGCCCACCACATCTTTCAGGAAGCGGTTCATCAGCTTGTTCGCGTTGGCACGTCCCAGGTGGATCTGCACGCCGGAGTGACCACCTTTCAATCCCCTCAGATTGATCTTATAAGCCAGATCATCTTCATCTATGGAGGTGTCGGGTTTAAAACGGAAGGAGACATTCACGTCTCTTCCGCCGGCACAACCAATGCAGAGCTCGCCATCTTCTTCCGTATCAAGATTAAGCATCAGGGTGCCTTCCACCATTCCTTTTTCCAGACCATTCGCACCATCCATGCCCACCTCCTCATCAATGGTGAAAAGGGCTTCAAGAGCAGGATGATTCAGTGTCTCATCCTCAAGCAGAGCCAGCATCATGGCACAACCGATACCGTTGTCGGCACCAAGTGTGGTGGACTGTGCCTTCACCCACTCACCATCGACAAGCGTCACGATGGGGTCTTTGGCAAAATCGTGCGACACATCGGAGTTTTTCTGCGGGACCATATCGAGATGTGACTGCAGGATAACTGTTTTGGCACTTTCATAGCCTTTTGTAGCCGGCTTCTTGATCACCACATTACCCACTTTATCTTTCTTTGTTTCCAGATTCAGGGCATTGCCAAAATCCATCACAAACTTTGTCACCTCGTTCATCTGTCCCGTGGGACGAGGTATTTGGGTGAGGGAATGAAAATGTTTCCAGATACTTTTCGGTTTTAAACTAAGAATCTCTGCTGTAGCCATATAATTAATTTATTTAGTTATTTATTTCTGTTGCTGTTTGCTGATTACTCCTTTTAACATACGGCATGGCAAAAACACCGAAGAGACCATAAAGTATCTGCCATACCGACTGAATGGTAAAAACAGCTCCTGCAAAGGCGAGCGCCTGATTTTCCGCAACACCCAGAATGAGGAGTGAAGAGATGACCATGAAATGCCAGGGGCCGATTCCGCCCTGAACAGGTACAGATATACCTATATTGGTCATTGCAAAAACAATCAGACCTGCCAGAGGTCCGAGGTCACTGGTAAAACCGAACGCATAAAAGCAAATGTAAAAATACAAATAAAAACACAACCAAAGGAGGAATGTATAGATTATTATGCGCCTTTTCTCTTTCATTACGGAAATCAGCCTGAAATCATGTCGCAGGGTAGTGATGAATCTCCTGATCTTCAATATGATGATTGTCCTCCTGAAAACTGTCAGCATCAGGATTACCCCTGCTACGACTGCCGCCAGCACAAGATAGATCCAGACAGAGGAGAAGAGGTGTGTCATCTTCTCTGCGAACTGCGGGTTATTGTTGAAATAGGAGATGAAAAAATCAATGTAGAGCACCGCACTGATAAGGATAACCGACACACCTGCAATGATATCAACCACCTTATCTACCAGGAATGTTTCCAGCGTTTTGGAGAATGGGATCTTATCATATTTACTGACCACAGCACAGCGCCATATATCCCCGGCACGGGGCAACACGAAATTAACCGCATAGTTACCCAGGGTGGCATAGACAAGACTGGCCCTGGGAGGATGATAGCCCAGAGAATTGACAAACAGCTCCCATCTGAGGCCCCTGAGTATATTCCCTACAAGCCCGAAGAGCAGGGAGAAAGCGATGATTCCGAAGTTGGCCGATTTAGCGATCTGCCAGAGCTCTCCCATATCGGTGTTCCGATACATTGCCCATATAATAAAGAGTCCCAGGAGCAAAGAAAGCATTGTCTTCAGAATGTTCTTTGCAGAATCAGCATTCATTTTCACCTATTCAACGTTTAATATCTTATACAACCAGGCTAATCACAATTGAACGAACTGCTCAAACAGGCAGCAATCAACAACCGCATCTGCTTTTTTTAGAATACGTTTGTCCTATATTATATAATAAAATGTTACCTTTGCGGCGGTAAAGATAAGTAATAATCGGCATACTGCAATGTTTCAGGTAAGAGCAAAAAAAAGCCTAGGGCAGCATTTCCTCAAGGAGACAGAGATTGCTCGTCGTATAGCGGCGACCCTCGATGAGTTCTCCTCACTTCCGGTACTGGAGGTGGGGCCCGGCACCGGCATGCTCACGCAGTTCCTGCTACAGGATGAGAGAGATCTCACTGTGGTGGAGATTGACCGCGAATCGATCGCATACCTGAACGAACATTTCCCCGCACTGAAGGGCAGAATCCTCGAGGAGGATTTTCTCCGGATGGATTTCTCAAATCACTATAGCGGCAGCTTCTGCATTATCGGTAATTACCCCTATAACATTTCGTCTCAAATTTTCTTTAAGGTACTCGACAACAAGGAGTCTGTTCCCTGCTGCACGGGTATGATACAAAAGGAGGTTGCGGAACGTATCGTCGCTTCACCCGGCAGTAAAACATATGGCATCCTGAGCGTTCTGCTGCAGGCATGGTACGATGTGGAATATCTGTTCACCGTGGACGAGCAGGCGTTTATCCCTCCGCCCAAAGTCAAATCGGCAGTGGTGCGGCTTACGCGAAACAAGCGAAAACAGCTCAACTGCAACGAAAAATTATTCAAAACCGTAGTGAAAACAAGCTTTAACCAGCGACGGAAGATGCTTCGCAACTCTGTTAAATCACTACTGTCAGAAGAGAGTCCGATGCCCGATGACCCGATGCTCACAAAGCGACCTGAGCAGCTCTCCATAGAGCAATTCGAGCAACTCACCAACCTGCTGGAACCCCTGATCAGGCAAGCTCACCCGGAAGAGAAAAAGGACTGATTATTCACGATTAAAAAAATGAGACATCATGGCGGAAGTAAAATTATTCTATCATAAAGAGGGAATCGTAAGATTAAGCCGCAGCCTCGAATTCCTTAAATCAAACCCCATACATAACTTTTTGTGGATCGACCTCAACGATGTGGACGAAGAGGTAGAGAACGAACTGGAAGATTTCCTCAAGATTTATATCCAGGAAGAGGAGGAGATGATTGAGATTGAGATGTCGTCACGCTACATAGAAACCAACGATACGCTGGTGGTTAACTCCAACTTCCTGTTATCGAATTTCGAAACCGATCCCGTATCATTCATTCTGAAGAACAACATCCTTATCACTGTACGCGGTGAAGAGCTGATCTCGTTTCATGAGACGGTGAAAAAGATATCGGCCAACCCAAAAAACTATTCTACAGGTGCGCATGTGCTGGTAGCACTGCTGGAGACACGCGTCGAGTTCGACGCCGACATGATTGAAAACATGACGCAGAAGATTACCCAGTTAAGTAATTCGCTTACGCTCCAGGAGGCCGACGCGGAGCTGCTGTCGGAGATCAAGAACCTGCAGGAGAAGACCATGCTGCTCAGAGAGAACATCATCGACAAGCAACGCACCGTGTCGAGCATGCTTCGCAGCGAGTTCATTCCCGCCGAGCTGCAGCCCAAGCTTACGATCATCATCAAGGACATCAACTCCCTGGTGGAGCACATCAAGTTCAGCTTCGACCGCCTTGATTACCTGCAGGATACCTTTCTAGGTTACGTGAACATCGAACAGAATAAGATCATCAAGATCTTTACCATCGTCTCCGTCATTTTTATGCCACCCACGCTTATCGCCAGCATCTACGGGATGAACTTCACCATCATGCCCGAGCTGGACAAGAGATGGGGTTACCCGGCTGCCATCCTGATGATGGTATTCTCATCGCTCTTTATTCTCTACTATTTCAAAAAAAGGAAGTGGTTATGATATTTCCGGCAGCTGCACCAGCCATGCATTTGCCATGGCGGCATGTGAGCCGATAACGGTGGCCGCACCTCTCTGGTCAGCGTGACAACTGATCAAGCAACGCTTTCCCATCCTGCAGCAACTGCTCCAGTTCATCCGGCTTCTCCAGGATGTTGAAACGGACAAGCATCTCTTCCAGCTGCGCGATCTTCTCCGGTTCCTCCTGCAGTTTTTCGCGCAGTATCCTTATCTTCTCCGCATCCTGGATACCTTCACGCAGACGCTCAAAACGGATGGAACTACGTCCGTCGGGGTAAACAGTATAGGTGTCGCCGGCAGGCCATGAGCGGAAGCGGGAGTCAACAAGCGGATCTATCACCCAGCTGTTATATGCCCAGCGCAGGAACCCATCGAATCCGGCGGCGGTAGTGTACCAGCCAATAAAGGCGGCCTCAGCAGGATCAGAAAAGGTAAATATATTGGGGAAAACATCGGCACAACAGACATACCAGGTGGTGATATACCCCTTCTCTGCACGGTAAGCTCTGTCTTCCGGCTCCACCACGGCACCGTGAGCCACACACAGGTCGGTGAGCTGATCAGGGTACTCCCTGTAACTCTTATGATTGTCGGCCAGAGCAACACCCATGCCCGGAGCTGTCTCCTCCAGCAACGCCAGCATCGCTTTCATCTCGGTGGGGTTACGCTCGTCCATGGCGATACGGGTGATCTCACGCCATCCCTTTTCATCGAGATGCCTTACAAACTCCTGAAGGAAGGGCACCCACAGCTCGGTATACTCCTTACTGCCGGGTACTGCTGCTATCCTGATCTCCTCTCCGGTTGCCTCATCGAAATAAAAGAGGTAGTTACCCCACGGCACCATCGAGTAACAATTGATCTGACTCGTGATACCCAGCTCCATCATAAACTGCACCCACTGATCAAAAACGGAATAATCATATGCCCATTGTCCGTCTGCTTTCTTCGTCCAGCCAATCATCGAATCGAATGCATCCTCCGTCTGTCCGTTCCAGGGTCGTTTATTTAAAGTGGCGGTGATCACTTTCTGCCCCGCATCGGCCAGCATCTTCATGACAGGCCGGAGTGCATCCCAGTGTTCCTTTGACCAGGGTTCCACGCCTGCAACACGCGCCACGGCATAAGGGTTCTGCCACAGATCGAGGTGAAAAGCCCATTCAGTAGCAGGAGGAAGGGTTTGTGGAAGCACTTCAAGCTGAAAGGTGAAACGCTCACCCTTTTTCCCATCGGCATACAATTGCAAGGTGGATGTATATAATCCCGGAGCGGCAGATGCCGGCACATCGATCGTGATCCAGATGGGACGTGTCGTATTGGGTGACAGGTTGAAACAGGTGATATTGTCCAGCATGTCGGCGCTGAGCGATGAAGCATAATCTTCCGGCTTGCGATGACCGCATCCTTCTGCAAACTCGTCGGTGATGACATATCTCACAAAGTGAATTGCTGCCGCCTCTGCAGGGATAGTCTGACCCTCAGAATTTTTAAAATCACTGAACGCACCACTGACTGAAGAGAGACTATCCTTGCTCCAGACAACCATCTGTGCAGAGACACGTTCGCCTCTCCATGCAGTCCCCTGCCACTCCTGCTGCTGTGTCAAACCGGGCATCTCATGCTTCAGGTAACGCCTGTCTGTACTCCCCACGGATGCCTGTAACCCCGACGGAGCTGCAGCCCAGTCCGAAACGACCTCTACAGGTAGTTCAGCCTCGGCAAATGTCTGACATCTGGTTGAATCACTTTTTTGTTGCGTGCATGCTGTGAGGAAGATAAGTCCAAGAAAGGGAAGGAACAATTTATTCATGTTGTCTGATGTGATGATTGTAAGCGACAAAAATAAGCAAGTTTTTGATAACAATCAAACAAACAACGGAATTCGATTACTCCAGCATAAAATGCATCTGCGGCGTTTTTTCAGGGAAGATAGAGTGGAGAGGCTCCTCTCTGACTGAGGTGTGATACCCCAGGAGCAGTTGTGCCAACACCCTTATATCCATCTCAAGCCCTTGTTCTTCAGGAAAAGATATCCGACCAACAATGCCGCGAGAGAGCGTGAATGTATTATGGTTGTATTGCAACAACTCATCCTTCACGACAGCAGAAAAGCTTTTATCTTCATACCTTTCGGCAAAAAGGGAGAGCAGCCTCTCTGCATCAATCACACGGGCCATACCTGTGAGATTCATTTTTGGCGGGTAGTTATAGAGCGCTGCCTCTTCCATCATTGCCCGGAAATCATCGAATGACTTCTGCAGGGTCATATCATTCTGCCGGTAGAGGGTATTGAACGCCCTGTATGCAACATGCAGGTCACCGGGATGTGCTTCTGTCAGCGCCCTGAGTGATGGCAACGGATCTGTTCCGCTATCGAAGGTCTGTGCAAAACCATATTTATCATAGAATTGAAGCAGCCACGGCTCCTGGGGTACAAGCAGCATCAGCGGGATCTCCCTGCTTGCTGCTACTGCGAAGCTTTTCAGCAACAGCTGATGCATAAACCCTTTTTTCCTTGCCTGCGGCAGTGTGCAGACGCCCGAGAGGTAGATCACAGGAATCTCAGCACCACAAAAGGTGAACTGATAGGGTAACATCTGCAACGACGCTACAGCCTTGCCCTCATCAACATAGAGAAGTGTGTTTTCGTTCCGGTACTTGTGCCGGAAATAGATCGCCATATAATCATCAGGATCGCCGAAACATGTTTTCCACATGTCCCATACCTCCTGTTTAGTTGTGTTATCGGCAAATTGAATCATCGCTCTTACTCCTTGAATCGTGCGTTAAATTTCTCGAGCAAAATATCAGGCTGGTAAGAAAGTTTGGCCTGACGCAGATTGTCAATACCCATATCCTCTTCACGATTGATATAGGTGAACCCGGCAACTTCATTTTCGGCAAACTGCTGGTTGATGATGGTGTAGGCACCATGAATAGAGGTAAATGCCTTTTCCACATGCACTACAACCGTATCTTCCGTAAGTGGTTCTCCGATTGCAAATGCTGCAATCTCGTTATTCACGCATATCAACCCTCCCCTTAGTCCCAGGTACTCAAAATTGTCAAGCATCAGCGTGGTGGCAAAATCATCATAGAGCAGGGAGGGATCCTTCTCCTCGATGTTGATATCCATCCATTTGTCGAGCATGCTCTTGCACTCTTTCACCAGTGCCGGATTCCCAGTAAGTGATTTATATTTCCATTCGTTTTCGCGTTTGAACCGGTTGATGTGATTGCGTTTACTCTGCAGCTTTTTCCCTTTCAGATGGGTCAGCTTCTCGGTTGTGTAGATATAGTCAGAGACACTCCTGTTGAGCTTATAGTCAAAGCTGTCGGGCATTACAGCCTCAATCTCATCTATCATCTCACGTGTCAAACCTCTGATCTGGAAAACGGTATCGAACTGCGTGTGATCGTCCTGAATGATGCCGATACCCTCCTTAATATCCCCTGTCCCGATGGGTTTCAGGTATGAGTTTCGTTTGTTGTTGTCTTTGAATCTGATAAACAGCCAATCGTCTGTCACAGCAAACTGAGTGTCGAATTTTTTTCCCCAACAGTATAAATTGGTGAAGCAGAGGTCTGAAGCCCTGTAATTTTGTTTAGCGAGATGCGAATTGATGATCTCCCTGTCCTTTAACTCTATCGATTTAAATTGCAGCATAAATTGGTTGCTTTCTTTGTCTTTGAACTAGTTTGGTTAATGCCATTTCAGGCGAATAACTTAATAAAGTGAACATTCGCGATAAGTCAGTTGAGCAGCAGTTAAACTTGTTTGACTGATGCCATGACGAGCGAATACCTAACTAAAGTGAATATTCGCGATAAATCAGTTGAGCAGTTAAACTTGTTTCACTGATGCCATGACAAGCGAATAACTAACAAGGTTGAACAATCAGCGCTGAGAAAAGTTTAACAAAAAAAACGGAATGATCTGCTCATCCCGTTCTTTGTAGATAACTTATTCTTTAAAAACCCCTGAAACCAACAATCTCTCTGACATCTCTGATTGTTCTGGCAGCACTCTCTCTCGCCATCTCCGCCCCCTCCATCGTCACTCTGTGCAGGTAGGAATCATCTTTCTCTATCTCCAGTATCCGTTCACGGATGGGCGATGTCACACTGATGATATCTCCGGTCAGCTGCTTCTTCAGATCACCGTAGCGTATCTCACAGCTGTTCCATTTATCCTCATAATGCTGCACCACTTCAGGTGTTGAGACAACACGCAACAGGGTGAAAAGATTCTCAATATAATCAGGCTTTACGGAATCAGGCTTGTCGGGACCGGCATCGGTAAGTGCTTTCTTCACTTTTTTCTCAATCTCTTTGGGGCTATCGCTCAAATAGATCGCATTGCCTTCCGACTTGCCCATCTTGCCGCTGCCATCCAGTCCCGGGATCTTCACCAGCTCTTCACCGAAGTTATATGCTACAGGCTCCTTGAAATAGTCCACCCCATAGAAATTGTTGAACCTACGGGCAAATTTGCGTGTCATCTCCAGATGCTGCTCCTGGTCTTTTCCCACAGGTACTTTATCTGCATTATGAATCAGGATATCCGCCGCCATCAGGGTGGGATAGGTGAGCAGACCGGCATTGACGTTCTCGGGTTGTTTGCGTGCTTTCTCCTTGAATGATGCTGTTTTTGCCAGCTCACCCATGTAGGCATGCATGTTCAGATAGAGATACAGCTCGATTGTTTCGCGCACATCGCTCTGCACGTAGATGACCGATTTCTTCGGATCGATGCCGGCCGCAAGGTAGTCCACAAGGACGTTTTTCACGTTATCGTGCAATAACTTCGGGTCGGGATGCGTGGTGAGAGAGTGTATATCGGCAATAAAAAAATAACATCTGTTCTCTTCCTGCATCCGGATGAAGTTGCGCAATGCACCAAAATAGTTGCCCAGATGCAATTTTCCGGTTGAACGTATACCACTTAAAACTATATCCATGATCTGTGTCGATTGATTTGAGTATGCAAAGATAAGAAATAATCGACAAAAAGAGATAACCGCGTTTGCACTCTCTCATCGCGTTCATATTGATACCCGTTCTAAAATAGGGCAATTAAGGAAATATTTCCGCAAATAGTTCTTTTTTGATGTTTAAAAGTATTATTTTTGTGCTTATAAATTAAAAGTCGCAAAGAAGAATTGGACAGACAACCCTGTTTTCAATTTATAGTAAAGTGATTAAAATTCAAATCATCTAAATAATTTAAAAAAGAACTTTATGAGTTGGTTAATCAAATCATCTATCGGACGGAAATTTGTGCAAAGTATCTCCGGCCTTTTCCTGATCTTGTTCTTGCTGTTCCACATGTCAATGAACCTGGTGCTCATCTTCAATTATGAGACCTATAATTTCCTGGCCAATGAAATGCTTGGAGCAAACTGGTGGGCAATTATCGGAACCGGAGTGATCGCACTGGGTTTCGTGGTGCACGTCATCTATGCCATCATCCTGACATTGCAGAACATGAAGGCACGGGGTAATGACAGGTACGCCTCCTCCAGCAAGACAAAGACCACGTGGTCATCAAAAAACATGTTTGTGCTGGGCCTGTTCATCCTCCTGTTTCTCTTTTTGCATTTATACCAGATGTGGTATCAGATGCAGTTCAAAGAGTTGTTCATGATTGAAGGTGCACGTCACGACGGAGCCGAGCTGGTGGCAGAGGTGTTCTCTCAGCTTTGGGTAGTGATTGTCTATGTGATTGCCTTCATTGCATTGTGGTTCCACCTGACCCACGGCTTCTGGAGCGCACTCCACAGTGTGGGATGGAATAACACCATCTGGATGAAACGACTCAAGGTGCTTGGCAACATCATCTCCACCGCTATATCACTGGGATTCATCATTGTGGCGATCGCCATTTATCTCGGATACTCCAACATATTAGGATAACAAAAGAAATTGAATATTATGAATAAATTTGACGCAAAAATACCAAAAGGGCCTCTCGCCGATAAATGGACCAGCTATAAGAACAACCAGAAACTGGTCAACCCCGCCAACAAACGCCGCCTCGATATCATCGTCGTAGGTACCGGGCTGGCAGGAGCCTCTGCAGCCGCGTCGCTGGGGGAGTTGGGATTCAAGGTACATAATTTCTGCATTCAGGACTCACCCCGCCGTGCACACTCTATCGCAGCACAGGGAGGCATCAATGCAGCCAAGAACTATACGAACGATGGTGACTCTGTTTACCGTCTCTTTTATGATACAATCAAGGGGGGTGACTATCGTGCCCGTGAAGCCAACGTTTATCGTCTGGCTGAGGTGTCGAACAGCATCATCGACCAGTGTGTGGCACAGGGTGTGCCCTTCGCCCGTGAATATGGCGGCCTGCTCGACAACCGCTCTTTTGGCGGTTCGCAGGTGTCACGTACTTTCTATGCCAGGGGACAGACCGGACAACAGCTGCTTCTGGGAGCCTACTCTGCCTTGAGCCGCGCCGTGCATAACAAGCAGGTGGAGCTCTACACCCGTTATGAGATGGTAGACCTGGTGATCATCGATGGCCGTGCCCGCGGCATCATTGCCCGCAACCTGGTGACAGGCAAGCTGGAACGATTCAGTGCACATGCCGTTGTGATCGCTACCGGTGGCTACGGAAACACATTCTTTCTCTCTACCAACGCGATGACCTCCAACGGATCGGCAGCATGGCAATGTTATAAGAAAGGGGCCTATTTTGCCAACCCATGTATGGCACAGATCCACCCCACCTGCATACCGGTGCATGGTGAATTCCAGTCGAAGCTCACGCTGATGTCTGAGTCGTTACGTAACGACGGACGTATCTGGGTTCCGAAGAAGCTGGAAGATGCACAGGCAATCCGTGAAGGAAAGCTCAAACCCACCGACCTGAAAGAGGAGGACCGAGACTATTACCTTGAGCGTCGTTATCCTGCGTTCGGAAACCTGGTACCGCGTGACGTGGCTTCTCGTGCCGCGAAAGAACGCTGCGATGCAGGTTACGGTGTCGGAACTACCGGGCTGGCCGTCTATCTTGACTTTGCAGATGCGATAGAGCGTCTTGGCAAAGATGTGGTGGAAGCACGCTACGGCAACCTGTTCCAGATGTATGAAAAAATTGTGGACGATAATCCCTACACCACACCGATGATGATCTATCCGGCCATCCACTATACCATGGGCGGTATCTGGGTAGACTATGAGCTGATGACGAACATCCCCGGCCTATTCGCCATCGGAGAAGCCAACTTCTCCGATCACGGCGCCAACCGTCTGGGTGCATCAGCATTGATGCAGGGTCTGGCTGACGGTTACTTCGTGCTACCCTATACCATACAGAACTATCTGGCCGATCAGATCAACGTTCCGCGCTTCAAGACCGACGCACCCGAGTTTGCACAGGCAGAGAAAGAGATCAACGACCGCATAGAGCGATTGATGAACATCAAGGGAAAACATTCAGTCGATTATATTCACAAACAACTGGGACACGTGATGTGGGACTTTGTAGGCATGGGCCGTGACGCCGAAGGGTTGAGACAGGCCATTGAAAAGCTGAAAGAGGTGAAGAAGGACTTCTGGACCAATCTGCGTATTCCCGGAAACAAGGAGACACTGAATGTGGAGCTCGAAAAAGCGTTGCGTCTGGCCGATTTTATTGAGATCGGTGAGCTGATGGCGCACGATGCCCTCGACCGCGAAGAATCGTGCGGCGGACATTTCCGCCTGGAACACCAGACACCCGAAGGTGAAGCAATGCGTCATGATGACCAGTTCGCTTATGTTTCCTGCTGGGAATATCAGGGAGAAGAGAAGGCTCCGGTGATGTACAAGGAACCCCTCGAATACGAATTTATTGTTCGTCAGCAGAGAAACTACAAATCTTAAATGATTGATAGAATAAGCGTATAATTAAAACAACAAACAATCATGGATAAAGATATCAACATAAAAGTAAAAATTTGGCGTCAGAACGGTCCGAAAGAGAAAGGTCATTTTGAAACCTTCCCGCTGGGAAATATCTCTCAGGGTAGTTCTTTCCTGGAGATGCTGGATATTCTCAACGAAAAACTGATCAACGAAGGTAAAGAGCCTGTTGTCTTCGACCACGACTGCCGTGAAGGTATCTGCGGAATGTGCAGCCTATACATCAACGGGCATCCGCATGGCCCTGACGGAGGGATCACCACCTGCCAGCTCCATATGCGCAGTTTCAACGACGGAGACACCATCACCGTAGAACCGTGGCGTTCGGCCGGATTTCCTATCATCAAGGATCTGATGGTCGACAGAACAGCCTTTGATAAAATCATACAGGCAGGGGGTTATGTCTCGGTGAATACAGGTAGTTCCATTGATGCCAACGCTATTCCTATTCCACGTGATGATGCTGAGATGGCGATGGATGCTGCAGCATGTATTGGTTGTGGTGCTTGCGTGGCAGCCTGCAAGAACGGATCAGCAATGCTTTTCGTGTCGGCAAAGGTGAGTCAGCTGGCACTGTTGCCACAAGGCAGGGTAGAAGCAACCCGACGTGCCAAATCGATGGTCGCCAAAATGGATGAGCTGGGTTTCGGGAACTGTACCAACACGGGAGCCTGCGAAGTAGAGTGTCCGAAGAACATCTCTATCAGTAATATCGCCCGTCTGAACCGCGAATTTTTAAAAGCTAAGTTCAAAGATTAAACTATCCTGAAGCTATTGAGAAAAGCGTTTCTTCTCTGATGCCGGAGAATGAACGCTTTTCTCATATTGTTTTTTTAATGATTCTTTAACAATCAATTCATCATCTTATTTGTTTTACTTTAGTCATAGATTTACATTTGTAATGCGTAATTCGAGAGACAAGAATGTTTTACCAAAAAATGACAAAAATGAAAACAAAAAAATTAATCCGTATCAGCATGGCTATTCTGTTATTGACCATGCTTAGCCTACCACTCTCAGCCCAGTTTAAATTCGGGGTGAAAGCAGATGTGGGACTCAACAATCCGAGCTTCAACAGCGATGCGCTGAAAGTAGAGAACATGACATCTTACAGTATAGGTCCTTCGATTGAAGCGATGTTCCCCTTTGCCGTGGTTGATTTCGGGATAGATGCCTCACTGCTTTACAACGACAACCGCATGACCGTCTCCAAACTCTCAGGTGAAGAAACCGGGACATCAGATGTTTACAACCGCTACCTCATGCTTCCGGTGAATGCCAAAGTGAAATTTGGCCTTGGCATGCTCCCCCTGCGACTATTTGCCACTGCAGGACCCTATGCCGGTTATCTGATATCGGGCGATGAGATTGACTTTCAGAACATCGGAGATGATATCAGCGCGAAGGAGTTTCAGGCAGGGGCAAATATTGGATTTGGTGTGGAAGTGCTGCATATGATTCAGGTAGGGTTGAACTATAGCGTGCAACTGACCGACAACTATTCGGCTGAGCAACCCAACTGGAGAGATCCCCTGAACGGTAAAAATGAAATCTGGAGTATAACCGGAGCCATCTATTTTTAAAATATGTACGCCGATGTAATACTTCCCCTACCTCTTCATGACCTTTTCACCTATGCTGTTCCGGCAGAGATGCAGGATAAAATAGGGACAGGCTTAAGAGTGGTAGTCCCTTTCGGAAGGAAGAAGTATTACACCGCTATCATTAAGGCTATTCACAACAATGCTCCTGAGCATATTGAAGTGAAAGAGATCCATTCTCTGATCGATTCACACGCAGTGGTGAACGAGCAACAACTGACGTTGTGGGAATGGATCTCTTTTTATTATTTATCACCACTGGGGGATGTATATAAAGCGGCACTCCCCTCCTCGATGAAACCCGAAGACCTTCTTACTAGATTCACACCCAAAACTGAAACATTTATTCAAATCAATCCCGGACAGGATGCAGCCACCGTTGCGAAGCTGCTTGGAAGAGCAAAAAAACAGCAGCTATTACTGGACGAGATAAATTATTATCTTTCTGAAAAAAACGGTGAGAGGGTCAGCAAAAAAACGGTATCAGATTTCCCGGGCTACTCCCCCTCCGTACTCAACGGGCTACTTCAAAAGGAGATCCTGCATACGCTCTCAATTGAGACAGGGCGCATCACCTCGGGTATTATCGCGACACGTGAACCTTACCCGTTGAATGAACATCAGCAAAAGGCACTCATTGATCTGAACGACTGCTTCAAAGAGAAACAGACAGCTCTGCTGCATGGAGTGACATCGAGTGGTAAAACAGAGATATACATTCATCTGATACTTCAATTTCTGAAGGCAGGAGAACAAATCCTTTATCTGCTGCCGGAGATAGCGCTGACCACGCAGCTGACACAGAGGCTGCAGGCTGTCTTCGGCGATAAGATTGGCATCTACCACTCCAGGATCAATGAGAATGAGCGTACGGAAATCTGGCAGAAGATGTTGTCGGAAGATCCCTACAGGATTATTCTGGGTGTGCGTTCATCCCTTTTTCTTCCCTTCCGGAATCTGGGACTGGTGATTGTGGATGAAGAACATGAAACAAGCTACAAGCAGCAGGAGCCTGCTCCACGCTATCACGCTCGCGATGCGGCTATAATGCTGGCTCACTTCAGCAAGGCGAAAACGGTACTGGGTTCAGCCACTCCATCATTAGAATCCTATTACAATGCGCAATGCGGTAAATATGGTCTGGTCACATTAACAGAACGCTTTAACGGAGTGATGATGCCCCATATACAACTTGAGAACACCCGCGATCTGCGCAGAAGGAAAAAGATGAAATCACTGCTGGTACCGGCACTTATCGAAGAGATAAATAGTGCGCTTGAAAATGAGGAACAGGTAATACTCTTTCGCAACCGGCGGGGATTTGCACCGATGATTGAATGCAGTGAGTGTGCATGGACCCCCAGATGCAGTCGATGTGATGTCTCTCTCACCTACCACAAGAAAGGCAATGAGCTTGTGTGCCATTATTGTAACAGTCATTACCGCCTGCCAGCAGCATGTCCTTCATGCCACGAGAAGCACCTCAAGCCGCTGGGGCTGGGAACAGAGCAGTTGGAAGAGGAGGTGTCACACCTGTTCCCCGGAGCCGTTGTAGCCAGGATGGACATGGACAGCACACGGGGTAAAGATGCCTATGAAACGATCATCAATGATTTCCAGGAGAAGAGGGTGCAGATTCTTGTGGGCACTCAGATGCTTTCAAAAGGACTCGATTTTGACAATGTGAGAGTGGTTGGCATTATCTCAGCAGACTCATTGCTGAACTATCCCGATTTTCGATCCCATGAACGGGGATTCCAGCTTATGACACAGGCAGCGGGACGTTCCGGAAGAAACAACAAACAGGGGATCGTCATCATTCAAAGTGCCGACCCGACACAGCCCGTTTACTCTTATGTTACCAGCAACGATTATGAAGCATTCTTCCGTATGCAGCTCTCTGAAAGAAAACAGTTCAACTACCCTCCATTTTGCAGGTTGATCCGCATCGTGATCAAACACAAGGAGGAGAGAAAGGCTGAGGCTGCATCCTCTCTTCTGGCTGAAAACCTTAGAGAATCGCTGCATGAACGTCTGCTTGGTCCCAACAAGCCTATCGTGAGCCGCATACAACTCTACCATATTCGCGAGATACTACTGAAACTGGAGATTGGCCTCTCACCGCAGAAGGTACGTGATATTATCAGAAAAGCAGAAAGCACGTTGCGAAGCAATGCAGATTTTAAGTATGTTACACTTTTTTACGATGCAGATCCGCTGTGATAAGATACAAAAAAACCGGTATCACTCTCGTCATACCGGTTTTTAAATAAATTATCTTTTAGCTCATGCAGAGCTTCATTTCAATTCAATCTCTTCTTTCAGGTCTATTTCGTTTCCGTCCTTGTCATAAAAGACATATTGCAGGAATCCAAGCTTCTGATCGGGGATAATTTTCATTCCCACGTTGAATTTTTTCTTCCATTTATACTTCAACGAAAACAAACCCTGCTGAATGTACGCTGCAACATAGGGGTGTATGTGCAGACTGAATTTCTTCACTTTTAGTTTATTCACTAAATAATCGATCTTCCCTTCCAAAGTATCAGTGAAAAGAATCGATGCTTTTATTTTTCCTTTACCAAAGCATGTGGGGCATTCCTCGCTTGTAGTAATTTCCATTTCGGGTCGCACACGTTGACGCGTGATCTGCATTAACCCGAACTTACTCAATGGCAAAATATTATGCTTGGCTCTGTCTTGCGCCATAAGCTCCTGCATCTTTGCATACAACTTATTGCGATGATCACCTTTGCTCATATCGATAAAATCGATAACGATGATACCTCCCATATCCCGCAACCGTAGTTGACGGGCTATTTCCTCCGCGGCTGCGACATTCACCTCGTAAGCACTATCTTCCTGATCCAGTTTCGATTTGTTGCGGTTACCGCTGTTAACATCGACTACATGCAACGCCTCGGTATGTTCAATGATCAGATAGGCTCCGTTTTTGAAAGTAACAGTTTTTCCAAAGAGCGATTTTACCTGTTTTGTAATGCCGAAATTGTCTAAAATGGGCAATGCACCGTTGTATTCCTTTACCAGATTTTTTCTGTCCGGTGCAATAATGCTTACATATTCGGCAATCTGTTTAGCCACGTCCCTGTCGTTGACGTGAATCTGTTCGAAAGATGGACTGAATGTATCCCGCAAGAGCGCTACCGTACGTCCTGTCTCCTCATAAATGAGAGAAGGGACCTTCGCTTTCTGTATCTTACCGATATTGTCTTCCCATCTTTTAACCAGCACTTTCAGCTCAGCATCGAGATCCGCAACTCGCTTACCTTCGGCATTCGTACGTATGATGACGCCGAAATTCTTGGGTTTGATACTTTGGATGAGTTGCCTGAGTCTGGCGCGTTCCTCGCGCGATTTGATCTTTTGTGATACCGATACGCGATCAATAAATGGTATCAATACCATAAACCGTCCCGCGAAAGAGATCTCGGCTGTTAACCTCGGACCCTTGGTTGAGATAGGCTCCTTGGCGATCTGCACAAGAATTTCCTGCCCCACTTTCAGAATGTCCGAAATAGATCCCTCTTTATCAATATCAGGTTTCAGCTTCATCTTCTGAAGCTGCGGAATCTTTTTTTTGTCTTCAACAAATTTCTGGAAGTCCAGAATTGAGTTGAATTCAACCCCTAAATCCAAATAGTGAAGAAAAGCGTCCTTTTTGTGTCCTACATTCACAAATGCAGCGTTAAGGGCGGGCATCAGTTTTTTAACTTTGCCCACGTAAATGTTTCCAACCGCGAAAGAGCCATCCAGGCTTTCCTGTTGCAGTTCTACAAGTTTCTTGTCTTCCAGAACCGCAATGGTGATCTCTTTAGATTGAACATCTACAACAAGTTCGCTTGTCACAATTGTTCGTTTTTAAATGATTTAATAATAATTTGGGCTTCTGTCTTCACAACAGAAGAGGGGTTCTCTCCAGAACCATTCCCCTGTTTAATACACAAAGAACAAACTTAATGTTTGGGTTATTTACTGTTAAGTTTGTTCCTGTATAAGATTGAAAAAATAGTAGGGCTTATTTCTTCTTCTTGTGCCTATTTTTTCTCAGTCTTTTCTTACGCTTGTGAACAGACATTTTATGCCTCTTTCTTTTTTTTCCGCTTGGCATCTTAATTTCTCCTTTTAAATTAAATTATTTTGTTTCCTTTACCTGTGCTACGAATGTTTTAGCCGGTTTGAAAGCAGGAATATTGTGTTCGGGAATAATGATTGTGGTGTTTTTTGAAATATTGCGAGCTGTTTTTTGTGCTCTTTTCTTCACGATAAAGCTGCCAAAACCTCTCAGATATACGTTTTCATTACCAGCCAAAGAATCTTTCACCACATCCATAAAAGATTCTACCGTTGCCAATACCGACGCTTTATCCACGCCTGTGTTTTTTGCGATTTCATTTACAATGTCTGCCTTAGTCATTTTATTTATATTTATAATATTAATAATATTAGCGTTTGTCAATTAGTAAAATTTTGGACTGCAAATATATAGCTTTTTTTTCAACGCGTAAAATAAATATCGCTAATTTTTCTCTTTTTTCTCCATTTTACCTGAAAATGGAGTTTTTAGATTAGTTTTGCAGGGCAAAAGAATATGTAATGGAAAAATCAGCAGCTCTCTCCCCGATTACCACACGTTTATTGAACTGGTACGAAGCACATAAGCGAGAACTACCCTGGCGTGAAAAAACCGATGCATATAGTATCTGGATCTCAGAGGTTATCTTACAACAGACAAGGGTTGCGCAGGGAGAAGATTATTTTCTGCGTTTTATGCATCGTTTTCCCAGCGTGCAAGCGCTCGCCGGAGCAGAGGAGGAAGAGGTGTTAAAACTTTGGCAGGGACTGGGTTACTACTCCAGGGCAAGGAATCTGCACACTGCAGCAAAGCAGATCATGAGCCAGTTCGGCGGCATCTTCCCGACCAGATACAGCGATATCTTATCACTCAGAGGTGTAGGGGCGTATACTGCAGCGGCGATCTCCTCGATTGCTTTCAACGAACCTCATGCTGTAGTAGACGGGAATGTAAACCGGGTGATCTCCCGCCTTTTTGCAGTTGAGAGTTCCATACACACTTCTGAGGGGAAAAAGACTATTGCAGGCATCGCTCAATCGTTAATTGCAAGGGAGAGCCCGGGCAGTTACAACCAGGCGCTGATGGACTTTGGATCAATGGTGTGCACCCCCACCCAGCCCAGATGCACCGATTGTGTGCTGCGGGATTACTGTGCTGCCTACGCAGTGAAACGTGTCAATGATTTCCCCGTAAATAACCGAAAAACATCTGTCAAAAAACGCTACTTTAATTATTTCCATATCGTACAGGGTAACAGCACTTTCCTTCAGAAACGGGAAGCCTCTGATATCTGGAGAAACATGTATGAGTTCCCGCTTATCGAAACCCCTGCGGCAACGGATTTTATTGATCTGGAGCAGACGATGGCGTTCAGGGATCTTTTTCACTGTGCTACTTCACTCACTTTTGATCTTCAGCTTAAATTGAAGCACCAGCTTACACATCAGGTTATCATAACAAACTTCTACCGGGTGATTGTCCCCGGCAATTATCCGTTCACAACACCTTTCAAAGCTATCAGGATAGACAAAGAGCAACTTTCAGATTTTCCTGTTTCAAGATTAACTGACAGGTATCTAGAAATTTTATAGTAATCTGTTTTTGTCAATTACAAATTAATGCTTAATTTTGCTTTGTTAGCGTAAAACTATTCTTAAACCAAAAATTAATTAGTTATGTCTGTGAACAAAGTTATCTTAGTTGGAAATGTAGGGAAAGACCCTGAGATGAAGTATTTTGACAATGATGTTGCAAAAGCGAACTTCTCGCTTGCCACAAGTGAAAGAGGTTACACTACTTCAGGGGGAACACAGGTTCCTGAAAGAACGGAGTGGCACAACATTGTTTGCTGGAGAGGATTGGCGCAGATTGCAGAGAAATTCGTAAAAAAGGGAACGATGCTTTATGTGGAGGGTAAGATTCGCTCACGTTCATACGATGATCAAAACGGTGTGAAGCGATATATTACCGAAGTTGTTGCTGACAATATTGAGCTGCTGAGCCGCAAACAGGTAAGCGGAGATGGTGATAACGGGGGAAGCAGATCTGAGCACCAGGGCAGCTCTGAAATGACGAACGACCTGGACAACAGTTCAGAAGTAGATGATTTACCATTTTAATTAAAACATCGTATTAAACAGGAGAATGTTTTATCTCTTTTAATCATAAAAGCGTTAGAACATTCTCTTTTCTTCACAAAAAAACTCACCAATTGGACCCTGACCCTTTATCCTTTTTATCGCTGAACCTGCCGGTCATTGCACCAGCGGTATCTGACTATATACTATCTGCGCTGCTCCTCTTACTCATCATCATCAACGCAATCATTGCAGGCTCAGAAGTTGCCTTTTTCAGGGTTGATCAGAAGTCAGCCGATGATGTACACACATCTGAGGAGAAAAGAGAAATCAGAATATCGCATCTTCTGGGCAAACCTGAAAAACTCCTGGCATCTATTGTCGTTGCCAACAACTTCCTTAATGTAACCATTGCCCTGCTTATTATTTATCTGCTGAACAGGCTTCCCTGGTTTAAAGGAAATATAACATCAACGTTATTGCTCGAAATCATTATTCCCTTCAGTGCGATACTGCTCTTTACAGATATCCTCCCCAAGATGTACGCTTCGCATAATCCACTCCGTTTTGCAGGTAATAATGCCATCTTTATTCATTGGTTAAACAAGCTGATGAACCCGTTTTCGTCACTATTGGTGAAGAGCACTAACCTTTTCAACCAGACCATTACACAGCGACAACGCAAATTTTCAGTAGATGATCTCTCAAGGGCACTGGAGATCACATCGAATGAGATTACGCTCGAGCATGAAAAGGATATGCTGGAAGGGATTATCCGTTTCAAGGATAAGATGGTGGATGATATTTTTGTCTCCAGGAGCGATATGGTTGCAATTGATCTACAGACACCATTCAGGGATCTGGTTGATTTCATTGTGGATGCCGGCTTCTCCCGTATCCCTGTTTTCGTAGATAATCATGATAATATCAAAGGCATATTGTATGTGAAGGACCTCCTGCCTCATCTCGGGAAAGCCGGCAGTTTCAAGTGGCAGTCACTTATACGACCTGCCTATTTCGTTCCTGCAACAAAGCGTATTGATGATCTCCTGGAGGAGTTCCGTGCCAACAAGAACCATATGGCCATCGTCGTGGATGAGTACGGCGGCACCTCGGGACTGGTGACAATGGAAGATATCCTTGAAGAGATTGTAGGCGACATAAGTGACGAATATGACGAGGAACTTCCTTTTTACACCATGGCCGCAGACGGCTCATTCATATTCGAAGGCAAAACACCGCTCGAGGATTTCATAAAAATAAGCGGTGTGCCGGAGAAAGATTTTGAGAAAATGGCAGAAGAGGCTGATACACTTGCCGGACTGTTACTTGAATTGAAAGGTGATTTTCCAAAACGTAAAGAGAGCTTCACCTATCACAATCATACCTTTTTGGCAGAGGAGATGAGCAAAAAGCGGATTACAAAAGTACGCTACATCCCACCGAAAAAGAGAACAGAGGAATAACACCGGAATTGGTCTACCCTAAAAGTTCAACGAATGCTTATCAGAAAAGAACATACTGTCTCCGGAGGGCTGCTGGGCATCTGGAAAATGGATGAATCACGTGATGCGCTCCTGCACCTTTTCCCCGGACATCTCCGTGCAGAGGTGATGGAATACGTGAATGGTGTTCGTTCAGACAGGCGCGCCATTGAATGGCTCTCTACACGCATCATGTTACTGGATCTGCTGGGGAAAGAGCAAATCATACGCAACAGAGATGATGGGAGTCCCTACCTGGAAGATGAAAGACCACACATCAGCATCTCTCATACGAAAGATTATGCCGCTATCATGCTGCATGAGTTCCGTCCCGTGGGAATCGATATTGAATTCCGTTCAGAAAGAGTAAAAAAGATTGCCGGCAAATTCATCTCTGACAAAGAATTTATCGATCCAGCTCAGAAAACAATCCATCAGCTATTGCACTGGTCTGCCAAAGAAAGCTTGTTCAAACTGATAAACGAGCAGGGCATCGATTTCAGGCAACATCTTTTTATCCACCCGTTCACACCTATTTTAAAAGGTGAGATCAGAGCTACTGAAACCAAAACGGATCAATCCTCTTCCTTCAGCGTATACTATGAAGTGCATCCCGACTATGTCCTGACCTGGACAACAGGATGATCAGATGACAAGCAGAGCCCGGCGGAGCATTCCCACTCATTCAATCACTCAGTAATAAAAAAACGCTCCGGAGAGAATCTCCGAAGCGCTTTCAATATTAATTTCAAAAGACGATCAAGCGTTCAGTGATACACGTTTGAAAACGTTTACCGTGAGCTCCTTGTCGCTTCCTTTCAGAAATTGTTCAATAGTCTTTTTCGTATCCTTCACATATTCCTGTTGAAGAAGGGTTGATTCCTTGTAGAATTTCTGCAATGATCCCTCTGCAATCCTGTCAAGTAAATTTTCAGGCTTGCCAGCTTCGCGCGCTTTCTCACGTGCGATTTCGAGCTCCTTCTCTTTCACTTCGGCAGGAATTCCTTCTATTGTAACAGCAACAGGATTCATCGCTGCGACCTGCATTGCCACATCTTTAGCCACATCCTCAGCGACATCTGCTTTGTTAAAGCCTACAATGGTAGCAAGCTTGTTGCCCATGTGAATGTAAGATGTCACAAAAGGAGCTGTGATATGTTCGTAAAAGCCCAACTCCATTTTTTCTCCTGTAGCACCAATCTTATCGGTAATCATCTGTGACACTGTTCCAGTGGGAAGTTCTACAGCGAGTAACTGATCAAGTGTTGCGGGTTTATGTGCGATTGCAGCATCAAGAATCTGCTGTGTGAGAGCGATAAACTGCTCATTCTTAGCGACGAAGTCTGTTTCGCACTGCAGTGCAACCACTGCAGCGAAATCACCTTCTGTTGCTGCCAGTACGCAACCTTCAGAAGCTTCACGATCCTCACGTTTCGCTGCTACTGCCTGTCCTTTTTTACGGATGGTCTCCATTGCTTTATCGAAATCACCATTCGCTTCATTCAATGCATTTTTGCAATCCATCATCCCCGCACCTGTCATCTTGCGCAGATGCTGGATTTCTGCCATTGTAACTGCCATATTCTGTTTGTATGTTTTAATATTTTGTTTATTCGTCTACCTCAGCATCTTTCGCAAATTTACTCACTACGGCAGCTTTCATCGCTTCGGTATCTTCTTTTTTCACCCGTTCTTTCTTAGCTGCTTTCGATTTGCGTTCCCTGCGTTGCGGTGCCTCTTCCTCCTGGTCTTCGGCTGCTGCAGCATCTGCTTTCTCCACCTTGCGTTCATCCAGTCCCTCTTTGATGGCATCACAGAGAAAACCCATGATCATGTCAACAGCTTTCGCTGCATCATCGTTCGCCGGAATGGCGAAATCGATATTCGATGGGTCGGAGTTGGTATCAATGATACCGAATACGGGTATACCGAGACGTTCAGCCTCTTTCACTGCAATCTGTTCTTTCATTACGTCTACAACAAAGATTGCTGAAGGAAGACGCGTAAGATCCTGGATAGAACCGAGATTCTTCTCCAGTTTCGCACGCTGACGTGTTACCTGGAGTTTCTCGCGCTTTGATAATGTATCGAAAGTACCATCTTTGATCATCTTATCAATGCTGCTCATCTTTTTCACCGCTTTGCGTATGGTGGGGAAGTTGGTAAGCATTCCGGCAGGCCAGCGTTCAATCACGTAAGGCATGTTCACACTTTGCGCTTTCTCTTCAATCACAGGTTTTGCCTGTTTCTTAGTTGCCACGAAAAGTATTTTTTTCCCTGTTTTCGCAATCTGCTTCAGGGCAGCTGCGGCCTCTTCGGCCTTTGCAATCGTTTTGTAAAGATCGATGATATGGATTCCGTTACGCTCCATAAAAATGTAGGGAGCCATCGCCGGATTCCATTTTCTTTTTAAGTGACCGAAATGTGCGCCGGTCTCAAGAAGTTGGTCAAATTCTAATTTTGCCATTTTTGTTTTTTAATTTATTCGTTTACTTTCTTTTTCTAAATCGAATCGTAAGGTAAATTACATTCTGGAACCGTTCACACGTTTCTGGATAACGTCCTTACAATTTAGATACTAAACGTTGTTGCCGTCAGGCCAACCTTATTTATCTATCCATCCTTTTCCTATGCTGCAAAATGCGGCCATTCATACGGATGTAATATACAAAATGTTAACGTTTTGAGAACTGGAATCTCTTTCTTGCTTTTGGCTGTCCCGGTTTCTTACGTTCCACGACACGTGGGTCACGGGTCATGAAGCCCTCAGCTCTCAATGCCGATTTATCATCGGGATTGATCTTCACCAAAGCGCGCGCAATCCCTAATCTGGCTGCCTCCGATTGTCCTTTGTATCCCCCGCCGCCGAGGTTGATTCTGATGTCGTACTTTTCTAATACGTCCAAAGTGTTCAACGGCTGTTTAACAACGAATTGAAGGATAGAAGAAGGGAAATAATTTTCCAGTTCGCGTTT
>LSQX01245125.1_pt1 | contig 34832 bp, 37 predicted proteins | sample 654561 | NCBI WGS metagenome assembly LSQX01 (sample SAMN04489861, study PRJNA283612) | anaerobic digester metagenome | isolation source: 4 biogas reactors fed with cattle manure at either 37C or 55C with and... | place: Denmark: Kongens Lyngby | collected 2014 | reverse complement strand
CGTCCATAGGGCGGGCTGACCAGGGGGCTGGAAACGGGAAGGAGGGGGGTGGCTTTACCGCGCATACTCGACACGAAAAACGGTCAGGGGTTTTTCCCTCCCCTTGACATGGAGAGGCGGAAGAGCCGTGAAAGCCGTAAGGCCCCGGACGTCCGTACCCGCTTCATCGATGGCCTCTTTCACCGCCCGGGTGACGAGAATTTCATCATCACCCGCCATGGATTCGATGCGCTGCGCCACATTGACGGCGTCACCGATGACGGTATAGTTAATATGATCATCGGAGCCGATATAGCCGGCGACCACGTCCCCTGTGTTGATCCCGATGCCGATTTTTAGTTCAGGCCACTGTTTATCGCGTCTCGCCCGGTTCAGGAGACGCAGTTCCTCAATGATCTCGATCGCCGCTTCGACGGCGCGAACCGGATCATGGGCATGGGAGATCGGGGCGCCGAAAACAGCCATGATGCCGTCTCCGAGCAGCTTGTCCAGGGTTCCCTCATTCCGGAAGATCGTGGGGGTGATGTGCGAAAAAAAGTCATTGAGAACATCGACGACCGTTTCCTCGTCGAACCGTTCCGATATCGCGGTGAATCCACGCAGATCGGCGAACAGGATGGTCGCCCGTTTCCGGTCACCCCCCAGTCGCAGGATTCCCTTGCTTTTCAGAATTTCCCTGGCGACATTTTTGGAAAAAAAGCGGCTCAGTAAAAAACGCTGGTTCTCTTCCCTGAGCATCTGCGAGTAGAGGCGGGACAGGACGGCGGACGTAACGATTTGATCCGCCACCAGACTGAAAAAGCTGATCTGGTTTCGATCGAAACGGGTGATTGACGGGAAGAGGAGGTTCAGCACACCGATGGCCTGGCCATTGTGGGACAGGGGGACGCTCAGCAGGGATTGTCCCCCGTCATCCTTTTCCGCTTCCGGGGAACATGGCCCGGCGGCGTTTTTCATGAAGGCCGACTGATTCTGTGTGAAGGCCTGTTCCGCCGTTTTATGGCAGAGAGACTCGTAATCCCGGTGAGGATGGGCATGGGCCGGGTCATTGAGAAAGGCCAGCATCTCAAGCCGCTGTGTTTTTTCATTGAAGAGCATCAAAGAGACGTGGGTCACGAAGAAATATTTTCTGATGACCTGAAGTTGCTCCCTGAAAAGGGCGATTCGGTCCGACACGCCCGTCAAGCGAAGCATGTCCACGAGTTCTCTGATCACGGACAGTTCCTTGATCTTGTTTTCATAAAGGTCCCTCATTTTGAGGTACTGTTTTTTAAACAGTTTCTTTTCATCCATGGTGGATGGGCGGCTTTTGTTCGGGGTTTTGTTTTCCCTTCTCATTTTTTGCTGTCCTCATCGATGTAGGGTGTGGACGCCGCATTTTCATCGATGATGTTTTTGGCTTCCTGGACCATGGCTGCGAGCACGTCCTCGTCGAATGGGTCGAACAGGCGGGCAAGCGACAACCAGTGGCCGTATGTCATGCCGTGGTTCATGCGATTTTCGTCTGTCGGTGCGTGGCCGGTTTCCAGGGCCCGGTAATAGAGGTAATTGGCCAGACCCGTTATGGCGGCGAGTTCATGGTGGTCCGGTGCGTTAAACGGCTGATGGTGATACCCGATGGCCTGTACCAGCGTTTCCGGCAGGTTCCAGCGGAAGGCCAGCGCACATCCCGCCATCGCATGATCCATGCCGTAGGCTTCTTCCTCCACTTCAAACAGGGAGTGTCCCTGCGTGTCCGCTTCCTGATAAGTATTTCTGTACATGTCCGTGAAGTGATCGATGAAAAAGATCTTTCCGACATCATGCAACAACCCGGCCGAGAAAACGCCTTCGTCCATTTTGCCGGGCAGCCGCCGGTAGAGGTGCTTGACAAGCAGAGCCGTACACAGAGAGTGATGCCAGAGGTGCTGCGGGTTGATAATGTTTCGCAGATGCCTTGAATCGAAAACCCTTGCCGCCGCCAGGCCGAAGGCGATATCCAGGATTTCATTCGTACCGAGAAGGGAGATTGCGTACTTTACGGAGCTGATCTTCTGTGGATGGCCGTAAAAAGCCGAGTTGACCGTCCTGAGTAATTTGGAGGTCAGGGCCGGATCTTTCATAATGATATTGGCCAACTCGGTTCCCGAGGAATAGGGGTGAGAGGCGATACTGAATATCTGGCTCGCGACGGCGGGCAAAGTCGGCAAGTCTTCGGATGCGTTGAGCAGGGTGGTGACGCGATTCCTCATGATGTCCCTTTGGGCCATGCCGGATTCGAGTTCCATTTGCTGCATGATCGTGCTGAAATGGTGCTCCGCTTCCGAGGCGGGAGGGGGTTTCGTCTGATCGTCTATCATCCTTCCTAAAACCGGCGCAAGGGGGGAATCGAAGGGCAGTCGCGCGAGAAATTCCCTCTGGTTCGCCTGGGGGACCTGGCTCAGACCGAGCCAGAGCATGTCCGGGGTCATATGGAGCAGTCTGTGGAATATACGCCCCCGGCCCCTGATAAAGCAGAGTTGAAGGGGGGTCCATTCGTTGATGTCGGGGGACAACGACGCCGGGATGGAAGGCACCGTTGCCCCGGTTTTATGGGCGTCAGGGACATGACGGTTGGCGGTTTCATCCCTGGCGATGGTTGTCAGATAAAGGAGCCTGTCGAGAGTCTGTCCTTCTTCCGGGAAAATGGCGTAACCGCAGGTGACCAGGATATCCTTGTCCAGCATTTTTTTCAGGCCCCGCAGAGCCTTTTGTTTGATGGGGCCGACACCCTGCATGTCTGTGGCGAAACCTAGCAGGATCAGGCGGTTGTCATCGAACCCGATCAGGGTGTCGCTTTCCCGGAAAAAATCAGCCGCTTTTTCCCCCATATCCCCGAGCATGGAGGGATAAATGGTATTGGGTGTCCCGGCTTCCACATGAAACACCAGAATGGACATGCTGCTCCGGCTGCGCAGGACCTTACTGAGCTCTTCACGGATGCGGCGGTCACTTTTTTTGGGGATCAGGTAGGGGGTGCCGGCGTAGGGTATGACCGGTTCAACCATGACGAGACAACCCGTTTGGCTCATGGCCTGTTGCGCCGTTTCAGCATGGTTCCGGGTATCGAAAACCTTGATCACCCGGGGCACGCTGGTCAAAAGCGGGCGGATCTCATCCACCGTGAGACCGATTTCTTTCTGAAGGGAATGGGCGACCCTTTTGAGTGGGGCATCGGGGGTAAAACCCTGTAGTATGAGGCGGTAACGAAGATCGTTCATTGTGTCAGCCCGTTTTGTAAAGATTCTGTGCAGGCAGGCAAACTTCCTCGTAGAATCAAAGCGCTACAACAGACCGTAAAAGACGTGATCCTGATCGGGAACTATAGAAAATAAAAAACAAGATGTCAAGAAACCGGCGGGGAACCTTCCTTTGGAGCCGTTTCCCCGGGCCCGTATCAATCATCATCGGACCCCATGTCGATTCCCGGGGCATGGTCGTATCCGTAGGCTTTGATGATTCCGCCGCCTTCCTCTCTCGCTTCGCCGATGAGCCGCTCCGCTTCGAAGATCATTCTCTCGGGTATGCAAGGCGAGATGCGGTCGTAATGAATCACCGCGATGCTGGCGCTGAGTTTTTCGCCCGCCTCGAGTTGCTCCAGCCCGGCGAACTGATAGTTTGCAATGAAGGCGAGAAGCCGCCGGGCCACGATGAAAGAATCCTCTTCCGTTGCATCGGTCAGAAGAATGGCAAATTCATCGGTCCCATACCTGACCAGGATATCGGAACCCCGTGTGGTTTCACGCAGAAAATCGGCAATGCTCTTGATGCAGACATCGCCGTTGTCCTCGCCGCCGATCCGGAGGAAGTCGTTGAAGTGATCGATGCCCGCCATCAGCATTGAAAAAATGATCTGGTGACGGTCGGCGCGACGGATCTCCTGGGCCAGACGAATCTGGAGATAGGAACGGTCGAACAGACCGCTTTGCACATCCAGCAGACCAAGTCGCATGGGATAAGGTTTTTCGAGATAACGGATCTGTTTGAGCAACCCCTCCCGGGTAAAATAGTCTTTATGGAGCAGCAGCTCGATCTGGCCTACGAGACCGAGTCTTTCCCCCATGGAGACCTCTTTCCCCGTCAGGATGATAATGGGGACATCCGTCGTGTCGAGATCACCCTTCAGGGTGGAGAGCAGCTCGAAGTAACCCAAATCGGATACCACCATGTCCAGAATGACAAGATCCCGCTTGTCGGCGAGCGCCTTGTCCAGGCCGTCCTTACCGGATTGGGCGCAGATGACGTTGTAGCCTTCTCCCGTCAGCGTATCCTCCAGGTCCCGCAGGAATTCCGGGTCCGGGTCTATGCACAGGATGTTGTGGATGCCTTTCCTTCTCTGTCCGGTCGTGATTTCCTTCGCGACAGGGAAAACGGGTGTTTCCCCTGCTGATGGCTCTGAGGCGGAAGCGGCGGTCGGGGTGTCCGCTGCGTCCTTTGCCTCCTTTTCCGGTGTGCGAATTTCACGGATGGTCCGGAGGCGGCAGCGATGGATCATCTGGAGGAAAAACCAGGCGGCCTGGTGTTCGACGATTTCAGCATGGGAAGGTTTTACGGACATGATTTCCGCGGCGCTGACGCCGCTTTCGGGAAGGCAAAAAACAAGGTCGGGTGTGGTCCGCATCGCTTCGGCAAGATCCGTAAAGACGGGGATGTTCCTTGCCGCGGCCGGGTCAGACCCGGGAAATTCATCGTTCGGATCGACCACGCCGACAAGAACGACACCGGGTTCGTCGAGGATCGTATTGAACAACTCCGTTCCCAGTTCACCCGCGCCGACAATCATCACCTTGGTCGTGCCGTTTTGCTTCATCGGTGGTACCGTCCTCCCCGCCCCCGGAGACAGGCCGTAAAAACGGCTCTGCGCCATGCCATGCGTCGCAAACACTTCATATCACGAATCCCCGTGAAAATCTTCTGTTTCATACGAATAAGCAATAACGATGCCATTTTGTCGATCTGATGCTTTTCCGTTCCCCCGGCGTGATTTGAAAGCATGGCCCATACGTTCGTATGTCGGAGAATCTTTCCGTACCCTGCACCGGAAAGGGCGGAATATTTTTCCCACGGTCATGGTGAAACCTCTGTCCGTTAATTTGTAATTATCTGATATATATAAGCAATTTTTATTAGCGTGTTGATGGCGCGGCTCTTGCTTATTTCCATTCAAAGCCTGAAGCGGAGAGACCGGGATGAGTCATGTCATCATGCAAAATATGGGGAAGCCGAACACCGGTGTGATTCCTGAAGGACCGGGGACCGGTCCTGCGAAAAATACGGTTTTCCGTCCGGGGAGCGTGGGCTTTTTGCCCTTTTCCGTCATTTTTGCCGCAACGGCCTGTCATGACGTACAGGACAACGAGACGGCCCCGCCTTTAGACGAAGGGGCGGTTCCCCTTGGGAACGATATGTCCTTGGCAAACACGGTCACGGAACAACAGGGGCCTTTCGTCCTGATCCAAATCGAGGATGATATCGCCGGGGAGGCATGGGAAGAAAACGATGGCATGACCGTGGAAGCTGACCTTCAGGCCTGGCTCCGGATGTTGTGGCGTGGGGAGGTCGTGCCGAACGATGCGACGGAAGAAAACGGACCCGGCGATCATGCCGCCCCCGTGGCTCCTTACATTCCCGAGATCATCGCCCCTTTGCAGGACGGGGAAGCCACCGGTTTTTCCGAAGGAACCGCCGCCGATGCAAGGGAGAACGGGGAAAGGATCACCCCCGAGGTTCAAACCTCCGGCGGCAAGGCCGAAGGCGCCCTCGGACGGTATGCGTTGTCCCATGGCGGTATTTCCAGCGAAAAGACGGCCCGGAGCGATACGATGCCCCCGGTTCTCCCCGCACAATGGCTGAAGGGTCCCGCGATGCACGAAACCGATCAGTTCCGGCTGTCCGTTGGGAAAACGGACGAGCATCCCGTACCCGTTGCCCTCAAGAACGGGGCTCCGGAGACGGTGACGGTGACGGTGACGGAGGAAGGCCACGCCGACCGTGACGTAAAAGGCGTGACGTCCCGCGTGGTCAGGCTGCAGACGCAGGCTCCGCCCACACCCGTTCCGGAGGGACAGGTGACGGCGCCTTTGGCCTTGCGGGGGAGGGGACAACCCGTTCCGGCCGTGACGCCTGCGGATCATACGGGGAATCAGGAGGCTCTCGGAAGGGATGGCGGGCCGGCCGTCAACGCTTCCCCCGATGAAATCCCCGTGAAAAACCCCGAAGAGCCCGCCTTGCGCCGTTGGACACCCGACACGACCGTTGCAACCGAGCGTGTGGCACGGGACGGGATGTCTTCAGAAAGGCCGGAGGCGGAGGGACGGGATTTGCCGGCCCATAGGGGGGATCACAGGCCGGTCAGCGATATCCCCGTCCATGGCGGGGAAAAACCGAAAGGCCCGATGATTTTGATGAACAGGGAAAACGGGCATTGGGTTCTCCCGACCGGGGGGAACGTCTCCCAGACGACCCCTGAATCGGGGGCGCCCCCGAGGGGCGTGTTCATTCCCGTGGATCGTCTCATCCACGAAGCGGGGAGGGCCCTGGAAAGCGGTTCGGGCAAAGTGCGGATAATCCTTCAGCCTCCCAACCTCGGAACCATCAATATGGAAGTGGTCGTGCAGAACAAGCGGGTGGAGTTGGTTCTGACGGCCAATCATGCCGATGTACAGCAAACCCTTCAGGCCAATACGGAACAACTCAGACACGCCCTGACCAACCAGGGATTCCAGGTTGACCAGATGTCGATCCTGTTGAAACGTGATCATCTCGATTTCAATCCGGGGGGGCATGCGCTCTGGCAGGAAGGCGCGGGGGAACAGGCCGGCAAGGATGACGGACGGGCGGGGACCCGCGGGCAAATGTCCCCGGAGGATACGAAAACGGGTGTTCCCGGACGGGACTATGGAACCGGGATCATCAGTATTTTTGTTTGATCAAGCAGACGGAGGAGGGTGAACGCCATGGTGACAGTCAACAATACGATCAATGACATTGTGACAACCAGCGGGTCCAACGGCGCCACATCGCATACCAAAAGCCTGGGGAAGGACGATTTCCTGAAGATGCTCGTCGCGCAACTGAAGAACCAGGACCCCCTGAACCCGATGGACGGAACGGAGTTCGCGGCCCAACTGGCCCAGTTCTCCAGTCTCGAGCAGTTGACCCACATGAACGCCCGATTGGAGGCTCTGGGAACGGCGAACAACACCCAGGCCGTAAGCCTCCTGGGCAAGGAAGTGACGGTCAACCAGGGGAGTGAATTCCAGGTGGAGGGGGACACGGCAGGCTTCGGTTACAGTCTGGCAAAAGACGCGGCCCAGGTTTCCATCAGGATTCTGGATGCCTCGGGGACTGAAGTGGACCGGATTGAGGCGGGGGCGCAGTCCGCCGGTCTGCAGAACGTGGTCTGGAGCAGGGGCGATCACGGTAGCGGTCTGTATTCCTACAAGGTGACGGCCGTCGATGGGGAGGGCAACGCGGTGGGCGTGACAAGTATGACCACGGGCAGGGTGACGGCCGTGCAGTACAAGGACAACAGCATATATCTGAAGATAAACGGTCAGGAGGTTCCTTTCAGTGATGTGGTGGCTGTCAGGAACGGATGACCGGGGAATCACACGATGCGATTCGTGCAGGATCGACAACAGACGGGAGGTGTATCATGTCAAGTGCGCTTTGGATCGGAACAACGGGGTTGACGGCGAGCTCGAAACAGATGGATGTCATTGGCAACAATCTGGCCAATTCCAATACGTTGGGTTTTAAGGCGGGGAATACCTATTTTGCCAGCATGCTCAATCAGAGCCTGTCCGGCGGGTCGAGCGGAACCATGCAGGTCGGGCAGGGCGTGACGATTGCCGCCGTGGCGCCGCAATTCGGCCAGGGTTCCTTCGAGTCGACGGGTAACGCAACGGATCTCGCCATCGACGGGGAGGGGTTTTTTATCCTCAGGGATTCGGAAGGCGCCCAGTATTTTACTCGGGCCGGGGCCTTTCATGTGGACAGGGAGGGCTATCTGGTTGACTTGAACGGGTACCGGGTGCAGGGATACAATCTCTACGTTGCCGGTCAGGAGGAGATGGAAACGGCCATTCGTCTGCAAAACGTGCAGTCGGCTCCCCGCGCCTCAACGGAAATCGGTATCGGCGCCAACCTGAATGACGCCGCCCTGCCGGGTGAGAGATTCAATATTACGCAGACCGTTTTTGACTCCCTGGGTCATGCCCATGGTCTGGCCGTCAATTTCATGCGGACCGAGGGCAACGGCACCTGGGGGTTCAGTACCACCCTGGATGGAACCAATGCCGGGACCAACTCCGCCCATGGTGTCATATTTGACGCCAATGGCAACCTGGAGTCGTTTTACACGGGCGGATTTGGGACCGGGCCGACTGTGGCGGGAGGGGGGACGATTACGGAGTCCACAATCAACCGTCCCGGTCAAATTTACAAGGATACGGTGGGTGACATCGTGCTGACCTTCGATGAAGCGGCCCAGAGGTGGGCGCCCACTTCGTATGGGGGTTACGACGGCCTGGCCGTCGATCAGACGGGGACGAGCCTGTCTATCGATCTGGACGGAAAAGGCGGTCCCGATATCACCTTCGATCTTGGGGGGACTTTTGCCGACGGAGACACCATTACCTTCAGCCTGTACAACACGGTAACCCCCGCGGCCAGCGATATCAGCATGGTCTTCGGCCCATTGTCCAACGGGGCCACGATCGGCAACGGCAATCAGCTCAACTGGAATGTCGTGGGTGACGATGCGCCGATCATTACAGGGTACGCCAGTTCGTCCGTCGTGAAGTCCCTGCACAACAACGGCTATAGTTCCGGTGTTTTGAAGTCCCTTTCCGTCGACAAGGAGGGCATCGTCAACGGCTTCTTCACCAACGGCCAGAGCGCCGCCCTCGGCCAGATCCTGTTGGCGAGCTTTCCCGATGTCCTTGGCCTGCAGAAGTCGGGAAACTACTTCATCGAAACCGTCCGCTCCGGTGAGGCCCTTCGCAACCGGCCGGGAAGCGGTGGCCTCGGGGAAACCATGTCCAATTCCCTGGAAATATCCAATACCGACGTGGCCAAGGAGTTTATCAATATGATCAGTGCGCAGCGCGCCTATCAGGCGAACGCCAAAGTCATCACGACGGCGGATACCCTCCTCAGCGTCCTGATGGACATCAAACGCTGATTTCATCTCCCCTGCCATGGTGTTTCCCCCTCCTGCCGGGATGGGGAAACACCACATCGTCAAATAATTGACCTTTCTTGAATCCTTTCCCCCCGCGGACAAGCCCGGGGTGCCGGAATCCCGGTGCGTCGTTGCCGGCGTGGGGCGTATCGACGGGACACCCCGGGGCTGTATCACCTGTCGGTCATGCGAATCAGGGGGAGTCCCTTCCCCGATTCCATGGTACAGTCTTTGCTTAACAAAAGCTGTATTGATCTCAGCGAAGGGTCCGTCCGGATCCGGGGGTATGTGTGGATATTGCAACCATTGTCGGTATAATTGGCGGATTTACTCTCGTCCTTGTGGCCATGGGCTGGGGCGGGGGTCTGAGCTGGTTTTTTGATATTCCTTCATTGATGATTGTTCTGGGCGGAACGTTCGGGGCCGTCCTCATCAACTATCCCCTGTCCATGGTTTTCAAGGTGGTTCCGGCGGCGCGGAATATCTTCTTCAAGCGTGAAACGGAGGTGCAGGATTTGATAGACCTCTTTGTCGAGATGTCCGGGATCTCCAGACGGGAAGGGTTGCTTGCCCTGGAGCGGATGGAAGCGAAAATCGAGGACCCCTTTCTCTCGAAGGCGGTGGGTTTGGTGCTGGACGGCGTTGATCCGACGGATGTGGAAATCATTCTGGAGACGGAAATTCAGTCGGTGGCGGAACGCCACCGGCTTGGCGCGGAGATCTTCACGACGATGGGAAACTTTGCGCCGGCCATGGGACTCATGGGCACCCTGATCGGACTGGTTAAAATGCTGATGCAGATGAGCGATCCCGCCCAGATCGGTCCTTCCATGTCACTGGCCCTGATCACGACGTTTTACGGGGTGATTCTGTCGAACCTCGTTTTTCTGCCCATTGCCGGAAAACTGCGAACCCAGAGCAGTCACGAGCTCTTTATCAAATATCTGATGATGAACGGGACGCTGGCCATGCAATCGGGGGATCATCCGCGCATGGTGAAACAGAAGCTGCTGTCCTTTGTCGCGCCCCGTGAAAGGGGGGTGATGTTTTGAGACCGAAGCTTCCCCCCCGGAGTCAAACCCCTGACGTTTCCGTCGTGAACTGGCAGATGATCTACTGTTCCTTTGCCCTGATCCTGGTGGTCTTCTTTGCCATGATGGTCTCTTACTCCATCCTGTCGGGCAAGGGGATGAGGGCGGTTCGCAGGCATTTCGTCCAGGGGTCGTCCCTGCATGCGCCGGGGTCCTCCATGAATCCCCTCTCTGGCATTCCCTTTGAGGAGTCAGGTGATGCAGCCGTTCTGATTCAGAATGCCACGACACGTTTTGGTCTGGGCAACACCGTGAGGGTCAGCATGGGCAGGGAAGGCATCGACATTTTCATGAAGGACCGGGTCCTTTTTGCGGCAGGTGCAGTGAACGTGGACAAGGGGCTCCACCCCTATCTGAATGTCATTGCCGATGCGGCTGCAAGAAACGGCTTGCAGATTCAGGTCCGTGTGCATGTCAGCGAATCGGGGGCGGGAATGGGTGGCGATCCGTCTCCCTGGATGCTGTCATCCCTTCGGGCGGTGAATATCATGCGTTATTTTCTGGCCTATGACCGGCTTGCCGCCGATCAGGTCAGTGCCGCAGGGTCCGTCGTCATGCCGGGATCCGGGAGCGCACCTGATGCAGAAGAGGGGATCGCGCTTCACTTGAGCGTCGGGGGGTAGAGGGGAACAAACATGGTCAGGCCTTATATGGTGTGGAAAAGAACGGGTTTTGCGTCGGACCCGGTGACCGGGGGCAGGGGTTGGCTGGTGATCTTCAATGACATGATGACCCTTATCCTGACCTTCTTTGTGCTCATCCTTTCCATGTCGGATATGGACAAGCCCAGTATAGATCAGGTCTCGCAGTCCGTGAGCGAGGTATTTGGCGTCGGGGGAGTCCGGAAACCCCTGGTGATACCGAGAACGACGCAGCCTTCTTCCGACCGGGGGCAGATTCAGGCGGAGAGGAATCCGGAGATAGCGGCAACGGCGATCCAGATCGCGTCGCTTCCGGGCATGGAAGCCCGGACAACACCGGAAGGGATACGGATCGGTATGAACGAGAAGGTGTTGTTCGCGCCCAATTCGGATGTGCTCGGTGAACGAAGCCGGCGGATGCTGCTGTCCCTGGCGCCGATTCTCGATGAATCCCGCGCCGCGGTGACCGTGGAGGGGCATACGGACAGCCAGCCCCCTGTCGGTGAAAGGTTTCCCTCGAACTGGGAATTGTCCACCGCCCGCGCCGTCAGCGTGGCTGCTTTCCTGGCGGGGGAGGGGGGGATTGCTCCGGAGCGCTTGTCCGCCGTCGGATACGGAGAAGCGCGGCCCCGGGCGGCCAACGATGATGCACGGTCCCGTCAGATGAACCGGAGAGTGGAAATTAAACTGAAATTCCAGAAACAGTGAGAGGAATGACATGGCAAGGGAAGAAAACAATGAAAATGAAGAGGTCGTCCAGCCTGAACCGGAGGTGAAGAAGAAAAGGGGACTGGTCAAGGGGGCGATAATAGGCGTCGTTGTACTGGCGTTTTTGGGGGTTGCCGCCGCCGGAGGCGTGTATGTCTTCAACAACCTGCTGGGCCATAAGAACCAGGCGGCAAAGGCCCCTCCGGTCATCGGTCCGATCTGGGCCCTCGATCCCTTCATCGTCAACCTCATGGGAGACAGTGCGGAGCACTATCTTAAAGTCGCCATGCAGTTCGAGGTGCCGGAGCCCGCGATTATCCAGGAACTCGAGCTGGTCAAGCCCCGGATACGCGACAGTATCCTGGATTTGCTGTCTTCCAAGGCCATGGGGGAGCTGATGGATTCCCCCGGCAAACAGCGGTTGCGGGAGGAAATCATCCTCCGGGTGAACAACGCTATTTCCCGGGGACGCATTTCAAAGGTTTACTTTTCGGAATTCGTGATCCAGTGAGGATCGTTCTGTTATAGAGGGAAAAAGGAAGGTTTTCATGTCACAGATACTATCTCAGGAAGAGGTCGATGCCCTGCTCCGCGGGATTGCCGGCGGCGATATCGAAACGGAGATGGAGGACATTCACGACCCGTCGGAGGTCACCCTCTATGATCTGACCAGTCAGGACCGGATCATCCGGGGGCGGATGCCTACGCTGGAAATGACCAACGAAAAATTCGCCCGCATGTTCCGCACCACCCTCTCTTCGTTGATGCGCAAGGTGATCGGTGTGAATTCCATGTCCGTCAGCATGATGAAATTCGGCGAATTTCTGAAGACACTGCCCGTTCCGACGAGCCTTCACCTGTTCCGCATGGAGCCTCTCCGGGGGAATGCGATTTTTGTCATGGAATCGAAAATCATCTTTACCCTGGTGGACATTCTCTTCGGCGGAACGGGGAAGGAGTTTTTCAAGGTGGAAGGGCGCGAATTTACGGCCATCGAGAACAGCCTGATCAAAAAAGTTGTGTTGAGCGCCCTTGTTGACCTGGAAAGGGCCTGGAAAGCCCTCATCGATGTCAGGGTGCAGTATCAGAGATCGGAGGTCAACCCCCAGTTTGCGCAGATTGTGCCCCTGACGGACGTTGTGGTTATCGTGAATTTCGAGATCGAGGTCGAATACAACACGGGCATCATGTCCCTGTGTCTTCCCTACGCCGGTCTCGAGCCCATCCGGGACAAGTTGCAGGCCGGTTTCCAGAGCGAGCAGATGGAAATCGACAGGACTTGGGCCGAGCGTTTCAAGCGGACCCTGACTCTCTCCAAAATCGATCTGGTTGTCGAACTGGGGAAGACAAAGATCAAAAGTCGGGACGTTGTCGATCTGAAGAAGGGGGATGTAGTCGTCCTCGACAAATACGCATCCGATCCCCTGTTTCTCCTGGTGGAAGGCATGCCCAAATTCATGTGCGTGCCGGGTATTTCAAAGGGCAACCAGGCGGTGCAGGTGTCGCATGTCATCAGCCGTGATGAGGTAATAGACTATGGAACAGAATGAAATCGATGCACTGATGAAAGAAATGGAGGAGGGGGAAGGCGAAGCGTCCGCAACGTTTCCGACGGACGAGGAGAACCTGGGTTGGGATGATGTTCAGGAGGAACTGGAGGCCTCCAGAAAGGAAGAACCGGTGACGGAAGTGGCCAGTGTCGGTTTTGGCGAACTTCAGCCCGGTGATGCCCCGAAAGCGAACATGGACATCGATTTCATTCTGGACATCCCTCTGACGCTGACGGTCGAGCTTGGACGAAGCAAGATGCTGATCAGCGAACTGCTGCAGCTGGGACAGGGATCCGTTGTCGAACTGACCAAGCTTGCGGGGGAACCCATGGACATCTTCATCAATCAGCGTCTCATCGCCCGGGGTGAAGTGGTCGTCGTCAACGAAAAATTCGGTGTCCGCCTGACCGATATCATTTCACCGGCCGAGCGGGTGAACCGGCTGCGCTGATTCTCTTCCGCGAGGTCATTATGATGGAAACCATTTCCTTTTTTCCGGCCCTCCTGAAGATGATCGCCGCCCTGGCCGTGGTGCTGGGGATTATGGTCGGTCTGGCCTTCCTGGTTCGCCGCTTCTTTCCACAGACGGGCCTGGCCGCATCGGACGGCTCGGCCATCCGTATTCTTGCGGTCAAGTATCTGGGGCCGAAGAGCAGCATCATGATCGTCGATATCCTCGGTCGGGCCGTGGTCATCGGCATATCCAATCAGCAGGTGTCCCACATCATGACCATTGACGATGCGGCGTCCCTGGAGAGGCTGGATTCCCTGAGCCGCCAAAGGGGCGGTCAAATCATGCCGGCCGGTTTCCCGGGGCATTACAGGAAATGGGTCAGATCGTTCATCCGGCCCAGCAAGGAAAACAGGCGTCCATGAAAGATACCGGGCCCGGTCAGGCAAAAAGACGATTCATCACCCTTGCGGCGGTTGCCTCAATCATCCTGCTGCTGGCGCCTTCGCTTTACGGCGCCCCCCTGCCCTTGCCGAACGTCAGTCTGAATATCGGTGGCGGGACAGATCAGTCCGGCCAGATGTCGGGGCTGCTGCAGCTGATGATTTTCCTTACCCTGCTGACCCTGGCTCCGGCGATTCTTCTCATGGTGACTTCCTTCACACGGATTGTCGTGGTGCTTTCCCTGATCCGCAACGCCCTTGGCACGCAGCAGATGCCGCCCAACCAGGTGGTCATCGGCCTGGCCCTTTTCCTGACGCTTTTCATCATGTCTCCCGTCTGGAACCGGATCAACACGGATGCCCTTCAGCCCTACATGGAAGAACAAATTTCCGGGGAACAGGCCTTCGAGCGGGGGACGGCGCCGTTGAAGGATTTCATGCTCAAACAGACACGGGAAAAGGAACTGGCCCTTTTCGTTAAAATATCCGGGGAAAAACGCCCGGAGAAGCCGGCGGATGTTCCCCTGAGCGCTCTGGTCCCGGCCTTTGTCATAAGCGAGTTGAAGACGGCCTTCCAGATCGGCTTCATGGTCTACCTGCCCTTCATGATCATCGACATGGTGGTTTCCAGTATTCTCCTGTCAATGGGAATGATGATGCTCCCGCCGATCATCATGAGTCTGCCCTTCAAACTCCTCCTGTTTGTTCTGGTTGACGGCTGGTATCTGATCGTGGGTTCCCTCGTCCAGAGTTATCGTTAAAAAAGGGTTCTTCTCCGGTTGTTTTATCCCCTGTCCGGTTCCGGGACGTGACAAGGGTTTTTGTATTCGCCCGGAGACTGCCCGGCCGTCGCCGGATTGGCATGTGTTTTTCATGTCGGATTCAAACGGGCCGGTGCGGCCGGGTCGATCCTGTATAGCCCGGATTGGGGCTGACCCGGTCAAAGGCCATGACGGGTCCATGCCCGACAAGTGGTGGGAGGAGTGAGGATAATGACGGTAGATCTGGTAATCGGGATCATGACGGAGGCCATCAAGGTGACGCTCCTCGTTGCGGCGCCGGTTCTGGTGGTGGGATTGATCGTCGGGGTGGCCATCAGCCTTTTTCAGGCGGTGACCCAGATTCAGGAAATCACCCTGGTGTTCGTGCCCAAGATTATTGCGGTCATGGTGGTTCTGATCGCGGCTTTACCCTGGATGCTCAGCGTCCTCCTGTCCTTCACCCACAACCTGTTTGTCAGCATTCCGGTCTATGTCCGCTGAAGAACCGGACAGCCGGATGAGGAAAGGTGAGGCGGACTGATGGAGTTTCCGGTCATATCGGTTGAATGGGCTGTCGCCTTCAGCCTGGTTTTGCTCCGGGTCGGCGCCCTGATCGGCACGATGCCCCTTTTCGGGGAGCAGATCGTGCCTCTTCGGGTCAAGGCCGGCCTGACCTTTGTCGTGGCCCTCCTCCTGTTTCCGGCGGTGTCTCCGTTTCTACCGGCCGTTCCCGTCGATTTTATGCCCCTTCTGTTCCGGATGATATCCGAAATCCTGGTGGGGGTCGCCCTGGGTTTTGCCGCCCGGCTCATCTTTGCGGGGATTCAGGTGGCGGGGGAACTGATTGGATTCAAAATCGGGTTTTCCGTGGCGAATGTCATCGACCCCGTTTCCAGTATCAGTGTCTCCCTGATCGGGCAGGTGCTGTATCTTTTCGCGTTGCTGATTTTTCTGACCACGAACTCCCACCATATCTTTTTTGCCGCCATGGCCGATAGTTTCCGGATCCTTCCCGTTTTGTCCTTTCATGTTTCCGGGGATTTCATGGCGCTGATGATGAGCCTGGCCCGGGATATGTTCGTTCTGGCGGTGAAGCTCTGTATTCCCGTCGTTTCCGTCATTCTTTTCACCAATATCGGACTGGGGATAGTCGCCCGTACGGTCCCCCAGATCAACGTTTTCATCGTCGGGTTTCCTCTGCAGATCTCCGTCGGTCTGATCTTTTTCGGGCTTTCCATGCCCCTTTTCGCGTCGCTGATGCAGAGGGCCTACGGACGTCTGGGGGAATCGCTTTTCGGACTGCTGCGCGTCATGGGATAAACGGGGATAGGGGAATAATTGACACCGTCGTCATAAATCGGATAGGGGAACATGCCAAATGGCGGAACAGGACCAGAGCCAGGAACGAACCGAGCAAGCCACACCCAAACGGAGGGAGGAGGCGCGGGAAAAGGGTCAGGTTGCCGTCAGCCGGGAGGTGGCCTCCGCCGTTGTGCTGGGCGCGTCGCTCATCTATTTTTATTTCGGAGGCGGCCGTCTCGTGGAGGGCGTCGTGGAAATCATGAGGGCGGCCTTCCGGGACGCGGGCCAGGTCGTTCTCACGCCGGACAACATCCACGCCTTCGTTATATCCCTGATCTACAAGGTCTTTCTCCTCATTTTCCCCCTGCTGCTGGCCGTTTTCATTGCAGGATTTCTCGCCAACGTTATGCAGGTCGGCTTCATGTTTTCCTGGGAAGCCATAAAACCCAAGGCGTCGAAAATCGATCCCTTCAAGGGGTTCAAGAGACTGTTTTCCCTGAGATCTCTTGTCGAACTGGTGAAGAACCTGTTCAAAATTTCGGTTGTGGGGCTCATTGCCTATCTGGTGATCCTCCATGAAATACCGGCCCTGTTTCCCCTGGCGGATCAGTCGGTCTGGGGAATGCTTGCCTTCGTTGGCCGGGTGGCTTTCAGAATCATGATGCTGACCTGCCTTGTCCTGATCGTCATGGCCCTGCTGGATTATTTTTACCAGAGATGGGAGTTCGAGAAGAGCATCCGGATGTCCCGGCAGGAGATCAAGGAGGAATTCAAGCACACCGAAGGGGATCCCCTTGTCAAGTCCCGTATCAGGAAGATTCAGCGGGATATGGCACGGAAGAGGATGATGGCGGGCATTCCGGAGGCGGATGTGGTCATTACGAACCCCACCCATCTGGCCGTTGCCCTCCGGTACGATCAGGACAACATGAACGCCCCCGTCGTGATAGGGAAAGGGGCGGGATATGTGGCGGAAAAAATCAGGGACATCGCGGCGGAACATAAAATTCCCATCGTGGAAAACAAGCCTGTGGCACAGGTATTGTATAGAATTACAGGTGTAGGGGACATGATTCCCGAGGACCTGTACCGGGCCGTGGCGGAGATTCTGGCCTACGTGTACAGAATGAAAGAAAAGAGCGCGATGGCATAAGATGGCGACGACGGGCATAACACAAAACGCGTATACGTGGGACTGGATGAAGAGCAACAGCGCCATCGTGGCCCTGGCCGTGATCGGCATTCTGGCGGTTATGGTGGTGCCCCTTCACAAAACCGTTCTGGACATTCTGCTGTCGTTCAACATCGCCGTGGCGATGATCATCCTGCTCATGGCCATGTACGTCCTGAAACCGCTGGATTTTTCCGTTTTCCCCTCGGTGCTGCTCATCGCGACCCTGTTCCGTCTGGCCCTCAATGTGGCGTCCACGCGGATCATTCTCCTACGCGGCGGCGAGGGAACCGACGCGGCCGGACAGGTCATCAAGGCTTTCGGCACGTTCGTCGTCGGGGGGAATTACGTTGTCGGCATGATCGTCTTCGCCGTTCTGGTCCTGATCAATTTCATCGTCATCACCAAGGGCTCGACGCGTATCGCCGAAGTGGCCGCCCGGTTCACCCTCGACGCCATGCCGGGCAAACAGATGAGCATCGACGCGGACCTGAACGCGGGCATGATCACCGACCTGGAGGCAAGGCACAGGCGTGGCGAGGTCGAAAAGGAGGCGAACTTCTACGGCGCCATGGACGGCGCGAGCAAGTTCGTCCGGGGTGATGCGGTGGCGGGGATCATCATCGTCCTGATCAACATCATCGGGGGACTCATTGTCGGTGTGCTCCAGAACGGCATGACCGTGGTGGAGGCGGCGAGGAATTACACGCTCCTGACCGTCGGGGACGGCCTGGTCACCCAGGTGCCGGCCCTGATCGTGTCCACCGCCGCGGGTATGCTCGTGACCCGCAATACGGCCTCGACCGACCTGGGCGGGGAGCTGCAGGCTCAGTTGTTCATGCATCCCCGGGCCATTGCCACGGCGGCGGCCATGCTCTTTATCTTCGGCCTGATCCCGGGGATGCCGAAACTGGCGTTTTTTATGATCGCCCTGATCATGGCGGGCCTGGCCGTAAAACTTTACAAAACGCGAGCCGTCGAGACGGAAATCGCTGAAGAGGATATCCAGGAAGCACCGCCGTCCGACACGCAGGAGCTGTTCGTTCCCGTCGATCCCCTGGGCCTGGAAGTCGGTTACGGCCTCATTTCTCTGGTGGACGCGTCCCAGGGCGGCGAGTTGCTCCAGCGGATCAAGATGCTCCGGAAACAGTTGGCCATGGAAATGGGCTTCGTCATGCCGGCCATTCATATCCGCGATAACCTCCAGTTGAAGCCGAACGGATATTCCTTTCTGATGAAGGGGGTCGAAATCGCCCGGGGAGAGCTGATGCCGGGGCATCACCTCGTCATCATGGCCGATGAGACGGGGCCGAAAATTCAGGGGATCGAGACCAGGGAACCCGCTTTTGGCCTGCCCGCCGTCTGGATTCCCGAACGGGAAAAGGAAAGCGTTCAGGCCAGAGGCCTGATCGTGGTGGACCCGGCAACGGTCATTACCACCCATATGACGGAAATCGTCAAAAACCATGCCGACGAACTGCTGGGGCGGCAGGAGGTCCAGAACATGCTCGACCAGCTGTCCCAGACCTACCCGAGGGTGGTGGACGAACTCGTGCCCAAGGTGGTGCCCCTGGGGGTGCTCCAGAAAGTCCTCCAGCGGCTGCTGCGTGAGCGGATCTCCGTCCGCAACCTGATGACCATCATCGAGATGCTGGCGGATTACGTGGCCGTCACGAAGAACGTCGATATTTTGACGGGCTATGTGCGCCAGTCCCTGGCCCGCGTGATTACCAAGCAGTACGAGGACGCGGAGGGTCATATCCATGTCATGATGGTCTCTCCTGAAATCGAGGACATCATCAATCGCTCGATCCAGCATACGGAATTTGAATCCTTCGTTTCTCCCGATCCGAATATGGTCAGCCGGATGGTCGGCAGCCTGCAAAAGGGGCTGAACACGTTTACGTCGCAGGGGTTGCAGCCGATCGTGCTCTGTTCGCCGACGGTTCGGATTCATTTGCGTAATATTCTGGAACGGTTCTTCCCCAACATGGTGGTGCTCTCCCACAATGAAATATCGAGGGAAGCGAGTATTCGGTCATTAGGCATGGTGGAGTTGTAGAATGCAGATCAAGCGCTACGAAGCGAAGAGCACCCAGGAGGCCCTGGCAAGAATCAAGAGGGAACTCGGGCCGGACGCCATCATTCTTTCGAGCAAGCAATTCTCCCGCGGTGGGGGAACCCGGGTGGAGGTGGTGGCGGCGAAAGATCCGGATGAGCCCGTTCTTTCCCCCCCGTCCCGCGCCAATCCTTACGGCGCCATGCCCGCCGTGCCCCCCGATGGGAAAGGGGGGTCACCGGAATGGGAGGGGTTGCGCGAGGACATCGGCGAATTGAGACTCCTCCTGCGGGAGCTGAAGAAACGCGAGACCCTGTTCGATGAATTCGGAGAAGTCAAGGACCGCCTGAACGTCCTGTTCGATCTTCTCGGGCTCAAGAACAGCAGAGAAAAAACGCACCTCACCCGGGTTTATTCCCGCCTGGTCAGGCAGGGTGTTTCCAGAAAAGGCGCCTGTGTGCTTCTGGAGAGTCTCAACCTGGGGGCGGCGCAGGGCCGCGTCGATATCGATGGGCCGGAAGAGGGGCTGATGAGGGTTGAGGAGCTGATCCGCGGGCGGTTCAGACGCGAACGGCCGGCCCCCGGGGGGAGGCGGATCCAGGTCTTCGTCGGGCCGTCCGGTGTGGGGAAAACGACGACGATTGCCAAACTGGCCGCCCGCTACGCTCTGGGCGGAAAGCACAGGGTGGGGTTGGCCACGACGGACACGTATCGCATCGCCGCGCCCGAACAGTTGAGAACGTATGCCGGCATCATGGACATCCCCATGCAGGTCGCCGCCGATGAAAAGGGGTTGCGGAAGGCGATCGAGGGGCATGCCGACCGGGATATCATCCTCGTCGATACACCCGGCACGGGACTCGGGGACGTGTCCCACCTGGAGCGGATGAAGGGGCTGTTTCACGACCGGGAGGGCATGGAGATGAACCTCCTTCTGTGCGCGGCATCGAGCCGGGAAAACCTTTTCGACACCCTGTCCTGTTACGAGCCCCTCCGCGTCGATCAGGTTATCCTGACCAAGGTGGACGAGTGCCGCCGCTTCGGATTCCTCTTCGATGTGCTGGATAAGGCACAAAAACCGGTGCCCTATGTCACAACGGGACAGAATGTGCCCGGAGATATTCAGGCCGTGAATGCGGGGGATCTGGCCAGATTGATTGTAAATGGAACGCTGCACTAGCAACGTGAAACCGCCGGATCGGACGCGAAACGGTCACGGCGGGGAAGAATGAGAGGTCGGAATATTGGATCAGGCATCTGCGCTCAGGGCAATGAGAAACGGAAAGGTTCCATCCCCCGATGAATGGGCCGCCCCCCTGGAATTGGGAAAGACGGGTCACCGCAGGCGGAAGCGTCCTGTCCGTGTGATCGCCGTGACGAGCGGGAAAGGCGGCGTCGGCAAGACGAACATTACGGCGAATATGGCCTGCCTTTTGGCGAGGATGCGAAACCGGGTCCTGGTCCTGGATGCCGATGTCGGTCTGGCCAATATCGATGTGATTTTAGGCCTGACGCCGACGTTCAACCTCTGCCATGTCCTGGCCGGCGAGAAGACCCTCAAGGAGGTGATTGTGCCGGGTCCGGGCGGCTTCAGGATTCTGCCCTCCGCTTCGGGGCTTCAGGAAATGTCCGATCTCTCCAGGGGGCACAAGCTGACCCTCATCGATGAAATCAGGACGTTGCGGGACGAGCTGGATTTCATGCTCATCGATACGGGAGCCGGTATTTCGGGAAACGTGATGTACTTCAACATGGCGGCCCAGGAGATCATCGTGGTCACCTCCCCCGAGCCGACGGCCATCACCGACGCCTACGCCGTGATCAAGGTGTTGAATCAGCGGCACGCCAAGGAGCGTTTCCGGGTTCTGGTCAATATGGTGAAGAATGAGGAGGAGGCCAAGGAGGTCTTTGCCCGCCTGAACCAGGCGACCAGTCATTTTCTCAATGTAACGGTGGCGTATCTGGGTCATGTCGTTCAGGACGACCATGTCCCGGAGGCTGTACGAAAACAGAAACCCTTTGTGACCCTCTTCCCCCGGTCTGCGGCGGCCAGATGCCTCCGGGACCTGGCGGAAAAAATCGGTCGGGAAGAACCCGACCATGACACAACGGGAACATTGGGTTTTTTCTGGGATGCGATGTAGAAAAGGATCGTGAAGAAGAAAGAACGTGATCAGCTCATCATGAAGTATGTTCCCCTCGTGAAAAACGTTGTGGGGAGAATAACGGCCAGGCTGCCCGACCATGTGACGGACCGGGAGGATTTGATTCACGTCGGCGTCATCGGCCTGATGTCGGCCCTGGAAAAGTACGACGCCAAACGAAACGTCAAGTTTGAAACCTACGCCCGCTTCCGCATCCGGGGGGCCGTACTGGATGAAATGCGTTCCCGGGACTGGGTTCCCCGGTCCACGCGGAGCAAGGACAACAAACTGGAAGCGGTTTTCGAAAAGTTGCAGATACAACTGGGACGGCAGCCCGATGAGACGGAAGTCGCGGCCTTCCTGGGGCTCGCGATAGAGGAGTACCACCGGCTGCTGGATGAATCCCGGTGCGTCAATATGATCAGCAGTGAGGATCTGCCGCCCAATTATCTCGACAAGTTAAGCCGGGACACGGTCCTGCAGAGCATCGATCACGGTACCCCCCTGGATCTCCTGAAGAACAGCGAATTGAAGGAGGGGCTGAAGAACGCGATCGACCAGTTGCCCGAAAAGGAAAGGCTGGTTCTGGCGCTGTACTATTATGAAGAGCTGACCATGAAAGAAATCGGCAAGGTACTCAAACTGACGGAATCACGGGTCTGTCAGCTTCATGCGCAGGCGATTTTCCGGCTTCGGGGAATCACGAAGCACTTGCACTGACATGGGCGCTGCCCCGTCGGAAAGGTGAAAAGCGGTGTCCAAAGCGGAGCTCGATAAGATGGATCTCCCCCCTGACGGGGAAGAGGCGCCCCCGCCGGACACGGTGGAAGAAGCCCCCGTTGCGGGCGGAGGGGCGGGAGGGACGGCACTCCGGGCCGGGCGCTTCAAGTTCGCCTTGTTCGCCCTGGTCGGCGTGCTCCTCCTTTCCGGGATCGGCCTGGGGATCCGTGAGGTGGTCGGGCTTTACATGGGGAAGAAGACGGCGGTCCGGGAGAAGGCGGCCCCCGCGCAGACCCTTGCGGCGTCCTCTCCAACGCTTGTCTTTCGGGATTTTTTAATCCCCCTTCCGGAGGGAAGCGGTAACCGGCTCCTGATGATCAGCTTCGTCGCCGAACTGAACGGAAACGGCAAACAGGCCGATCTGAACGATAACCCCGGCATCCGCCGCCAAATCATGAGGGCGATTCAATTGCGGGGGGATGAACTCCTGTCGTCGGGGGCGGCCCGGGAGCTTTTGAAAGAGGACCTGTCGGCGCTGATGAACCAGATTCTCGGCGAGGGGGCGGTGAAAAACGTGTACCTGGCCGATTACGCTTTTATCTGATACAATCGAAATGTCGCGCGGTTCGGTTGTCCGAACATGCCGAGGGGAGGAAGGATGGAGAGAAAGGAATGCTATGAGACCCTGAGGGAGCGGTTCCTGGCGACGATGTACGATGAACTCATGCCGGGAATCCTCCATAATTTCGCCAACCCCCTGAACGGGATCATGGGCCGGGCAAAACTGCTCCAGCGGCGCCTTGACGATCATGTGCGGAAGGTCAGGGAGCGTTATCCCGACCTGGCCTTCGGAATGAAAGAGGATTATGAAAAACTCCTGAAGGATATCGCCTCCATCAACCGGGAATCGGACAAGTTCTCCGATCTTTTCTGGGATGTGGCGAGAAAGTTTCAGGGCATCGCCGAGGTTCGGCCGGAAAAGATCAACCTGTCCCAGCTTCTGGCCGCGGAAATGCGTTTTACCGATTTTTACTTGCCGTTCAAGCACGAAGTGAAAAAGCACGTGGAACTCATGGAAGATCTTCCCGAGGTGACCGGATCCCTGGCTGATTATTCCCTGAGCTTTTTCGCCCTGATCCGCCGGGCGATGACCGCCATGAGAAACGAGCCGCAGAGGGTCTTTTTCCTGTCCACGGACGGCGACGACGGAAAGGTTTATGTCCGCCTTCGCGATTCAGGCGGGCCTTTTCAGGAAGCAATCATTCGCTTCGCGGATCAGCTGGAACAGGGCGGCGAGGTCGCGGCGCCCGACGCCGATCTCGATGGTTTTTTCCATGCCTGTCTGCTGCTGAAACATCATCGGGCCCACATCCATCTGTCCCGTGAAGGGGCTTACAATGCCGTGACGGTTGCCATTCCCTATCGGTAGGCGACGGGGGGTGAAGATCTCCCGGTCACGGACCCGCAGTCGGACAGGGCGGGGAAGGTGAAACAAGGAGAGAGATCGCCATGGTTAGACCGGTCGATGCCCAGCAGTCCATTCTCCAGTCCCACGCAATGGAAAAGGTCCAGAATGTGCAGCAGCAGCACGGGGACATGCAGCAGCGGTATTTCAACCTCCAACTGCAGGAGGAGAGGCGGCTGCAGAAGGAGCGCGTGAAGGATCTCGAGAAGAAGGATGCGCCCGTGATCCGGGACAGCTTCAGGCATGAGGGGAAAAAGCGGGAGACGCGGGACGGACACGAGCCGGAAGAGCAGGATCTGCCGCCGGCTGAACACCCGGAAGACGAACCGGTTCCGGGCAGTCACATCGATATCAAGGCCTGAAATGAACATCCAGTTGTTGCTGATTACCCAGATCGCGGTTGAGGTGATTCTCTGCATCGCCGTGTTGTTTCTGCTCTTCCGGGATTTCAGAGGAAGCCGCGGGGCGCCGCCGCCTCCCCTGCCGGACGAGGACGATCTGTCACGGTTCAGGGCGCTCCTTGACGAATCCCGGGAGGAATGCAAGCATTTCCAGGAAACCCTGGATCGGGGGCGTAAAACCCTGGGTGACATGATCCGGCAGATCGATGACCGGGAAAAAGCCCTGGGCGCGCTGCTGGCGGAAGCGGCGGAAAAACTGGACCGGGGCCGGGAGGGGGATTCCCCCGGCGGGGCCGAAGCGAATCTGCGTTACCGGGATGCGGTCCGCCTGATCCGACAGGGCGAGTCGGACCGGGAGGTGGCCCGTGCATGCGGCGTGACGGACGGGGAACTCGCCTTGATCAAGGGCCTGCTGAACGCCGGAAGTGAGCAGGCCTGATGGCGCCCTACCGGGTTAAGGGCGTCCCGTCGCAACTGCTGATCCGGGCGATCGGGGAGAAGTTCGAATCCCCCGGGTTCCCCCCGATGAAACCGGGGGAGAATCTGGAAGCCCGAATTACGCAGAAACTCGACGGCAACCGGGTGGTGGTCATGCTGAAGGGCGCCCCCGTCACGGCGGAAGCGGTCATGCCCCTGCAGGTCGGCCAGACGCTCCAGGTCCAGGTGGAGAGCCTGCAGCCCCGGATTCTGCTGCGGGTGATCCCCGGCGACGCCGGAGGGGAACAGGCCCTGATCTCGGGTTACCTGAAGGCGTTTCGCGCCGCTCCCCTGGCCATGGCGGACCTTTTTCAGTCCGCCGGGGTCCTTTTCAGTCCCGAGAATCTGAAAACGCTGCCGGAGGGCCTGTTGCGGGACCGCTCTGATGCCCTGGGGCGGTTGATCCGCACCCTGATCTTTTCCACGGAGACCATGAAGAACCCCCTTTTCATCCGGGATTTTCTGACCCATTCGGGCCTTCTGCTGGAGCACGCCCTGAGAAAAGCGGTTCTGGAGAAGGGGCCGCCCCCGTCCGGGAATGATCTGAAAAGCGCCATGTTCAGGCTCAGCGACGAAATCCGATCGTGGCTGGCCGGGCGGCCTGACATCCGGGACGGGGAGACGGGGGCCCTCCTGCGTCTGGCCGACTTCGCCGACCGGTCGGTCCGGCACCTGGAAACAGGGCAGGTCCTCAACGTCGTGTCCGGAGAGCGGGACAGCCGCTTCATGGTTCAAATCCCCTTCGCTTTTCCCCACGGCCCGGCCATGCAGGATATTTTCATCGAGTTCGGTGGACGTGGCGACGAGACGGAAAAGGAAGAGGGCGCGCCTCTCCGGGTGGTTTTTTTCCTGAACCTCGAGGCCCTCGGGGAGATGATGATCGACCTGGGCGTCCGGGAACGGGAGGTGACGGCCGACCTGCTCTGTCAAAATGTTGACACATCGGCCCTGGTCACGGCGCACCTGGCGGAATTGGAGGAGAGCCTCCAGGCCCTGGGATTTCAGGTGATGCGGATGACGTGCGGCGTACGAGACGACGTGGAGGCGGCCAAAAGGGACTACCTGCGGGACGCCTCCTGGCATGAAGAGCGCGCCATCAACCTTTTCGCCTGACGGGACGGCCCGGGCGATTCTTTCGTGAAGGAGCGAATATGGGAAAAAGCAGGAAACGGACCCTCGCCGCCGCCCTTCGGTACGATCCCGACAGGGATGCCGCCCCCAGGCTGACGGCCAAGGGGCGAGGTCATGTGGCCGATCGGATAATCGAGACGGCCAGGGAACACGGCATCCCCATCCGGAATGACCCGGGCCTGGTCGAGATATTGAGCCGCCTCGATTTGGACGACCAGATTCCCGTTGAGGTGTACCGCGCCGTTGCGGAAATCCTCGCCTTCGTCTATTCCCTGAATTCCCGCCGCCCCTAGCGGATCTTGCCTTCCCGGCAGGAAAATTTTTCCCCCTTTCCCGGTTTCCCCGGCCCCCAGCCCCCGTTGCCCTTCTCCCGATCCCGTCGTGATTTTTTCCCTGTTTCATGGAATGCCGCCAGGCCGACCCTCGACGTGTTCCGGTCGTGATCCCCTGTCTTCAGCGGGATCCGGGCCGGTTCCCCCCGCGGTGGGTTTCGAAATTTTTGCCGCCCGCCCCCTCCGGGGTCGAGGCCGCCGCCGTCGTTTTCCGGGTTGGTACGCGACTTGCTTCGTATCAGGCAGAGATCATTTTGGAGGTCAGAAAAACCATGCCCTACACCCTTCTCGATATCGCCGGCGTCGCTTCCGTCAAGGTGAATCAACTGGATCTGGTGTCGAACAATATCGCCAACGCATCCACGCCCGGCTATAAAGCGGAGCACATGACGGCCTCCGTAGGGGACAACATGCCCGACCCGGTCAGCGGCTGGACGCCCCGGGTGCGCGCCTCCGTTTACATCGACTTTTCCCAGGGCGTCCTGGAAAGGACGGGGAACAACCTGGACGTGGCGATTCAGGGCGACGGGTTTTTCGAGGTGGAGACCCCGGAGGGGGTCGCCTATACGCGGGCCGGTCATTTCGCCGTGGACGGGGAGGGGACCCTGACGGACCGGATGGGGCACCCCGTGATGGGCGAGGGGGGTAGAATCGTCATGCCCGGTTCCGATAGCGCGACGGATGTGCGGATCTCCCCGAACGGCGTCATCAGGGTGTTCGGAACCGAGCCGGAGGGGATCGAGGCGGGAACCCTCAAGGTGGTGACCTTCGAGGACACCTCGAACCTGAAAAGATCGGCCAACGGCCTGTTCGTCTATGCGGGACAGGGGGAACAGGTCATACAGGAGCCGGAAATGCGGAACATTCAAGCCGGTTACCTGGAATTGTCCAACACGTCGGCGGTGCAGGAACTCATACGGATGGTCGATATCCAGAGGTCTTTCGAGCTGTATCAGAAGGCGATTCACACGATATCCGAGCAGGACCATCTTTCCGTGAGCCGGGTGGGCCGGCTGGTTTAACCGTTCAAGGAGGAGAACATGATCAGATCTTTATACACGGCGGCAACGGGGATGGAAGCGCAGCAGCTGGATCAGGATGTCGTGGCCAACAACCTGGCCAACCTGAATACGGTGGGCTTCAAACGGTCCCGGGCGGATTTTCAGGATCTCATGTACCAGATTTATACGAAAGCGGGCGCCGAAACCTCCGAGGGCAACCAGACCCCCGTGGGGATCGAAATCGGCATGGGCGTGAAGCCCATCGGCACGCAGAAAATTTTCAACCAGGGCGATTACCAGTTGACGGGCAACGCGTTCGACTTCGCCGTCGAGGGGGACGGGTTTTTCCAGGTCGAGGACAACGGAACCACCTATTACACGCGAGCCGGCAACTTCAAGGTCAGCAAGGACGGCTACCTGACGACGGCGGACGGTTTGAAAATCATCCCCGAAATCTCCGTTCCCCAGGACACGGTGACCTTCACGGTGGACAAGGGCGGCACCTGGACGGCGGCGGACGAGACCGGTTCCGCCCTGGCCACGGGGCGGATGGAACTGGTCAAGTTCATCAACCCGGCCGGGCTGACCAGCATGGGGCGCAACCTGTACGACAAGACGGAAGGGTCGGGGGAACCGATAACGGGGAACCCCGGGGAGGACGGCATGGGGACCATCACCCAGCATTACCTGGAAATGTCCAACGTCAGCGTCATCGAGGAGATGATCAAGATGATCACCGGCCAGAGGGCTTACGAAATCAACTCCAAGGCCATTCAGACGGCCGACGCCATGCTGTCGATTATCGCCGGCCTGAAACGCTAGGGCCCGAGAGATAAGACCATGAAAAGACTTCTGATACTCACGACCTTTTTCATGACCCTGCTCCTGGCGGCGGGACCCGCATGGTCCGGCCCCTCGTCCGGCGGGAAACAGGACTTCAATCTCGCCGCCCTGGTCGTCGATTATGTGCGGGATCAGGCCAACCGTCCTCCCGAGGACATGAGGATCGAGTTCCCCGCAAAACCCCCCGAGGTGACCCTCGAGGGGGAAAGGATTTCCTGTGACGTTTCCCCTCTGGGAAAAACGACGCTGATCGGCAACTGCCGGTTCATCGTCCGGTTCTTCGACGGCGGTGTCTTCATCGAAAAGTACCAGGTCCGGGCGGACATCGAGGTGCTGGAGCGTTACGTCACGGCGGCGCGGGTCGTCAAGCGCGACACGATTGTCGGGGCTGCCGACTTGCAGACCTCGGAACGCTGGGTGCGGCGGTTTTCCATGAAATCCGTGGCCGACGTGGACGAGATCATGGGCAAGCGCCTGACCGTGGACCTCGTCCCCGACCGGGAAGTTACGCGGGCCATGATCAAGGAACCCATCCTGGTCAAACGGGGGGACGTGGTCCGGATCGTGCTCGACAGCGGCCCCCTGAGCTTGATCGCCACGGGGGTGGCGGAGGAGGCGGGGGTGGACCGGCAGCGCATCCGGGTGAAAAACCTGTCCTCCCAGCGGGTTATTCTGGCGAAGGTCGTGGGAGAGGCTTTCGTCCGGGTTGAAACATTTTAGGATGCTTTAAGGGGCATGGTCATGAAACGGATAATCGGATACGTCATGTGCGCCGGGGGGCTTTTCCTGCTCGTTTCCTGCGTGTCCCCGGGCCGTCAGGTAATCGGGGGGGACGCGTATATACCGCCGCCCGTGGAACAGCCGGCTCCCCATATGGGGTCCATCTGGGTGGGAGAGAACAGCCGGAGTTCCCTGTTCGTGGACCGCAGGGCCCGGGGCGTCGGCGATATCGTCACGATCATCGTTTCCGAATCCTCGACGGGGAACAACAAGGCCGGAACCGATACCAGCCGGAATTCCAGCACCAGCGCCCAGATCGACGCCCTTTTCGGCATCGATACGTCCATCCTGAAACGGAACGAAAATATGGGCGGGCTGATCAAGGCCGGCGGCTCCTCAGCGAGCGGACTGAAAGGGGCGGGGAATACAAGCCGGGGGAACAACCTCGTGGCGAGGATGACGGCCCGCGTCATCCGTGTCCTGGAAAACGGGAACCTGGTGATCGAGGGACGACGCCAGGTGACGGTCAACGCGGAGGATCAGTTCATCGTCATCTCCGGGATGATCCGTCCCGAGGACATCACGTCGGACAACATGATCGCGTCCCAGTATATTTCGGACGCCCAGATTCTTTATACGGGCAAGGGGATCGTCAACGACAAGCTGAGGCCGGGATGGCTCACCCGGGTGGTGGATTGGGTGTGGCCTTTTTAAGGACCCGGGGCGTCACCGGAAGAAGGGTAATGGGGTGTGCAATGGGAAAGATGGGCGTGACATGGCGCGGCGTTGTTCTGGCCTTCGTGTTCGTCCTGGGACTTGGATGGGCCGGCGCGGAGGCGGCCCGGATCAAGGATATCGCCGAGTTCAACGGCATCCGGGACAACCAGTTGATCGGTTACGGCCTGGTGGTGGGCCTGGCGGGAACGGGCGATGACGTGGACAACGGCTTCACGAAGGAAACCCTCGCCAACCTCCTGAGCAGCCAGGGCCTGTACACGAAAGGCAAAAAGATCGACGCCGACAACACGGCGGCCGTCATGATCACGGCCGTGATGCCCCCCTTCGCCAGGGTGGGAACCAAGGTGGACGTGACCGTCTCCTCCATCGGCGACGCGAAAAGCCTCCAGGGAGGCACCCTTCTCATGACCCCCCTGAAGGGGGCGGACGGGCAGGTCTATGCCGTGGCCCAGGGCCCCGTCGTCCTCGGCGGCTTCACGGCGGGCGGATCCGGCGCCCGGGCCGTGAAGAACCATCCCGCCGTGGGGACGATTTCCAACGGCGCGTTCATCGAAAGGGAATTGCGCTACGATCTGGACAGGATGAGGGAGCTGACCATCCAGCTTCAGCACCCGGATTTCACGACGGCCGGACGGGTGGCGGACGTGATCCGCTCCTCCCTGGACGGGGTCGCCGTCAGGCAGGTGGACGGCCGCGTCATAACCGTCGCCATGTTACCCCAGGCCGCAGGGAGCGTGGTGGACATCCTCCCCAGGCTCGAAAACCTGGAGGTGCCCGTTGACGCCCCCGCCGTGGTGGTCATGAATGAGCGGACGGGAACCGTCGTCATGGGGGAAAACGTCAGAATATCGACGGTGGCCGTTTCCCACGGCAACCTGAGTATCCAGATCCGGGAGGATTACCGTGTGTCCCAGCCTCTGCCCTTTGCTCCGGGAACGGCCCCCGGTGACCGTCCCGTCAAGGACGCGAAGACCGGGACCGTTTTCGCCCCCGGGGGGCAGACCGTCGTGACGCAGGAAACGACGGTCGGGGCGGCGGAGGAAAAAAGACAGCTCATGGTCGTCCCCAGGGGGGTGACGATCGACGAGGTGGTCAAGGCCCTGAACGCCATCGGCGTGACCCCCCGTGACCTGATCACGATCCTCCAGACCATCAAGGCCGCCGGGGCCCTCCAGGCGGATCTGAAGATCATCTAAGGGGGATACGCCGGGGCCGATGACGGGGATGACGAGAAAGGCGAGACCGTAAAATGGAAAACACGATCAGGAGCGCGACCCCGGTCATCACCTCCTCCTCCGCCGGCCGGGCCGACGAGGCGGGGGCGGNNCGAGGCCCTGTTCACCTACCAGCTTTTCCAGTCCATGCGCCGGACGATTCCCGAATCCGGGCTGGTGGACCGGTTTCCCGGCAAGGGAACCTATGACATGATGGTGGACCAGAAGGTGGCCGAAGAGCTGGCCAAGAGGAACAACGGCCTGGGTTTGAAGGAGATGCTCTACAGGCAGTTGGCGGACCGGGTCCTGGGGAAAGAGGAAAACGTCAAGACGATGACGCAAAAAGGAGCGCCGTCGAATATTTCTGCGTCAAAAGATTAAAGTTTTTTTTCGAATGTGCCGATAAGGGTGGCAAGATCATGGAGAAGGAGAAAACACAGTGAAGATTTCCGGTATAAACGATGCGACTGTCCAGATGATGCAGCAGTATCAGAAAAACGACGGCCTGAAACAGGAGGCCGAGCGGACGGTTGCCGGAGTCGCGTCTCCTCGGGAGAAGGTTGATCTTTCCACCAGGGCCAAGGATGTTCAGGCGATCCGGAATGCCGTGGCCGGCATGCCGGATATCCGGGAAGAAAAGGTTCAGGAACTGAAGGACCGGATCGAAGCGGGAACATACAATGTGAGTGGGGAGAAGATCGCCGAAAAAATCGTGGGAGAGTCGCTTCTCGATATTTTCGCCTGACCCGGCGAGACAGGTTCGTCCCCTCCGGGCATGATCCGTATGCCCGCCTTTCGTGTGCCCCCTTTCATCCGGTTTCCGCCGGACCTTCCCGGTTACGTGTACTTTCATGCAGACAACAAACAGGGGGTGACCCGTCATGGACCGGAACGATCACACACACAACGACCAGGCCGTCAGGGAGGAACGACGTTCCTTCTACGAAAAGCTCCTGGGCAATCTGGACCGGGAGCAGGCCATTCAGCAATCCCTCCTCGATCTTCTGGAGGAAGAACGGCTGATCCTGACGACGGCGTCTCCGGACGCCATCGACGAGTTCAACAGCCGCAAGGAGTCGCTTCTCCTGCGTGAGCAGGACAACGCCGCCGCCCGCCGGGAGATTGTGGGCCGTCTCTGTTCCCGTTTGAACGATCAGGCGGAGCAGAGGCTTTCCCTGTCCGACCTTGCGGACCGGGCCGACGACGAGGACACGGCCCGTCGATTGCGGAGCCGTCAGGAGGCGTTGACCGGCGTCGTCCACACGGCCCAGACCCTCAACCGCCGGAACAACGAGCTGATCCAGGCCGCCCTGGAGGATGTCCGGGGGTCGCTTCGCCTGCTTCAGAGCATGGTCGTTCCCGGGGGCGGCTACGAGGAGACGGGACGGATCAGGACGGGTCCCATGCAGGGGACCCTCATTCAGAGGGAGGGGTGAGAGGCCATGGCGATCAGCGGACTGCTCAACACGGCCAAGGACGCCCTTCTGAGCCACCAGCTCGCCATCGACGTGACGGGTTCGAACATCGCCAACGTCAATACGCCGGGCTACGCGAGGCAGCGGGCCGTCTTTCAGTCCCTGGGGACGATCGACGTCCGGGGCCAGGTTTTCCAGATAGGCGTCGATGTGACCGGGGTCGAGAGGATCTACGACGGGTATCTGGAAGCCCAGATCATCGGACAGCATCAGCTCGTCGGCTACCATGAAACCCGGGCGAGCTTTTTAGCCAACGTCGAAACGATTTTCGATGAAAGTGGAAGCGGGGGTCTTGCCGACCTGCTCAACCGTTTCTGGGGGGACTGGCAGGACCTGTCGGCGAACCCCGACGGGCAGGTTCAGCGGGCCGCCCTCCTGAGTACGGCCCAGAGCCTGGCCGCCATGTTCCGGAATATGAGTTCCGGCCTGAAAACGCTGATCGGGAACGCGGAGCAGGAAATTTCCTCGACGGTGACGAAAATCAACTCCATCGTGTCCGCCATCGGCGACTTGAACAGGCGGGTGGTCGAGGCGGGGGGCGTGGAGGGCGACGCGAACCTCATGCTGGACAACCGGACGGAACTGCTGAAATCCCTCGCCGGTCTCGTCGATATCAGCATAGTCGAATCCGGTGACGGCAGTGTGAAGGTGTTCCTGTCCGACGGCAGTCTCCTCGTTGACGGGGTCATGACGAAAAGCCTCGCCCTCGCTCCGAGCGGGCAGGATCCGACCCTGTCCGATATCGTCTTCACCGACAAGACCGATGAACCCGTTACGGGGGCCGCGACGAAGGGGAAGCTCGGGGCCCTGATCGAGGTAAGGGATCGGGACATTCCCCGGTACCTCGCCGAACTGGATGCGCTGGCGGCGGGGATCGTGAACGAGGTCAACACGATCCATCGGGCCGGTTTCGACCGGTATCGGAACACGGGGATCGATTTCTTCACGCCCGTGACCCAGGCGGCTTACATGCAGGTCAGCGCCGAGGTTTCCGGTGATGTCAACCGGATGGCCGCCTCCGCCACCGTCATGGGTGACGGGGAGAATGCCCTGGCCCTGGCGGGGCTGGGTGAAAAGGGCGTTTTGAGCGGCGGCATGGCAACGTTCGGCGAGTACTACACGTCCATCGTCGGCCGGGTCGGGCAGGATGTGTCCGACGTCAACTGGTCCGTAACGCACCAGAACAACGTCATGGAACGCCTGACGAACATGCGCGAATCCGTATCGGGCGTATCCGTCGATGAGGAGATGATCCGGCTGATCCAGTATCAGTTGGGGTACAACGCCGCGGGGAAGCTCTGTTCGGTGGTGGATGAAATGCTCCAGACCCTCATGGGCATCATCCGGTAAGGGCGCCGCCGCGAACCGGCGGACAAACGGCTTGAGGGGGGGAAAAGAAATCATGCGTGTATCCGATAACATGAGGTATTACTCGACGATTAAAAACATGAACAGCCTCCAGGAAGGCTACAACGCCCTCCTGGAGAAGCTGGCGTCCCAGAAAAAAATCAACCGCCCCTCCGACGACCCGACGGGCATGATGAAGGTCCTCAACGGTCGCCAGACCCTGGCGTCCCTTGACCAGTACCGGGGCAATATCGAGCAGGGGACCGCCTGGATCAGGATGACGGACACGGCCCTGAGCGGCATCCTCGATCTGCTGTCGATTATCGGCTCCGCCGTGGACCATTACGACATGGAGGACATGGCGACCCAGCAGATTTATGCCGGGCAGGTGCGGGACACGCGCGATCAGATCCTGTCCCTGGCCAATTCGCAACTGAACGGGAACCATCTCTTCGCCGGTTCCCTGGTCGGTACGGAGCCGTTTTCCGCCGCCCCCCACGAAGCCGGCGTGGAAAGCGGCATGGGAGCCAGGAACGCCTACACGGGCACCCTCGTCCCGGACGGCGTTTACATGGGCGCCTCCAACAAAACCTACGTGGTCCGGATGACGGAGGGCGGAACCGTCGGTACGGCCTCCTACCGGATCTCCCAGGACGGCGGGAAAACCTGGGGCGCCCCCTCCGACGCCTGGAGCGGGGGGGACACCATCCTGCTGCCCGACGACCTGACCCTGACCTTCGACGCCGGGGACGTCGGGGAGAATGACGTCTTTTACGTCAAGGCCTACGCCGAGGGGTACTACAAAGGCGATGACCAGTCCCTGTCCCTCCCGATCGGGGCGGGCAATCTGGCGGCCTACAGCACGCCCGGTTCGGAGGCTTTCGCCGGTCTGTTCGAGACCCTGACGGCCCTCATCACGGCGATGGAGGGGTATGACGCGGCGGAGGTGGAGGCGCAGCGGGCGAATGTCGCCGCGGCCCGCGAGCGGATCGAGCTTGCCGCCTCCTTGTGCTCCACGAAGCAGCTCCGCCTGGAAATGGCCGAGAACAGCCTGAGCCGTCTGGACAAGCAGGTGACGGACATCGTCGCCAACGCGGAAAACGCCGACGTGACGGCCCTGGGCATGCTCCTGTCCATGAAGGAAATCGCCCTGAAGTCCACCTACGCCCTGGCGGGCGGACTGGGGCAAAACTCGATTCTCAATTTTCTGAAGTAGCCTTTCCCTTTCCCGCTCCCGGGGATAAAAGCCCCTCCCCCTGGAGGGGCCGCCCCTTCCTGCCTCCTCCGTCGTCATGACGACCCTTTCCCGTCCCTTCCGGTTTTCCCGCCCTTGTGCCGGGTCTGTCTCCCCCTCGGCCTTTCTGAACGAGGAATCCCCAACGTGATTTCCCTGGGAAAAGCGCGGGGCCCGGTGTCGGGGTCAGGGGGGAAAAGGTCGGGGG
>LSQX01267149.1_pt1 | contig 34843 bp, 37 predicted proteins | sample 654561 | NCBI WGS metagenome assembly LSQX01 (sample SAMN04489861, study PRJNA283612) | anaerobic digester metagenome | isolation source: 4 biogas reactors fed with cattle manure at either 37C or 55C with and... | place: Denmark: Kongens Lyngby | collected 2014 | reverse complement strand
GCTAACTTGATTATAAAATCTTCCTAATTTATTTAAACTTTATTTATCAGATTCAATCTTACTATTCAAGCTCTTCTTCTAAAACCCCGGGAAATTTTACTTGGGCTAATTCCATTCAGATTTTAAATTAGAGGTGCTAGCTTAAACTTGAAATTTTTGTTCCTAAAATAATATGTCCTTCTCCAAAACATTCTTGGTCTAAGTTACGATCGCTTGTTTCAGAAAGAGCTTTAATAACTGTCAGGTCATTGGTTGAAGGCTTTATTGTTTTTTTAAATAAGACTCTGCTTCACTATAATACACATGAATAGTGTCGCTTCCTACTCCATGGAAAGCTGTGGAGTCTGTACCATACAGGGGTTGAATATCTAAACGGATTGGCCAGCCTTCTTTTTCTGTGACACCTTGTTTATTATAATAAATCTGTCTACCTTCATTGGATTTTAGATCATTTCTAGATAACTCAATAGCGTATTTATCGGCAGGGCTTTTGCAAAGGGCTACAATTTCATCTGTTGGTAAGTACTTGAGTGCTTCCAAAAAGGAGTATAGCTGGAAAACTTGTTCCTTTGGTACAGCCCACTCAGTGGGCTCCGTGATGAAAAAGTTGTTTTCCTGATTAAAAATACGAAGTTGCGAAACTTTGCAGTTGGCATCTCCCATATCATATAAAAATCGGATAGATTCGCTCTCTACAAAAGCGAAATCTTCAGAAACTACCAAGCCAAAATTATCCGGCGCCAAGTAAAGTTTGGAAAAATCCTCGTTCACAAATTTACCTATGGTTTTTGTAATTTCAAATGGTTCCAAATCAGATATATGATTCCCGCTCATGGAAAATTCTCTGCTTGCCTTGGGGTTAGTAACAAGGCAGATTGCAATTGAAATTACTGCAATGATAGAAACTAATACTACCCAAGATTTTGGTTTCTTATAATTCAGTACATTTTTAACTCTGCCTTGTGTATCACCCTCTCCAAAGGCAAGAGGAGTTGCATGGATTAATTTTTTGGAGCTAGAAAAGCGCAAAAGGGTCTGGGAATATTCTGCTTTAATATCCAGGTCCATACTTTTCATCACAGCTTCATCGCAAGACAGTTCCATATCCTTGCCTGAAAGAACAAAGGCAAGCCATACTAAAGGGTTAAACCAATGCACAGACAAGGCAAGAAAACCAAGCATTCTGGTGATATGGTCAAACCTTTTAATATGGCACAATTCATGGGCAATAATATATTTTTTTTCATTCTCTAAAAGTGAAGATGGAAGATAAATTTTAGGCCCTATCATACCAAGTACAAAGGGCGTGGAAATATGATCAGCAAGATAGATATTGCCTTTTAGCGGAGTTGATGTGGCCAAACTATGTTTCAGTTTTGTAAATGAAATTACGCTGTAAATAGCCATCACAACAATGCCCAAAATCCATATAATCCCACCAATATATAGCCAAATCTGGATAGGATTAAGACTTGCACCTAGATCTGTCGGGATGGGCAAAACAGAATTTATTATATTATCAACAGCTACCATTCCTGTACTAATCTGCGGAGCTTGGCTAAAAATAATATCTTGTGGGATTGGTTGTTTGTCGACAGGAATAAGGCTTAAGGTACTCTCAAAGGACAAAGGACAAAGTAGTCTTAACAGTACCACAGCCCACAAAGCATAGGAGAAAATCTTAGGTGCTTTTTTCAAAAAAAACCTTGCCAACAGCACAAAAATAATTACGTAGCTTGAAACAAGGCTCATATTGAGAACCAATATAAACAAATTATCAAGCATTATTTACCCTCCTTGTATTTATCAATAAGCCCTTGGATTTGCCTAACCTCTGCTTCAGATAACTCTTTTCTTTTTGAAAATGCAGCCAAAAACTTAGGAAGAGAACCCGAAAATGTCTCTTCTACAAATCTTTCACTTTGCATTGCCCTATACTCATCTTTAGAAATTAAGGAAGTAACCAAAGAGTTTTCATTTTTGAAAAAGCCTTTATCGCAGAGCTTTCGCAAAACCGTATAGGTGGTAGACTTCTTCCAAACCAGACAATCTGCAGCAAGTTTTACAAGCTCGCCTGAATTAATCGGTTCATTTTCCCAAATTAAATCGGCAAACTTTGACTCTACTTCACCAAGTTTATAATCAATCATCTTAAATCCTCCTCTGGTTTATCATCAATAAACCACAACTCTAGTCTATCATCAATAAACCAGGATGTCAATGATAATATTTATTAAATCTAATCACAATCTTTTGACCAGTATAGTCTGAACAATATTTGTTGAAAAGTGTTCATTCTTATTTAGCAAATTCTGTCCAGATTAGTTTAGCATTTACACCAAGACCATCTGACCCATTCTTTCTACCTCTCTATGAGCTTGATTAAGTGCAACAATGGGTGTAGAGAGAATTTTTTATCCAAATATTTAGATATACTAATTTTCTTATCCTCGTCTGCTGGAATCACAAATTCGGCAACTCTGACAATTTGACTGATAAAACAGAATAAACATAGTCACCAGCATACCAACCAGAACTTCTTTAAATCGATTACTGGTCAATGCTTCAACCATCTTCTTCATCTTACTACCTGCTGCTCTTTCTAAAGCAGAGCCCATCATATTCATTCCGTAAAGAAAAAGCCCTAATCCACCAATAACAGGTAAGAAAATTTTCTGGTCAAGTCCTAAATCCTTTGTAAGGTCTGAAAAAGTGTAAAAGCCACTAAGAATTTCTTAGTGGCTTTTTATTTTGAGATAATATATTCATCTATAATTGCTTGGAGTAATCTGTTTAAACTTTATTTATCAGATTTAATCTTACTGTTCAAGCTCTTCTTCTAAAACCCAGAGTAATTTTACTTGGGCTAATTCCATTAGTAGATAAGGCTCTTCCATCTTAGGATTCGGGCAGGGATTCCCACTATTTGAGCCTTTAAAAATTTTGATTTCAAGATTTTCCAAAAGGAAAACATGTTTCTTTTCGACCATACTGCCTTTTATAGGATAATAGACAATATATTCCATCTCATCATTTAACTTATCGTATTCCAAGGGCATGGCTTCTAAAGGAAAATTTGCGTCTAAGCCAAATTCTTCTAAGAGCTTGGAGGTCTTAGGGTAGTTTACTTTAAAGCTTTTATAATAGTTTCTACAGTAGGCACAAGTACATTGACTTTCATATTTATATCTGTATTCTTTTGTAAGCTCATAGTCAAAATCAAGATTCAACTTATCCAAAATAAAATCTACTTCCTTTATAACCAAAAACGAACACAAAACAGAAGGATATGTTAGCGCTCGTTTTATCAATTCTTTTTAATAAACACTCCTGCATCTTATGGAGTCTCTGAATATACAATCTTAGGTTGAGTAAAACCAGAAACTAAAAGTTTACAACAAGATCAGTCGATAAGCGTAGAAGAGTATAAATGAAGTCAGGGCTAAAATAGGCATGAGCTTGAGATTTTCCTTAGAAACAGAAGTCAAACTCGCTTCCATATAGGAATTGCTCAAGATCTGACAAAGATGCAGAGGGGAATAATAATAACCAATGTAAGCCCAGATCAAAATAAAGAAGACATAGATGGTCTTTTCCATGGGAGCTATGGGCAAATTATTGACCAAAGGCAGTAAGATTCCTATACTGACTAGGTTCAAACCTGTAAACAAACCTAAGACAGTGGCGATAACCGTAATTACCAAGAGAATGCTAAAGCCCGTAGCATTTAAAAACAGCTGAGAAAAAAGCTCCATTACTCCGGCCTGTCCTTTGATCAGATTTTGAATAAAATAGACCCCGACCAACATAATCAAGGTGCTGATATTGATTCCCTTAATGGCAGTCTTGGCATAGTCTTTCTTTTCATCAACGATGAAGTAAGTGAAGGCAACGCTCAGGCTGACTGAAATCCACATAGGAAGTTTTAATATGCTATTGATTAAAATAATGCCATAGATGGGGGCCGAATAGATGATCAATTTCTTGATGGCTCCCTTTTCTTGGACAAATCCATCGTTCTTCTGATACTCTATATTTTTCAGATGTAATAAATAAGCTCCGCTGATATAGATAAAAATAAAGGGTAAGTTCAAAAGAATGACTCGGTAAACGCTGACATCTTCCATCAGTGAGGCCACTAAAAGCATGGTCGAGCTGAAGGGCACTAAAAACATAGCCACATGGCGAAAGGTCAAATTTATGACCGAGCGCTTGTTCATGGGCAGCCCCAGCTTTTCGCCTAAATTCTTGGCAAAAGGAGCAGACAAAATAGCTCCACCCGGCACCGGTAACATACCTAAGACGGCAGGCAAAAGCATGATGATAATTTTCGGGTTGGAAATTATTGACTCTAAATTGCTGACAATTTTTTGTAAAATTCCATACTTATTTAAGACTGTACCTAAACAACCGATCATGATTACAGCCAGCATAGTGTTGATGGTGCTAGGGCTTAAGAAAACACCTTTAAAGGCGTCTAAAACATCATTTAAGGGTATTGATGCAAAGATGCTCATAATCAGTCCGGTGATGATTAAAGAGCCGCCAAAACCCAGTTTTTTTACTCTGCTCAAAAGAGGCATACAAAAAAATGCAGCTACAATTCCTAAAACTTGTTTCATAAAACTTTCCTTTCATAGCCGATTAAGCCATGATAAATATTCGCTATTTGCTAAAATAAACCCTTTATCCCAAGACTGGAGTAATAAAAAGGTATTTATCTGTTTAAAAGTAAATAACCGATTGTCCGAAAACAACGAACAATCGGTTAAAAATTTCAGTTTATAAGAAAAGACCGCTGAAAGTGAGGGCTACGATGGACATCAGCTTGATCAATATATTCAAGGAAGGTCCGGAAGTGTCTTTATAGGGATCTCCCACTGTATCGCCAACAATGGCGGCTTCGTGAGCGGGAGTGCCTTTTCCACCATGAACACCGGATTCAATATATTTTTTAGCATTGTCCCAGGCTCCCCCGGAGTTGGACATCTGGATAGCCAAGAGAACACCGGTTACGGTGGCTCCGGCTAAAAGACCGCCCACAGCATGTTTTCCTAAGATTAGACCCATGGCAATGGGGCTGATTACAGCGATGATACCGGGTAAAACCATCTGACGCAGAGCGGCTGTCGTTGAAATATCGACACAGCGAGCATAATCTGGTTTGCCTGTACCTTCCATGATACCGGGAATCTCTCTAAATTGTCTTCTGACTTCTTCAATCATTTCCTGGGCTGCTATACTGACAGCTTCCATAGTCATGGCACCGAAAAGATAGGGTAGCATTCCGCCGACTAAAACACCAACAATTACTCTGGGTTCCATTAAATTGATGATGTTCAAATCTACACTGGCAGCGTAAGCTGAGAACAACGAAAGTGCTGTTAAGGCAGCACTGCCAATAGCAAAGCCTTTGCCGATAGCAGCTGTCGTATTACCAACTGAGTCCAGTCTATCGGTAACTTCTCTGACACTGCTGTCCAGTTCTGCCATTTCAGCAATCCCACCGGCATTGTCAGCAATCGGGCCGTAAGCATCGACCGCTATGGTGATACCTGTGGTCGAGAGCATACCGACTGCAGCCAAAGCGATACCATAGAGACCGGCAAAATAATGGGAAACTAGAATTGCCACAGAGATTATAAAAATCGGCACTGCCGTTGAATACATACCTACGGCTAAACCGGTGATAATCGTGGTTGCCGGTCCGGTTAAAGCCGAATCGGCAATACCCTGAACAGGCTTATAATCGGAAGAAGTATAATATTCAGTGATTTGACCGATCAATATGCCAGCAACTAAGCCAGCCACTGTAGCGATGAAAACATTCCAATCGGCTACACCAGTAAAAGCAAAAATAGCTGAAACGATGACGACCAGAATACCTGAAACATAAGTGCCTGTGTTAAGAGCTTTTTGCGGACTGGTGTCAGCTCCGGCGTTGACGAATCTGGTTCCGATCATGGCAGCAATCGTGCCTACTGCCGCTAAGAGCAAGGGGTAGAGCAACATGTTCATGCCCATTTTTGCCGTTAAGGCAATGGACATGGCAGCGATGATCGAACCCACATAGGATTCAAACAAGTCGGCTCCCATACCGGCTACGTCACCAACATTATCCCCAACATTATCGGCAATAACTGCCGGGTTTCGAGGGTCATCCTCTGGAATTCCCGCTTCTACCTTACCGACTAAGTCGGCACCGACGTCGGCAGCCTTGGTGTAAATACCGCCCCCTACTCTGGCAAAAAGAGCGATGGAGCTGGCGCCGAGAGCAAAACCATTGACGATATTCGGGTCTTTAAAAATCAAATATAGAATAGCAACTCCGCTCAAACCCAAACCGACAACAGCCATACCCATGACGGCACCGCCATTAAAAGCAATGCGAAGAGCTGGGTTCTGACCTGTTTTAGCTGCTTCAGCAGTTCTTGTATTGGCAGAAGTAGCTACATTCATGCCAAAATAACCGGCTAAGACAGAACAAAGAGAACCTAAAACAAAAGCAATGGCAGTTTGTGGCTTCATTACTTCTGAGGGAGTGATAAAACCAACAGCCAGAATAGCTATGGTGACAGCCAAGACAAACCAGACCAGAGCTTTATATTCTCGCATCAGAAAAGCCATGGCTCCTTCGTGTATGGCGTCTCCGATTTCTTCCATGCGCTGATCGCCGGAAGGCTGTTTGTTTATCCAGGTTGCTAAGTAAAAAGCATAGGCAAGGGCCAATACGCCTACCCCTGCTGCTATTAACTCATAGGGCATATGCGACATCCTCCTCCTTTTATTTCAAGAGGGAACGCTAAAATCAGCGTTCCCTGCGGTCTATTCTTTTATGACCTCAACTAGATCCCCATTTTTTAAACCGGATGCATTTGCTTCGTCCGTATCGATGTGAAACTCCAGAGCAAAAGCCTCATTGACTCTGGCCAGAACTTGGTCAAAGCAGAGAGTTCGGGGATTGTCTGTCGTTCTCACTTTGATCATATCCTGGTCCTTAATGCCGAATGGTGCAGCTTCATCAGGATGGAGATGAATATGCCGCATGGCAACTATGACTCCTTCTTTTAATTCTACCTGGCCTTTGGGGCCTTGGAGAATAATCGGAGCAGAGTCCTTTAAATTTCCACTGTCTCTGATGGGAGCTTTAATCCCGAGAGTAAAACAATCGGTCAAAGAGACTTCTATTTGAGTCTGCTTTCTTTCAGGTCCTAAAACTCTGACGTTTTTAATCGTATTTTTAGGTCCAACCAGATCCACTCTTTGCTCGCAGGCAAATTGCCCGGGCTGTTTTAAATCTTTGATGTTGATCAGAGAGGCATCTTCTCCAAATAGTACAGCCAAATCTTCTTTAGAGAGATGTAGATGCCTGGCAGAAACACCGCATTCAACCATTAAAGTCTTCAAGGAAATCCTCCTATTCGATTTCAACTAAAGCATCACCGGAGTTTACGCTCTGACCCTTGGTTACGAAAACACCTTTGATTGTGCCAGCTTTAGGTGCCATGATTTCATTTTCCATTTTCATAGCTTCTAAAATTAAGAGCAAATCGCCGGAATTAACGGTTGTACCGGGTTGAACTTTAATATCGAGGATTGTTCCGGGAATCGGAGCATTGACAACTTCTCCTTGTCCGGAAGGGGCTGCCTGAGGAGCGGGAGCCGCCTGAGGTGCAGGCGCAGCTTGCGGAGCTGGTGCTGGTTTGGCTGCTACTTGAGGTGCAGCGGGTGCGCTGACCTGGACCGGAGGTCTTGCTACAGGAGCTGCAGCTTCGCCGCCAACTTCTTCAACCTGAACTTCATAGGCAACGCCATTGACATGAATCTTATAAGTTTTCATAGAATTTATTCTCCTTTATCTTGAATGATTAATCTCTGTATAGATTCTGCCGATCACTGATCGTTTGATTGCGACCGGTCACAGACCAATTATTATCGGCAGAGGCAATTCTTCTAATGCTACGAACTCTCAAGTAGGAAGCTTTTTCCTCACCTAAATAAGCGTTCAAAGCAGCCGCTATTACAGCGATTAGTTGAAGCTCATCTTCTTTACTAGTCTCTTCTATTTTTGGTTCTTCCTGAACAGCGGGAGTAATTTTTGCAGGTTCAACTGCTTCTTTTTTCTCCTGAGCTGTATTCTTCAATAGATTAACCACAAAAATCAGAAGTATCAAGACGACAAAAACAGTACCCAACCCTAAAAGTATGGTGATCAGACCTGTTTCGGTTTTTTCCATCATGGTTAATGTTAGTTCCATATTGCCTCCTTACAAAGGAATGTTCCCGTGCTTTTTAGCGGGACGGCCTTCCCTTTTGGTGATGCACATTTCTAAAGCATTGATCAAAGTAGGTCTAATCAAAGCGGGATCGATGACATCATCGACGAAGCCGCGACCTGCTGCTACATAAGGATTGGCAAATTGATTGCGATACTCATCAATTTTTTCCTGACGTTTTTGCATGGGATCATCTGCATCTCTGATTTCGTTGCGGAAAATAATATTGGCTGCACCTTCGGGGCCCATGACTGCGATTTCAGCGTTGGGCAAGGCATAGACCATATCAGCGCCTAGATGACGGCTGCACATGGCGATATAAGCGCCACCGTAGGCCTTACGAGTGATCACGGTCAACTTGGGTACATTAGCTTCAGAATAGGCATAGAGCAATTTGGCTCCGTGACGAATCACGCCGTTATGTTCTTGGTCAACACCGGGTAAATAACCGGGAGTATCAGTAAATGTAACCAAAGGAATGTTAAAAGAATCGCAGAAGCGGATAAAACGTGAAGCTTTATCGGAAGCATTGATATCCAAGCAACCTGCCATTACCTTAGGTTGGTTACCCACGATACCTACGCTGCGTCCGTTTAAGCGACCAAAACCGGTAATCATGTTGGCAGCAAAATCTTTATGAACTTCAAAGAAATTGTTGTCATCGACTACAGTTCTCATGATATCTCTCATATCATAAGGACGGTTGGGGCTTTCAGGTATGATTTCCCTTAAAATTTCATCGGTTCTGACGGGAGAATCCTCTGTAATATAGACAGGGGTTGTTTCCAGATTATTGGAAGGGATAAAGCCAACTAAAATACGGACCATATCCAAGGTTTCTTCATCACTATCACCGACAAAATGAGCTACGCCGCTTTTAGATGCGTGCACAGATGAACCGCCTAATGTATCAGCAGTTACTTCTTCACCGGTTACAGATTGAACAACCTGAGGACCTGTAATAAACATGTTGGCATATTTTGTCATCAAAATAAAGTCTGTCAAAGCAGGAGAATAGACTGCTCCGCCGGCACAGGGTCCCATGATGACTGAGATCTGGGGGATCACACCGGAAGCCAAGGAATTGCGGTAGAAAATATCGCCATAACCTTGCAAGGAGTCCACGCCTTCTTGAATTCTGGCTCCGCCGGAATCATTGATGGATACAAAAGGTGCACCCATTTTAACTGCCAAGTCCATGACTTTACATATTTTAGCTGCGTGCATTTCTCCTAAAGACCCACCGATCACGGTAAAATCTTGAGCAGCTACATAGACTAAGCGTCCGTCGATGGTTCCATAACCGGTGACCACACCTTCGCCGGGAGCTTCGGTATTTTCCATACCAAAAGCTGTGCAGCGATGGGTTACAAAAGCATCAATTTCTATAAAGCTATCTGCATCGAATAAATAATCGATGCGTTCCCGAGCTGTCTTTTTGCCGGCAGAATGTTGGCGTTGAATTCTTCTTTCGCCGCCCCCCTGCTCAACAACAGCCCTTCTTTGCATCAGTTCATTTAATTTATCCATAAACTTAGTTCCTCCTAAGATTTAGTGCTTTTCACAGAGTTCGACCAAAACACCATTGGTTGATCTGGGATGAACAAAGGCGATTTTGACTCCACCGGCCCCAATTCGAGGCACTTCATCGATCAGACGAACTCCACTGTCTTTGAGCTTCTTTAAAGCAGCTTCAATATCATCAACCTCAAAGGCCACATGAGCTACACCTTCACCACGTTTTTCGATGGTTTTAGCGATCGGGCTATCTTCAGAAGTAGGTTCTAAAAGTTCAACTTTGCTTTCTCCTACAGCCAACATAGCAACGGTTACCTTTTGTTCTTCAACGACTTCAGTGCCTAGATATTCCAGACCTAAAACATCTTGATAAAAACCCAAAGCTTGTTTCAAATCCTTAACGGCTATGCCTAGATGATCGATTTTGTTAAACATAGTCATTCTCCTTTTTGTTGTTCATTTAAAGGAATATTCATTTCCTTTAAAATAGTTATCGCTTCAGTATAAGCGTCTGTGTGCCCTTTCGTCAAGTCCTTTATCAGTCGCTCTTTACTTAAATACAAAGAACTATCTTTTAATATACGATTGATTTGGGCTTGAACGTTAATTTCCAGTTCTTTGAACATTCGTTCTTCTCTTTTCAAATCCCATTGTCCGCTTTCCAAGGCGTGTTCTTTGACCTTTTCCAAAGCCTCGGCTAAAAGATCGATTCCCTCTCCCCGAGTCGAGACTGTTTTAACAACGGGAGGTCGAAACTGGTTTTTTGGAGCCAAATCCAAGAGCATATTGATTTCTGTAACTACTCTTTCGGCGCCGTCACGGTCAGCTTTATTGACCACGAAGAGGTCGCCTATTTCCATGACACCGGCTTTCAAGATCTGGATATCATCTCCTAAACCAGGGACTGAAACTACTACAGAAATATCGGCTGTTTCCACAATTTCTGTTTCTGATTGACCTATCCCCACAGTTTCCACAATGATTTTGTCGAAACCATAGGCATCCATCAATTTTATAGCATCCTGAGTGGCAGCTGAAAGGCCGCCTAAACGGCCCCTCGACCCCATGCTTCTGATAAAGACATGGGGGTCTGTTGAGGCTTCGCTCATCCTGATTCTATCGCCTAAAATTGCTCCCCCGGTAAAGGGGCTGGATGGGTCGACTAAAATAACACCGAGGGTAAAGCCCTGACTACGATAATGTTTGATCAGCTGACCGGTCAGAGTGCTCTTGCCGGCTCCGGGCGGACCGGTTATGCCTATAATATCGCTTTGGCCTCGATTAAACTGCTGGTGAACAACACCCATAAAAGGCCTGGTGGCCAAAAAGTCATTTTCCACATGGGTAATGGATTTGGCCAATTGTCGGCGCTTTTTACTTTTCAGTCCCTCGATCAGGGCCAGTTCGTATTCAGTAAGATTATTTTTTAACATGTTGACGCACGAAATCTATTGTATCTGATGTAGGTGTACCGGGTGTGAAAATTTCCTTGATACCACATTCTTTTAAGTAAGGAATGTCTTCGTCAGGAATAACCCCTCCGCCTATGACCAAAATATCAAGAGCGTCTTTTTCTTTGAGCAATTCCATTACTCTTGGGAAAAGATGATTGTGAGCGCCGGAAAGGATTGACATGCCGATGACGTCAACGTCTTCTTGAATGGCAGTTTCCACTATTTGTTCCGGGGTTTGACGCAAACCGGTGTAGATAACTTCCATACCGGCATCGCGGAATGCTCTGGCAATAACTTTGGCACCACGGTCATGACCGTCCAGGCCGGGTTTAGCTATTAAGACACGAATAGGGTTTGACATACGACTTCCTCCTTATATGGTTATGGAAGCTTGGTATTCACCAAAGACTTCTCTTAAAACGCCGCAAATCTCACCTAGAGTTGCATAGGCTTTAACAGCATTGAGAATCAAGGGCATCAGGTTTTCCTCGGTAGCTGCAGCTTCTTTCAAAGCTTGCAGAGTGGATTCAACTTCCTCGTTGTCTCGTTTCTCTTTCAAAGCTCTGATTTTTTCTTCCTGCATTTCTCCTACTCTAGGATCTACTTTGAGCAATCCTTTAGGTGATTCTTCTTCCATGGTGAAGCGGTTGACGCCAATAACTACGCGCTTACCGTCTTCAATTTCTTTTTGCCAATCATAGGCACTGTTTTGAATTTCTTGCTGGATGTAGCCCTGTTCGATGGCTACAACAGCTCCGCCTAAATCGTCGATCCGCTGCAGATAATCTTCTGCCATTTTTTCCATCTCATTGGTGATGGATTCAATATAATAGGAACCGGCCAAGGGATCGATGGTATCACCGGCACCGGATTCGTAAGCAATAATCTGCTGAGTTCTCAAAGCGATGCGGACTGCATCTTCAGTGGGCAAAGCCAGGGCTTCGTCTCTGGAGTTTGTATGTAAACTCTGAGTTCCACCTAAAACCGCAGCTAAAGCTTGCAGAGTTACTCTGATTATATTGTTGTCAGGCTGTTGAGCTGTCAGCATTGAACCTGCTGTTTGAGTGTGGAAGCGCAACATCATTGATTTGGGATTGGTCGCCTTGAAGCGCTCCTTCATGATTTTAGCCCAGAGTCTGCGCGCTGCTCTAAATTTTGCTATTTCTTCAAAGAGATCATTGTGGGAGTTGAAGAAAAAGGAAAGTCGAGGAGCAAAATCGTCTACATTTAAACCGGCATCAATAGCTGCTTCAACATAAGCAATACCGTCAGCTATTGTAAAGGCAATCTCTTGAGCTGCTGTGGAGCCAGCTTCTCTGATATGGTAGCCGGAAATACTGATGGTATTCCAATCCGGCACTTCTTTAGAACAATATTCAAAAGTATTGGTGATCAAACGCATTGATGGCTTGGGTGGGAAGATATAAGTCCCGCGAGCGATATACTCTTTCAAAATATCGTTTTGAATAGTTCCGTTTAATTTATCCGGTGTAACTCCCTGTTTTTCAGCCACGGCAATATACATGGCCAACAAAACTGCAGCGGGTGCGTTGATGGTCATGGATGTGCTGACTTTATCCAAGGGAATTCCGTCAAAAAGAATTTCCATATCGGCTAAGGAGTCAATGGCAACTCCAACTTTTCCTACCTCTCCTTGAGAAAGTGGATGATCGGAGTCGTAGCCTATTTGCGTCGGCAGATCAAAGGCTACTGATAAGCCGGTTTGACCTTGTTGCAGTAAGTATTTATAGCGTTCATTGGATTCTTCAGCAGATGCAAAGCCGGCGTATTGACGCATGGTCCAGAAGCGCCCGCGATACATTGTGGGTTGGACTCCCCTTGTGTAAGGGTATTCTCCCGGTAATCCTAAGTCTTCATGATAATCAAAACCATCTATGTCCAAAGGAGTATAAGCCCTTTGAATTTCATAGCCGGATGAACTGGTAAAGGGATCTTTGCGCTCGGGAAAGCGGGATGTAATTCTGGCGACTGTCGTATTTTCCCATTGTTCCACAGAAGCTTTTAATTTTTCTCGATCGTTCATCTATCGTCAAACCTCCGTTAAAATTTCACTTTTTTAAGTAAGCTACCCTCCCGGCGATGAGCGGGAGGGTATTTTAGCATTGCAGATGTAAACCCTCAGATAGCTCAGACAAATTTCTTATCTGGCAAGTAGATCTCCTGCCGCTTTGTGGCCGGCTGCAAGGGCTTGTTTATTCAGTTCTTCTGTTCCTTTAGGTACTCTGTCTAAGACAGCTGTTTCTAAAGATTCATAGGAAACGCAACCGGTTATTCTTTGGAAGGCACCTAAGGTAACTATATTGGCTACCACCGGACGCAACTCAACTCTGGCAATTTCCAGTAAAGGTAATTGGTAGACAGTGTGTTTGATGTCTGCTTCCACCTCGACTGTCTCATCGACGATCAGAATTGCATCTTCGGCTAATTCACCTTTATATTTATTGTAGGAATCTTGAGTCAAGGAAACTAAAACATTAGGGCTTATTACTTTGGGATAATGGATTTCATTATCTGAAATAATAACTTCGGCTCGGCTGGAACCGCCTCTGGCTTCCGGACCGTAAGATTGACTCTGGATAGCATTTTTCTCATCATATAAGGCAGCTTCAGCTAAAATAATACCTGCTAAGATCAGACCTTGGCCGCCTGCACCACTCAATCGGACTTCTAATTGTTTTTTCATTATTCTTGCCCCTTTGTATTTGCAATCAATTGAGCATAACGCTCACAGTACTCAGGCTCAGGTTTATTATGGAACTCACCGATGATGAATTTATCGGCTAATTCTTCTTCACTCAAGCGCTCAGCCGCTCTGATTGGTACGGCATGATCTTTTTGCCAGTTGAGCATCTCAACGGCACCACCCATACGATTACGACGACCGAAGTAAGTCGGACAATGAGTTACAGCTTCGATGACTGAGAAGCCTTTATTTTGCATACCTTTTTTGATGAAATCACGCAATTGATTGGTATGGTAGGTAGTGGTGCGAGCAACATAAGTAGCTCCGGCTGCCACTGCCAATTGGCTTAAGTCAAAGGTTCTGTCAATATTTCCGTAAGGAGCTGTTGTGGCTAAACTGCCGGTCGGTGTTAAGGGAGAATATTGTCCACTGGTCATACCGTAGATTGAGTTGTTGAAAACGATGGTGGTTATGTCAATATTGCGTCGGCAGGCATGGATCAGATGGTTTCCACCGATAGCAGCGCTATCTCCATCACCTGTCAAGACGATTACTTTCAACTCAGGATTGGCATATTTCAAACCGGTAGCAAAGGCTAAAGCTCTGCCGTGAGTTGTGTGTAGTGTAGAAAAATCCAAATATCCGGGTGCTCTTGATGAACAGCCAATTCCGGAAACGATTACGGTTTTATCTTGATCCCACTCTAATTCTTGGATTGCTCTTAAAACTTGAGAGGTGATGATACCGTTTCCGCAGCCGGGACACCAAATATGTGGCATTTTATTCAGGCGCAGCAATTCTCTTCCGTTACTCATTTCTATACCCCCTCAATTTGATCAAGAATTTCTTGTGGTGTTATGGGTTCACCGTCTATTTTGTTAACTTTTTCAATATCCTGTTTCAATATTCTTTCGACTTCTAAAGCGACCTGGCCTAAGTTCATTTCAGCCACGATAACTCTTTTGTCTTTAGCTATATCGATCAAGGCTTTTTCTGGGAAGGGCCAGATGGTGACGGGTCTGAAAAGACCAACTTTTAAACCTTTTTCTCGAGCCAATTCCATGGTAGCTTGGGCTGAACGAGCAGTTCCGCCATAGGCTACGATAATTGTGTCGGCATCGTCACAATTATAAGTTTCCCATTCCACAATATCTTCAGTGTTCATCTCAATTTTTGAAGTGAGACGTCTGATCTTATAATCAACTTCAGCTGGTTTGGTAGAGGGGAAACCTGTTCGATCGTGGGTTAAACCTGTGATGTGGAAACGATAGCCGGTACCAAAGGGTGCCAAAGGTACAATGCCATCAACCGGAGCATCAAAGGGTTGATATTCTTGAGGAGATAAATCGGTTTTGGGTCTCTCTAAGACTTCGTAGGTGCCGGGCTCTGGAATGTCAATTCTTTCCCGCATATGACCGACGATTTCATCTAAGAGGATGATTACAGGGGTTCTATATTTTTCAGCTAAATTAAAAGCTTTGACTGTAACATCAAAGGATTCTCTTACAGAGTAAGGAGAAAGGGCTATAGTGGCATGATCACCATGAGATCCCCAACGAGCCTGCATGACATCTCCTTGGGCCGGTGAGGTTGGCAGACCTGTACTGGGGCCACTGCGCTGAACGTTGACGACTACACAGGGTACCTCTGCCATAACTGCAAAGCCTAGGTTTTCTTGTTTTAAGGAAAAACCGGGGCCGGAAGTGGCGGTCATAGCTTTTTTACCGGCTAGACTGGCACCAATTGTAGCTGCCATGCTGGAAATTTCATCTTCCATTTGAATGAAATAGCCGCCTACTTTGGGCATTTCTTCAGCTAAGAGCTCAGCAATTTCAGTTGAGGGAGTTATTGGATAACCGGCGTAAAAGCCAATCCCTGCTGCCAGAGCACCATGTACACATGCTTCATTACCTTGCATTAAAACTGGTTTTTTCATTATTCTTCTCCCTCCTGTACTAAGTAAATAGCAAAATCGGGGCAGCGTAATTCACATAAGCCACAACGAATGCAAAGATCATTGTCCCAAACGGGTTTTCCGTTGATTTGGGGTGTCAAAGCTTTCTTGGGGCAAAAGGCTATACATATGCCGCAACCCTTACAGAATTTCTCATTGACCACGACAACCCTGGTTTTTGGATTGTTCTCCATAGCAATTCCTCCTTTAGTTATCTTTATCGCGTAAGCGTAAGACTGCATTTTTCAAAAGATTTATCGAACCCATATCGGGACGATAGATAAATTCAATGACTTCTACTTCTCTATCACCGGCTAATTCTTCAATTTCCTCTTTTCTTCCGGGGGAAACAACAACAACTTCAACTAAATTTATGAGTGTTTTTAATTCTTCGGGATCTTTGGAAATGCTTCTGATAAACCTGAGGCCAGGAATACCTGAGTTTTGAATGGAACGAATGACGTCTGTAGCAAAGATATCGCTGGTCGAAACGAGACCGATTTTTTCACTTTTGGACAATCTGGCAATTTTTACGATTGTATCAACCTGAGGATCTTGAGCAATTCCTAAAATTTCATTGCTTCTTTCAGGAATAAAATCCTTTACTTCCTCAAGGTGATAAAATGTAGTTACGACCAAATCAGCCGCCAGCAAAACTTCTTTCTTTTCCTTGATTTCGTCGAGGAGAACAGCCTCAACTGTCACACCTGAACCCAATTCAATTTCTTTGGCGAAGTAATCTGCCTGCTCATGATTGCATTCCACAAAGACTACGTGAACTTTTTTAAAATGTCCCCGACACTCCCTGATCCGTCCGGCAAAAAGACTGTTGAATTCCTCTAAAGTGTAGCCGTTCTCGGCTGCCTCTTTGATAACCCCGTCTATTGCCTTCATCAAGGATTGCCGTCTGTCAATCTGTTGCAATCTGCGCTCTAAATCAGCAACATAAGTGCCACTGCCTTGCCGAGAGATGACCAGACCTTCTTTTTCCAATTCACAATAAGCTAAACTTATTGTATTACGGCTGACCTTCAGCTTTTCAGACATGGTTCTTTCGGTGGCCAAACGCTGACCGGTTGTAAGTGATCCGCTCAAAATCATGCTCTTCAATTGCTCGGACAGTTGAAGATAAAGTGGCACACCGTTTTTTTTGTCCAAATAAATATTAGATAAGTCCACATTTTCCTCCTTAAGCCAATTTTTTAAAACGCATGAATTTCTTAGAGTGAATTACACGTTACATCTTAAATATTCTCTTTTTGCCCCTGCAATTCCTTTGATTTTCATAAAATCATTGTGTCTATTTCTGACTTCAAGTAAAATTGGCCTAGCCCAAGGGTCCACTTTGGCTCATTCCAAGGAATTGGCTTAGACCAAGAAAGTGGACCCTTATTAAATTTGCGAATTTTATTTACTATTATAAAGATGTTAAGACGATTAGTTTAATTGCTGTTTTAGTCACACCTGCAACTTCTATATCGGTAAAAGCAGGTATACAGACTAAGTTCAAACCAATAGGAGCTACAAAACCTCGAGCTATGGCAATGGCTTTGACGGCTTGGTTTAAAGCCCCTGCTCCGATGGCCTGCATTTCAGCAGCTCCTTTTTCACGAATTGTGGCGGCCAGAGCTCCTGCTACAGCATTAGGATTGGATTTTGCTGAGACTTTTAGAATTTCCATTAAGATCTCCCCTTAAATATAATCATTGACTATTCAAAGACTTGTATGCGCTCAATAGTATTGGTTTTGCCGGTCTTCTCATCAATTTCCAGAAAAATGCCATCCAAGCGACCGGCGCCCTCAGCACTTTTAAAACGAACCGGCAATTGTGTCTTAAATTTATAAATTACAGCTTCTGAATCTACACCCAAGATAGAATCATGGGGACCGGTCATGCCTAAATCGGTAATATAACCTGTATGCCCTGCCAAGATCTGTTCATCGGATGTCTGAACATGGGTGTGTGTTCCGAAAATAGCACTGACTCTAGATTTTAAATAATGAGCTAAAGCGAACTTTTCACTCGTTGCTTCAGCATGAAAATCGACGAGGATAATTTTTACATCTTTGCTTATACTCTCTAGTATTCTATCGGCAGCATGGAAAGGACAATCGACTTCGGAAAGAAATACCCGACCCAAGAGGTTGATGACCACATAGGGTATACCTGTACTTCCGGCCCAAAATTTGTTCCAGCCCAACCCCGGAGTCTCAGCTGGATAATTGGCCGGTCTGAGGATTCTGTCATCCTTATCGATAAAATCGAAGATTTCTCGATGATCCCAGATATGATTGCCGGAAGTTATTACATTGGCGCCCGAGGCAAAAAGAAGTTCGACGGTTTTTCTGTTCAAGCCCCGGCCTTTAAAAGCGTTTTCTCCATTGACCACAACTTGGTCAACCCCATAAAATCGGATTAAAGAAGATAAGTGATTTTCTATCATGCGACAACCAACGTCGCCAACCACATCTCCTATTGCTAGAAATCTCACTAAATCTCTCCTTCGATGTTCAAATCCTGTTCCCAGGATGATTCTTCTTCGTTTAAAGCACTGACAATTTCCTTGATGAGCTTATCCATTCTGACACCGGCTGAGGAGCGAGACATCTTCATGGATTTGTAATTATTCAGAAATTCAAAATTATCATGGCGATAAAAAATCTCATCATGGGAGGTATAAGCTAAAAGACTATGTTGATTGATCTGGTCGAAAAAGATTTCTAAGGGTAAAAATTGTTCAAATAAATCTGCTATACACTTTACTTCTGCCGGGGTTAAAGATTCAATATCCCTTTTGTAGACTAATCTGTTGACATAGGCATCTGATTTTAAATCGAGTTGAAATATTCTGGATTGAGTTTCATTGACTTTACGAAAAATTGAGAGAGCCCTATGGATCTTTTCTAATAATTCATCATCCTTTCTCTGAGTATCGGTCTTGGTAGAAATGAATGTTATTGTTAATGCTTTTTCTTCCTTATCGAAATTAACTCTATAGATATTGGCAAATAAAATCAAAAAAGATTCAAGGTACAGAGTACCGTCATAAAAATCGTAATAATTAAAATAATCGAGCATAAAAAACACCTCTATTTATAATTCATTCTTGAAATTTAAAAATCCTCTATTTAATGAAAAAAGCAGTGTGAATTGGATAATTCACACTGCTTGAATCTTATTTGGCGTAATCTATAGCTCTAGTCTCTCTGATTACAGTAACTTTAATCTGACCGGGATAGTTTAAATTGTCTTCAATATTCTTGACAATATCTCGGGCCAGCTTATATGCCATAATATCATCAACCTTATCAGGTTTGACCATGATTCTGATTTCACGTCCGGCTTGAATAGCATAAGCTTGTTCAACGCCTTCAAATTCTGTGGCAATTTCTTCCAGTTTACGCAAACGCTTGATATAGGTTTCCAGAGTTTCCCTTCTGGCACCGGGTCTGGCAGCAGATATGGCATCAGCAGCCTGGACCAATGAAGCGATTACGGTCTTGGTCTCTACGTCACCGTGGTGGGCCTCAATAGCATGAAGAACTTCGGGTCCTTCACCAAATTTGCGGGCCAATTCAACCCCGATGGAAACATGAGAACCCTCGATTTCATGATCGACTGCCTTGCCCAAATCGTGGAGCAAACCGGCTCTTTTGGCCATGGTTTCGTCAGCCCCAATTTCAGCCGCCATCATGGCTGCTAAATAAGCTACCTCTTTTGAGTGTTTCAGAGCATTTTGCCCATAGCTTGTTCTAAAATGCAGGCGTCCTAACAATTTGATAATCTCAGGATGGAGTCCGTTCACACCTACTTCGTAAGTGGCGGTTTCTCCTTCTTCTTCGATGCGCTGATCGACTTCTCGCATTGCTCGCTCAACTACTTCTTCGATGCGAGCCGGATGGATACGACCGTCTTGAACCAGCCTGGTCAGTGCGACCCGGCCGATTTCACGACGAACCGGATCAAAGCCGGATAAAATAACTGCTTCCGGGGTATCGTCTATGATCAGATCTAAACCGGTTAGAGTTTCTAATGTGCGGATATTGCGTCCTTCTCTGCCGATGATTCTGCCTTTCATATCATCATTGGGCAATTCCACCACAGAAACAGTAGTTTCTGCCACGTGATCGGCGGCACATCTTTGAATGGCTAAGCCAATTATTTCCCTGGCTTTGCGCTCAGATTTTTCTTTTGCTTCTATTTCGGCATTGCGAATCATCAAAGCCAAATCGGTTTGAATTGTTTCTTCAGCCAAGCGCAAAAGATGACTTCTTGCTTCGTCTTGGGTCATAGCGGAAATTTTTTCCAATTCGGTATAATGCTTTTGATATATTTCATCAGCTTGTTCTCGAACTCGATCGATTTCCTGTTCTTTCGTTTGCAGTTTTTCTTCTTGTCTTTCTATTCCCTCAAGCCTTTTATCCAAAGACTCTTCCTTTTGAATAGTTCTTCTTTCTTGACGTTGTAATTCGTTACGTCTATCTTTAATTTCTTTTTCCAATTCGGAACGCAACCTATGAACTTCTTCTTTAGCTTCAAACAAGGCTTCTTTCTTTTGAATTTCTGCGTCTTTTAAAGCTTTTTCTAGGATGCTTTTAGCTTGTTCTTTGGCTGAACCCAATTCAGCTTCATCTCTTTTAAAACGGTAACTTTTACCGATAAACCAGCCGATCAGGAGTACAACTAACAAGACTATGATTCCGATTACATATTTCACTAAATGTTGTATAATCTACACCTCCGCTAATTAAATTGTCAATGAACAGTATATTTCGTTTGTAAAAGACAAAATAGCCTATTATAAAAAGCAAGTTTTTTACCAACTCGATGAATATAAAACGAATATGAATGTACATTTGTCTTCCCATTCTAACCTTTTTCTGCTTTTTCGTCAAGATGAGCTTTGCTTTTCACCGTTACTGACAAAATAATTTTGGAGCCCTAATTTTTTTAGTATAATTCACTGTCCTCTGAGGAAAGTTCTCTGATGATTTTCTTGATCGAATTGGAGGCAAAGCCTTTGCGTAAAAGTCGCATAAATATTTTCTCATCGTTCAAGTTATTTCTGTTTTTTAATTGTTCGACCAGGATTTTTAAAACTTCTTCATCTCTTTGCTCATCCAAGCTTTCCAGCTGCTCTAAAATCAAACTTTTGGGAAAACCCTTTTGCAAGAGGGCATATTCTATCTCTCTTCTGCTTTTTTTACCACCTTGATAGTATCTGAGCCAAACTCCTATTTCCTTAGTTTCTGAATAGAGGCCCAGCTCCTCCAGCTCTTTGATGGTTGCATCGATTGTAGATTGAGCAAATTTCCCTCTCAATTTATCATTCAGTCTTTTCTTTGAATAGGAAACTCTGCTTAAAAGTGAAACTGCCCTATTCAAACATTTTTGCTCTTCATCCTGCATTTATTTTTCTTCCTCTGTTTCTTCGACCTCGACTTCCTTAGGATTGTAAAAATCTCTGACTTTTTCCTCTATCTCGGCAAGCAAGTCAGGATGATCTCTCAAAAAGTTTTTAACATTTTCTCGACCTTGACCTAAGCGCTCACCGTCATAAGAAAACCAAGCTCCGCTTTTATTGACTATTTCTAGCTCAACGCCCATATCCAAAACCGAGCCTTCCCTGGATATGCCTTGGCCATACATGATGTCGAATTCTGCTTGTTTAAAAGGAGGGGCAACTTTGTTCTTGACCACTCTGACTCTGGTTCTGTTGCCGACAATTTCAGACCCTTGTTTTAAGCTTTCGATTCTGCGTATATCTAAACGCACGCTGGAATAAAACTTGAGAGCACGGCCTCCGGTAGTCGTTTCGGGATTACCAAACATAATACCAATTTTCTCTCTGATTTGGTTGATGAAAATAACCGCTGTATTGGATTTGGAAATAGCCCCGGCTAATTTTCTTAAAGCCTGAGACATCAGCCGAGCCTGTAAGCCCATAAAGGAATCTCCCATTTCACCGTCAATTTCGGCTCTGGGAACTAAGGCGGCCACGGAGTCCACAACAACAACATCGACAGCTCCACTTCTGACCAAAGCTTCGGTGATCTCCAAAGCCTGTTCGCCTGTATCAGGTTGAGAGATGATCAGATTGTCTACATCTACCCCTAAGTTCTCGGCGTAAACAGGATCCAGTGCGTGTTCAGCATCGATAAATGCTGCCGTTCCCCCAAGCTTTTGTGCTTCAGCTAGAATATGCAGGGCCAAAGTTGTTTTTCCTGAAGATTCTGGTCCGTAAATCTCGATCACTCGACCTCTGGGCACTCCACCTACTCCAAGAGCGATATCCAGGGCCAGGGAGCCTGTAGGAATAATACCAATGTTGAGTCTTGCTTGGGCCTCCCCCATCCGCATAATAGAACCTTTTCCGAATTGCTTTTCAATACTGGCCAAAGCCACATCCAATGCTTTTTGCTTATCTTTTGTTGCCACGAAAAGACACCCTTTCTTTATTTAAGTCGATTTAAAATTTAATTAGAAGTACGAATAGGAAAATAAGAGAATTGTTTACCCCCGCTCTCCATGATGGTCTCGCCTCTGAAGAGCAAACGTCTTTTAGCTAATTCACTCAAACGATTGCTGGCTGTATTAATTGCTAAACCAAAATGATTGGCTAAATCGCGAGCAGTAACTTGGCTATTTTCTCCGACCCAGGTCAAGGTCTCTAAAAGAGGTTCTTTTAAATCACCGATGAAAAAAGATTTGCCCTCTTGTTCGGCAGTCAAAGTCAACGCTCTTTGTAAAAGCGCAGCATTGATGTTCTCGAATTGGTCGTCGGTACAATTGGCCACGACCAGAGCTTTCTCACCATGAAGGTTAGCATTAAGCTCAACGGCCAGTTTGGCCACAAATTCATCTGCCCAAGAAAAATCTAAGACAATGATATTGGAAAAATCTAAATATATGATCTCAATCTGTGAATTATCGGTAAATTTTGAGACCAATTGATCTTTCATTTTTTTTCCTAGTTGCCGGGTGATCAATAGCTCGTGCTCTTCAGCCATATTGAATCTTTTGGTAGTCACAACTCACCCTCCCTTCGCCTTCATTGAATTCAATGTAACTGATTACATAGTAACATATGGCCTTTATTTTGACAATACTCTCGAGGCAGAATACACTTTTCTACCGAAAGCTACTGGACCCTTAAGATGAGAAATTCCTCGTTTTTCAAGCGGAGTTCGGCTTGTTTGGCTTTGATTTAGAGAAAAATGAAGTTCGGTTTTCATTTAACCTAAAGGAGGCAATCGGCACAACTAACTCTCAGGGAACAGAGGATGTTGCGGTTGTTCAGGTTTCGTCTGACGGAACACAAATTGAAGTCTACAACTCTGCTAATCCTGAAGTAGCACACTATATTCAAACAAGGGACGCTTCCTACAAAAAGGCGAACCACCAAAAATTCGAACATTCCTTTAACGCAGGCTCATACAAAGGCAATTTGGGCGAACTATTCAGCGAAGATTCCTTTGGTACTGTAGGAACTGTATGGATGTCCAATTTAAGAGAGAGAATCAAATATGGATAATTTTCGAGAACTATGACTTTACTAAAAATAAGTAAAAGGTGGAGGGCTATCGAAATCGGTGCATTTGACTTTGAACAGGCACTGGAACAATCCAAACAAGCCCGGAAAATGGCGAAAGTCGGCATAGCCTGATACTATACCGACTTTCGTCTAAAAAGTATTATTTCTCTTTTTGAGAATCAGTGGAACCTATGCCACCGATTCTTAAACCTTCGCTTCTATCCTCTTGAGTTAAGAGGAATTTTGTGAAAATGCCTTGAGCAAGCAACTCATTGGCTTGAATCTCTATGGGATAGGGATTCAAATTCTCTAAAGCAATCAGAATCTGGCCTTCGTTTTGGGGATTATTGTAATAATCACTGTCAATAACCCCTACTCCATTGACTAAACGCAGGTTTTTCTTGATAGCTATACTGCTGCGAATAAAAAGCAGCAATACCTCATCTGCCTGCATATAGGCTTTCAGACCTGTTTCGATGAGTAAGGATGATTCAGCCTCGATTCTGACTGCCTCTAAGGCTGCTAAATCGTAGCCTGCACTCCCTTTAGTTTTCCTTTGCGGAAGTGGTCGGTTCAAACTTTTATATTTTTCCAACCAGGCAAAACCTCGCAAGCGACTCACCCCATTCTCAAAGGAATTATAAGTTGATTAAATTTAAACTCCGGCTTCAGCCTTTAGAACTTCTTTTCTGGACAAGTTGACCCTGCCTTGACGGTCGATTTCAGTAACTTTGACTAAGATCTCATCGCCTACAGAAACAACATCTTGAGGATGCTCTACTCGTTCTAAGGCTAATTGGGAGACATGGACCAGGCCATCTTTGCCCGGGAGGACTTCAACAAAAGCTCCATATTTCTCAACTCTGGTGACTGTGCCCAAATAGGTCTTGCCGACTTCAACTTCAGCTGTAATATCTTCGATCATCTTGAGGGCTTTCATTCCATTTTCATATTGCATTCCGGCAACGAAAATGAAAATACGTCCGTCCTGTTCAACGTCAATCTTAACACCTGTATCAGCGATGATTTTTTGGATGACCTTACCGCCGGGTCCGATTACGTCTCTGATTTTCTCCACATCAATTTTCATCATAATGATGCGAGGAGCAAAGGGTGACAATTCTTCTCTGGCTTGAGGGATGACTTGATTCATCTTGTTTAAGATAAAGAGTCTTCCTGCTTTGGCTTGTGCCAAGGCTTTTTTCAAAATGCTCATATCCAGACCGGCCACTTTAATATCCATTTGCAGAGCATTGATACCCTTGGAAGAACCTGCGACTTTGAAATCCATATCGCCTAAATGGTCTTCCATACCCTGAATATCCGTCAGGATAGCCAACCTATCCCCCTCTTTGATCAGCCCCATAGCAATACCAGCTACGTGCTCTTTGATAGGCACGCCTGCATCCATCAAAGCTAAGCTGCTGCCACAGATGCTGGCCATGGAACTGGAACCATTTGATTCCAAGACTTCAGAAACCAAACGCAAAGTGTAGGGGAATTCATCTTCATCGGGCAACATGACTTCTAAAGCTCTTTCAGCTAAGGCTCCATGCCCGATATCCCTACGGCTGGGTCCACGAAGTGGTCTGGTTTCGCCAACGCTAAAGGGAGGGAAGTTGTAATGATGCATAAAGCGCTTGCTATCCTCAGTTGTCAAGCCATCAAGCTGTTGTACATCAGCTAAGGCTCCCAAAGTAGCAATACTCAAAACCTGAGTCTGACCACGGGTAAATAAACCACTGCCGTGGGTTCTATTTAAAACACTGGTTTCAATGGAGATTGGTCTGATCTCTTCAGCTGAGCGGCCATCGGGTCTGACTCCTTGCAAAATCAATTCCCTGACCACTTCTCTTAAAATTTGAGAGAAAGCTTCGTTGATTTCATCTTCTTCGGGGAATTCTTCCGAAAGTTCTTCGACAATCTCCTTATTCAATCGATCAATTTCGGCTTCTTTTTCATGTTTTTCGGTAATTGCATTGATTTCGATCAAGCTTTCATAGGCTTTGGCTCTGACTTCTTCCAAAACCTGATCAGAAACTCTATGAACGATCATTTCAGCTTCTTTGATCTCCACCTTGGCAATCAATTCCTCTTGCATTTCGATGATGCCCTTGATGGCTTCATGGCCGAACTCTAAAGCTTTTAAGACGATTTCTTCCGAAACTTCTTTAGCTCCGGCTTCTACCATGTTAATTGCATCTTTAGTTCCGGCAACTTGTAAGTGCAGAAGACTTTCAGCGCTCTGTTCTTCGGTTGGGTTGAGAATTAAATTTTCTCCATCATATCCCACCATAACACTGGCCACCGGTCCGTTAAAGGGTATTCCGGAAATGGAAAGTGCTGTTGATGCACCGATGATAGCTGCTACTTCCGGAGCATTGTCCTGCTCCACACTTAAAACTGTGATGATCACTTGCACATCATTGCGAAAACCGGAAGGGAAAAGAGGTCTGATCGAGCGGTCAGTTACTCTGGCTGATAAGACAGCCTTTTCCGATGCTCTGCCTTCTCTTCTGCCCCAAGAACCCGGGATTCTTCCAACAGCGTATAGACGCTCTTCATAGTCAACGGTTAAGGGAAAAAACTCTATGCCGGCTCTCGATTCCTTTGAAGCGCAAGCTGTAACTAAAATTACAGTTTCGCCGTAAGACACTAAAACAGCACCATTGGCCTGTTTAGCTAAACGTCCGGTTTCAATTCTCAGTTTGCGTCCGGCAATTTCACGTTCTACTTCGTGTACCATTTGTACCTCCTGTTTTTCTTTTCTTTATTCTTTATATCCATAGTAATTTCGTTATCCGATTCATCTATTCCTGCAACAAAGCTATAAAAAAACGCCGTTTATAAGAAACGGCGTTGCTTTTTTAATTAACGTCTGATTCCTAGTTTTTGGATAATCTCACGGTAGCGTTCAACATCAATTTTACGCAGGTAATCCAAAAGAGAACGACGCTGACCGATCATCAAGAACATACCTCTTCTTGAGTGATGGTCCTTTTTATGAGTCTTTAAATGCTCAGTCAACTGCTTAATGCGTTCAGTCAAAATAGCAATTTGAACTTCCGGTGAACCTGTATCATTTTCATGTAAGCGATAAGTTTCAATCAATTCTTGTTTCAATTCTTTGGTAATCATTTTGTCCTCCTAAAATATTTACTCCTAGAGCCAAGTAGAAAGCCGGAGGAGCTATTTACCTAGCCTTAGGTTGCTCATGCATTATAACCCATGAGGCTCATTATATCAAGGGCTATCTTCATTGATTTTGAAAAAATAAAAGGTATTTTTTCTGCCGACAAAGTTCTTCTTTGATCTTTAGTTTGACCCTTCCCTCTTCAAGGAAAAGAAGACCCTTCTGGTCCAAAAGATTGTTAGCCTGGCAGACCGAAACAGAAAATTCTCCCGCTTGGGGCAAGACGGCCTGCTGGTTAAAATTCAAGCGATAGACATCTTCTTCCTTAGTAAAAGACTCGATAGAAAGACAATATTTACGCCCCAACAATCGATTAGCCCGGTCAAAGCGGCCGCTCCTGATCGCTTTCTTGATCTCTGTGGAAGAAACCGGTTCACCGTCAAACAAAACCTCTTTTTGAATGACAATAGTCAAATTCTTAGCCAAGCTGAATTCTCTCAAGAGTGAGGCATTGCCCTTATGCTGATTGCCAAAAGTATAATCGAAGCCAATGGAAAATCCCCCGGCATTCAGTTTTTGACAGAGGATCTGAAGAAAAAACTGTTGCGGCAACATTGATTTAATTTCTTCGGTAAAAGGATGAATTATCAATTCATCTAAACCCAACCGGGTAAAGTATTCAATTTTAGCTTCTAGCGAAGTTAAAAGAGGGTGAACCTGATTGGGCTGCAAAAGAGCCATGGGATGAGGTTCAAAAAGCAAAATCGAGGCCAAGGCATCGGATTTATTTGCCAGTTCGACGGCATTTTTTATTATAGCTTGATGACCCAAATGAACTCCATCAAAATTGCCCAAAGCGATTATTCTCTTTTGTTCAGGCAGGCTGTCCTCAGCATTATAGATTTTCATTATATTCACCTGGCTTTTATTTTTTCACGAATTTCAAAGGATTGACAAAGTTTTTCTTTGGCTTGATCAGACAAGACCCGTCCTGATCAACAAGGGTGCCGATAGCTACCAGTTTTTCTTGATAGAGCAGCAACAGGTCCTCTTGGGCTAAAATCTCTTTTTCATCCAAGGAGCAATTGATAAAACGACCGAACTTGATTTCGTTTTTTTCTTCCGGAGTGAGTGTTCTGATCGGCAATGATAATTGTTTAGGAGACAGAAGATGTAAAATTTCTGCTGTCTGGGCCGATTCGACTCTGGCTTCTATGCTTGCAAAATCCAGAGACTGATCAAGACTAAAACCACCGCTTTTTTCTCTGGTCAAATCGGTTAAAATAGCATCAGTGCCGGCAGCCTTGCCAATATCTTGAACCAAAGACCTGATATAAGTGCCCTTACTGCATTTAACCCTCAATTCAGCTTCAAAGCCCAAAGGTCCTTTGAAGGAGTTCAAATGCTCTATTTTATGGATTATAACCCTTCTGGCAGGTCTGTCTATAGTCTTACCCTGTCGAGCCAATTGATGGAGTCTCTGCCCTTTGATACTGATGGCAGAATACATGGGGGGGACTTGCTCTATCTCACCTTGAAAATTTTGCAAAATCTTATCCAGATCCCTGCTCGATATTTCTTCAGATTCAACTTCTTTAACCTGACCTGTGATATCCAGGGTGTCAGAGCTATAGCCAAAGCGCATCCAGACCCTGTAAGTTTTATCGGCTCCGCTCAGATATTCGGCAATTCTGGTAGCATCGCCTAAACAGATAGGCAAAACACCTTGAGCCAAAGGATCCAAAGTGCCTGTATGACCAATTCTCCTTTGCTGCAAAATCCGGCGCAAACGGCTGACTGCGTCATGGGAGGTAATCCCCTTTGGTTTATTCAAATTGATTACACCATGAATCATGGCACAACCTTCTTTCTAAGAAAAGATAAAGGAAAGGCGACGGGAAATTTTCCTGCCGCCTGATCGATTTCTTGCTATTCTTTTTCTTCTTCTTGCTCTTTGGGAGCAGTTACTTTGTTGATTAAATCTAAAAGTTCTGAACCTCTAGCAATAGAATCATCTTGAATCAGCTGAATTTCCGGAGTATATTTCAGTTTCACAGCCTGTCCGATTGCTGTTCTGATCATGCCTTTGGCACTTTCCAGACCAGCCATGGAAGCTTGCTTTTCTTCATCAGTCCCCATCGGGCTGATATAGATCTTGGCTAAGCGCAAGTCACCGCTTACTTCCACATCGGAAACGCTGACAAAGCCGATACGAGGGTCGCGTATTTCATTTTGTATGAGATTGCTGACCACATTTTTAATCACAGTTGAAATTCTCAAAGCTCTTTGTTTCATCTAATCTCCTCCTTGAAATTTAAGGAATTTTATAGTTCGGTACGTCTGATTTCTTCATTGATGTAGACTTCAAAACGATCACCGACTTTTATATCATTAAATCTCTCCAACATGATGCCGCATTCATAGCCGGTTGCTACTTCACGGACATCGTCTTTGATCCGTCTGAGAGATTCAATTGCACCTTCATGGATGACTGTGCCATCTCTGATAACTCTAACCATAGAATTTCTGGTTACCCTGCCTTCATTGACATAGCAACCAGCGATTGTGCCTAATCTGGAGATTTTGAAAAGATCTCTGATTTCCACATGACCGATTACTCTTTCCCTTAATACGGGAGCCAGCATACCCTTCATGGCTGCTTCCACATCGTCGACGATCTCATAGATGACCCTGTAGGTTCTGATGTCGACTTCTTGAGCTTCTGCTACTTTGGTGGCATTTAAATCAGGGCGCACATTAAAACCAAAAATAATGGCATTGGATGCACTGGCCAACATGACGTCACTTTCCGAAACTGCTCCCACACCTGTATGGACAATATTTACTCTGATTTCAGGAGTGGAAAGTCGCTCCAAGGAGGCTCTGATAGCTTCAACAGAACCATGGACATCGGCTTTTAAGATGATATTTAATTCTTTGACCTCGCCACTGCTCATCTTGCTGAACAGGTCTTCTAAGGTCACTCTGCCTGATCTTTGCTCTTCCAATTTCAAATTGGAAGCTCTGGTCTCGGCTAATTGTCTGGCCTGACGCTCGTCGTCTACCACGTTAAAAGTATCGCTGGAATCGGGTACTTCGTTGAGTCCCAGCACTTCTACCGGGGTACTGGGCCCGGCTTCTTCTATGCGCTGACCTTTATCGTCAACCATAGCTCTGACTCGGCCATAAGTTCTACCCACTACAATCGTATCACCGATTCTTAAGGTGCCTTTATGAACTAGAACAGAGGCCACAGGACCGCGTCCTTTATCCAACTTAGCTTCAATAACAGTACCGACGGCTTTGCGCTTGGGGTTGGCTTTCAATTCCAAAATTTCAGCTAAAAGAATGACGCTTTCCAAAAGCAATTCAATTCCTTCTTTTCTCAAGGCTGAAACATTGACCATGATAGTGTCGCCGCCCCATTCTTCGGCGATTAAACCGTGCTCGGTCAGTTCTTGTTTAACCCTTTCAGGTTGAGCTTGGGGTCTGTCTATTTTATTAATCGCAACTACTATTGGAACATCAGCATTTTTAGCATGATTGATTGCTTCAATCGTTTGAGGCATCACACCGTCATCGGCCGCAACTACTAAAATCGCTATATCAGTAACTTGAGCTCCGCGAGCTCGCATCATAGTAAATGCTTCGTGACCGGGTGTATCTAAAAATGTGATTTTTTTATCCTGAACTTCGACTGTATGAGCACCGATATGCTGGGTAATACCCCCTGCTTCCCGGGAGACAACATTAGTCGATCTGATAGCATCGAGGAGTGAGGTCTTACCATGATCAACATGACCCATAACGGTAACTACGGGTGCACGGTCCATCAAGTCCTCTTCTTTATCCTCAATATCTGCTACAAGAACTTCCGGGTCAAATGCTTCTTTGGGAGCTACGACTTTACTGCCAAATTCTTGAGCTAGTAAAGTGGCTGTATCCAAATCAATTTCCTGATTCATAGCAGCCATAACGCCCATTCCCATCAGCTTTTTGATTACCGAAGGTACATCCGTCTTGAGTAAATCGGAAATACCCTTGACGGTAATGCTTCCGCCCAATTCGATTTGACTGGGTACTTTTGTGGTAATAATTCTCTCTGCAGATTTAACCCTCTGTCTTCCGCGGGGTCTGGTTCGAGTATTCCTAGTTCTCCTTGAGCTGCGCTGACTTCTTTCGTTTTCAGAGGAAAACATTCTATTTTGAGAGCGATAGCGCTCGTCAGAATACTTGTGGTCTTTTTTGACCATCTTGGTGGGTGTAGTCTGCTGCTGAGCCACCTGTGGCGGCGGAGGCGGAACTACCGGCGGTCTGTTTCCGACCGGTCGACTGACTCTGCCATCTGCTCTGGCACCGGTAGGCTGCTGGCCTCTGGGGCTGCGGCTTCTCTGATCAGGAGCTCTTCTTCNNCCGGCTTGAGCAGGTCTTCGGTCTCCGGCTTGAGCAGGTCTTCGGTCTCCGGCTTGAGCAGGTCTTCGGTCTCCAGCTTGAGCAGGTCTACGATCGACCGCTTGAGCAGGTCTTCGATCGACCGCTTGAGCAGATCTTCTATCCCCTGTCGGTCTGCTATCCGGACGAGGTCTAGTCTGCCTGGGAGCATCAGAAGCGGGTCTGGGAGCTCTGGGTGCCTGCTGAGCAGGGCGTTTGGCAGGTTCTTGTCTGACCGGGATAGTTTTTATTGTTTTGTCTGAATCCTTAGATTCAGCTGCTTTTTTATCTTGAACAGCGGTTTTACTCTTTTCTTCAGCCTTTTCTTTTCTTTTGGCTGCTGCTTTCTTAGCTTTTTCTTTGAGTACAACATCAGATACCGCTTTAGCAACAGGATCGGCTATAACAGTATTAGCTGTTACGTCAGTCATGTCCAAAGCGGTCAATAGGCTGCTAATCAATTTTGTAGATACTTTGAGTTCCTTCGCCAGATCGCTGACGGTTATTTTATCCATTGAGCCACCTCCATATTTCGGCAAAAATTGAACTTATTTCATTAAAAGATACGACCACTCCTCACCGAAATATCGGTATTTTGCTGCAATGCAATTAAGTGTTTATGTTTTATCAATAGTTCTTTCTTCTTTATCTTCTTCCAGTAAATCCAATTCACCTGCTAAAATTGCTAAAAGCTCAGAAGAAATTTCACATTTCAAGGCTTTCTGCAACCTTTTAGCTTTAACTGCAGTGTGAAAGCACTCCTGATTACGGCAAAGATAGGCACCTCGGCCTGATTTTTTACCACTTAAATCAAGAGACAGTTCCCCTTGGGGACTGCGAACTATTCTAATTAATTGACGCTTGGGAGAGATTTCTTGACAGCCTACACACATTCGTTGAGGTGTTTTTCTCCTCTTCATTATTTCACGTCCCTTTAAACAGAATTACCAATTAAGCTTCCTATAAATTTTCAGATTCAGCTTGGGATTCACTTTTAATATCGATTTTAAAATTTGTCAATTTAGCTGCTAAACGGGCATTCTGTCCTTCCTTGCCGATGGCCAAAGAAAGCTGATAATCAGGAACTATAACCCGAGCTGATTTCCCGTCCTCCAGGACATCAACATAGATTGTTTTAGCCGGACTGAGAGCGTTGGCAACGTATTCAGCCATATCCTCAGAATAATTGACAATATCGATCTTTTCTCCATTGAGTTCATTGACCACAGCCTGGACTCTAGCCCCCTTAGGACCAACACAAGCACCAACAGGGTCGATGTCTTCATGTTTAGAATATACGGCAACCTTAGAACGTTGTCCTGCTTCCCTGGCGATGGATTTCATTTCTACGGTGCCATCGTATAATTCAGGTACTTCAAGTTCGAAAAGCCTTCTCAAGAGGCCGGGATGGGAACGGGAAGCGATAATTTGTGGACCTTTCATGGATCTTTTGACTTCAACAACAAAAAAACTCAATCTCTTGCCAACTGAATAATCCTCACCCATCACTTGCTCACTTAAAGGTAACAGAGCTTCAACTTGATTATCCAATTCAACTATGATGTTCTTTTGCTCATAGCGTTGAATCATCCCTCCGATGATTTCACCTTCACGGTCAGCGTATTGGTCATAGACCATGCCTCTTTCCGCTTCGCGCAAACGCTGCACTACAACTTGTTTGGCTGTCTGAGCTGCAATTCTGCCAAAATCCTGAGGGGTAACTTCGTTTTCTATGATATCGCCTAATTGATACTCAGGGTTAATTCGCTTAGCATTTTCCAGAGTTTCCTCACTGCGTGGATCTTTAATCTCTTCGACTATTGTTTTTTGAGAGAATACATTGAGTTCTCCACTGACTGTATCTATACTCACTCTGACATTGGTAGCATTGCTAAAACTACGTTTATATGCTGAAACAAGGGCTTGTTCCACGGTTTTAAAGAGCATTTCCTCGGAAATATTTCTCTCTTTAGCAACTGCCGCCAAAGCCTCGATGAATTCTTTGTTCATTCTGCCTTTACTCCTTTATCCCTTATCCTTCAGGGATATCTAATTTTACTGATTTAATAAGTTCTCTGGGTATTTTTAACTCTTGCTCAGCGATTGTTAAATTTATATATTCATGATCAAAAGAAGCCAAAGTCCCCCGATGGGTGCGAGCTCCTGCCACCCCGCGGCGACAGACAACCTTGACAAATGAGCCTAAATGCTTTTGATAATGATTTTCATTATAGAGTTGACGATATAACCCCGGTGAAGAAACTTCCAGGTAATAACTGTATGGAATCGGATCTTCCTGATCTAAAAGGGGGTCAATTGCTCGACTGTACTTTTCACAATCCTGGTGATTTATCCCCTCATCGTGGTCGATCGTAATCCTCAAAATGCTGCGTCCTCTCTCTTTCATCATCTGGACGCGATAAAGCTCATAACCCAATTCTTCGGCTACCTCGGCTGCAATATTTTCCACCTTTTCTAGGTTAGCTCTCATCAAATCACCTCTTTTCACAAACAAGAGAGAGTGGGCAGGCCCACTCTCAACAAGCAATAGTAATTTTAACATAAAAAATTAATATTGGCAAGTACTTAGCACAAATGCAGGCTAAACGTGGTAAAAATCATTGATTAATGGCATTTTTGTTTACTTCATCGATTTTTGCCAGCAATGCCCTGAAATACTCAGGAGGGCTGAGTTTTGCTACTATCTCTCCCTTGACGAAGAGCAGAGCCGTATCCACTCCGCAGGCTAAACCAAGATCTGCATGCTTGGCTTCCAAGGGGCCGTTGACTTCACAGCCCATAATTGCAACGGTCAGAGGTATCCCCTGATAATTTCTTAATGCCTCTTCGGCTCTTCTGGCCAATTCATAGACATCCCCTTTAACTCGGCCACAAGTTGGGCAAGAGACAAGAGTGATGCCTCTTTTTCTAAGTTCAAGGCTCTTCAATATTTCCCAAGCTACCCTGACTTCCTCCCTGGGGTCAGCACTCAAGGATACTCTCAAGGTATCTCCTATTCCATCTGAAAGCAAGGAACCCATCCCAACAGCCGAACGTATGATGCCTGTGGAAGGTGGCCCGGCTTCGGTTATCCCTAAGTGAAGAGGATAGTCAACAATTTGTGAGAGCTTTCGATAGGCCTCAATGGTCATGGGCACCGAGCTCGCTTTAACTGAGATCAGAATGTCGAAAAAATCCAGCTCCTCTAAAATACGAATATGAGAAAGAGCGCTCTCAACCATGGCTTGGGCCGTCGGCCGCTCATATTTTTCTAAAATCTCTCTTTCCAGCGAGCCGGCATTGACACCGATTCTGATGGGTACATTTCTATCCTTGGCTGCCCTGACCACAGCCTCAATCCTCTCAGGAGAGCCAATATTACCGGGATTGATTCTCAGTTTATCGACGCCTTCCTCCAAGGCAATTAAGGCTAAGCGATAATCAAAATGAATATCTGCCACTAGAGGGATTTGGATTTTCTGCTTAATGGCTCCTAAGGCTCGAGCAGCCTGTTCGTGAGGCACGGCAACTCTGATCAGTTCGCATCCCTCATTTTGCAATTGCAAAATTTGCTCGATGGTGGCAGCTGTATCCTCAGTTCTCGTATCACACATAGATTGAACGACGACGGGGGCATCACCACCGATAAAAATATTGCCAACAGCAATTTTTTTAGTTATTTTTCTTTCCATGACAATTACCTCAGTCTATATACTCAATAGAGTTTTAAAATATCCCTAAAGGAAACTAGAATTATCAGACCAAAGACCCAGACAAAACTCAAAGTACTGATGATACCTTCAACTTTTTCATTCAGTTTCTTGCCTCTGATCATTT
>LSQX01120623.1_pt1 | contig 34849 bp, 30 predicted proteins | sample 654561 | NCBI WGS metagenome assembly LSQX01 (sample SAMN04489861, study PRJNA283612) | anaerobic digester metagenome | isolation source: 4 biogas reactors fed with cattle manure at either 37C or 55C with and... | place: Denmark: Kongens Lyngby | collected 2014 | reverse complement strand
GGCCAGTCCCTCCGCCGCTCTTGATAAGAGTATCCAGTTTTATTGTACCGGAAGAGAAAGTATGATAGTTTTCTCTGCTGCAACAATCATAATCATAACGAGTTATTAAGCATTTGTCAAACTAATTTTCCAGCAGCAGAGCCCTCATCTCTGCCAATTCCTTGGCGATCTGCTGCAGCTGCTGCGCAGCATCTTCATCTAGTATGGCCAGTTCCAGGCGCCTACTATAATCATGCTGAAACTCCTGCCACAATTTTTGTACCTCCCAGGCCTGCAGCCCCGGGAAACATTTTGCTGTACGTTTCTCCGGCGCCGCCTGCGGCAGCAGCTCAACCGTCTCTAAATAATTGGGAATATAGGCATTAATGTTCAGCTCCTGCTCAATGGCGGCAGCATACTGCGGCAGCACATCTTCTTCCCCGTGCACCAAAAATACCTGCCTCGGCTTCCGGAGGAGTTTACTTAACCAGCGCAGCAGCTCTGTACGATCAGCATGAGCAGAAAAGCCGTCCACGCTGACTACACGTGCATTAACTTTAATTTCCTCACCGAAAATCTTCACGATTCTGGCACCGTCACGAATACGCCGACCTAAAGTTCCTTCTGCCTGGTAACCGACAAACAGCACCGTAGATTCCGGGCGCCATAAATTATGCTTCAGGTGATGTTTAATCCGCCCGGCATCAGCCATACCGCTGGCAGAAATGATCAGCGAACCGCCGGGACTGTTATTAATTTGCTTTGATTCCTCAGCTGTTTTCGTAAAAATAACTTCCGGGAACATGAAGGGGTCCTGGCCGCTGTGCAGCAGTTCCCGCATCTCCACATCATAACATTCAGGGTGGCGGGAAAAAATTTCCGTGGCAGAAATGGCTAAGGGACTGTCGATATAAATAGGCAAATTGGGAATTAAATTATCGCGCATCAGGCGGCTTAATAAATACAGTACCTCCTGGGTACGGCCTACGGCAAAGGAGGGAATGACAATATTGCCGCGGCGCCCCACAGTCTGTTTAATCACCTGCTCCAGAATTTCTTCCTTCTGCTTTGCTCTTTCATGCAGCCGAGTACCGTAGGTACTTTCAATAATCACATAATCGGCTTCTTCCAGCACATCAGGATCGCGGATAATGGGCTGATCAGATTTACCTAAATCGCCTGTATACACAACTTTTTCTGTGCGCTCTGCCCCTACAATGGTCAGTTCCGTTATGGCAGAACCCAGGATGTGCCCTGAATTATAAAAAGTAAGCGCCATACGCTCGCTCAACCAGAACCTTTGATAATAATCTACCGGCAGAAAGTAGGCCAGTGCCCTCAGGGCATCCTCCACCGTATATAAAGGTTCCACCGGGGGACGGCCGGCACGCAGATTTTTCCTGTTCTGCCATTCAGCCTCCATTTCCTGAATATGGCCGCTGTCAGGCAGCATAATGCTGACCAAATCAATGGTAGCCGGCGTAGCCAGGATTTTACCGCGAAAACCTTCTTTTACTAAACGGGGGATCAGACCGGAATGATCGATATGCGCATGCGAAAGAATAACATAATCAATTTCGGCAGGGTTATACGGAAATTCATTACTATTGCGGGCCCGTAAATGCTTGCTGCCCTGAAACATACCACAATCCAACAGTATCTTCTGTCCTGCCGCTTCCAGCAGAAATGAAGAGCCGGTAACGGTTTGGGCGCCACCACAAAATGTCAGTTTCATATAGTTCCTCCGGTTTTTCGTCTGATTATGATTTTTTCTTTAATAATTCGCTTTTTCTCCGGTTTTTCCTTTCTCTATACTATATCAAAACAGGCACACGCTGTGCCAGTGTTAATCCCTTTTTATCAACCTGACAGCGATAAGCATAAAGCTCCACGCCGGCAGCTGCCGCCTGCCGCAGAGCCTGGGCAAAAGGCGGATCGGTACGCCCGTTAGGAGCAAAATAATCTGCGTCATGACGCTGTATAATAAAGATTACAGCACAGCGGCAGCCCTCCTGCCGCAGCCCGGCCAAATGTAACAAATGACGCCGTCCCCGCTCCGTAGGGGCATCAGGGAATAAACCCAGCTTCTCTTCCACCAGCGTTACCGACTTTACTTCCACATAAACTGCCTGGCCGGCTTCTGTCAGCAGGAAATCAAAACGGCCGCCGCGGTAAACCGGCTCACTGCGGACAAAGTCACACTGCGCAAAGGGAGGCAGGGCCTGGGCCTGCAGCAGCTGTTTAATTAATTTATTCGGCAGTTGGGCATCAATGGATACCCAGGTCTGCCCGTAGCGGACTACCCGTAAACTATAAGCAGTTTTGCGCCGGGTGGACTGACTGCGCTCCAGGAGAACGGCAGCATCCGGTACCAGCAGTTCTGCCAAACGTCCGGACGTAGCAATATGAGCTTCCACCCTTTCTCCCTCTAAATCCACTAAGGCTACAAAACGGTTCAATCGTTTCACAAACCTGCCTGTTTGCATAGGTTGAAAAGGAACATGTAAGATCACGTCAGAATACCTGCACTTTCATTATCATTATCTGGGGGGACGCCATGACTCTACTTGATCTGCTTGATCTCAGCGGCACCTTTTTCTTTGCCCTCTCCGGGGCCATGATGGCCATCAGAAAAAAGATGGACCTCTTAGGCATTATTGTGCTGGGCACTGTCACCGCCATTGGCGGCGGCACCCTGCGCGAAATCCTGCTGGGCCGCTTTCCGCCCTTTGTCTTTCAGCAGGATCAATATCTTTATACTGCTCTCTGTGCCTCACTGGCCGCTTTCATTTTTGTCGAGCAGCTGACCCGCATCAACTCCATCGTACTGCTGGCTGATGCTCTAGGTCTGGGCACCTTTGTCACCATCGGGATCTCCCAGGCACTGGAGGCTGACGTTACTCCTACCGGTGCCGTCATTCTGGGAGCCATTACAGCGGTGGCCGGCGGCATCATGCGCGATCTCCTGGCCCAGGAAATACCTTATGTCCTCACCCGGGATTTCTACGCGATTACCTGCATCTGCGGCGGAGTCATCTTCATCCTGCTGGAAAAACAAGGCTTGCCCCGCCGGCTGACCATGTCCATCGTCACCGCTGTCGTTGTCCTGCTGCGGCTGTTAGCAATTCGCTATAACTGGCGCCTGCCCCGGCCCCGCTGAAGATCCGATAAAAAAACCCCTGACCGGCAGGGGTTTTAATTTATAGGGCAAGTTTCTGCAGGATAGCATTTGCCGCCTGCACCGAAGGGGCGTCATCAGGCAGTTCCAGCAAGGCCTGCCCCCGGACATCATATTCAGCAATCATGGGATCCAGGGGGATGGTGCCCAGGAAGTCCAGACCTGTTTTCTCAATTTCCGGCTGCAGCAATTCCAGTTCATTACCGGTAACTTTAGTCACAATCAAGTACTTTTCCTTAATATCTAATTTTACTGCTTCCGCAATCTCGCGTACGCGGGCGGCAGAACGAATGCTGCGGGCAGCAGCGTCACTGACAACAATCAACATATCCACGGCAGAAATAATGCGACGGCTTAAATGTTCTAAGCCCGCCTCATTATCTACCAAAACATAATCATAGTTAGTACGTAGTTTTTCCAGATGTTTACGCAGTAAATCATTAGGGTAGCAGTAACAGCCTGAACCCTGCGGGTTACCCATTACCAGCAGATCATAATTATTTGTTTCCGCCAAGGCTGCCGACAGTTTAAATTCAATAAACATTTCCTTAGACATGCCGGTGGGAACGGCATTAGGCTTTTTAGTATCCTCCAAAATCTGAGAAATTGTATTTTCCACCTCTAACCCCAATGCTTCATTTAAATTGGCGTTAGGGTCAGCATCCACCGCTAAAATAGGTTTACCCTGTTTGTTTTTCAGTAAATAGCGCAGCATCAGTGCTGTAAAGGTAGTTTTACCTACTCCACCTTTACCGGCAATAGCAATTTGTTTCATTGCTTTCCCTCCCTTTCTGGTTTAAGTGATAATTTTTTGCCGCATTACCTGCTCTAAATCTAACAGCGTGTTGCAGGGGTACATACGTACCAGCTCCTGAAAGGCCTTGACTGAGCTGTGATCCTGCCATTCTGCCGCCGGCAGAGTATTCAACCAGACTACATCTTTTACCATTCTCTTAATTTCTGCTAATTCCTGCACAGCTTGTGTCACTTTCATTGTTTTCGTGTCGCTGACAATCAGCAGGTAAGTTTGGCCGGTCAGCAGATGCGGATACTTGGTACGCAGTGACTGCAGAGCCGTCGCCAGCTCGGTACCCCGTCCCCACTCCTGTGAACGATTCATGATCTCAACCATGGTTTCGGCAAAATCGCCGCCGTACTGAAAATAATCGGTTACACGCTCCAGATCTTCGGCAAAGACAAAACCTTCAATACTGCTGACTACACTGTGCATACTGTAGATAAACTGCAGAACAAAACTGGCATAACGGGCCATGGATCCGGAGACATCGCACAGTAATAATAACTGCGGCTTTTGCTGCCGGTGGCTGCGGTAGCGCAGTTTGAACAAGCTGCCGCCATAACGCATATTATGCCGGATTGTTTTGCGCACATCAAGCTGCTGCCGCCGCTGACCCTGACGGTAACGTCTTTCAATCTTTGTCACCAGCTGCCGCGCCAACTTTTGCAGTAATGCCCGCGCCTGCGGCAGGTCTTTTTCCGCAATGTTGCGCATATCTTCTGTCAGCAGGGCGTCGGCTGCCGCCTCCGGCTGCTCCTCCATGGAGGACAGTAAGGCATTAAGCTCCTCATCATCAGTCAGCGGTATAAGCAGCTGATCCAGTTCAGTGCGCAAACTTTTCCGCCAAAAAGCAAGGGAACCTCTCAGCATGCTTTCCAGCACGGGGCGGAAATTGCTTTCCACCCGCTTGCCCTCAGCCGTGCGCTGAATATACTCACGCATCCTTTGCTGGGCGCTAGGCGGAATGCTGGCATAAATAAATTTTTCTTCATCTGACAAAGCCAGCGGCGCGCCATGAAACTGCAGATCTTCCGCTGCCTGTGCTAACATTTCCTGCTGCTGCGCCACCTTTTCCGCATACTCCTGCTCCAGTGCTGCCCGCGCTTCCGGTGAAGCAAAGAAACGCGCAAAAGCCTGAGCAAAAACTGCCTGCTCCGCCGGTCGTTTAACCAGCGCGGCCTGCAGCGCAGTACGTACGGCTTCCCGCTCCGCCAGGTCTACTTCCTGCAGCGCCTGCAGCGCGTCAATCACTTCACTGATACCGATGCGCAGTCCCATCAGACGGAGCAGATGAACAAAGCGCACCAAATTTACCTCTAAACGGTTAGTCATCTTTTTTCATCCTGACTTGCCATCACTAAACGACGGGCTCCCACCTGTTCAGTAAAAACATCCTGATCTGCTTTCCGTTTCAAGAGCAGATTAAGCGTCTGGTTAACAGTCGTTTCATCCAGGCTGTCTTTGCCTAAAGTCAGCAGCGCCCGCGCCCAATCCAGAGTTTCGGCAATGGACGGTTTCTTGCGGATTGACTGCTGCTCCCGGATCTGTGCCACGGCACGGGCCAGCTGCCAAGCCAGCTTTTCACTTATGTCCGGAATGCGCGCCCTGATGATTTCCACCTCGCGCTCCACCGCCGGATAGGTTAAGTAGAGATAGAGGCAGCGCCGCTTGAGTCCGTCGGACAGCTCCCGCTCATTATTACTTGTCAGCAGCACGATGGGAATCTGCCGCGCCTTTAATGTGCCCAGTTCAGGTACCGATACCTGAAAATCGGAAAGCACTTCAAATAAAAAAGCTTCAAATTCCTCATCGGCTTTATCTACTTCGTCAATCAGCAGCACCACTTTTTCTTCCGCCTGAATAGCCTGCAGTAAGGGGCGGGCTAAAAGATAGTCCGGCGCAAAAATATCTTCTTCCAATTCAGCGGGACAGCCTGCATCTTTGGACAGCTGAATCTTCAATAACTGCTTCTGGTAATTCCACTCATACAATGCCTTATTTTCATCCAGCCCTTCATAACACTGCAGACGAATTAAGGTGGTCTGGAAAATACGGGCCAGCACTTTGGCCAACTCCGTTTTTCCCACACCCGGTTCACCTTCAATGAGCAGGGGCTTTTGCAGTTTTAAAGCTAAATATACTGTCAGCAGGACCTCTTCATCAGTAATATATCCGTCCTCCCGAAACGCTCTACGTAAATTTGCCAGTGTTATCTCCACATTTTTCTCTCCCTACAGTTTCTGTTATCATTATAGCTTCGCTTCTACAGTTTGTGTATGATCTAGATCACACCATTAAGCTTTAGCTTTGCTGTCAAGATAGGCTACGGCGCTCAGCGCGGCAACCTGTCCCTGCCCTACCGCTTTTGCCACTTGGTAGGGTCTGCCCACCACATCACCGCAGGCAAAGACGCCCGGAATATTAGTAGCCATTTGTAAATCGACCTTGATATGCTTGTCCTCTAATTCCAGACCGGGAATTATTTGCGTTAAAGGATACTGCTCTTTTAATAAAAATACCCCGTCTACCTTAAGCTTACTGCCATCAGTCAGCTCCAGCTCTTCCAGCATGGCAGAACCGGTTAACTGTCTAATCTTCTGACCTGCCAGCAGCTCAACATTTGCCGGCAGCTGCAGGGTAGATTCATACTGAGGCAGAAAATATACTTTAGCCGCTATTTCAGTTAATAATTTTACTTCATCTTCATGTTCTGCGCTGTCACTGCTGACGGCAACAGTCTTATCCCGGAAAAACATGGCATCACAGGTGGCACAGTAAGAAACACCCCTGCCCAAATAGTTATCTTCTCCCGGCAGCCTTTTGCCGGCCGCCACACCGGTGGCGATAATTACCGTTTTTGCTTCCACCACCTCATCGCGCAGCTGCAGCTGAAAACTATCTCCCAGGGGATAAACGGCAGTAATACTGTGATGTTTTACTTCAATTCCGGCTGACTGAGCATGTTTTAAAAACTGCTGCAGCAGCTCTTCACCGGAGAGATTATAGAAGCCGAGATAATTATTTACCTGATGCGCTTTATGCAGTGACTGACTGCAAATTCTCGGTCCTACCAATAACAGTGTCCGGTTACGTGCCTGCACATTGATGGCTGCTGAAAGGCCTGCCGGGCCGCAGCCAATAATTGCCACATCAACTTTTTGCATCACGATGCCTCCTTCTCAGTCCACAGATTTAGCTTACCAAACTCTTTTCACCTTTATCAGGAAAGTCTTTCCCTTTGTCAGGCTCAGGCGGCTTAACTTTAAAATCTTTGTCAGATATGGTACAATGTGGTGCATAATACTAAATGAGGAGGGATACGATGCCCACCATTCGTTATTTAGGTCATGCCTGTTTTCTGGTACAGGGCCAAGAACATACTTTACTGTTTGACCCCTATCTCACCGATAATCCCCAGGCAGCTGTGACTGCTGACCAAGTTAAGCCGGACTATATCCTCGTCTCCCATGGTCATTATGATCACCTTGGTGATACTTACGCCATTGCTGAGCGCACCGGTGCCACCATCATTACCACCATGGATTTAGCCAAAGAATGCGAAAAGCGCGGTCTGCAGGCTCATGCCATGAATGTTGGCTGCAAACATCACTTTCCCTTTGGCCATGTCCGTACCACCCAGGCTTTACACCATGCCGGTCTTGTCGGCGGTGAAGCCTGCGGTTTTATCGTCAGGATTGACGGCTTCACGCTCTATTTTGCCGGGGACACCAGCCTTTTCGGCGATTTTAAACTGTACGGTATCATTGAGCGTCCCGACCTGCTGTTAGTGCCCATTGGCGGTTACTACACCATGGATATTGATGATGCTGTTTATGCCGCCAAACTGGTTGGCGCCAAAACAGTTATACCCTTCCATTATAATACTTGGCCCATCATCGAGGCAGATCCTGCCGACTTTGCAGAAAAAATCAGCAAAAATACCTCCGGGCACTGCATCATTCTGCAGCCCGGTGACAGCTGTGAACTACCCTAGAGAAACTGCCGGCCTGAAGGTAAAAGGCTGACCTAAAGTCCATTTTAGGTCAGCCTCCTTATTTCGTCTTAATTGTCAATTTCTTCGATTTCTTCATCAAGTTCCATGATTTTAGCCAGGATTTCCACTTTATCTTCTCCTGTAGCTAACATGTAATCACGTAACAGGCTATCGCGAACCTCGTTCAGGTTGTAAGCATACGTAGACATATGTTCCCCTCCTTTTACTTCTTCCCATAATTTTCCCTATTCTATCTAGAGTTATTCATCAGAAAATTGTCTGCCTTTTACGGTACAGAGCTTCTGCTTTACACTAGCCGAGATTGTACATGTATATACATGTACTTAAAGTCTTAACAGTTACAATTTTAGCATAGGTGTATTAATTTGTCCAGCGCAATTTTTAAAAAAATGCAGATTGTTCAGCCTCTTCATTTTTTGTTAATAATTTAATAATTAACCCTGCCGCCTAAGACAATAATTTAGGCACAGCGGCAATAAAACACACTTGTCACTGATAATTCTTTATTTGACAGAATATTATGAGTTGGAGGAATTCGAGGAAGATTGTATAATTATAATGTAAACATAATAATTTGTAAAGGAGGGAATTCTTACACAATTATTAAATCATAACAGCAGGGCAGGAGACACCTTAAATTCTTGTAAAGGAGAGATCCAGCAATGACAACAACATTAACACCAAAGGAAAACTATCTACGTCTAGCCAAAGGGGAGCTGCCGCAAAGTGTGCCGTTTTTTAACATGGGGATGCCGATGCGGGCAGGGGAAATGACCACCGCCATGATCGGACCCAGCATTTTCATGCCTACCCACATGGGGCCGGAAGGCGGCAAAGATCCATGGGGTGTATCTTATGTAGCCAATGAAGAAACCGGCTATGCCGCGATTCCTGAACCTAACAATTTCCTGCTTGAGGATGTTACCAAGTGGCATGAAGTTATTAAGCGGCCGGAATTGCCGGAAAGAATTGACTGGGAAAACATGGCCAAAAAAGATTACGAAAACGCGAAAATTGACCGCTCAAAAACTGCCGTCATGGCAGGATGCATGCTTATGCCCTTCCAGCAGTTAATTGCCTTTATGGGCTTTACGGAAGGCTTAATTGCCATGCATGAAGAGCCGGAAGCAGTAAAAGAGCTGCTGCACTATATGGCTGATTTTTATGTGCCGATTATCGAAAAAACTATAGAATATTATCAGCCCGATATTTTCTACATTTTAGATGATACAGCCGCCAAATTAAATCCCTTTATCTCGGTAGCAATGTATCGTGATATCTTAATGCCGGTTTATATGAAGCTAACCCAGGCTGCCCGGGACAGAGGCTTACCCATCCAGTTCCATAACTGTGGACGCTGTGAAGATTTCTATGACGATATGCTCAAACTGGGCGTTGTTTACACAGATCCGGCACAAACGACTAACGACCTGCTGGCCGCCAAGGAAAAATACGGTACCAAACTAGTCTTTTGCGGCGGCTGGGACTGGGATCTGCCCGAACATGCGCCGCAGGTTACGGAAGAAGCTGTGCGGCAGTCTGTCAGGGATGCCATTGACAAATACGCGCCGGGCGGCAGTTACGCCTTCGCCGGCGGTGTCTTAGGCAGATATGGCGACGACAGGGCAAAAGAAATTAACCGCTGGGTACAGGAAGAAGTTCTCAGCTACGGTAAAAACTATTATGACAAATAAGGCCTGACCGGTAGATATAAAAACCACGGGGAACAGTCCCCGTGGTAACTTTTTTTTGGAGCTGGTGAGGGGATTTGAACCCCTGACCTATTGATTACGAATCAATTGCGCTACCACTGCGCCACACCAGCATTTTTAATTTTAAATTTCTTACAGCTTAAAAATTAAACTCTCAATTTTTCGACACTGTTTATTATAGCAGTATTTTATAGAATTACAATAGCAAAATAAGCAATTTTACATAACTATGCATTTGGAGAACTTATTAACCAACAGGGTTTGCCTTTCTAAAAAAGATTACGGCAAACCCTGTTTTTATTTCACTATCTATTGCTCAGCAGGCTAACACATAATATTATCTGAAACGATTCCTTTTCAGGAATACTGGAATATCAAGGCCGTCATCATCATCCTGCTGGGTTGCCGCGGCGGCTTTTGCCGCTTCTCCAACCTGGGTTGCATCCAACAGTTTGTTCGGACGTTTCAAAACAGGACTCTTATCAAAACCGGTAGCAATTACGGTTATTAACATTTCATCTTTAAGATTCTCGTCTATTACCGCTCCAAAGATAATGTTTGCCTCGGGATCTGCGGAATTCTGTATTAACTCCGCCGCCAGATTTACTTCCTGCAAACCAAGATCGGGGCCGCCGGTAATGTTGAGCAATACACCCTTTGCGCCTTCTATCGACGTTTCAAGCAGCGGGCTTGAAATCGCCTGTTTCGCGGCTTCCTCGGCTTTATTATCACCTGTGCCTTTACCTATTCCCATATGAGCAAGACCGGTTTCAAGCATTATTGTCTTCACATCCGCAAAATCAAGATTTATAAGACCGGGAACGGCAATAAGATCGGAAATACCCTGGACGCCCTGCCTTAGCACATCATCAGCGATTCTAAAAGCTTCGAGCATTGAAGTTTTCTTGTCGGCTATTTGTAATAACCTGTCGTTTGGAATTGTAACAAGGGTGTCAACTACTGATTTTAAATTCTCGACGCCTTTTTCAGCATACTGCATCCTTTTTCGCCCTTCGAACATAAAGGGTTTGGTAACTACGCCCACCGTTAGAATTCCAAGTTCCCTTGCAATCTGTGCAATAACGGGCACCGCACCGGTTCCGGTTCCCCCGCCCATACCTGCCGTAACAAAAACCATATCGGCATCTTTTATTGCCATCGCTATTTCATCACGGCTTTCATTGGCCGCCTTTTCGCCTATATCCGGGTTTGCACCCGACCCAAGGCCTTTGGTAAGCTTTTCTCCGATTTGGATTTTAGTATTGGCTTTTGATAGAAATAATGCTTGCTTATCGGTGTTTACAGCGATAAAATCAACCCCGCGAAGCCCCGCGTCAATCATACGGTTTACCGCGTTGTTTCCGCCTCCGCCAACACCAACTACCTTAATGCGGGCAAAGTTATCCATATCAATATCAAATTCCAGCAAACCCGTATCCCCCTTTATATATCTTATCTTATGTAAAGACAATTTTTGTTTGAAACCAATCAAAAAAATGATTTTTTTCCAATTCCGGTTATTTACCGTAAAAAGATTGAAATTTCTTCTTAAATAATATTATATCTCAATACATCATAAAATCAAGCTTGAGCTATATTTTTTCATGGTTTTTTTCAAGCAGTTTTCTTCTAATTAGCCCGAAATTTAGAAATATCCGGTTACCAAAAGCAAACACCGCAGCCAGATGCAGCGATATGCCGAGGCGGTCACCGATATAAGCCAATAAAGCAGCGAGCAGCGAATTTCCAAAGAATCCGGATAAAAAGACTTTAATGTTAAACTTGTTATTCATCGATGCATATAAACCGCCGAAAACTGAATCCAGTGCCGCTAAGATTGCAACTGCGGCATAATTTGAATATTCTTTAGGAATATTGTACGGGATCAGTATACCGATAAGTAAACCAAGCATTAGGCCGAGTAACGGTATCATAACAAGTCTCCTTCCTTATCTGTATTTTAAACAACACAAGAAATTACCAAACTATTCCAACACGCCGGAACGCACAGGTGAGCAGTGTATCATTCCGGAATAAATCTTGCATATTTGTCCCCAAAAAAGTCTACTATTCCTTTTTCTTCTTTCTTAATATGATTGTAATATATTTCTTTTAATAAAGAAAGCCTGTATGTCAGTTCACTGTCTAAATTTACTCTTGCCGCAATTCTTCTGTCCAGTGACATATATAATTCGTCATTTTCTGAAAAATCAATCCAATCCAGGGCTTCGACCAAGCTTTGTGATGAATCTCTATCTACGTGTTCAAGGCTTTTAAGAAGCTGTACAAGCCATGTAATCCTTTCCGGCTTTTCAATTTCAATCATTTTCCCTATTGTATATTTCTCCGGTTTTAAACCCCTGATTTCAGGGTATCTTTCATCCAATTGCGTTGATACTTCCAGAACAACGCCTTCCTCATCCACAAGCAGATAGTTGCCCATATACTTAATCCATGCGATGGGATTTCTTTCTATAACGGAAATATGTACAACTCCGGAGAATTGAAATTGTATAAACGCTGATTTCACCCATGGAAGGTTTTCTACATATTTCTCGGCTTTTCCCATTCTCATCTGCAAAAGATGCCGCATGCTCCCTCCAAGGTATTTCATTGCATTTTGACCTTTTTCTATTCCGGAGACATTAATAATATCGTCTTTTGTATAGCGGGAAATGTCATCAACTTTAATCTGTGATAATAAAAACAGCGGCGAAAACATCATTACCGCCGCCAAGCCAAGTATGATAAGCAGAACCGTTATAAAAAATGTAAAACCCTTATTACTCTTTTTCATTTGTTATCCCTGCCTGCAGCGTATGATATACGGAGTTCCAGGTATTTTTTCAAACTATTTTCAACTATAAATTATATCATACCGTCGCACATGCCTGCAAGAAAGGCTAATTAAAGCGGGCAATAAATTCAACCGCTTTGATCCCTTCTTATTAGTGCTCCAACACTTGACAGATGCTCTTCCAAGGATTCATAACCTCTGTCAATATGCTTAATATTATTAATGATGCTGGTTCCTTCAGCGCAAAGGGAAGCCACAACTAAAGCAGCTCCTCCTCTCAGGTCACATGCGTCGACAAAAGCCCCTGTCAACCTTTTTACCCCTTTTATTACCGCTACCCGCTCCCTGACCGTTATATCCGCTCCCATTCTCATTAACTGCTCAACATACCCGTACCGGTTTTCAAAAACCGTCTCTATTACAACACTTGTTCCAGAAGCTTTTGATAACAATGCGACAAGCTGGGGCTGCATATCTGTCGGAAATCCCGGATAAGGCGATGTGCGTACGACTTCGATAGCTTTTGGAATTTTATCCGATTTCACTCTTATTATCTTTTTACCAATCGGTTCAATATGAACCCCGCAGTTTCTAAGGCAATATACCGTGGAACTCACCGGTTCATATTCAATGCCGTTAAGAACGATTTCTCCCCCCGCTGCTGCGGCACAGGTCATATAAGTACCCGCTACGATCCTGTCGGGAATTACGCTGTATGACACGTCAGTTTTTATTTCATCCTTACCGGTAATATATATTACGCCTGTTCCGGCTCCGCTTATTTCTACTCCCATTTTCTGAAGAAAATTCTGAAGATCAACGATTTCAGGTTCTTTCGCTGCATTTCTGATAATTGTTACCCCTTCGGCAAGACTTGCGGCAAGCATAATGTTTTCAGTAGCTCCCACACTGGGATAGTCCAGAAGTATTTCGGCGCCCCGCATTCTTTTTACCTTACTGTGTAATATGCCTTTATATAAATCATCAATTTCGGCGCCCATCTTTCTTAAAGCATTTAAATGCATATCGATAGGCCTTGGGCCAATTGCACATCCTCCCGGATAACTTATATAAATCTCCCCGATACGGCCTAATATAGCCCCCATTAAAACTATCGAGCTTCGCATCTTTCCTGCCGACGATTCAGGAATTTTATTTGTCGCAATACTGTCTCCATGCACTGCAATACTTTTATTGCTGCGTTCAACCCGTAATCCGAGTGAAACAAGAATCTCCTGCATTGTTGCAACATCTTCCAGGTTCGGACAGTTATGAATCGTACTCGTTCCTCGATTCAGTATTGTGGCCGCAAGAATAGGCAAGACGGCATTTTTAGCACCCGGTATTTTAAGCTCGCCGTTAAGCCGGTTGCCGCCTTCTATTATGAATCTGCTCAAGAAAAACACCTCCGCTTTTGTTGTCAATAATAACGGGGTAACTTACAGGTTAAGTAAACATCTTAAGAAATGCCTGCTGAATTTAGTTTAGATTTTTCATAATTTATTCTATGCGGCATTAGAAATTCTGTTACTTTAACAACAGCGGATTTACATCTTTTCCCTTTTTAGCCTGTATTGGGTTCCGACTGACCTGGAAATATTGAGCAGTATTCCTAACCCGACCGTTAGGAAAGCAAGAGAACTGCCGCCGTACGTAAAGAAAGGAAGAGGCATACCTGTGGCCGGCATGGATGACGTTACAACAGCAACGTTAATGATAACCTGGACTGCAATCAAAGAAGTTATGCCAACCGCTATCAAACTTCCGAGTATATCCGGGGCATACATCGCAATCCTTATCCCACGCCAGATTATAACAAGGAATAACAAAAGAACGGTAACCGCACCGATAAAGCCGAGCTCTTCGGCCAATATCGAAAATATAAAATCAGTATGCGGTTCGGGAATGTATAAATTCTTTTGTATGCTTTGACCGATACCTTTACCGAAAAGGCCTCCCGAACCTATTGCGTACAATGAATTTACGATCTGGTACCCGCTGTCGGTGGGATCTTCAAACGGGTTAAGAAATGTAAGAACCCTTTTCAGCCTGTATTCTTCGGTCATTATTAAATATACAATAAGAGGAATAGTAGGTACTGTAATAAGGATAAAATGCCATATTTTTGCACCGGCGCAAAAAAGAATAATTACCGCGACCGACGATATAAGAATAGTCCCGCTGAAATGTGGTTCTTTCATAAGCAGAACATCAATAACCCCAATTACCAATAGGTATGGAACCAGGCCTTTCCAAAAATATTTAAGCCTCTCGCTGTTCTTTGAAAGCGTGAATGAAAAGAACAAGATAACCGACAGCTTTGCCATTTCAGACGGCTGGAAAGAAGCGAATCCGAAGTTGAACCATCTTCGTGACTCATTTACTTCCGAACCAATTCCGGGTATCAATACAAGAATTAAAAGTACAATACTCACCAGTATCATAATAGGTGAAAATTGCGCTATTCTATGATAATCAAGCCGAGAAACAAAAAGCATTGCAAACACGCCTATTGTTGACCATATGAGCTGACGTATCAGGAAATACTCCTTACTTCCAAATATTCTAAGCGCATAATAGGAGCTTGCACTGTAAACCATACTTACGCCTATCATAAGAAGAATCAAAATCGTTATAAATATCCATAAATCAAAATCCCTGCGCCTCAATAGTTTCACCTCAAAGCATAAAAAGCTATCGTACAAAAAATAACAGTTGCAATAAGGAAAACTATTACAACTTTTGTTTCTTTCCATCCAAGAAGTTCAAAATGGTGATGAATAGGTGCCATTTTGAAAATTCTCTTCCCTGTTTTCTTGTAGTAAACAACCTGCAGGATTACCGACATATTTTCAATAAAATAAACAAACCCGGCGATAAACAAAATAAACGGCATCTGCAGCAGTAATGAAACCGCAGCCACGGCACCGCCCAGCGCCAGTGAACCCACATCTCCCATTATTACCTTTGCAGGGTATAAATTATATGCTAAAAATCCAAGGCATGCTCCTGCCAGGATGGCGCAAAACAGCTTTATCGAATCCCATTCGCTGTTCATCATCGCAACAACGGTAAAAAAAACCAATACTATCATCGTAATGCTTCCCGCGAGACCATCAAGCCCGTCCGTGAGATTAACGGCATTTGTATAACTTATAAGCACAAAGAAGCAGAACGGTACAAACAGAGCAATTGGGATATTAATCGGATTGTCAATGCCGACAAATGGTATCACCGTTTTTTCACCCGCATTTGTCATTAAGACAATATATGCGGTGAAACATGCTGATATAATCAAAAGGCCAAGCATTTTTTGTTTTGGCTGCAAGCCTTCATTGCTTTTTCTTTTTATTTTAAGAAAATCATCAATAAAACCTACTATGCCAAATCCTGCTGTCGTTAAAATCAAAGCCGCCATATTCATATCTTTTGGAGCATAGAAACCGCCGATAATTAACAGCGGAACCAAAAATATAAATCCGCCCATTGTAGGAGTACCCTGCTTTGCCAAATGTGTTTTGGGTCCGTCATTCCTTACCATCTGTCCAAACTTTAATCTTTTTAGAAGCGGAAGCAGTATGGCTCCTGAAATTAAGGCCAGTATAAATGCGGCAATAAATACGGTAATATGGGAAGGAATACTATTTATCCACGCCATATTTTCTCCTCCGGTAAAATAGTTTATCACATTATTTCTGTCAGCGGCCGTAATCAATCCCTGTCAAAAACATCTTTGATAAGCCGATCCATACTCATTCCCCGGGAACCTTTAAAAAGCACTACATCATCGGGACAAATAATGCTTTTCAGATATGGTACGGCATCTTTAGCATCGGTGTAATGACTGATGGCTTTTGCGTCCATACCGGCTTCAACAGCCCCTGTACAATAATCTCTTGCAAGTTCTCCCACAGCGACAAGATAATTTATTCGTTCATTTGCGACCGCTCTGCCCACTTCTCTATGGGCTTCGCCGGCATAACTTCCTAATTCGTACATATCACCAAGCACCGCGATGCTTCTGCTTTTACCCGCTATCTCTCTTAAAACTGACAATGCCGCCAGCATTGAGGAAGGTGCGGCATTATAAGTGTCGTTAATTACTTTTACTCCTTTTATCCCTGTTATATCCAGCCGCATTTTTTCATGTGAATAGCAGGCAAGCCCTTTTATTATATTCTCGTTCGACACTCCCATTTCTATACCGCATGCAATAGCCGCAAGCGCATTCGAAACCTGATGAATTCCGGGAGCCGAAAGAACAATTTCGACATCCTCATTGCGAATGTTAACTGAAAAGCGTACCCCTTCTTCACCCATTGTTTCAATTCCGAATGCATGGAGCGGAATATTTTCATTTATTCCATAATACACAACAGGCATATTGAGCAGCCCGTTAAGCCCTGATAACAGCTCATCGTCACCGTTTAAAATTAGTATGCCGTTATCCTTCATGCCTTTGGTCACTTCCAGTTTCGCCCGCAGTATATTCTGCCGTGAGCCGAGCTTTTCAAAATGTGATACGCCGATATTTGTAATCACGGCTATATCCGGCCGTATGATACGGGAAAGATATTCGATTTCACCAAGGGCGTTCATCCCCATTTCAAAAACAGCCGCCGTATGCCCGCGTTCAAGCTGAAGAACCGACAATGGAAGTCCTATATCGTTGTTGTAGTTGCCAATTGACTTGTGTACATTATACTGCGTTGACAGTATTTGCGCCACCATTTCCTTAGTGGTAGTCTTGCCAACACTTCCCGTTATAGCGATAACCGGTATTTTATATGTATTAAGATATTTTTCGGCAAGACGCCCAAGCGCCGATACAGTATTCTCAACAATTACAGCCGCTCTGCCTTCCGGCGGTTTTACATAAGTTTCCGATACAACAATCACAGCTCCGTTATCAAAGGCTTTATCTATAAACTCATGCCCGTCAAAGTTTTTACCGCGAATCGCAAAAAACAGGCTGCCCGGCTTCAATGTCCTTGTATCGGTGCTTACTGTATCCGTCTCGGTATCCGGATTCCCTATGAGCTTACCGCCTATCCATTCGGCGATTTTATCGGCGCGCATCCTGTCCATTTAATCACTCCAGTTCTTCGAGTATTTCCCTTACTATTTCCCTTTCATCGTAGTGGATGGTTTTATCCCTGAATATTTGATATGTCTCATGACCCTTTCCCGCCAGTAAAATAATATCTCCCTTCTGCGCATTGCTCATAGCGTAGCGGATAGCTTCCGTCCTGTCCTGAATAATAATATATTGCCCGTCCGTTAATTTTATGCCTTGCTCAATGTCCTTTATAATACCGGCAGGATCTTCCGTTCTCGGGTTGTCAGATGTAATTATCGTTAAATCGGCAATTTCTCCTGATATTTTTCCCATTTCAGGCCTCTTGCCTCTGTCCCTGTCGCCTCCGCATCCGAAAACGCTGATCAGTCTGTTCGGAACAAAATCTTTAATTGTTTTCAATATATTTTCAAGACTGTCCGGCGTGTGCGCGTAATCAATCATAACAGTATAAGGTTTTCCAGGTGTCGGAACAATTTCGGCACGTCCAGGAACATGTATGTTTTTAAGCCCGTTTTCGATATGGATCGGATCAACATTCATCATTCCAGCAACGCCTATTGCAGCTAAAGCGTTATAAACGGTAAACCGGCCCGGTACGGATACCTCAACGGTACGGCTAAACCACGGAGTATGAACGTTAAAACGGACTTTATCCGCATATGAGGTAATATTATCGGCCGTAATATCGGCCCTGTTTTCTATTCCAAATGTCAGGCATGGGCATTTGCTCTCTTGAAGTATGCGCCCGGAATAGGGTGAATCGATATTGACAAGGCCTCGATCCGCCATTTTAAACAGTTTAAGTTTCGAAATCAGATAATCCTCCATGTCGGTGTGCTCATTAGCACCAATATGATCTTTTGAGAAATTTGTGAATACACCTATTTTAAAATGTGACGCATCCACTCTGCTGAGCTTTAATCCTTGTGATGAGACCTCCATAACAACTGAATCGGCGCCTTTATCTGCCATTTTGTCAAACAATTCCTGAAGGTCATATGATTCGGGAGTTGTTCTCTGCGCCGGGATTTTTTCGCTGCCTATACTGTTTTCAACAGTACCGATTAAACCTACGGTCTGGCCTGTTTGTTCCAGAATTGATTTAATCATGTGCGTTGTCGTAGTTTTTCCTTTTGTGCCGGTAACACCTATCAGATCCAACCTGTCCGAAGGGTGGCCGAAGAAAGCCGCAGATACATGGGCCAGCGCATATCGTGTGTCCGGTACTTTTATCACGGTAGCATCCGCGAATACTGTAATGTCTTTTTCAACTAAAAAAGATGAGGCTCCGTTATCGGCGGCAGACTGCGAAAACCTGTGTCCGTCTGTTTTAAAGCCATCTATGCATACAAATAAAGATCCCGGCACCGCTCTTCTGGAGTCATATACGACCCGGGTAATATCTTTTTTTATTGCCCCTTTAATATCTATTACGGGGAGCCCTTCAATCAATTTACTAAGTTCCATAATAACCCTCCGATAAACAGCCTTAATTTTTTTTTAATCCACAACAGTGTGTTCAAACCATATTATCACAACCTGACCCTTGTTGAGCTCCTCTCCCTGCTCATACTCCTGCCGACGGGCTTCTCCGATACCCTCAACTTTTATGTTCAGTCCGGCCTTCCTCAGTGATTCGGCTGCTTCACTGATATTTTTGTTAAGAACATCGGGCATAATAACGGTTATTTCCTTTTCTGGTTCATATGTATATAGTATTACCGTAGAACCACTGGGAACACTGCTGTTTGGTTTTGGTGTCTGTTCCATAATTACTGCATCGTCTTCTTTATATTCACCTTCGACAGTATAATTCAACTCATAGTTTTCCAGCTTTTTTCGTGCATCTGTTAGTGTAAGGCCTCGGACTTCAGGAACGGAAACTTCCTTTAACATTAACTTCCTGTCCATTTCTGTATATTCCCTTTCAATACGCAGGTAATCAAGAATCTCTTCCATCAGTTTACCAGCCACCGGTGCTGCGAGCATGCCGCCCGAATGCGGGTAAACCTGCGGATGGTCAAGTATTACGAGAAGGACAACCTGCGGATCATCCGCGGGTGCAAATGCTGCAAACGAAGCGATATAACGGCCTTCTGAGTCCGTCTGTTCCGTTTCCGATGTCCCCGTCTTGCCCGCTATCCTATAACCGCTCACATACGCGTTTCTTCCGGTCCCTTCCGAAACAACGCCTTCGAGGATATCTCTCAGAGTATCTGAGGTTTGCTTCGATATAACCTGTCTTACAACTTGAGGCTCATTCTTCTCAATTATGTTCCCCTGACTGTCACTAATCTGTTTTACTATCATGGGCTTCATAAGATAACCGCCGTTTGCGATTGCACTGTATGCGGTAACGAGCTGCAGCGGCGATATTGTAAACCTCTGTCCGAAAGAGGAGACCGCAAGGTCCAGTTCTGTCGGTTTTTTATGCCATAAGTACTGCGAATCTTCCGGCTCTCCGTTTAACGTGATTCCCGTTTTCTGCATAAAACCAAAATTCTTCACATAACGGTAAAACTTATCTATACCTAATGAAAGAGCGGTTTTGACAAAAACAGGGTTGCACGAGTTGTAAACACCCATCCGGAATGTTTCAGCTCCATGCCCTCCCGCTCTCCAGCAGTCAATATTGTATCCGGCCATATGAACCGTATTGCAGACAAATTCGGTTTCAGGGCTTACTACCCCTTCTTCAAGTGCCGCCGCCGAGGTTATTGCCTTAAACGTTGAACCGGGTTCGTATGTATCCATTAAAGCTTTGTTCCTGAATACCGTCTGGAACAACAGGTTTACATCTTCAACGCTTGACTGTCCTTTCCAGTCTCCTTTTTCTATGAAATCCGGTTTCGCAAAAGGATCGTTAGGGTTATAATCCGGTTTTGAAGCCATCGCGAGTATTTCTCCGGTCCTCGGATCCATTACTATGGCCGCGGCACCGCGTTTAAGGTTATAGTCCAGAGTTGCCTTTTCGAGGGCTTTTTCGGTAAAATGCTGTATTGTTTCATCAATAGTAAGATATATGTCATACCCGTCAACAGGTTCAATATAACGTTCCGGACTGTACTTTACCTGTCTGCCTCCCGCGTCAAGTTCAACCATAACCATTCCGGGCTCGCCGCTTAGCATTGCGTCGTAATACTTCTCTATACCGTTCAATCCCTGGTCGTCAACTCCGGTGAATCCTAATACATGCGACGCCAATTTGCCGTTAGGGAAGAAACGTTTTGAGTCTTCATCAACACAAATGCTGTCAATGCTGTTTTCAATTAGATATTCACGAACCCTGTTTCCAATCTCCTTGTCAATCTTTCTTTTTACGTACGCCCAGCTGGAATTTTCAGTGAGTTTTGCCTTAACTTCTTCATCCTTCATGTCAAGCATTTTGGCGAGAGTGGACGCTATTTCGTCTATTTTTTCCGGGCTGTCTTTGAATTTATCTTTAAAATCCTGCGGGTTCACCGATACTGTTTCCACCGAACCACTTATCGCAAGGCCTTGTCCGTTCCTGTCATAGATTGTTCCCCTTTTAGGGTTAATAATACGATTGCGGGTTTGAGCATAGTAAGCCTGTCTCGAATATTCTTCACCCTTTACAATCTGATAATAGCCTAATCTTACGATGAGGACAATCATAAGAATGAAATACATAAGCATTAAAAAAAATGATCTCTGCCTTACTTTTTTATTCTTGGAAGCCAAACCAATCCCCCTTTTTTGGGCAATAAAAACGGCTCATATTGCAAAAAAGGACCTTAGATTGCCGCATTTAACGATACTCACGTTCAGTTGCCCTTCAATCCATTGTCCCATATAATTCTCTCTATATTTATATTCGCCATAAACCACCATTTTGACTATATCATTAATATTTATTGATCAAAGTACGCCGCTATCCAGGATTTTAACGTTTTTGTTTCCTCCTTGTGAACTGTTCCCGTTACTAAACTGTAATTTACTTTCGGTACTTTTACAGGTATTCTCTGATAGTTATCAGGCATTTTCATACCCAGCTTATCCTCGGCAATCCTGCGGACGTTTTCCAAATTGATCTGTGATCCTATTTTTGCCTGGAGCTTACGGTTTTCATCCTTCAGTTGTTCATGTTTCTGCTTTTGGGCCGCAAGTTCACAATTTAACTCGGTGAGCGCGCTAAACCTGAAAATCAACGTGAAAAATATAGCAAAAACCATTAGAATGCAGAAAATTATCTGTCCTAAAGGAACAGTACGTTGTTCAAGCTGAACAACCGCTTTTCTTTTTGGTGTATTTATTGTTTTTTGATTTTCTTCCCTTTGAGGCTGATAAGGAATCTTAGGAGCCGCCGTACCATATACATAATTGTATTTGGCCTTCATACTTTCACCTCTTTATTAGCTTGCCATAATAGCCTTTTAAGACAACAAACCCCCGGGCTGGATAAACCAAGCCGCGGGTTTCGATGTAAGATAAAAGTTCATTTGTTCTTTTGATTTTTTTCCTTCGTGTTTTTTCTGTATTTTTTCTTTAGTAAAACTTATTAATTTATCTTTTGTATTTTTTTTCTTTTGTCGGTCTTGTTTTTATCTTTTGTTAATCCCCCGCCGCCATTGCGTATAATATTTTTATTCTTTTGTTACATTAGTATTTTATCTTTTGTGTATTAAATATCTCATCCTTTGTATAATTATGTCATTACAATTTTTCGACTATACGAAGTTTCGCGCTGCGTGCCCTGTGGTTTTGTTTCAGTTCATCCGCGGACGGTGTTATCGGCTTGGAATTAATCTGCTTAAGTTCCCGCACCGCATTGCATACACATTTCGGAATACCAGGCGGACATTTGCACCGACCTATCCTTTCACGGATAAACTGCTTAACAATTCTGTCTTCAAGTGAGTGAAATGTTATAACGCACATTCTTCCAGCTGTATTAAGCAAATCGAACGCTTCCGGCAGTACATTTTTCAGTGCTTCCAGCTCTCGGTTAACTGCAATCCTGATAGCCTGAAACGTCCTTTTTGCCGGATGAGGGCCTTTCCTCCTTGCCTGAGCCGGAATAGCCGCCTTAATGATGTCAACTAACTGTGATGTTGTACTAATTTCCGCCTTTTCCCTGACATTACAAATAAAATCTGCGATCCTGACTGCCCACTTCTCTTCACCATATTCATGGATTACTGCGGCTATTTGTTCTTTTGACCAGGTGTTCAAAAGCTCTTTTGCGTCAAAACTTTTACTTCTGTCCATCCGCATATCCAATGGTGCATTTTCCTGATAGCGGAACCCTCTTTCTTCAGTGTCAAGCTGATGGGATGAAACACCAAGGTCAAGAAGAATTCCATCTAAGGCTTTTATCTTTTGTGTTTTTAGGATTTGTCTTATGTTTTCAAAGTTCGAATGTATTGTTATAAATCTACCCTTGGTATCAGTATTTTTCAATTTTTCTACGGCCGCTTCAAGTGCTTCCCTGTCCTGGTCAACTCCTATCAGCAGTCCTTTTGGACCCAGCCTTCTCAATATTTCCACCGAGTGCCCGGCTCCGCCGAGAGTACCGTCAAGGTAAACGCCGTCTTCCTTAATATTTAAACCTTCGATACATTCCTTCAGCATTACCGGTTTGTGTGAGAAAATCATTCTTTAACTTCCCAGTACTAATACTTTATATTCTTTGCTTCAAGAATGCTTCCGATTTCTTCGGCATCACTGTCTTCGTAATTATTAGGATTCCATATTTCCACCTTGTTGAACCCGCCTATAAAAAGCAGTTCCTTGTCAAGCGAAGCATACTCTCGCAATTTATTCGGTATTAGTATTCTTCCCTGTTTATCCAATTCACATACAGTGGCGTTTGCAGAGAAAAAACGTACTGCTTTTCTGTTTTCTTTCACTGATGTCGGCATCGTTTCCTGCAGTTTTTGTACAAAATCATTCCATTCATTTTCGGGGTAAATATTCAGGCATTTTTCAATACCTTTGGCAAGGACAAACCTGTCACCGAGGTCATAACGGAACGCAGCCGGTATAATGACTCTTCCCTTAGCATCCAATGTATTTGTGTATTCACCGATCAGCACCGTTTTTCACCTCGCCCCTTGTTAATATTATTCCTCCACTTTCCTCCACTTTCCACCACTTTATTTGTATTTTACCCCATTATACTGACTTAAGTCAAGCATTTACTTGCTAATAAAAAAACAAAAAAAATTTGTTAGAATAAGCTGGAAATGCCGAACGAAAAAATTTCACAACATATAGTGCGTTGGCTTAGCAGTATATACCAGATTTATTTTATTTCCAAAAGCAATATTTTTCTTTATTGACTTTTTGTAATATAAATTTAATATTAGCCAGAAAATTGAACGGACAGTGGTTTACTATAATACTTTACACCTGCCTTAATAAAGGGTAAAATAGTGAATATCGTTTTTTTGCTGGAAAGAGGCTGTTTTATCGGTATTTGGGAGGTACATTATTATGAAAGATATCCCAGGGATATTTGGAAGCATGGTATTTAATGACACAGTCATGTCGGAACGGCTTCCACAAGATACTTACCTGTCTTTAAAAAGGACAATTGAAACAGGAAAGCATCTTGATCTTGATGTTGCGAATGTAGTAGCCAATGCCATGAAAGATTGGGCAATTGAAAAAGGCGCAACTCATTTTTCTCATTGGTTCCAGCCTCTGACAGGTGTTACCGCCGAGAAACACGATAGCTTTATTTCGCCGTCGGAAAACGGAAATATTATTATGGAGTTTTCCGGCAAGGAACTGGTTCGAGGTGAGCCCGACGCGTCCAGTTTTCCCTCGGGAGGGCTTCGCGCGACATTTGAAGCAAGGGGTTATACAGCCTGGGATCCCACGTCATATGCGTTTGTAAAAGATGGAACATTATATATTCCTACAGCTTTTTGCTCTTACAGCGGAGAAGCGCTGGATAAAAAAACTCCGCTGCTGAGGTCTATGGAAGCAATTGATAAACAGGCTCTGCGTATTCTTAAGCTGTTTGGTAATGAAGATGTTAAAAGAGTTATTACAACCGTTGGTGCTGAACAGGAATATTTTTTAATAGACACTGAAATGTATAAAAAACGTCCCGATCTGATATATTGCGGAAGAACGCTGTTTGGAGCAAAACCGCCTAAAGGCCAGGAAATGGAGGACCATTATTTCGGAGCAATTAAGCCAAGAGTATCGGCCTTTATGAAAGAACTTGAAGAAGAGCTGTGGAAACTTGGTGTCCTTGCAAAAACAAAACATAATGAAGTGGCACCTTCCCAGCATGAGCTCGCCCCAATCTACACCACGGTAAATATTGCAACTGATCATAACCAGCTTACAATGGAGCTTATGAAAACCATCGCAAACAAACATAATCTTACATGCCTTTTGCATGAAAAACCTTTTGAAGGTATAAGCGGAAGCGGAAAACACAATAACTGGTCGTTATGCACGGATACCGGTTATAACCTGCTGGAGCCCGGCGATACTCCGTCGAGGAATGCACAGTTTCTTTTGTTTCTTACCGCTGTAATAAAAGCGGTTGATGAATACCAGGATTTGCTTCGCATATCTGTGGCAAGTGCGGGAAACGATCACAGGCTTGGCTCAAATGAAGCTCCTCCTGCAATCATATCAATATTTTTGGGAGAAGAACTTACCGAAATTCTTGAGTCAATAGAGAATGGCACATTCTACAAAGATAAGCAAAAGCGTCAAATGGAAATAGGTGCTTCGGTGCTGCCGCATTTTCCAAGAGACAACACCGACCGGAACCGTACATCGCCTTTTGCCTTTACCGGCAATAAGTTTGAATTCCGAATGGTAGGCTCAAACTTTTCTTTAGCAGATCCGAATGTGGTACTTAACACAATAGTAGCGGAATCATTATCGGAATTTGCTGATATACTTGAAAAAAGCGGCAGTCTGAAGGAAGATTTAAATATCCTTGTAAAAAACACAATTAAAAAGCATAAGAGAATTATATTCAACGGAAATAATTATTCGGGGGAATGGATAGAAGAAGCCGAAAAAAGAGGACTTTTGAAGTTGAATACCACACCTGATGCAATGCCGTACTTTTTGAGCGAAAAAAATGTGCGCCTGTTTACAAAGCATAATGTTTTTTCAAAAACCGAAATGGTTTCGAGGTATGAAATCCTCTTGGAAAACTATAGTAAGACAATTCACATTGAAGCGTTGACAATGCTTGATCTTGTGAAAAAAGAGGTTATCCCTTCGGTAATTAAATATCAAAACATTATTGCTGATACAATAATTAAAAAGGAATCGCTGAATTTATGCAGCGAGCTGGAAAAAAACCTTATTTCCCGAATATCCGAGCTTTCCGGTCTGCTTTATAAACGGCTTCAGACACTTAAGAATTCCGCTTCACAGTTGAAAAACAATGTAAATTCTCTTGAGACCGCAGAATTTTGCGCTGATTCAATCCTTACGGATATGCAGTCGCTGCGCGTCGTGGTAGACGAGTTGGAGACACTTACCGGAAGGGAATATTGGTCGCTTCCCAATTATGCAGATTTACTTTACAGTGTATAAAGGTTTTTTAAGAGCTATTGTACAATAGTTCTTAACATTTACTGCACTTCACAGTAACTCCAAATCCAACTAAGCAGCCAGCAAGTTCATATATTTTATTTCATTTTTTATTGCATATGCTCTTTTTTTATTATATACTCTATATTATTAGCTGAAATTATTACCTGGTGCTAAATTTTAGTCCGTCTTAATGGAAGAATGCTTCATGAAATTTTTTGATTATTGGTAAAAGAGGTGTTATAAATGAATTATTTTTTAACGGAAGAGCAAGAAATGATTAAAGAACTTGCTGCAAGGATTGCAGATGAAAAAATTGCCCCTGTTGCATTAGAATATGACCGGGAAGGGAAATTTCCCCGCGACATAATAAAATACCTGGCTGATTCCGACCTGTGTGGTGTCTATATTGAAGAAAAGTACGGAGGTTTGGGCGGGGGCGTACTCGAAATGGCACTTGTCGTAGAAGAATTAAGCCGAGCCTGCGGCGGAATTGCTCTTGCATTTGCAGGTACGGGATTGGGCGCTTTTCCGATAATTCTATTTGGCACTGACGAGCAAAAGAACAAATATCTGCCCGATATAGCGGCAGGCAAAAAGCTTGCGGCATTTGCGCTTACAGAAGCGGACGCAGGCAGTGATGCCGCCGGTATCAGAACAACCGCTGTCGCTGATGGCGATCATTATATTCTTAACGGAACAAAACAATGGATTACAAACGGGGCAGAAGCTGATATATACACCGTTATTGCATGTACAAACCGTTCAAAGGGTGCAAGAGGTTTTTCAGCTTTCATCGTTGAGAAAGGCACCCCCGGCCTTTCATTCGGAAAAAAAGAGGATAAAATGGGTATAAGGGCTTCATCAACATGTGAGCTTATATTCGAAGAATGCAGAATTCCAAAGGAAAACCTTTTGGCAAGAGAGGGCATGGGATTTATTGTTGCTATGAAAACACTTGACAGAACCCGGCCCGGCGTCGCTGCTCAGGCTCTTGGCATAGCTACCGGCGCTTTTAATGCTGCATTGAAATATTCCAAAGAAAGAGAACAGTTTGGCCAGCCAATATCTTCATTTCAGGCAGTACAGCATATGCTCGCCGATATGGCTATTCAGATAGAAGCTGTTAGGTGCCTTGTATATCAGACATGCAGGCACATTGACAGTGGAGCAAAAAACATATCGAAAGAAGCCGCAATGGCAAAGGTTTTTGCTTCCGATACGGCAATGCGGGTAACAACCGACGCGGTCCAGATAATGGGCGGCTATGGATATATGAAGGAATATCCTGTTGAAAAGATGATGCGGGATGCAAAAATAACTCAGATATATGAAGGAACAAATCAAATACAGCGAAATGTTATTGCACTTGAGCTGATTAAGGAATCTACCCGGGAGTGAGGCTTTAATGAATATTATTGTTTGCGTTAAACAGGTTCCAGGAACAACCGACGTAAAGATAAACAAAGAAACAAATACGATAATCCGAGATGAAGCTGATGTTATTATTAACCCTTTTGACGAATATGCAATTGAAGAAGGCGTCAGAATAAAAGAAAAGGTCGGCGGCAGTGTTACGGTAATAAGCATGGGAATACCAAAAACAGCGGAGCTTTTACGTGAAACCATCGCCGTTGGTGTTGACGATGCAGTTCTGTTAACCGACAAGGCTTTCGCCGGCTCCGATACGCTGGCCACGTCTTATGCTCTTTCAATGGGAATAAAAAAAATAGGCGGCTACGATCTGATTGTCTGCGGGAAGCAAGCTACCGACGGCGATACCGCCCAAGTGGGCCCAAGCCTTGCCGAAAAGCTTGGCGTGCCGCATACCACAAATGTGCGAAAAATTGAAGAAATTAAAGAAGGCTATATACGATGCCAGCGAATGACCGATGACGGTTTTGAGGTTGTAGAGATGCCTCTGCCCGCCGTGATTACCGTTGTAAAAGAGATAAACGAGCCGCGATTGCCTTCGATAAAAGGAAAGCTGAAATCTAAAAAATATGAGGTTAAGATTTTTAACGCCGATGACATCGGAGCGGACAAAAGCCTTTGCGGCTTAAACGGCTCTCCCACGCAGGTGATAAAAACCTTTACGCCGGTACATGACATAAACGGCGAAATTATAGAGGGCACAGCCGGCGAGCAGGCAAAAAATTTAGCGGACAAATTATTGGCGATGCAATTTGTAAAATGTAAGTAATTTATAAAACGATGTAAAGTAATTGTTAAACAATTTCTTTCGATTTTTTTGTTCAATCTATAGGAAAGTTTGCTTATGGGGGCTTATTTATATGACAGGAATTGAAATTATAACTGATAAATGTGTTGGCTGCAAACTTTGTGTAAAAGCATGCATGTTCAGCGCAATTGATATGAAAGACAAAAAGGCCGTAATTAATGACAATTGTACTTTATGCGGAGCCTGTGTTTCGTCATGCAAATTTGACGCAATACAAATGGAGAAGGAAAAAGCACGAAAATCTGTTGACATATCGGAGTATAAAGGTGTTTGGGTATTTGCGGAGCAAAAGCACGGCGTTGTTTCACAGGTGGCGTTCGAACTGCTCGGAGAAGGACGTAAACTGGCAGACACTCTATCGGTACCTCTGTCCGCCGTTTTAATCGGCAATAATGTGCCAAAGCAGGCAAAAAAACTTATAGCTTACGGCGCCGACAATGTTTACTATGTGGAACATCAATCCGTTGAGAATTATAACGATGAATCGTATACGGACATATTCGTACAACTTATAGAAGAATATAAGCCCGAAATAGTTTTAATCGGTGCAACAACATACGGCCGCTCGCTTGCTCCGAGGGTAGCCTCCCGCCTTAACACCGGGTTAACGGCCGACTGCACGGGTCTTGAAATTGATCCGGAGGAAAGGCTTCTGCTTCAAACACGCCCTGCATTCGGCGGCAATCTTATGGCAACGATAATATGCCCGAACCATAGACCTCAGATGTCGACAGTCAGGCCAAAAGTAATGAAGCCTCTCGAACCGGATTATTCCCGGACCGGTGAAATAATACAGCCCGGAGTAATTATACCGGAGAATTTGAAAGTCAAAGTGCTTGACGTTGTTCAAACCGTTTGCGAAACCGTCAGTTTATCCGAAGCCGATATTATTGTATCCGGCGGAAGAGGATTGGGAGAGGCTAAAAACTACGCTTTAGTCGAAGAACTTGCGCGAGTACTTGGAGGAGCCGCGGGAGCATCACGAGCAATAGTTGACGCAGGTTGGGTGGATTACAGCCACCAGGTAGGGCAAACAGGAAAAACCGTTGGTCCAAAGGTTTATTTTGCCTGTGGAATTTCCGGGGCAGTCCAGCATCTTGCCGGTATGTCGTCATCGGACATCATAATAGCTATAAACAAAAATCCCGACGCACCTATTTTCAAAATTGCAACTTACGGAATTATCGGAGATGTTCGGGAAATACTGCCCGAACTTATAAAACAGTTCAAGGATAAACTAAACTGACCGAAAAACGGTGTCAGTAGTCAAACATAGGCCTTTGCTTTCTTAATGAAATACTGAGAATAATACCTATCGCCATAAAATTGGTTATTACGGAGCTCGGCCCGTAACTTATAAACGGAAGCGGAATACCCGTTACAGGCATAAGGCCTATCGACATTCCTATATTCTCAAAGAAATGGGCGAAGATCATCGCAACATAACCCATGACCATGAGAGCGCCATACCTCTCACGCGAAAACCATGCAATGTATATGCATCGCGCAAAAAAAGCAAGGAAAAGAATTACCAGCACGGCAGCGCCAAAAAAGCCCAATTCCTCGGCAACAACAGAGAAAATAAAGTCCGTATGAGCAAACGGAACGGATTTTGCCGCCCAACCGTTGCCCAGGCCCCTTCCCCACAACTGCCCCGAGCCGGCATACTGTATTGACAGCCTTACCTGATAATTTATACCGAGAGGATCGGCTTCTTTGTTGAAAAAACTGTAAAAACGTTCTTGAATATGATCAGGAAACATTTGATAAATACCTGTGTAGTAAATTAGCGGAAGGCTGAAAATTGCCGCTCCTGAACCAATAAAAATATACTTGTACGGCAAGCCTGCAAAAAATACCATAAACAGAAATATAAACGCATAAACGAGGCATGTCCCGTAATCCGGCTGTAAAAACACAAGAATAACCGGCAAAGCCGCAAAAAACATTAACTTCGGGTAATTATACTTTCCTGTTTTCATTACAATATGCTCAAGGTACAGCGCAGAAATCATTACAAAAGTAATTTTGCCAAGCTCTGAAGGCTGATAAGAAATAGGGCCGAGATCGAGCCATGCCTGGGAACCCGTTTCTTCAGCCCCGTACCCTATAAAAAGCACAAGAATAAGAAGAAGCGTTGAAAAACCATAAGCAATAAATCCTAATATCCGCAAATCCTTATAATCAATCAGGCTTAATATTAACATGCAGACAAAGCCTATACACACACCGGCCCCCTGCTTTATTAATAGGCTGGGATTGTTCAGGTGCTTCGAAACGCTCCACATAATTATCATTCCAAAAGCGTTTAAAGCCAGCACAATTAACAAAAGCAGCCAATCGTAATGTTTTACCTTATTAAGACCCTGGCTTTTTTCCACATGCAACATGAATTATCGAAAATCCCTCTTTCCCGATAAAAATATCATTTCTCTTCCTTCAATAAAGCCCTATTCGTCCTTAACTCCTTCTTCGCCTTTAGCATTATCATCATTTTTTATGTCATCTTCGCTTTTTGCGTCATCTTCGCTTTTTGCGTCATCTTTACTCTTTACGTCATCTTCGCTCTTCATTTCATCTTCGTCCTTTATATCATTTTCCACATCATCGGATGAAATTTCTTCATCGTTTTGATCGTCAATAGCGTCAAGTATCTCCCTGTACCTGCTCGGCTGATATTCAGTATCCTCCGTTTCCGAGGGTTTGATACGGATCCGCCGTAAAATAAATACCGCGGTAAAAGCAATAATAAAGACAAGCCCGATGAGTAAGTTTATATTAACACCGCCTATTTTCATATCGAAACGGAGCCTGTCAATTAAAAACCTTGCCCCACCATATAATATCATATACAATGAGAAAACTTCGCCGTCCAGTTTTTTTCTTTTCCTGAACCATAGAAGGATGAAAAACGCCAGCAGATTCCACAAAGATTCATACAGGAAGAGCGGATGAACAGGCAAATCAGGGTTAACGTTAACATATTGGTAGCGCTTTATCGTGTTCTGAATAATGTCACCCGTCATTCCCCACGGCAGATTAGTATTCGGGCCAAAAAGTTCCTGATTTACGAAGTTGCCCCATCTGCCGATCACTTGTCCAAGCACAAGATAAACAACAATATGATCAAGTATTTTCAAAGTACTGATCTTCTTACTGCGGCAGAAAAGATAAATAGTAATAATTCCGAATATAATCCCGCCGTATATCGCAAGTCCTCCGTGCCATATCTTATATATTTCCGCGAGATCTTGGCCGTATTGCTTCCAATTCACAATAACATAAAACAATCTTGCCCCTATTATGCCTATCGGTGTTGTAATAAGCATCATATCAATCATATGATCGCGGTCGATTCCGTATTTAGTGCAGTCTTTCAGTATACCGATAACTATAACCAGAAATGCCAATGCAGTAATAACACCATACCAATAAACGGTAAACGTACCTATTGACGTTTCAATTGAAAATAACTCCGGCTTTACTTCAAAATAAAGCCCTATTTTCGGAAATTCGATAAAATGCATACTCTTCCCCCACATTCCCTTAAAACTTACCCTTATTTTATACTTTCTTTTCAGGTATTTTATCACTGCACTGGCATGTTTTCAACCACTCACGCAAGACTTTGGCAGCTTTATTACTTAACAGGCCAAATGACGGACAAAGCCGGCTCTAATGCAAAGTGACTGTAAAAAATATCCTGCGCATCAGCAAAAGAAAGTTCTTCATACACTTTAGCGTGATCAAAGAAATTTGCGTCTTTAAAATAAAGCGGAATGAAACTATGCGAAATATTTTCCGGGGAATTCAGGCTTCGTATAAACCTGCCTTCATGGGCATTCTTAATTCTTTTAAAGTTCTCGCTGTCGAGCCCTGCTTTTTTTATTTTTTCAAGCATTTCGTTTATTCTCTCGTATACCTTAACAGGCTCATTAGATTGCCCTCCCCAAGCGGAAAAACCATATAAACCCTCAAGCATTACTTCACTTCCAAACGTCTGGTTAATCAAGCCCTCATCATATAATTCGTTATACAACTTAGAGCTTTTTCCCATTAGCATTGAAAGAATAATTTCAATTGCAACCTTTCTTTTCAATAGATCGTACCCGAACACATTTGAATTATCCTTAATTCCCATCTGAAACTGAGGCATTGCAACGGCAAGCTTTTTTTCCACAACCTGCTTGTTATGGTGCTTAGGCTCATCCGGAAATATACTTTCTATCTTCCCGGGATTTTCTTTGACGTCAATCCCTTTTTCGACCATCTCAAAAACTGCCCTGGGTTCAACATCGCCCACTACAAGAATGATCATGTTAGATGGATGGTAAAAAGTATTGTAGCACAAAAGCAGTGTTTCTTTCGTAATTTTTGATATACTGTCTATCGTGCCGGCAATATCTATTTTTACGGGATGATTAACGTAAAGAGCATCCAGGAGATTGAAAAACACTCGCCAATCGGCATTGTCCTCATACATTTTGATTTCCTGTCCAATAATTCCTTTTTCCTTTTCAACACTCTCATCAGTAAGATATGGATGCTGAACATAATTTATTAGCAGTCGCAAGTTGTCTTCAAAAAAATCCGTACAGGAAAACAGGTATACCGTTTGTGTAAAACTTGTATACGCATTGGGCGACGAGCCAAGGCTTGAAAATTTATCCATCACGCTTCCATCTTCCTGCTCAAAAAGCTTGTGTTCAAGGAAGTGGGCTATCCCATCCGGAACATGGGTTTCATTTTCTTGGCCCGGTACAATAAAAGTGTTGTTAACCGATCCGTAATATGTCGCGAATGTCGCATATTTTTTATTATATCCTTTTTTGGGAATTACAAATGCTTTTAAACCACTTGGATGATCATATCTGTATATTTTTTCCTGTATGCGTTCAAAATCTTTTACTTTCATAATGTTCACCTCATCTATGAGTTTTCTTCCGATAGTGATGTAAGGAAATAAACCGTATCCGGTGTAATCCTTTCGGATATTTTCACAATATCCTGTTTTTCAACTTCAAGCAGTCTGTCTAAAAAGGTATCAATACCTTCATTTACGTTAGAAATATGCTGGCTCAGGAAAAAGTCAACCATAGCTCCCTGGTTATCCTGCATAGACTTTATTCCCGTTTCAAATGTCTTTTTCGTAGCATCCATTTCAAAATCGGAAATGTCTCCGTTCTCGATGGCCTTTAATTGCTCCATAATAACATTCTCAGCTTTTTCCCTGTTTGAAATATCAATTCCGCTGCAAACAACCATTAATCCCTTGAATTTCTCAAGCCGGGAAAACGCGAAATACGCCATGCTTTCCTTTTCTCTCACATTTTGAAAAAGCTTCGACTGAACCCCTCCGCCTAAGATTCCGTTATATATTGCCAGAGGATAATAATCCGGGCTGTTTGCTTCGGTCTGTGTTCTAAAGCCCAGGCAAAGCTTTCCCTGGCTTATATCCATAGGCTCTTCGATTCTCTTTACTTCAGTTATATCTTTTTTTATCTGAGGAACAACAATACTTCGGATATTACTCCTTTGAAGTGAATCAAATTTATTGACAAATGTTTTTATTTCATTATCGTTTACATTTCCGGAGATATAAACATAAACCGGACTTTCGCGAAGAAGCGTAACGTAATCTTCCATAACTTTTTCACGTGTTAATGCTTTAGCACCTTCTTCATCACCGTCTTCATAAACGGCAAAAGGCTCACCCTTGCACATTTCCTCCATGCAGCGCTGGAGTGAATAATGCATTTTGTCATTAACCCGGCTTTTTATTCTTTGAATGAGGTTTCCTTTTTCCTGTTCAAAATAATTATTATTAAATAATCCGTCCTCAAGCACCGGTTTAGTTATTATTTCAATAACAAGGCTTCCGATTTCATCAAAAAGCTTTGTTTTTCCCACGGTATACTGGTCTGAAACAAAATCGGCACTAAAATGAATTATCTGATTTTCCCCTTTTTTCATAACAGCAGCACCCAACCCGGCGCCATACAGCTCCTCAAGACGCATTGCAAGCTTCTGTTGATCAGGGTAACGTTCGCTTCCCCTTTTTAACAGGAATGGAATAATGGCATTGCAAACGGCTTTATCTTTGTTAAGCGGCTCAATAAAAAAAATATCAACTCTTACTGTTTTAAATTTTTCGGATTGGATATGGAAAAATGAGATACCGTTTTTTTCATAAACCTTAACCGCTGAAACGGATTCTCTTTTTATCACCATTTTTTATCATCCTTTCTCCTATGTCCCTAAGAATATCTTCCTTCCTGACTATTAATCCCCAAACAGACCGTTAGTAATTCATGTTAGTTCTAACAAATAAACATATTTATTATACCATAAATTTTAGAAAATCATAAGATTTTCACTTGCTGAAGCCAAGGGCAGTCGGGCTCAAATACCGACTGAAATATACTATTTTTTGCCTTAAAATTGATTACCGTTAAGACGTACAATAAAGAACTATTTTACAATAACGGAAACTATAGCGAAAATGCAGC